>UMBF01049755.1_pt1 | contig 32252 bp, 28 predicted proteins | sample 1963901 | NCBI WGS metagenome assembly UMBF01 (sample SAMEA4835935, study PRJEB28245) | human gut metagenome | biome: gut microbiome; material: fecal sample | place: Denmark | collected 2008 | reverse complement strand
ATAGAGAATGTCAGAATAAATCAGTCGAGGAATTCCTCGTTCAGCTGAACGCCAAAATCATGGGCAATGGCACGCAGGTCATCATCGGTGATGGTCTGGCGGATCAGGCCGCCGCCCATGGAGAGAACTTTGACATAGATCTCAGCACTCTTTTCAATCGTGTGGGCCAGGCCGAAAGTAATATCAAAATCGGGGCCGGAAGCAAACAGACCGTGCTGTGCCCAAATGGCAGCCTGGTATTTTTTCATCAGCTCACTGGTAGCCATGGCAATGTCAGCACCGCCGGGCACCATCCAGGGGCAGACGCCGACACCCTCCGGGAAAACGACCGGGCATTCAGTAGCGCTCTGCCACAAAGCACGGGTAAAATCACGGTCAGTCAGCGGCAGAATGTAGGTCAGGGCAATTACGTTGGTAGCATGGCAGTGGTAGATCACGCGGTTGGCACCGTTGGTGGCGGCCTTGCGCACGCTGTGGTTCATAAAGTGGCTGGGAAACTCGGAAGTCGGCTTTGCGCCATCGGCCAGGCCCCAGACAATGCGCCAGCTGTCTCCCTTATCATTGATCTCAACAATGCCGATGCTGTGGATAGGGTCCGGCTCCACATTGCGGAAGAACTTGCCGGAACCGGTGGTGATGAAATATTCCCCGGCCAGGTTATCAGCCTGAACGCCCATGTTGACCCACTCGCGCGGGGTTTCGTCAAAGAAAGGACGGCATGCGGCAACATCTTCCTCGGTCATGCGGTAGGTCAGGTTGCCGCCGTTGCGCTCATGCCAGCCCTGCAGCCAGCCGTCGTTGCACATACGGATAAAACCTTTTACGTTTGCTACATCATAAATCGTGCTCATAATACTGCTCCTTTACTCCATTGCCTTTTATCGTAACTGTTGCCTGCGGCTTACCGCGTGATGATATCAACAGGGACATTAAAGATCTTTGCCACTTTCAGGATGGTATCAATGTGGCGGCCGGTGGCTGCTGCCATGTGGTGGGTGGGGCCGGCTTCGCTCCAGCGGTTGCAGAACTCACGCGCACCGCAGCTGAAGCGGGTACGCATGTTGGTATCGCCAAAGGTAAAGATGGGGCCAGGTTCATTGACGCCCTCGGCAACCACAAACTTGAAGTGGCCGTCCTTATCCTGCGTGATGGCCAGATAGGTCACATCGCCAACCGGTGGATAGAATTGGGTCAGATAGCCGCCACCAGTCTTGCCGTGGAACACGGGCACGATCTTCATGGTCGGCTTTTTTGCCTTGGAGATATCGGCATCACCGGAGCCGGAATGGCCGATGATGCAGATATCCTCGTTGAAGTCGATGGAGTACATCTCGCTCAGCTGGCCGCAGCCCGCAATGGTTTTCAGGATGGACATTGCCATCGAAACCTTGATATCGCCCTCAACCGCGCAGGCAGTGCCCTGCTTGATGAGCATCGAGAATGCAGGAATCAGCATGGAGTCCAGTTTGCCGGCCACACCCTTGGCAAAACCGTCGTAGTGGGAAGCCACAAACGCAATCTTTTCGTCCTTGACCCACTGCTCAAAGGCAACAACATAACGGGCCATATCCCAGACCTTTTCGATCGTGCCGCCACCCTCAATATCAAAGGTATCCAGAATATCCTGTGCCTTGGCACGAATCGCTTCTTCATCGGTGATGTTATCGGCAATGGCCCACATTTTTTCCCAGTCAAACTGCTTGGTGTAAAGCCACATGCGGTTGTATAGGTTGGTTTCGTCAATGTACAGGTCCATCATGCCGGGGTACGGGCGGCCGATCTGGGCAAGGTTGGTATCGCGGAAGCGGCGGCGCACCTGTGCAGCACGGCACCAATCTTCAATTTCAGCCTGCACACCGGGGTCACCGCCCTCGACCACGCCGGTGATAACGGCATGGCGCTTACCGGCGCGTTCCAGGTCGGCAACCATTTCACCAACGGCACCACAGGCGTACAGTTCACCTAGCCAGGTTGGTGTATCAGTGTTGGCATAATCCGGGGCTTTCTTCTTCTGCACATTGACCAGTACAATGGGTACATCCAGATCGCGCACGGCGGGCAGCATGTTGTAAGAGGTTGCATAGGTCAGCAGCTGCAGAATAACCAGGTCAACGTCTGCGGCACGGAACTTATCGCCCGCTGCCATGGACTGCTCTTTGGTGGTAACAATGCCGCCGTCAATGACCTCAACGGTATCGGGAATGGTCTTTTTGAAAGCGGCATACTGACCCTCAAATTCAGGAACTAGGGTTGGGAACTGCGGCAGATAGGCACCCAGAGCAATGGCAAACACGCCAACACGGGCTTTGGTTTCAACTAACATGGATATTACCCCCTGTAATAAAATTTATTGCGGATCACATTCCAAAATAGTGAACGACTTTTTGATGGAGGCGCGTGCATCCGCAAGGTCTTTGAACTCCCCTGCACGGATCATCTGCACCATCAGGTTGCCAAGGGCGGTACCCTCGGTAGGGCCTGCAAACACGGGCAGCTGGGTGGCATTTGCGGTCATCTGGTTCAGGTACATATCCTGGCTACCGCCGCCCACAATATTGATGCTGGTATATTCTTTGCCGGTCAGGCTTTGCAGCTCTTGAATAGCGGCCTGATAATCATGCGAAAGCGAGTTGTAAATGGTCTGCATCACTTCGCCGGTGGTGGCGGGAACCGGTTTGCCGCCGTCTTTGCAGGCAGCCTTGACTTCTTTGATCATGGATTTCGGCGCCAGGAAGCGGTCGTCGCCAGTGGATACGATCCCGGCAAAGCTGCTGGCTTCCTGCGCGGCGGCAATCAATTCCGGGAAAGACGGGCGGGTTCCGGTCTGCTCGCCAAGTTCACGCCGCACAGACTGGATCATCCACAGGCCCATAATGTTCTTAAGGTAACGGTAGCGGTATTCATAGCCGCCCTCGTTGGTAAAATTGGCCTGCATGCTGGCAGGGGTCGTGATGGGGTCTTTGTTTTCCACACCCAGCAGGCTCCATGTGCCGCTGGAAAGATAAACGGCCTTATCATCCCTTGAGGGAACAGCCAAAAAGGCGGAGCCGGTATCATGTGTAGCGGGCAGTACGACGGTGCAGTCAAAGCCGACATAATCCTTGACGGCGGAGCTCAAATTTCCCAGTTTGGTGCCGGGGATGCTGATTCTGCCAAAGATTTTGCGCGGCAGACCAAGCCGGTTGATGATTTCATCGTCCCAATCCTTGCTTATAGCGCCCACCAGGGCAGTGGTGGAAGCATTGGTGTACTCGTTGGCCATCACGCCGGTCAGGCGGTAATTCAGGTAATCCGGCACCATCAAAAAATGCTCGGCAGCGGCAAGCTGTTCCGGGTGCTCTTTCTTTAAGGCACACAGTTGGTAAACCGTGTTGAACGACTGGTACTGGATGCCGGTACGGGCGTAAAGTTTTGTAAACGGCAGAATGGGTTCCAGTTCCTCCCGCATGGCGGCGGTGCGGCCATCGCGGTAAGCAACGGGGTCCCCGATAGGGGTACCATCGGCCTCCAGAAGCAGAAAGTCAACAGCCCAGGTATCAATACCGACCGTTGTGGGCGTATAGCCTGCATCGTGGGCGGCTTTCAGCCCCTCGATCACATTCTGAACCAGGCCTTCCATATCCCAGCAAAGGTGACCGTTCTTTTCAATCAGGCGGTTTTCAAAGCGGTAGACTTCATGCAGGGCCATAACACCATGTTCCACGGTGCCAATAATGTGCCGGCCGCTGGATGCTCCGATATCTACAGCAAGATAACAGGTTTGCATCTTTCTCTCCTTTTGGTAAAATACGAATCAGGCGAACTGCCTTATGCTATTAGTATAGCGGCATAATATCCGACATTCCATGGTTTGAAGTGGACTGTTTTTTGTGAAAATTCTACTTTGCCATTCCCTGCTGGCAAAGGCGGTTTCGCTGCTTTTGCCTGACTTATAGTAATGGGAAAAAATTAAGTCTGTGTTTTTTCGATGACAAGGCGAAGCTTGTTGTAATACTGTCGCAGTGCCCGGCGAAAATGCTAAAAATAAAAATAAAAAAAGCCCCGCCTGCCGGGCAGAACATTCTGCATCCGGCAGGTGGGGCTTTTGGTTGTTGCAAATAGATAAATAAAAATTTACTGCCTTTTCTGCATCCGCAGCAGGCTGTACGGCATCAAGGGCGTGGCACAGGGAATGGTATACTTCATCATCGGGTGCGGGGTGGCATCCACCGCTTCCCCTTCCGCGTTTTTGATCCATTCAGGGGTTACGGGCACGACCGAACCATCTGGCTGCAAAATTTCCAGCGAATCTCCCAGGCAGAACTTGCTGCGCTGGGTGCAATGGGCAACGCCGTCTTCCCACGAATCCACAGTGCCGATGAAATCCCAATCTCGTACATAAGTATGGCTGGGCGTCTGCAGGGCTTTCTCTTTGCCAAAATAGAAACCGGGTGAATAATGGCGGTGGCTGGTACGGTTCAGCTCATCCAGCACGGAATCCGGTAAATCAAACGTATCACTGGCGGGGTTTGCCAGGTACTGGTCCAGCGCTTTGCGGTAAGCGGCGGTAACGGACGCAACGTAATAGAACGTTTTGGCGCGCCCCTCAATTTTCAGAGAATCCACACCAGCCTTGCAGATCAGGTCCAAAAACGGTGCGGTGCATAGGTCGTTGGCGTTCAGGATGTAGCTGCCTTCCTCATTTTCGCCAATGGGCATATACTGGCCGGGGCGGTTTTCTTCTACAAGATAGTATTTCCAGCGGCAGGGCTGAGCACATTCGCCGCGGTTGCCGCTGCGCCCGGTCATATAGCTGGAAAGCAGGCACCGACCAGAAACGCTCATGCACATGGCGCCGTGCACAAAGGCTTCCAGTTCCAGCTCCGGCGGGGTGTTATCGCGGATCTGGGCAATATCGGTCAGGGTCAGCTCGCGCGCCAGCACCACACGCTTGGCGCCCAGGTTGTAGGCCATGGTTGCAGCAGCATAATTGGTGATGCCTGCCTGGGTGGAAAAATGCACATCCACATCCGGAGCATACTGTTTGGCAAGGCTCAGTACGCCAAGGTCCGCAATGATAAAGGCATCCACCCCGGCTTCGGCCGCGTCCTTGATATACTGCGGCAGCTCGGAAAGCTCATCGTTGGTGGGCAGGTTGTTCAGGGTCAGGTATACTTTTTTGCCGCGAGCATGGGCAAAAATGCAGCCATCATGAAGCTCGCCAATGGTCAGGTTGACCGGTGCGGCGCGCATACCAAAGCGCGGCAGTGCGCAGTATACGGCATCGGCACCATACATGACGGCATATTTCAGGGCTTCAAGGCTGCCGGCAGGCGACAGCAGTTCCGGACAGGACAACATAAGATAACGGCTCCTTTGTTCAGTGAAGTTCAGCTTTTATCAGCCCCAACCGGCGATGATGCAGTTCTGATGGTGTTCGTCTGCCGTTTTGGCATAGAAATATTCGCCAGGGTGGTCGCCGTTCGGGTTGCCGGTAACAAAGAAATAATAGCCTTCGTCCAGATATTCCTGGTCGGGATTCAGCGCGGCGGCAATGGCATCAATACCGGGATTGGTGATGGCACCGGCGGGCAGGCCGCTGATGCGGTAGGTGTCGTAATGAGCAAGCACATCATCCGGAACAGCACCCTGTTCCGGCCAGCCGTAATAAGCGGCGGTGGGCGAATTCCACAGATAGTTATTGTCGCTATCGTTCATAATATAGCTGCTGGCATTGGATTCCAGCTTATGCTCTGCCCACTGCGGGTCATCGGATTCCAAACGATTGTGGAAGCAGGCGGAAACCTTGGCGTCTTCTGCGGGCATACCGGCTTCTTCCTGAATAAAGCTGGCCAGAATGACAACATCATTCATTGTGGTGCCCTTTTCGTTGATGGTATCCCACAGGTCGGAAGTTTTGGCGTCGAATTCCTTATAGAAGGTGTTGACGTAATTATAGACCGAGTCATCGGTGAAGAACTCGTAAGTGTCCGGGAACAGGTAGCCCTCGCACTTCATCAGGCGGCCTTCGGTATCCGGGATGGCATTCCAGAAATCATACTGGCTGAAATCGGAACCATCCTCGCCGTTGGCGCAGGCAAGGAAATCATCCACCGAGCACAAGCCATTTTCTTCCATCTTCTGGGCAATAGCAACGGCTGTGTAGCCTTCGGGGAATGTGATGGTAATGGTCTTGCGCTTGACCTGCTGCACGCTGAGGGTTTTCAGGATCGTGTTATAATCCATGCCGGAGCGCAGGGTAAAATCGCCATACTGCAAACCGGAAGCGCGGCCGCTGTATTTGGCATACAGCTTGAACAGCCAGTCATACTGGATGACGCCATCCTCTTTCAAAACGTTTGTGATGTCTGCAACAGTGGAACCCTGTTCAATGGTAACGGTCTGCTCCGGGCCGAGTTCGCCGTTGCCGGCAACTTCGCCGTAGAACTGGAACACTTTCCAGCCGCCGATGCCGACGATAGCCAAAATGACAACAAGAACCACAAGCCCAATGGGAAAACGGCGGCGGACGGGTTCATCATCGTCATCCTCTGCGTACTCGTCTGGACCTTCGGCGTCTTCGTACAGGTCCTGCGGGTCAGGATCAGGCTGTACCGGGCGCTTTGGTGCGGGGGCTGGCGCAGCCTGATAAGCCTGGCGCGACTGCGAGCCCTTGTCCTGGGAATCACCACGATTGATTTTCATTCCAAATCTCCTTTACCAGGCAGCAGAACTGCCCTGTTTCACGTATGCACGGTCTTACAGCAACAGGCGGAAATAAACGTCCGTAACGGGGAACGGCTGCCCAAGGTAACAAATCATGCCGTAACCACAGCGCTTACCCTCGCCCAGGTACAAAAACTGATTTTCCGCCAGCAGCAGCCGTGCTTTGGTCAGACCGGTATGTTCCCGCGCGGCCTGCAGCAGAATATCAGCCGAATGGTCGTTATCGGCCTGCAGCTCCATAAAAAGCAGCTCGTCCTTTTCCTGGCAATAGAGGCCGTAACCGCGCTGGTTGGAAACAATGGTCATACCGCGGCGGTAGAGCCGGGTGATCATGGTGTTCATGCTGCTTTCCGGCAGGGCGATGCAGGCGGGCTGGTAGCGCATGCGGGTGTCGATCAATTTGCGGACTGTCAGATTATCAAACTCTGCTCGTGCCCACAAATTGTGTTCAATGGGCTTGCGGATGATGCGCAGCGGGAAGCGCCCCTGAAAATTCAGCTGGGAAAACGCTTTTGCGGCCCGCGTGCTTTGCGGTGCCGCCACAGCAAAATCACACCCTTTGGCGGAAAAGGCGCGCAGGCAGGTTGCCAGCAGTTTGGGCATCAGCCCGCGCCCCTGCAGGGACGGGTCCGTTGCCATGCAGCAGAGCCATACGCCGTGGTGGTGCCCGCATTCCACTGGAACCGCACCAATCATGGCAGCCGGGATGGGCTTTGCACCGGGGGCCGGGTCCCGGGCAAGGATCAGGATATTATCCAACCCCACAATTCCACAAAGCCAGTCCAAAGCATCCTGGCGGGTTCCGCCATACGTTTTGCGGCGGAACGCAACCATCTGCTCCAAATCAGCTTCCGTTGCTTTGCAAAGCATGTTCTATCCCCTCCTTGCCATATTCAACGTGTGGGCTTTTGCTGCCAACGGTTTTAGCTCAAAATCCGCTCCAGGTATGCCATCACTTCGGACTGAATATCCTCCGGCGTGCGGATGGTTTTCTGGCCGTCTACCGCTGTGGTACACTCAATGCGGTGCCAGCCCAGCTTGCGTGCGCAGTATTCAGCGGCGGCGCGGGAACGGGCCAGGTATTCGGTATCGCGTTCCTGAATATCTTTTTTGCTTTCATCGCCGTGGTAGCGCTGCGCAATCAGGCGCTGGCTGACATCGGGATCAACCGCAAGGTATACAACCGCATCCGGCGCAGGCAGGCCGAGCTTTTTGTACTCGAACTCAAACAGCCACTCCAGAAAACCATCCCAGTGCATCGGCGGCAGTTTGGAACATTGGTGAACAGCGTTGGAGGTGGTGTAACGGTCAGAGATGATTAGCCCATTCTGGCGGTAGACATTGCCCCACCTGGTTTTGTAGCTGGCAAAGCGGTCAACAGCATAAAACGTTGAAGCTGCATAAGCGTTCACGTCATCCGGGCGCTGGCCGAACTCGCCGGAAAGATACATCTTGACCAGTGCGGAGGACGGACTGTCATAATCTGGGAAGCTGATTTTCAGCGGGTCATACCCTTTGCTATGCAAATTCTGGCAGGCAAGTTCTGCCTGTGTGCCCTTGCCGGAACCATCCAGGCCTTCAAAAATAATCAGTTTACCCATGGTTTTCAGCCTCCTGTTTCAGTGTTGCATATTTATCACGCACGGCGTTCTGCTTGCCGCAGCACATACCGCCCTCCGGGCAGGGACCCGCCAGGCAGCGGGGACCAGCTGCGGCAAAAACATGCGGCGCAAGCGGGTATACAAGGCGCAGCATTTCATCGGCAACGGCGCGGATCTCCCACTGGGCACGGTTGCAGCAGCGCAGGTTGAAAAAGTTGTTCAGGCTGCGGCAGTTCATGGTCATTACCATTTTTGTCTCGCAGGCGTTGGGCAATACAAAGCGGGCGTCCTCGTTTGCCATTTTGCTGGCTTTGGCGCGGGCGGTCTTTTCCGGCATGCCCTGCTCCATCAAGGTGTGGGTATGCTTTTCTTCCAGTGCTTTGACCAGCTCCAGGTAGTGTTTGGCATCGGCGTTCATTGCATCAATAAAAGCCGCTTTGGCCGCAGGATCAGCCTCAATTTCCGGGGGAATCACATAACGGAAATCTTCCAGCCGCACATAGCGCTGGCTCTGCACACTGAAACTTGCAATGCGGTGGCGGGTGACCTGTGCTAGAAAGGTGCGGGAAACGCCCTCAATGCCAAAGGTAAAGCTGGCATGTTCAATGGGGCTGGCGTGGCCGAAGTCATTCAGCTTTTGCAAAAAGGCTGCGGTCTTTTCCGGTGTTAGGCCATCCAGCAGGGTTTCGATATGTGCATCAGAATAGCACAGCTTGGCGGCTGCGGCAATGGTCTTTTCAGGGTCATTGGTGTGGGCGATCAATGTTACAAGCATGGACCCGTTCCCTCTTTTCCTTTTTTATCAGTGGTTTATTCTTCGCTGGTCAGCTTGGTCAGCGGGGCGTAATTGGCCATTGTTTTTTTGATGCCAACGCGGTCAAACTGGATTTCTACAATACAGTCCCCCGCAACCGGCGTTACTTTCAGCACCTTGCCGCGGCCAAACACCTTGTGGTCCACAAGGTCCCCGGCTGCAAAGTTGGCGGCCTTTTTGCGTGCGGGTACGGCGGGCGCAGTGGTAACGCCACCGCCCGCCGGAGCAACCGGAGCACCGGAATGATGGTTGACGCGGCTACTGCCATACCCGGCGCCAAAGCTACTGCTTTGGACCGTGTGGCGGCCGCCGGGGTAGTTCGGGCTTTCGTGCCCGCCGGAAGCAAACCCACTTTGGAAGCCGCCGGCATACTTGCTGCCAAAGCCGCCGCGGTTGTATTCACTGTTCAGATACCCGCGGGAAGCCCCGGAGTATCCGCTGCGCCCGCCGGGAACATTGGTGCTGTAGCTGCCGTACCCGGCGCCAAAACCGCCGCTGTAAGCAAGCTCTGGGCTTTCGGTTTCGTCCATCACATTGGGGTCAATCTCATCCAAAAAGCAGGAAGGCGGGTTGCGGCGCGTCTGGCCGAAAATCATACGGCTGCGGGAGGAAGAAAGATACAGCTCTTTCTTGGCGCGGGTAATACCGACATAGCACAGGCGGCGCTCCTCTTCCATTTCTTCCTCGCTGTAGCGAGCAAGGTCACCGGGGAAAACGCCATCCTCCATACCAATGATAAACACATACGGGAATTCAAGGCCCTTGGCGCTGTGCATCGTCATCAGGGTAACGGAATCAGCATCTTCATCATAGGAATCAAGGTCTGCAATCAGGGCAACTTCTTCCAGGAAACCGGAAAGGGTTGCGTCTTCCCCGTTCTGTTCCGCATAAGTCTTTACGGAAGAAATCAACTGGCCCAAGTTTTCCAGCCGGGTCTCGCCCTCTTCTTTCTGCGCTTTCAGCATGGCTTCGTATCCGGTCTTGCGGATCACTTCACCGGCAAATTCATCCAGCGGAAGGGTGACGGAAAGATCACACAGTTCACGGTACATGGAGTAAAACGCGTTCAGCGCGCTGGCGGCACGGCCCAGTGCGGGATAAGAAGAAGCCTCCCGGATGATCTCCATCATCGGCACGCCGTTGGCGGCAGCCAGTTCCCCGATCTTATCAATGGTGGTGGCACCAATCTTTCGTGCAGGTTCATTGATGATGCGGCGCAGGCGCACGTCGTCCCGCGGGTTGACCACAACGGCCATGTAAGAGTTGATATCCTTGACTTCCTTGCGGTCAAAGAAGCGTTGGCCACCCACAATGCGGTACGGGATACCGGCACGGGCAAAATAAGTTTCGATGGGGTTGGACTGCGCATTCATGCGGTACAAAACGGCATGGTCTTTTAAGGAAGCACCATTTTTCAGGTTCTGGCCAATAACCTCGGCCACATGGCTGGCCTCATCCTGTTCCGAAGCAGCCGTATAATGGTGAACTTTGTCACCATCGCCGTTCTGGGTCCACAGGGTCTTGCCCTTGCGGCCGTTGTTGTTCTTGATGACGCTATTGGCCGCATTCAGAATGTTGGAGGTAGAACGGTAGTTCTGCTCCAGGCGGATGGTTTTGGCCCCGGCAAAAACTTTTTCAAAGTTCAGGATATTTTCAATGGTAGCACCGCGGAACTTATAAATGCTCTGATCGTCATCGCCAACAACGCATACATTGTTGGAACCACCGGCCAGCAGGCGCACCAGGTGGAACTGGGCCACGCTGGTATCCTGGTATTCGTCCACCACGACATAGCGGAACTTCTGCTGGTAGTATTCCCGCGCTTCGGCATCGGTTTTCAGCATCTGCACGGTATGGAAAATCAGATCGTCAAAGTCCATGGCACCAGCCGTGCGCAGCCGGTTGGAATAGGCGGTATAGATTTTGGAAATCAGAGCAGCCTTGGTATCGCGCGGCGCTTCGGCGGCGACATCTTTGGCGGAAAGAAGTTTATCTTTGTAACCGCTGATCTGGGAGATGGCTGATTTGACCGGCAGGAACTTGTCATCAATCATCAGTTCTTTGTAGATCTGCTTGATGACACGCTGCTGGTCGTCGGAATCGTAAATCGTAAAGCTTTTGGGGAAGCCAATGCGTTCGGCATCGCGGCGCAGGATCCGTACACAGGCAGAGTGGAAAGTGGAGGCAAATACATCCCCGCCCATGGTATCGCCCAGCATGGCTTTCAGGCGTTCTTTCAGCTCTCCGGCAGCTTTATTGGTAAAGGTAATGGCCAGCACATTCCACGGGCGGGCCGGGGCAACGCTCATCAGCGGCATCAGGGACTGCGGAACCGGCTGGCCGCACATGATGGCGGTGCGCAGCTGCTCCAGATCACTCTGCGCAACCGGGCGGCTGACCTCTTTGGAGCCATAGGCGCGGCCAAAACGGATGATATTGGCAATGCGGTTGACCAGAACGGTGGTTTTGCCGGAGCCTGCACCTGCCAGGATCAGCAGCGGGCCTTCGGTGGTAAACACAGCCTGCTGCTGCACCGGGTTCAGCTTAGTAAAGCAGGAAGCGATATAGCGGTCCCGCAGGGCCAGAAATTCAGTGGTAATGGTATCGGGCATAATGAACCTGTCCTTATATTATATGGCAGAACCAGCCCGGAACCATGCAGGGCTGGGAATTTTGGCAAACGCTGTATAGTATAGCACACTTTTGCCGGATAGAAAAGTAGGCTGGCGGAGGTATCCGCAGAAAATCATACTTTTTACAACCTGCACAAAAGCTGCGCTTTAATTGGAAAAACCTTCTGGGGATTGCAGTCGGTTATGCCACGCTCTGGGGGTGGCATCGCGGAAACCGGCTGTCAGGTATTGGCCCAGCGTTAAGCTGGCTGCGGTTCCGCGTGCCACACAGTTGATGGGGTCTGGTGCGATGGCAACATCCACATGCAGCTCCCCGGCAATATAACCAGCCAGGCCACGCAGCATGGAGCCGCCGCCAGTCAGCAGAATGCCGTTCTTGGCAACATCAGCGGCCAGTTCCGGCGGGGTGCTTTCCAATACATTGCGGGCAGTGGCGGCAATGCGGGCGGCCAGTTCCTGCACGGGCAGGTACAGGTCCCGCGTATAGACAAGGCGGCGGGCGGGCAGGTTGGTCTCCCAGGAATGACCACGGATCTCCATTACGCCCTCAAACTCGCTTTTGGTGCAGCAGGCAACCTGCTTTTTCAGCGCTTCGGCGGTTAGAGGGCCGATGGCAATGTTGAATTTTTCCTGAACATACTGGGCAATGCACTGGTCAAAAGCGTTGCCGGCGACCGGCAGGCTGGCGGCGCGCACCCGCCCACCCATGCTGATCACGGCGATATCCGTGGAGCCGCCGCCGATATCAATCACCATGCAGCCCATGGGTTTGCGGATATCCAGCCCTGCGCCAAGGGCGGCGGCGACAGGCTCATCCACAAGGAAAACCTGCCGTGCCCCGGCTGCCATGACGGCTTCTACCACGGCGTCAGCTTCAATGCCGGTAATGGCTGCCGGAACGCAGACCGATACGCGCGGCTTGATGATGCGCGAACGGCATACCTCATTGATAAACCGCACGATTAGTTCGTTTGTCATGCGGTGGTCCTGAATAATACCGTCCCGCAAAGGGCGGATGATATCAATATAAGAAGGCACACGCCCCACCATGCGCAGGGCTTTGTCCCCCACTGCCAGAATGGTGCTGCTGCGGGTATCAACAGCACCAATGCTGGGCTGATGGAACACAACTCCCTGTTCCTGTGTGGCAATGATAATGGAAGTTGTGCCAAGATCAAGGCCGATATCATATTGCTTCATGTTTATCTGGTACTCCTTGCTGCCAGAAGCAGCACTTTGTTATCTATTGTGAATTGCCATCAACCATCCGGCAGATAAAAGTTATTTGCTTTCTTTTGGTGTTCCGGCGGCACTGTGGCTTTTGGGCATCAGTTCCGCCGCTGCAACACACACGCCGTCCACACTCACAGCGCCACCCTCCAATAGCGCTTTGGCGCAGGCAGAGATGGTGGCACCAGTGGTGATCACATCATCCAGCAACAGCAGCCGCATTCCGGAAAGGTCAACCCCAGTACGGCAGGCGTAAGCATCCTTGACATTGGCAAAGCGCTTTTGCTGGTCCAGCGATTTTTGCGGTAAAACCTGCCGGGTCAGGCACAGCGGCTGGATGACCGGAATGTGCAGGATGCGCCCAAGGCGCTGCGCTAGCAAAAGGGGCATATTTTCCGCGCGGTTCTTCTTTACGCGCGGCGGCACCGGAACAATGGCGCTGTACAGCGAAATGCCGGATAGATTCTCGTATACCGGGCGGTACCCTGGGGCACGGGCGGGCTGTGCGCCAAAAATCAGCACAGCCATCAAATCCGCCAGTTCTCGCGCATACCAGGGGTTGCCGTTCTCCTTGCAAAGCAGGATAGCATGGCGCACACTGTCTGCATAGTAAAAGGCAGCTGCGCAGGTGTTGACAGCGTAAAAGGCGTGCTCCGTTACAGGCAGACGCGGTGGAAGATGCCGCAGACGCTCGGCTTCCGGTATACAGGAACGGCACACGGCGGCTTTCCAGGCGCTTTGCTCAAGTACCGTGGCGCACAGCGGGCAGTGCCGCGGATAGGCAAGGGCCAGCAGCGGTTCCAGATCCGTTCGCCCACGGTCCAGCCAATCCAGAGATCTGAGTTTTCTCTGTTTCATCTGCGTTTTTCAGCCGGAGTGACTGCCTCGCGCAGCAGGTAGCGCAGCCCGCTGTAACGCATGTTCTGGCGCACATTATCCACCATGGCCTGCTCGGTGCGTCGGGTTCCCGCCAGAATGCACAGGCGGCGTGCGCGGGTAACCCCGGTGTACAACAAGTTGCGGTAACAAAGGCGCGCGGGTACATCTGCCACAGGCATAATGACGGCCGGAAATTCAGAACCCTGGCTTTTGTGCACTGTTACAGCGTAAGCGGGCTCCAGCTCGGCAAGCTGGTCAGCACCGTAAATATACTTTCGGTCATCCATCTGTACCGTCACAGCACGGCTTTCGGGGTCAACGGCAATAATAATACCCATATCCCCGTTATAGGCACCCACACCGGCTTCGGCACCGTCCCGCTCATAGGGAATGTCATAATCGTTTTTGATCTGCATTACCTTGTCGCCACAGCGCAGCACACGGCCGCTTTGCTCCCAAATGATCTGCGGCTTATCCGGTGCAGGCGGGTTCAAAATGGCCTGCAGGCGGCGGTTCAGTTCTACGCTCCCGGTGGGGCCAACCTTGGTGGGGCAAAGCACCTGGATGTCCCGCACGGGGTCATAGCCATAACTTTTGGGCAGCCGGGTACTGACCAGGTCGCAGATCAGCCTCTGGCAGGCAAGACCGGTGGATTCAATCATGAAAAAGTCATCATCTCGCCCGCCTTTTATGGGCATCTGCCCTTCCACAATGCGGTGAGCGTTCTGTACAATCATGCTTTTCTGTGCCTGGCGGAAGATCTCATTCAGCCGTACGGTGGGCAGAACGTCTGCCTGCAAGATCTCCCCCAGCACACTGCCGGGGCCAACGCTGGGCAGCTGGTCGGCATCACCTACCATAATAATGCGGCAGTGGTAACGCGCGGCGGCCAACAACGCCTGGAACAGCTTAGCATCTACCATACTCATCTCATCCAGAATGATAACGTCAAACGGGAGAAGATTCTTTTCATTATGAATAAAACGCACGCTGCCGGTAGAATAGTCCACTTCCAGCAATCGGTGGATGGTGGAAGCGCTGTGGCCGGTCAGCTCGGTCAGCCGCTTGGCGGCGCGGCCGGTGGGGGCACACAGGGCAACCCGGTCATAAATGCCTTCATACAAATTCAGAATCGCTTTGACCGTTGTGGTTTTGCCGGTACCGGGACCGCCAGTCAAAACCATTACGCGGGAAGAGAGTGCTAAGCGGATTGCTTCCCGCTGCAAAGGGGCATATTCAAAACCTTGGGTCAATTCCAAAACGCGGATATCGCTTTCCAGCGTTTTGGGGCTTTCTGTCGGGAATGTGGCAAGCTCCCCCAGCCGCGCAGCAATATCCTGCTCTGCGCTGAGCAGATCTGGCAGGTAAATATATTTCGTTCCGTCAAAGGTACAGGCGCGCATTTCGTCATGCTCCAACAGGCTTTGCAGCCCGGCCTTTACGGCATCCGGCTCCACCCGAATAAAGCGCGCAGTGCTTTCGATCAGCTTATCTGCGGGCAGGCAGGTGTGGCCGTTGTTGGCGTTGTGGCGCAAAGCGTACAAAAGCCCGGCGGCAATGCGCAGGTCGCTGCCCTGTCCTACCTGCAGCTGGGCGGCGATACCATCGACCTGGCTGAATTTCAGGTTCAGCGGCTCCCCGCACAGCATGTAGGGGTTCTTTTTCAGAGCTTCTACCGTGGCGGGGCCAAACGCGCGGTAGGCTGTAACAGCCATCTGGGCGGAAAGCCCAAACTTGGCCATCCAGGCAACCACTTCCCGCACACCGTACATACGTCGGAACTCGTTGGAGATGGCGGCGGCCTTTTGCGGGGTGATACCTTTTAGCTCACAGAGTTTGTCCGGTGTTTCGGAGATGACGTTCAATGTATGCGCCCCAAATTTTGCCACAATCTTTTTTGCTGTGGAAGGCCCGATATAGGGCAATACCCCACTGGAAAGGTAGCTCAGCAAAGCCGCGGTATCCTGCGGCAGGCTGGCCTCACAGGTTTCGGCACGGAACTGTTCGCCATAGCTGGGGTGGTTGACCATATAGCCATACGCCGTAATGGACATACCGTTATCCACACTGCCCACGTTGCCTGCTACCACAATATCGGTGCCACCGGCATCCACTTCAAACACGGCATAACCGGTATCCGGGTTTTCGTATATCACATGCTCAACAACGCCCTCTAATTTGAGCATCTCAGCAGTTTGTGTTGTACTATTTGTCTGTAAAGTATCCGTGCTTGCCACCTCCTTCCGGGTGCAAATGGGGTAAAAACCGTTCAATACACAATTTTTTATTTTATATTATAGCCTATTTGTGTCTCTTTGGCAATTTTTTTGACAACTTCCTCTTGTAGCTGATATAATAAATGTCCTTTTGCGGTTTTGAAGTGAGTGCAAAAAGAAGGCGCTGGGCAAGGAGGCGAAGCTGGAATAAAATTGCATGGATCGAATTTTCTGGCAGCGGCAAGTCCACAGTGGCGCGGACGCTGAGGTAGGAATACGCGGTGTAAATGCCTTGCAGCTTGACTGCGTACAGCATATACTGGGCAGGCAGGTACGCCCGCTGGAAGAAAAGCGGACAGCCGTACCCGCAGGCAAACTGAAAAAATCGCCAGGTTTTTGCGCAGTGCCCGAGGAAGTGCGTGTGATCAAAAAAGCAGGGAGAATTGGATGAATTTTACCGGGAAACGGGAATGCGGACAGAGCAGACTTTGCAGCAAAAGCGTTAAGGCAACACCGCACAATTCCCGCCTAGCGGCTTAAGCACCGCTTCGGCGGCTGCGGCACGGCATCTGCGTTGCCAAAATGCTCGATAAGACATCCAGTATTATCTGCGCTTTTGGCTTAGCATCTGCCGCACCTCGCTCGCCGTATCGGCACTTAGAATTATGCGGTATTGCCTTAACATATGTTTGCACAGGAGCAAACAACGGGAAAAATAGGAGCAATTTATACATCAATGGTAAAAAATGTTTTGAGAAATTGTTATCACTTGCGGAAGGGATGCAAACAAAATTGTGTATTTTGCCAAAAATCAAGACATTTCGATGTACGGTTGAAACACACCTGAATTTGTGCTAAAATCATGTTAGCTATCTGTGGCCAAATTGCCGTAAAGCACAACTACTTTACATAAACATGCGTGCTAAGATTTTGCATGTGGGGCAGCTGCGGGCCCCAATTGTAAGAGTGGTGCTTTGCGTCAAAAAGCCGACCGAAGCGGCAGACCTGGCCAACCATCTTTGACTGGAAAACAGGAATTAAGAGATTAGAGAGGTGCCTTTTGTGGATAACGAAGAAAATGAAGTAATTGACCTAACAGAAATTTTAAGTGCGGTTCGCCAGCATCTTCTTGAACTGATTTTTGTAACTTTGGCTGCTGCGCTGGTTGGCTTTACGGCGTCTAAGTTTTTGATGACCCCAAAGTATGATTCTTCTGCCCTGATGATTGTCAATACCCGGCAGGATGTCAACGCCAATGTTACCAGTGACCAGATCAATTCTGCAACCAAGCTAGTTTCTACTTACAGCATTATTATCAAGAGTGATACGGTTCTGCAGCAGGTTATTGATAACCTGGGCCTGAACCTGACTTATGCTAAGCTGAACAAGCGCGTTACCGTAGCAGCTGTGGACGATACCCAGGTTATGAAGATCACTGTGCAGAGCGACAGCCCAGAATGGGCACGGCAGGTGTGTGAACAGATCATTACAGTGGCTCCGGATGTGATCAAAGAGGCTGTTGAAGCGGGTTCCGTCAAAGTGATCTCCAATCCTTCTTTGGCAACGGAGCCGGTTTCCCCCAACATTAAGAAGAACACGATGTTGGCCGCAGCGCTTGGTTTTGTTCTGGTGATTGGTATTATTGTGCTGCAGGTTTTGCTGGACAATAAGATCAACACGGAGGAAGATGTTACCAAGTATCTGGATATGACTGTTCTGGGCGTGATCCCGCAGTATGATCAGGGAGGTAAAAAGGAATGAGTAAAAAGCGTGAACATCATAAGCTGTTTATGGTTGGCTCAGATGCACCGTTCCAGTTTACAGAAGCTTACAAGTCTCTGCGAACCAACCTGGAGTTCCTTGCCGCAACCAGCGATTGCAAGACTATCCTGATTACCTCCTCTGTCCCCGGCGAAGGGAAGAGCAACGTCGCAGTAAACCTTGCGATTACCCTGGCAGACAGTGGCAAGCGTGTGGTGCTGGTTGACTGCGATATGCGTAAGTCTACCATCTCCCGCTACCTGCATATTCCGCGTGATCATATCGGCATTACCAACACCATTACGGGCAAGGACCGTACCCAACTGGCCAATGCACTGGTCAACTTCAAAGACCTGGGCATTGTGGTGCTACCTGTTGGCACTATCCCCCCGAACCCATCGGAATTGTTGGCAACGAAGGCGATGGAAAATACCTTTGAGGCCCTGAAGCAGGTATACGATTATATTATTGTGGATACGCCGCCGGTTTCTGTTGTTACCGATGCTGCAGTATTGTGCAAGTATGCGGATGGGGCATTGCTGGTTGTACGCCCGGGTGTTACCACCATTGAAGGTGCCCAGCTGAGCAAGAAAAACCTGGAAGCTGTGAATGCCCGCATCCTTGGCGTAGTAATGAACGGATACATTGTTAAAAAAGCCGGTAAGAAAGATGGCTACTACTATTCTTATTCTTACGGGTACAGCAATGACGACGCAGCTGGAAAGAAGAGCCGGAGTAAGGCATAATGAGTTCGCAACTGGTTGATCTCCATTGTCATATTTTGCCTGGCATTGATGACGGTGCCAAAAACCTGGATGTTTCCATGTCCTTGATCCAGAAAGAAATGGAAGACGGGGTTGTTGGCATTGTGTTCACACCGCATTTCCATTATGAGCGCATTACGCTGGATGCTTTTGTTCAGCAGCGCAAAATGGCTTATCGCAGCGTTGTGGCGCAGCTGGCAGAACGCAAACTTCCTCTTGCCGTCAAATTGGGTGCAGAGGTCTATTTTACCACAGCTTTGGCCAGCCTGGATCTTTCCAAATTGGCATTTGCAGGGTCGCGGTATATCTTGATTGAATTTCCGACCAGCATCCATCCCGGTGGAATTGAGGATACCCTGTTTGCGGTGCAAAACCGTGGGTATACTCCCATTTTGGCCCATGTGGAGCGTTACCCCTATGTTACCGAGGATCCTACCCTGCTGTACCGCTGGGTCAGCTCCGGCGCATTGGCGCAGATCAATGCTTCGGGTTTGGTGCGCAGTGGACATACGGCCAAATGGCTGCACAAACTGCTGGATTGGAACTTAGTTCATCTGATGTGTTCTGACTGCCATTCTGTTACAACCCGCCCGCCAAACTTGAAAGACGGGATGGCACAGATAAGCAGTTCAACGGCAAAACTTTTACAGAAAAATGCCATTGATGTCTACCTGAACAAAGAAATTTCCATCAAAGAACCAATTGAGCCAAAATTCCGCTTTGGACGCTGGGTATAATAGGCTTGCAAGTTACGGTTTGCTGCTCTACTATATTCCGGGGCCATCATGCGTGGCAGAAAGCCCGTTTCACATGCCGCAAAGGGAACGGTCTTTCTTCGTGCTTTTGCGGCTTTTAATTGTATCATGAACCATTCTACATCAAAAATACTGCATATTCTGGATGCTTTTCTGGACTTTTTCCTGCTGTTGGGAGCGTATGAGGTTACCAGCCTGCTACGTATGCACAGCCCCTGGGGTGAAGCGTTCTGGTGGGTCGATGTTGCCCGCTTCCGCCCGCTGGCACTTGTATACGCAGCGGCAATCATTCTGATTTATATTGCACAGGGTGAATACCGCACTTTTAAGCGGCGCGGCTTAGTGAGAGAACTGGCAAAAGCCCTTTTGGGAAACCTGGGCGGCTTTGCGCTGGCAGCAACCATTTTGTATGTATTCCAACTTTCGCAGTTTTCTCGCCTGCTGCTTGTTTACTATTACCTGCTGTCCAGCGTGGTCATTACGATCAAGCGGTTATTGCTGCACCGGATCAGCCTTTGGTATGCAAAGCGGCGCCATATTATAGCCCGCGTTTTGCTGGTCGGCAATGGAAACCTGGCATTACGCTATTATAATGATGTTGTAAAGGGCAAGGATGTATCGGCAGAGTATGCCGGCTATGCAGCACAGAACCCGGTAGTGGAACTGCCGAATTACCTTGGCACAGTAGCCGATCTGCATAAGATTCTGGAAAGTACCCGGATTACCCATATTGTGATTGCGGAGGAAACCCAGAACCGCAGCGAGTTGCTGCAGATCACCGCGATTGCAGAAAATTACGGCATTAAGGTAAGTGTAATTCCGGTCTATTCGGACTTTCTCTCTTCCCGCACAATGGATAATACCGTAAACGGATTGTATGTGATCGACCTGAAAATGCAGGAAACCTGCGATATTATGGGTGTGAATATTGTGGTAACGGACATGGACAAAACCATGACGCTGCTGGAAAGCCAGCTGGAACAATGGCGTGGGAAATATATCTGCGTAGCCAATGTACATACCACCGTAACGGCGCACGAGGATGCCGAGTACCGCTATATTCAGAACCATGCGGTCATGGCGCTGCCGGACGGCGGTCCCCTTTCGCAGTTCAGCCGCAGGCAGGGGTATGCTGCTGCGCAGCGCGTTACGGGGCCGGATTTGATGAAGCAGGTTTTGGCGGTCAGCGCAGAAAAAGGCTGGCGGCACTATTTTTATGGCTCTACCCCGGAAACGTTGCAGTTGCTGCGCAAAAAGGTGGAGGAGCGCTACCCTGGTGTTGTGATTTCCGGTATGATGTCGCCACCGTTCCGCGAGATGACCCCGCAGGAGGACGCTCAGGCGGTAGCGGAAATCAACGCAACAAAGCCGGACTTTGTGTGGGTTGGCCTTGGTGCCCCCAAACAGGAACGCTGGATGGCCGCCCATGAGGATCGCGTACAAGCCTTGATGATCGGCGTTGGTGCGGCGTTTGACTATGAGGCGGGCAACATTAAGCGTGCGCCCATGTGGATGCAGAAGCACAACCTGGAATGGCTTTACCGATTGATGCAGGACCCGAAGCGCCTGTTCCACCGCTACCTGAAAACAAATGTAAAATATCTTTTGTGGACCTGGCGCAGCGGCGAATAACGGAAAAGATAAAACAATAGCAAAAATACCATGCTGCACATTGGAAGGAGGAACCGGCCAAGGTTCCTTGCCCGATGTGCGGCATTTTTTATGGCTTTGGGGCGCCGACCGACAATCTGATTCTATGCAGAATTCCGGCTGTGCGACAAATCAGAATCGAAGAATCTCGACTTTTTTCTCAAGCCCCCTACCTATTTGCCGGGAGCTATGGTATAATATCTGTATATGCTGTTATATATGCAAATTTAGATGTTTGGGAAGGAGCTACTACATGCAGCAGGAAACTGTCATTGTGTTGGACTTTGGTGGCCAGTATAACCAGCTGATCGCCCGCCGTGTCCGTGAATGCAACGTTTATTGCGAAATTTATTCTTACCGTACTGACCTGGCCAAAATCAAGGCCAAAAATCCGAAGGGCATTATCTTTACCGGTGGTCCCAACAGCGCTTACCTGCCGGATTCCCCTACCGTCGATCCCGAAATATATACTTGGGGTGTTCCGGTACTGGGCATCTGCTATGGCAGCCAGCTGATGATGCATATGCTGGGCGGTAAGGTTTGCAAGGCTCCGGAACGCGAATATGGCAAGACGGTTGTGGATCTGGATACCACCAGCCCGCTGTTTGACGGCCTGCCGAACCAGAATGTTTGCTGGATGAGCCATAATGACTATATCGAGCAGGCTGCCCCCGGCTTTGATATTATTGCCCACACCCCCAACTGCCCGGTTGCCGCTGCACAGGATGCCGCCCGCGGCCTGTACTGTGTGCAGTTCCACCCGGAAGTGCTGCATACCGAAAACGGTACTAAGATTCTGCATAACTTTGTTTACAAAGTTTGCGGCTGTGCCGGTACCTGGAAGATGGACTCCTTTGTGGAGCATAGCGTGAACGCCCTGCGCGAGAAGATCGGCAATGGCAAGGTGCTGTGCGCTCTTTCCGGTGGTGTGGATTCCAGCGTATGTGCTGCCATGCTGGCAAAGGCCATTGGTAAGCAGTTAACCTGCGTGTTTGTTGACCACGGCCTGCTGCGCAAGAACGAACGTGAGCAGGTTTGCGAAGTGTTCGGCGAGGGCGGCCAGTTCGACATCAACTTTGTCTGCGTGGACGCCCGCGAACGTTTTTACAGCAAGCTGGCCGGTGTTACCGAGCCGGAGCGCAAGCGTAAAATCATTGGCGAAGAGTTCATCCGTGTGTTTGAGGACGAGGCTAAGAAAATCGGTGCTGTAGACTTTTTGGCACAGGGCACCATCTACCCGGACGTTGTGGAAAGCGGCCTGGGCGGTGAGTCTGCTACCATCAAGAGCCACCACAATGTTGGCGGCTTGCCGGATTATGTAGACTTTAAGGAAATTGTGGAGCCGCTGCGCGACCTGTTCAAGGATGAAGTCCGCCAGGCTGGCCGTGAACTGGGCTTGCCTGAATATCTGGTCGCCCGCCAGCCGTTCCCCGGCCCCGGCCTTGCCATCCGCATTATCGGCGATATCACCCAGGAAAAGGTTGCCATTGTACAGGATGCTGATGCAATCTGGCGCGAGGAAGTGGATAAGCTGCCCGCCGCTCAGCGCCCCAGCCAGTATTTTGCCGCGCTGACCAACATGCGCAGCGTTGGTGTTATGGGTGATGAGCGCACCTATGATTACGCCATCGCCCTGCGCGCTGTGACCACGACCGACTTTATGACCGCGGAAGTTACCCTGCTGCCCACCGAAACCATTACCACCGCAGCAAACCGCATCGTAAACGAAGTAAAGCATATCAACCGTGTTCTGTTCGACTATACCACCAAGCCGCCAGCAACGATCGAGTTTGAATGATTTGAAATGCTTTAAAAATCCAGTGTTTATGCGGGTTTGAGGCACTTCAAGAAGTCTTTTGATAACAATTTGATAACGGTTGCATGAGAGCTATTATTCTTGTAAGCCAGTGGTTTTGGAGTTAGAGAATGATTGACAGGTGGTTGTGCAACAAATAAATCCACATTATTTATTTAGAAATCCCTTAGCTGTGGGTAAAAACTCATAGCTAAGGGATTTTTGTCGTCTTTATTTATCTGGTATCTGGTTTGAGCTGGTCTTGGAACATTAGACCAGCGCGTCGCTAAGTGCCTGCGATGGTACTTTCGCCCAGATTTGCGTGGTATCAAACTCCGGGTAATGGTAACGCCACTCATCGTATTTGTCTTTACTGATTTCCTCGGAAGATAGCTTGTCAGCCTGCTCTTTCCGGGCATACAGCATTTTCCGGAGTTCGTGAGCGGGCTTTGCCTTTGGAAGTATCGACTTTCAGACAGATTTCTCCGTCTGATTTACTAACAGTCAGACCGTACAAATCTTCAAGGGTATGTGCTGACCAATGCGCTGCAAGCCCGCGGCGCGGCGACGGAATCCCTGATCGTCAATATCTCCCGTCAGGGGCTGATCTACATTCCGTCTATGTTCATCCTTGGGGCGATCTTTCACGAAACAGGACTGATCTGGGCACAGCCTGTGGCGGATGCCTTGTTTCTGCTGTTGGCTATTGGGCTGTATTTCCGCATGTCGGGTAAAGGGAACGATTAAGTTCAAAAGAGTTTGGGACTATCCCAAAAGTCATAATTCCCGGCTAAGCCGGAGGCTTGAGTAAGCCCTAGAAGGGCTTTATACCGGCACGCATCTCAAGATGCACCGAAAAATCCTTCACTTGCATCACTCGTACCACTGCCCACAAGTGGGCAAAACTACATTTACTGCATGCTACAGCAAATCCGACTTTTAATCACAGTTCGCTTCGCTCATTGCTGTAAATGCTAAAGCTTACAATAAAAAGTTCCTGAAACCATACAGCAACCTGCTGCGATTTCAGGAACTTTTTATTTGTGATTTATTCGGCCGGGAGCGGATTAATCAAAACTGAGCACGCGCAGCAACATTGCTGCGCACCAAAGCACGTTTCAAGCGGGCCTGGGCAAGTTCCAGCTCACGGGCATCCAGGTTTTTCTGGGCCAGCAATTCCTCGGCGCGGGCTTTGCTGCGCTCAGCACGTTCTTTGTCAATGGAATCGGCCCATTCAAAGGTGGTGGCCAGCAGGCGGCATTCGCCGCCAAACATGCTCAACATACCGCCCATACAGGCGGCGCTGCGCTGGGTGCCATCCTCCAATGTGATGTGGGCCTCCCCCATGCCAAGGGCAGTGCAATAATCGATGTGACGGGCCATCAACTGAACCTGCCCGGTGATGGTCCGGCAGGACACCGACTGTACCTGCCCATCAAAAGCAGTGCCGTCCGGCGTCATGATTTTAAGTGGGAAACTGGACATGGTCCTGCCTCCTTACTGCTGCTTGGCCTTAGCCAGAACGTCATCAATCGTACCGGCAAACAGGAAGCAGCTTTCGGGGATGGAATCACATTCGCCGTTCAAAATCATCTTGAAGCCGCGCAGGGTTTCTTTCAACGGCACATACTGGCCGGGCATACCGGTAAACTGCTCCGCAACATGGAACGACTGTGAAAGGAAACGCTGTACCTTACGGGCGCGGTTGACGGTGATCTTATCGTCCTCCGAAAGTTCATCCATGCCCATGATGGCAATGATATCCTGCAGTTCCTTATAGCGCTGTAAAACCTGCTGCACAGCGCGGGCAATCTGGTAATGCTCCTGCCCGACAACTTCCGGGGCCAGAATGCGGGAAGTAGAATCCAGCGGGTCGACAGCCGGATAAATGCCCTGAGAAGCAATATCACGGCTCAGAACCGTGGTAGCATCCAGATGGGTGAAGGTCGTGGCGGGGGCCGGGTCGGTCAAGTCGTCCGCAGGTACATAAACAGCCTGAACAGAAGTGATAGAACCCTTGCGGGTGGAAGTAATACGTTCCTGCAGTGCACCCATTTCCGTTGCCAGCGTGGGCTGATAGCCAACGGCAGAGGGCATACGACCCAGCAGTGCCGAAACTTCGGAGCCGGCCTGGGTAAAGCGGAAGATGTTATCAATGAACAGCAGAACATCCTGATGCTTGACATCGCGGAAGTACTCCGCCATGGTCAGACCGGACAGCGCCACGCGCATACGGGCTCCCGGCGGTTCATTCATCTGGCCATAGACCAGCGCAGTCTTGCTCAAAACGCCGCTTTCGGCCATTTCGCCGTAAAGATCGTTGCCCTCACGGGTGCGTTCGCCAACGCCGGTAAAAACAGAATAGCCGTTATGGGCGGTAGCGATGTTATAAATCAGTTCCTGAATCAGCACGGTTTTGCCGACACCGGCACCACCGAACAGACCGATTTTGCCGCCCTTTGCATAGGGGCAGATTAGGTCAACGACCTTGATGCCGGTTTCCAGCAGTTCAGTCGAAGATTCCTGTTCATCGAAAGCAGGGGCCGGGCGGTGGATGGGCCAATGCTCTACCCCGGTGGGGGCAGGCTGTTCATCAACCGGTTCACCCAGCAGGTTGAACACACGGCCAAGGCACGCATCGCCAACGGGAACCTTGATCGGCCCGCCGGTATCCACGGCTTCGGCACCGCGCACAAGGCCATCGGTGGCGGCCATAGCAATGCAGCGCACCACGTTATCGCCAATATGCTGGGCAACTTCTACAATCAGCGGTTTGCCGTTGTTCTGCAGTTCAATCGCATTCAGCAGTTCCGGCAGCTCGCCGTCGGCAAAGCGGATATCCAAAACAGGTCCCATGACCTGCACGACCTTACCGATGTGTTTTTCTGGCATTGCACACACTCCTTTGAGTGAATTTTTAGCGTGCTGTCGGGCTTGTTTCCGGGTGTGTCTGAAAAAACTCTCAGCACTGTTGCATCAGATATTGCCCAAAGGCATACCTGAAGGCAAAGAAATCGGATAAAATTTCGGCTTTTCTGGTGCGCCCTAGCTTTCAGCATCTGCACCGGCCACTATTTCGGTGATTTCCTGCGTGATTGCTGCCTGACGGGCGCGGTTATAATAAAGGTTCAAATGCTCGATCATTTCGCCAGCGTTCTTGGTGGCAGAGTCCATGGCGGTGCGGCGTGCACCCTGTTCACTGGCAACACTTTCACACAAAGCGCCATACACAACCCCGGCCAAGTATTCCGGGATAATGGCATCAAACACGGCGGCGCTGTCTGGCTCATAGAGCATCAGACTTTGATGCTCGTGGCCCGGCTCCGGCGGTTCGGCATCAAACGGGAGAACCGGCAGAATGATTGCAGTTTGGGTCAGCATGGAAATAAACTGGGTAAAGGCAATGCGAATTTCATCAAAAGCGCCTTCCAGAAACTTCTGGCACACAAGGCGGGAAATTTCAAAGCAGTCGCTGACCGAAATATCCCCTGCGATGGCAAAAGAATCCGTCAGAATCCGGATCTTGTGGCGCTCAAAGTATTCCACTGCCTTTTTGCCGATGGGCAGCACACAATATTCCCGCCCTTCAGCATCCGCTTCCACGGCTTTTAAGATGTTGCTGTTATAGCCGCCCGCAAGGCCGCGATCACCTGCAATTACAATGTACAGGCAGCACTTTTTCTCGCATTTGGCCAGATATGGGCTACTGAACTCAGAATCCGCAGCCGCAATATCAAACAGCGTGGCATAAAGCGTTTCGAAATAGGGACGGCTGTTTTCCACCCGTTCCTTGGCGCGCCGCAGCTTGCTGGACGCTACCAGCTCCATAGCTTTGGTAATCTGCATGGTGCTTTCCACGCTTTTGATGCGCAGTTTGATTTCTTTCATGGAACCAGCCACCGGCAGCACCCCCTTTGGCGTATTTTGTGATTATCCGGCATTTTTGATAAAGTCTGCCGTGAATGCGGCGAGCACATCTTTCATCTGCTGTTCGGTATCCTGCTTCATATCGCCTGTGGTGCGGATAGCTTCCATCACACCGCCAGCGGTTACATTTTCATCAAGGTACTGATACAGCGCGCTTTCGTACGCGGCGATATCCTTTACGGCAATGTCTTTCAGGTAGCCGTGGACTGTTGCATACAAAATGGCAACCTGCTTTTCTACCGGGATTGGGCTGTTGCGGTCCTGCTTCAGGATTTCCACAATGCGCTCGCCCTGTGCCAGACGAGATTTGGTGTCGGCATCCAGGTCGGAGCCAAACTGGGCAAAGCCCTGCAGCTCGCGGTACTGGGAGTAAACCAGTTTTAAGGTACCGGCAACCTTTTTCATCGCCTTGATCTGCGCATTGCCGCCGACACGGGAAACAGAAATGCCGGGGTTGACAGCCGGGCGGATGCCGGAATGGAACAGCTCGGTTTCCAGGAAAATCTGGCCGTCGGTAATGGAGATGACGTTGGTTGGAATATAAGCGGAAACGTCACCAGCCTGCGTTTCAATAATGGGCAGAGCTGTCAGCGAGCCGCCGCCCTTTGCATCGCTCAATTTGGCGGCACGTTCCAACAAACGGCTGTGCAGGTAGAAAACATCGCCGGGGTATGCTTCGCGTCCCGGCGGACGACGAATCAGCAGCGACAGAGCACGGTAGGCAACCGCATGTTTGGAAAGGTCATCATAGATAATAAGCACATGCTTACCCTGATACATAAAGTATTCGCCCATGGCGCAGCCGGCATAAGGCGCAATATACTGCAAGGGCGAAAGCTCCGAAGCTGTGGCGCACACTACAGTGGTGTAAGCCATGGCTCCGTTTTTCTCGAGGTTTTCAACCAGAGAGGCCACAGTAGAACGCTTTTGGCCAATAGCAACATAGATGCAAAGGACATCTTTGCCTTTTTGGTTGATGATCGTATCCGTAGCAATCACGGTCTTACCGGTCTGGCGGTCGCCGATAATCAGCTCACGCTGGCCGCGGCCAATGGGAATCATTGAGTCAATGGCCTTGATGCCGGTCTGCAAAGGCTGCTTGACGGGCTGACGGTCCAGGATGCCGGGTGCCGGGGATTCAATGGCGCGATAATCGGCAGCATCAATCGGGCCTTTGTCATCAATAGGCTGGCCCAGGGCGTTGACAACACGGCCAATCAGAGCATCACCGACCGGAACCGACACAACTTTGCCGGTGCGGCGGATGGTACCGCCTTCTTTGATGCCGCTGTCATCGCCAAGCAAAACGATTGATACGCTGTTTTCTTCCAGATTCTGCGCCATACCATAGGTTCCGCTATCAAACTGCACCAGCTCACCGGCCATACAGTTATCAAGGCCGGCGGCGCGGGCAATGCCATCGCCTACCATCGTAACAGTACCGGTCTCCGTCTGCTCAATGGCATTCTGGTAGTATTTGATCTGGGAACGAATAATGCGGGAAATCTGTTCAGGTTCCAGTTGCACTGTTTGGTTCACCACACAATCTATAAAATGAAGGTGGAATCCGGCGGCAGGTGCAAATCAAATCACCACACCGCTGATTTCATTGCGCAGACGTTCCAGCCGGCCCTGCACAGTGCCGTCCAGGCGGGTTCCGCCAAGATCCAGCCGCAGACCGCCCAGAACACTGGGGTCCACTTTTTCCGTCAGGGTAATGGTTTTGCCGGTTACACGCTGCAATTTTTCCTGCAGTCTGCTGCGGGCACTTTCGTCCAGTGCAACAGCAGATACTGCCGTAACTTCCAAAATGTTATGGTCCTGGTTGTATCGGTCACGGTAAGCTCTTGCGCAGGCAGGCAGTTCTGGCAGAATGCCTGCTTCGCACAAAATCTTTAAGAAGTTGACAAGATACGGATGCGCCTGCGCAAACGCCTGATCCAGCAATACACAGCGCTCTTTTTTGGGGACACTGGGCGTCATCAACAAGCGCAGATAGCCAGGCTCCTGCATTGCGTTGACAGCAACATCCAGCTCCGCCAGAATCCGTTCGGTCAGGCCCTCTTCCGCAGCCAGTTCATACAAACTTGTGCCATAACGCTTTCCGGTTTCGGTCATGAGGCATCCCCCACATTCCGGATAAATTCATCGATCAGGGCCTTGTGGTCCGTCTCGTTGATTTCGCGCTCAACTACCTTGCCTGCAATATCAACAGCAATGCCGCCAATTTCATTTTTTAGGTCGTTGACTGCTTTCTTGCGTTCCTGTGCAATATCAGCTTCAGCAGCGGCGCGCAGGGTGGCTGCTTCGGCACGGGCCTCGCCAACAATTTCTTCTTCGCGCTTCTGGGCGCGGGCGGTTGCCTCACGCAAAAGCGTATCGCGTTCATCCCGGATGCTTTGCAGGTGCTGCTGGTATTCCTGTTCCAACTCGGCAGCCTTCTGTTTGGCTGCATCCGCATCGGCGTACATGGTATCAATTTCCGCCTGGCGGTCGTCGATCATCTTTTTGACCGGTTTGAACAGGAACTTTTTGAGCACCGCAAAGGTGATCATCATATTGCAGAAAGTGAACAGCGCTGTCCACGGGTCGATGCCAACAAAGCTTTCAAAGCCCGTCACGAGCCATTCCTCCTTTCCTTTTCGGCTATCGTATCCATCAGAAGACGAACAGTAACAACAGGGCGATAACCAGCGAATAAATGCCGGTGGATTCGGTAATGGCGCAGCCAAGGATCATGTTGGTACGCAGCAGGTTTGCCATTTCCGGCTGGCGGGCCATGCCTTCCAGCGCTTTGCCAACGGCATTACCTTCGCCAACTGCAGGGCCGATAGCGCCAAACCCAATTGCGATACCTGCACCGATTGCACAGGCGGCTTTTACGATTGCTGTTTCCATACGAGGTATCCTCCTAAATAAATAAAATTTTACGTTAACCTTCTTCAGGCGGCGGGCAGGCATTGCTGACATAAACCATCGTCAACAGGCTGAACACCAGGGCCTGCACCCCACCAGAAAATACATCGAAATAAAGGCTCATGATGCCGGGAATGCCGACTTCCAGATACGGCACCCCTGCCAAGCCCAGCAGGGACAAAATTCCGGTTGCGGCAAACACCGCACCAAAAATTTTGTAAGCCAACTTTTTCTTGCGCACACCCAAAACCAGCAGCGCCACACCACCCAAAAGAATCAAGATTCCGACCGTAATGCTTTTGCCAACCAGGCCCAAAAGAGCGGCGGAAGCCGTTGCTAGAGCGGAATAAACCAGGCTGGTCAGAACGTTGCCGCCCGCAATGTTGCCAAAGTGACGGAATGCCATTGAGATGGGCTGCGCGATTTCGGAAACAAGGTTCATCGGCGTCATAACGACAACCGGTTCAGTAAAGCCTTTCAGCCAACCGAGCACACCGTTTGCTTTAATGGAGCAAGCCCAGCAGATCACGCTTGTCATTAAGGCCCAGGTAACGGTGGTGGAAAGATCCGCTGTGGAAGAGCGGAAAATACCGGTCATTCCGATGTAGGAACCGAAAATGGAAGACAGGAACAATGCCCCGATATAAGGTGTCCAATAGGAATTATGCTTGCCCATGGTGTCTTCTACCATGCCGTACAGCATAGTAACACCTTTTTCTACCAGTACCTGGCGGCGGCTGGGACGCTTTTGCAGGTTGCTGCCCAGCACAATACCGGCAATACAAAGCAGCAACATAACCGCAAACGAAGAAACCGTTGTCTGCGTGATGGGAATTCCACCAAACAAAGGGATCGTGAAATAAATCTTAGGTCCGTTCATGGCACTGCATCACCGCCTTTGGAATCTTTGCGGAAGAATTCAATCAGCTTAATGGCAGCCTGTGCAAACAGCAGCGGCAACAATGCTGCCAGCGGATCACAAACTTTGGCATGGAACAGCAGAACATAAATGACTGCCAGAATTGCCGTGCGCACAACGCTGGAACTTTGAATGCTCATGCACGCTTTTACGGAATTATCCCCTGCCGCGGCACGGTCCAACGCGTTAGAAACGGTAATGCTTAATGCCAGAAAGTTGCCTACAGCAATCACAGTGCCCAGCAGGCCACCCAGCAATACCGCTGTGGTAAACCGCCCAACCACTGCATAGATGGCCAGCATAATGGCGGAACAACCGGCGGTTGCCAAAGCCATGCGCCCAACCTGCTGCAGAATGTCCTGATGCTTTTGCATGGATACAGGCTCCTTCCATAACAATTAGTGTTGATTGAACGAGATAGGCGGCGGCTCCTGCTTTTTTTTCGGGGCCCTGCCCTGCCGCTCAATTGCCTTTAATGAACTGCGCAGGCTGCCGATGGCAGCCACCATGCCGAGCGCGAACCCAACCAAGATGACCCAGCCGCCAAGGCCGAATTGTTTGCGTAGCCAGACAGCCCCCAAAAGAAACAGCACCGGCGGAAGCACAACCGATAAACCAAACTGTGTCAGCCAGACAAGGTGCCGTGCGGCATCATAAAGATCCTTCATATGATTTACTGTTCCCATTCTTTCGCTTTGTATCCGCGATGTTTCTAGTATAAACTCTTTCTGCAACAATTTCAACATAAATTTTGCATGTTTTTATATAAATTTTGTAGTCAAATAAGCAAAAAACAGACAATGTTTTTCAAAATTGCAGGTTCCCCCTATGATGGAAGCAAAAAAGCTCTGCCAACAGCAAAGCTTAAAATGTGTATAATAAAAGCGCAATCGAACAAATCCGATATTTTGACCAATTAGAACAGCTATCTTTATCCAATCGGGCATTAAGGCAATACCGCATAATTCTAAGTGACGATACGGCGAGCGAGGCGCGGCAGATGCCAAGCCAAAAGCGCAGATAATACTGGATGTCTTATCGAGCATTTTGGCAACGCAGATGCCGTGCCGCAGCTGCCGGAGCGGTGCTTAAGCCGCAAGGCGGGAATTGTGCGGTGTTGCCTTAAGTGGCTCGACCGGGATTTTCCCCAAGGCAAGAAGGCATGTCAGACACGCACCGCCTAGAGAACAGCCATCCGGACTCATTGCTTCTCTTTGAAATTCCGTTGCTTTTTCGACATGATCGCACCTCTTTGATGCGTGCCAAATCGGCTTCCGCCTGCTGTACCGGGGCACCGGGCGCAGAGCACCTTCTTTTGCCGTGGGGATATAGCTGTGGTCGTGGGAATCCGTAAAATAAGGGCGAAGGGTATAGTGATTTTCGCCGGTTTTCCGCAAAAGCTCTGCAGACCAACGGTTTCGATTTCATGAACCCCAAGTTTCCCATAAACCACGAGCATTCCTGCTTGATACTGTGCCATATTGCTCCTCTTTTATCCAGATGGAACAGCCTGTACAAAACAGTCTTTCCAGCGTACTTTTGCGCTCCACCTTATTGTGCCACGGCTGGGCGACTGGCTTCCAAGGGCATCTTCCACGAAGTTTTCCTCGTGCAATCTGCGCAGAATGTTCAGCATAATTCTTGTGCAAGACTGCCTTTGCAAATTCCCAGCAGGCAGGCTATAATA
>UMBF01060656.1_pt1 | contig 32500 bp, 32 predicted proteins | sample 1963901 | NCBI WGS metagenome assembly UMBF01 (sample SAMEA4835935, study PRJEB28245) | human gut metagenome | biome: gut microbiome; material: fecal sample | place: Denmark | collected 2008 | reverse complement strand
AAACCGGTTTTGCCCGGACCAATCTCACATCTGGGGTAGTATGCTTTCGTGGACATCTGAAATTCCTCCTTTTTTGCTGGCTGCTATGAAAAATGCCATGGCAGAATGAACTTGACTATTACTATACGGAAGATTCCCGCAAAACGCAAGGGAAACTGATCAGGATTGGAGAGGACGCAGCAGCTGGGCCAGCCGGGCAAAGTCGGAGAGGGTCAGCTGCTCGCCACGGACACTGGGACTCCAGCCGCCCTGCTCGATGGCAGATTGGATGGCGGTCTTGTCAAATCCCTTCAGTCCGGCGGCCAGACTGTTGGCCAGAGTTTTCCGCCGCAGGACGAACGCGGCCCGCACGCAGCGGAAGAAAAAGGTCTCGTCCTCCACCTCCACGGCGGGACGGCTGCGCCGTACGCAGCGAATCACAGCAGAGGTCACCTTGGGAGCGGGCAGAAACTTTTCCCGCGGTACATCAAAGAGCAGTTCCGTTTCCATGTAGTACTGCAAAAACAGGGAAAAGGCTCCGCCGTCCGCAGAACCCTGAGCCGCACACAGCCGCTGGGCCACTTCCTTTTGGATCATGACGGTGATGCGCTCAAAGCAGGGAGTCTCCACCAGTTTTGTCAGTACAGGGGTAGTGATGTTATAGGGGAGGTTGGCGCATACGATGGGTTTCAGCCCGGCAAATTTCTCCTCCGCCAGCTTGGAAAGGTCCAGCTTCATGACGTCCCCGGGGACGATCTCTACATTTTGGTAGGGAGCCATGGTCTCTGCCAGTACAGGCAGCAGCGCCTTGTCCAGTTCCACCGAAACCACCCGGCCTGCCCGGGCAGCCAGTTCTGCCGTCAGCGGCCCGATGCCGGGGCCGATCTCCAGCACGCCGCAGTCCGCGTCCGCCCCGGAGGCATCCGCAATGGCCGCAGGCACAGCGGGATCAATGAGGAAGTTTTGGCCCATGGATTTGGAAAAATGGAAGCCGTGGCGTGCCAGCAGCTCCCGGATGGAATCGTAGTCGCAGAGATTCATGGTGTTCCGCCTTTCCGTCAATGCATGATACAACGGTAGTATAGCAGATCCGGCGGGATTTGAAAAGGCAGAGGCAGCTGCAAAATACCGCAAAAATTTTGGATCAGGAGCGTACGCACCGGAGACGCCGACCAAAGGCCCGGCGGAGAGCCGGAGCCCCAAGACGTTTTTCACGCTGCGGAAGCGCCAGGAAAACAAACACCCCGGCAGTCCTTGATGGACTGCCGGGGTGTTTTCTGCCTTACGGCAGGAGATAGACGGTGCAGCTGCGCCGTCCAAAATTGATGCACTGCTGATAGGTGTTGTAATAGAGATCCACCGTGTTGCCGCGAACGCCCGTATCCGATGCAACGGCCATGCCGTAAACCACGGAACCGTCGTTGGTGACGATATACATCCGGGTACCCAGGGGAATAACGCTCTTGTCCACAGCCACGGTGCCCACACCAACGGTGGTGCCGGTGGCGGTGCAGGTATCCGCGCCGCCGTGTCCTGCAGTATAAGCAGTAGCGGTCATGGACTTGGCAGCGGAGAAGGGCATGGTAGCGCCGGACTGGAAGGCGAGATAACCGCTGCCGTCCGCGTTTTTGACCACCTTGGAAATGCGGTCGGTGGAAGAGACGCTGGACACCGCAGTGCCCACTTCCACAATCTCATCCACTGCAGTGCCGTCCAGTTCTTCCACGAACTGGCGGGAGACCTGTTCACCGCCGGACCACACTACCTCGTACACCGAGGTGCGGGTGCCGTCGGCACCGGGCTGGACTACTTTCTCAGTGCCCTTGGCCAGATAGGGATTGGTCCGCCGGATGGTCTTGTGCGCCTCAGGTTCCGTGACGCGGTCGTAATAGGTCAGCTCGGATGCCACCGTCAGCTCCACGCCGTCATCAGAGAAATCCACCGCAACCATCTCCAGGGGGCTGGGATGGATTTCCAGACGATCGAGCAGCGCGGAGACCGTTTCTTCCCGGGTCTCGGCGGTGAGGACGGTGCCGTTGTACGTGATCTGTGCCCGCTGGCCGGCGGTCAGCGTCACGTCGTACCCCGTGCTGTTGCTGGAGAGAAACACCAACTGAGAGGACAGGTCCGTCGTGTCGGCTTCGTCATCCAGTACGATGGCGGAATCCTCCACGCCGGTGAGGATATACAGTGCGTCGGCATGATTCATAGCCGCGTAGCTGGTGCCCACCACAGCTACCAAGGTAAAGACTGTCAGGCAGTGGCGATTCCAAAGCACATGCAGCTTTTTCCGTAGGTCGTTTGTGTTGAACATGAATACCTCCTAATTGAAGTTCTCCGGCCCGTTTTTCTCTGCCTGCCACCACAGGTGCAGGAGGGGAAAACAAAACTTGTAACTTTTGTTACCGGCTGAAAAACTGGGCTTAGTATACACCTGAATCCCACTTTTGTCAAGTTTGAGCTGGTGTTTTAGGGATGTACCCCCCACTTTTGACTTAAAATTGCGAAAAGCGACTGGAAGTATCTGTAAATCTACTACAAAAAAGTAACAAAAAAATAACAGCAGCAACAAAAAATAACCACTGCACCCAAACGATCAGGCACAGCGGCTATTTTCTGGAAAAGCGGCGGATTTCAGAACATTTACCCCACTTTCGGAGTGAAACCCAGATCCTCCAGCTCGCTGACGGCGGTCTTGACGCAGTTGTCACAGCCGTCGATGGTCACGGTTTTGCCGGCCAGGTCCACCTGGAACTTCAACTGGGCGGCAGTGAGGGCGTTGGTGATGCGCTTGACGCAGTTTTCGCACATCATATCAGGGACTTGAATGGTAGTCATCTTTGGATTCCTCCTTATTAAATCAAACCACAAAACTGGTTTATTTCATCATCTTCTGGATGGTGGACACCAGATCGTCCACCACTTCCAGTTTACCGGCCTGAATGTCCTGTACCACACAGGTGTGGATGTGGTTGGCCAGCAGTTCCCGGGAAAAAGCGTTGAGTGCGGCCTGGATGGCGGAGACCTGGGTCAGGATATCCGTGCAGTAGGCCTCCCGTTCCACCATGCCCCGGACGCCCCGGACCTGACCTTCGATCCGGTTAAGGCGCTTGATCAGGGCATCGTATTCCGCAGGTTCCCGGTGCTTGTGGCGGCAGCACTCCGCCGGAGCAGTACATTCCTTATGTTCCATGGCAGTTTCCTCACATTTCTGAATTGAATGAAGATGGCGGATTACAGCTTGGCCCGGCCCAGCCGCAGGGCGTTGCCCACCACGCACACGGAGCTGAGAGACATGGCTGCTCCCGCGAACATGGGGGAGAGCAGGGGGCCACCCAGAAGATACAGTACGCCTGCCGCAATGGGGATGCCAATGGTGTTGTAGCAGAAGGCCCAGAACAGGTTCTGTTTGATATCCCGCAGCGTCAGGCGGCTGAGGCGGATGGCACGGGATACATCCTCCAGATCCGAACGCATCAGCACGATGTCGGCGGACTCGATGGCAATATCACTGCCACTGCCGATGGCACAGCCCACATCGGCGGTAGTGAGAGCGGGGGCGTCGTTGATGCCGTCACCCACCATCATAACGGTCCGTCCCTGCTTTTGCAAGTCCTGCACCACGCCGGCCTTTTCCTCCGGCAGCACCTCGGCGATGACGGTGTCCACTCCCACCAGAGAGGCGATGTGTTTTGCCGCGGCCCGGTTGTCGCCGGTGAGGAGCACCGTGCGGATGCCCTGGGATTTCATCCGGGCGATGGCAGCGGCGCTGGTTTCCTTCACCGGGTCCGCCACGGAAATGAGTCCCAGCAGGATGCCGTTTTTCGCAAAGTACATGGGCGTTTGTCCCCGAGACGCCAGGGTCTGTGCCTGCGTCTCCAGAGGGGTGATATCTACGCCGGCTTCTTCCAGCAGCCGTCGGTTGCCCGCCAGAACCGTTCCGTCTTCCAGTACGGCCCGGATGCCCCGGCCGGAGAGCGTTTCAAAGGATGCCGGACGGACAGCAGTGTCAAAGCCCTGGGTCTTAGCATAGCCAGTGATAGCCTGAGCCAACGGGTGGGCAGAGACGGCCTCCACTGCCGCGGCGGTGGCAAGCAGGGTCTCCCGGGGGCACTGGAAGGGGAGGACCTCCGTGACGGCGGGGGTGCCCTCCGTGACGGTGCCGGTTTTATCCAGTACTACGGTGTCCACGCTGTGGGTGATTTCCAGGATTTCGCCGGAGCGGATCAAAATCCCGTGCCGGGCACCCAGTCCGGTGCCCACCATGATGGCGGTGGGGGTAGCCAGTCCCAGAGCGCAGGGGCAGGCGATCACCAGCACGGAGGTGAACACCCGCAGAACAAAGGAGAAGGGCTGCCCGGCAATGGCCCAGGCCGCTGCCGCCAGCAGCGCAATGCCCATGACTGTGGGAACGAAGACGCCCGCCACCTTGTCGGCGGTTTTGGAGATGGGGGCCTTTTTACCCTGGGCGTCCTCCACAAAGCGGATGATGCGGGAGAGGGTGGTGTCCTCACCGGTGCGGGTCACCTGGACGTAGAGTACGCCGCTTTGATTGACGCTGCCGCCAATGACCTCGCTGCCCACTGCCTTTTCCACCGGCAGGCTCTCACCGGTGAGCATGGCCTCGTTGACGCTGCTCTCTCCCTGGGTGACGGTACCGTCGGCGGGGATACGGGCACCGGGCTTTACCAGCACCACATCACCGGTCTTGAGCTGACTGGTGGGAACCTCCCGGCCGGAGTCCGCCAGAATAGCAGTGTCCGGAGAGAGCTGCATCAGCGCGGTGATGGCGCCCTTGGTCTTCTGCATGTTCCGGCTCTCCAGGAACTTGCCCAGAGACACCAGGGTCAGCACCACGGCGGCGGATTCATAATAGAGGTTGTGAACGTAGGTGTGAGGGGCGTCGGAGATCAAAAAGGTCATGACCACGCTGTATGCAAAGGAGCAGGCAGAGCCGATGGCTACCAGAGAGTCCATGTTGGGATTGCCGTGGAACAATGCCTGGAAGCCGCTGGTGTAGAAGCGGCGCCCGCAGTAGAGCACCGGAATGGTCAGCAGCAGCTGCAAGACAGCGAAGTTCACCGGATGGGTGTGCATGGAAAAGAGATCCGGCAGGGGCAGAGGCGGCAGGCCGAAGGGCAGCATCTGTCCCATAGATACGTAGAGCAGCGCCACGGAGAAGATGGCCGCCGTGATCAGTTCATATTTTTTCCGGCGCAGTTCCGCTGCTTCGGCGTCTTTGAGATCCTGGGCGGTGACTTCTTTATGTTCGGCGTGAAGCGCGGCACCAAAGCCTGCTTTCTCCACCTTGGCGATGATCTGTTCCGGCGTGACCTGTGCTTCGTCATAGGCAATGGTCATGATGCCGGTGGTCAGGTTCACGTCACTGCGATCCACGCCCGGCAGCTTCCGGGTGACCCGCTCCACCGAGGCGCTGCATGCAGCGCAGTGCATGCCGGTGATGTCGTATTTTTCCTCTCGCATGGGAGCCTCCTTGGTCTATCAGTTACCCCTGGGGGGTATTTATCTTGATGGTTGGAGTATATACCCCCTTAGGGTATTTGTCAAGCCATGTTTGAAACAGAACCGGAAAAATTCCAAAAAGGCCTTGACTTCACCTCTTGGTGTGATATGATGGTCTAAACAAACAAAAAGTTTGAACAGCTAAAAAATTTTTTAAATTGGGAGAAAGGTGAGCGACATGCGAGAGACGATCCAGTGGACCCCAAATCAGATGCCCCGGAGCGACGACCGGCAGCTTTCCATCATGTCCCTTGAGAATGTGGCGAAAGCGCGTTCCTTCCACCGCAGCTTTCCGCAGTATTCCATCACGCCGCTGGCCCGCTTGGACGGTATGGCCAAGCACCTGGGCCTGGGCAGCCTGTTTGTTAAGGATGAATCCTACCGTTTTGGTCTGAACGCCTTCAAGGTTTTGGGTGGTTCCTTTGCCATGGCCCGCTACATTGCCCAGCAGATGGGCCGGGACGTGGGGGAGATGACCTACGATTACCTCACCAGCGAGGCCTTCCGCCAGGAATTCGGACAGGCGACCTTCTTCACCGCCACTGACGGCAACCATGGCCGCGGCGTGGCTTGGGCGGCCAATAAGCTGGGGCAGAAGGCAGTGGTGCATATGCCCAAGGGCAGTGCCAAGTCCCGCTTTGACAATATTGCCAAGGAGGGCGCCAAGGTCACCATCGAAGAGGTCAATTACGATGATTGCGTCCGTATGGCCGCCGCCGAAGCCGCTGAGACCAAGCACGGCGTCGTGGTGCAGGACACCGCCTGGGCCGGTTATGAGGAGATTCCCGCCTGGATCATGCAGGGCTATGGTACCATGGCCAACGAGGCTGCCGAGCAGCTGCGGCAGCTGGAGGTCAACCGCCCCACCCATGTGTTCGTGCAGGCGGGTGTCGGTTCTCTGGCCGGCGCTGTGGTGGGCTACTTCACCAACCTCTATCCCAATAACCCGCCCAAGTTTGTGGTGATGGAGGCCAAGGCTGCGGACTGCCTGTACCGGGGCGCCGTGGCGGGAGACGGGGAACCCCGCATCGTGGACGGGGACCTGACCACCATTATGGCAGGTCTTGCCTGCGGCGAGCCCAATATCCTCTCCTGGGATATCCTACGCAACCATGTCTCTGCGTTCGTCTCCTGCCCCGACTGGGTCAGTGCCCGGGGCATGCGGATGCTGGGCATGCCGGTGAAGGGCGACCCGTCTGTGGTCTCCGGCGAGTCCGGTGCCGTTGGCATGGGTCTGATTTCCGCCATCATGGAGGATGATACCTATCGGGATCTGCGGGAGCATCTGGAGCTGGACCGGTTCAGCCAGGTGCTGATGTTCTCCACGGAGGGTGACACTGATCCGGAGAAGTACCGGCGTATCCTGTGGGACGGCGAATATTCCACGGCGGAGTAAATACATCCAAAAAACCAAAAGAGGAGGGACGCAGAAGCGTCCCTCCTCTTTTTTGATGTACTTACTGCCGGTGCGCTTATTCCCGACTGCTGCCGCTTAGAGTTAAGGCCTCCAGAATTTGATAGCGCTCCATGGGGAAGGGCTTTTTCATCTGCAAAGCCTCCTCCATGTCCAGATCCACGATGCGGCCGTCCTTGGTGGCGATCACGCAGTTGCCTTTGCCGCTCGTCAGGGCCATTACCGCTTCGTAGCCCATGCGGCTGGCGGTCTCCCGGTCCCGGGCGGAGGGGGAACCGCCCCGCTGGATGTGGCCCAGCACGGTCACCCGGGGGTCCAGGCCCAGCTCCTCATGGATGCGGCGGCCGATGTCGGCGGCACTGCCGGCGCCCTCTGCCACCACCACCATGTAGTGGGTGGTGCCGGCCAGCCGGGCACGGCGGATCTTCTCCACGATCTCGGCCTCAAAATCCACCTCGCGCTCGGGAATCAGCACTGCGGTCGCGCCAACGGCAATGCCCACGTATAATGCCAGATGACCGGCATGGCGGCCCATGACCTCCACCACGGAACAGCGCTCGTGAGACTGCATGGTGTCCCGCAGCTTATCGATGCATTCCACTGCGGTGTTGCAGGCAGTGTCAAAACCGATGGTGTAGTGGGAGCAGCCGATGTCGTTGTCGATGGTAGCGGGGATGCCCACCACCCGGAGGCTGCCGTATCCGCTGGAGGCTGCCTGACGGCTAAGCGCCAGAGCACCCCGGAAGGTGCCGTCACCGCCGATGGCCACAATACCGTCCAGCCCCAGCAGTTTGCAGGTGGAAAGTGCCTTGGCTCGGCCCGGCTCGGTCATGAATTCCTCACTGCGGGCAGTGTAGAGTACCGTACCGCCCTTATCGATGATATGACTGACGCTGGATGCGTCCAGCTGTACGAAATCACTGTTGATCAGACCATTCCAGCCGCGCCGAATACCCACGCACTCAATACCGCAGTCCATTGCGGTCCGCACCACGGCGCGCACGGCCGCGTTCATGCCGGGGGCATCGCCGCCGCTGGTCAATACGCCGATCCGATGGATTTGATGCTCCATGGAGAGTCCTCCTTTTTCTCAGGCCATTGGGCGGCCCTTCTGAGGCCCGCCGTTACATCTGATGATAGCGCCCTTTGACTTTTCTGTCAATAACTTCTGTTTAAAAACGGAAAACTTGTAGAAATCGATTAAATATAAAGAAATAATTGTAAGAAAAAAGCAGGGCCCAAATGGCCCCGCTTTTGCAGTTACTCGTTTTCTGAGGAGGTGGAAGCATCCGACGCTGTCTGGGAAGGCACGGCTGCCTGTTCCATCCGGATCTGGGCAGCTTCCGCCTTGGCTTCCGCCAGAATCTTTTTCTCCGCCTTGGTGGTGAGCTGGCTTTCGTCAAACTGGGCGAACAGGTCCGGTCGGCGGAGCATGGTGCGCTTGTAGCTCTCTTTCTTCCGCCAGGCGGCTACCTTGCCGTGATCGCCGGAGAGTAAGATCTCCGGCACTGCCCGGTCATGCCAGACGGCAGGACGGGAGTATTGAGGGTACTCCAGCAATCCGTTCCAGTGGGATTCCTCCTGAAAGCATTCCGGGTCCGGCAGTACGCCGGGCACCATACGGCATACTGCGTCAGTCACTGCCATGGCGGGAATCTCTCCGCCGGTGAGGACGAAATCTCCCATGGACAGTTCCTCGTCCACGCATTCATCCAAAAACCGCTGGTCCACACCTTCGTAGTGGCCGCAGACCAGAATCAGGTGGTCGTAGTGGTCTTTCAGCTCCCGTGCCACCTCCTGGGTGAAGGTGCGGCCGCAGGGGGACATGAAAATGGTCCGGCCGGGGCCGTAGGTCTCCACTACATGAGCCCAGCAGCGGTACAGGGGGTCCGCCTGCATGACGGCGCCCCGGCCGCCGCCATAGGGGTAGTCATCCACCTGCATCTGCTTGTTGGTGGTGTACTGGCGGATCTGGTGGGTGCGGATGGCGATGTGTCCACGCTCCTGGGCTCGGCCCAGGATGCTGACATTGAGCATGGCATCGATGGACTCCGGGAAGAGGGTCAAAATATCAATCTGCATCGGTGGCCATCCCTTCCAGTGTGTGGACTTCCATCCGGTTGGCGTCCAGGTCCACAGATTTAATGAAGACATCCGGCACGGCGGGAATCAGGTATTCATGAGTTCCCCGGACGGTGTAGACCCGGTGGGCCGGGTACTGCTCTACCCGTACTAATTCCCCCAGACATTCGTCGCTGTCGGCATCATAGACCTGCAGACCCAGCAGCTCATCGTCAAAGTAGGTGCCCTCGGGGAGATGGGCGTCGGCACGGCGGATATAAAGGTCTTTGCCTTTCAGGTCCAGTGCGGCGTTCATGTCGTCCACGCCAGGGAATTTCATCAGCACTACGCTCTTGTGGACATGGTTGGCGGAGGGCTTGACCGGCTGGCCGTCCAGCAGGAAGGTGTCGAACCGGGTGAGAAGGTTGGGGTCCAGATCCCGGGGCTGCACCCGCACTTCGCCCCGGATGCCGTGGGCATTGACGATGCGGCCGATCTTGATGGTTTCCAATTTCATAGGATTGCTCCTTTAAAGAAGATTCATGGTGAGACAAGCGGAGGGGTCGGACAAGAGGACCGCAGTCGGGAAGTGTGCCAGTCGTAGAGAGCTCCCCTTGCAAACGCTCTTATTATAACATGGCGGGGAAGGGGAGGCAACGGGGAAGGCCCATGGGAGATGAAAAGAAGCGGCGCATTGCGCCGCTTCTTTTTCAATCAACAATATCGACGGAAACCTTCACGCCGGTACGCTGGGCATAGGAGCGGATGACAGTCCGGATCTCCTTTGCGATGCGACCCTGACGGCCGATGACCTTGCCCATGTCGTCGGGGGCGACACGCAGCTCCAACGTCAGCTCCTGATCGCCCTGCACCTCCGTGACGGAGACGGCATCGGGATCATCCACGAGGTTTCTGGCGATGTAGAGCAGCAAGTCTTTCATGCTCCGCCCTCCGGATCAGAGGACTTCTACTTTTTTCAGCAGAGCTCTGACGGTGTCGGTGGGCTGAGCGCCGGACTTGATCCAGGCCTGAGCGCGCTCGGTGTCGATCTTGATCTCGGCGGGAGCCACGCAGGGATTGTAGGTGCCCAGCTCCTCAATAAAGCGGCCATCCCGGGGGAAACGGGAGTCGGCGACAACGACACGATAGAAGGGAGCCTTCTTGGCGCCCATACGGCGCAGTCTGATCTTAACCATGTTTGTTACCTCCAAAAAAATATCAATATTTGTTGTATCTATAAATGCGAGAGCATCTATATCCGTTATTTCATGCGCTTTTTCCGACCAAAGCCGAACATGGGACCCCGGCCGCCTCCGCCCATCCGGGGCATCCTGCCGCCCTTGGTGAGCTGCTTGGTCAGCTGCTGGATGACCTCAAACTGCTTGAGCAGGCGATTGACATCCACAACTTCCAATCCGCAGCCAGCGGCAATGCGCTTCTTTCGGCTGGCGTTGAGGATCTGGGGATTTTCCCGTTCCAGCGGGGTCATGGAGAGGATGATGGCCTCGGTACGGGCCAAGGTCTTCTCGTCCACATTGGCGCTGGAGAGCTGCTTTCCGAGGCCGCCGGGCATCATGCCAGCCAGCTGGCTCAGGTCGCCCATGCCGCGGATCTGGCGGATCTGCTCATAATAATCCTCCAGCGTGAAGCGGTTCTTGCGCAGCTTTTCTTCCAGTTTAGCGGCTTGTTTGGCGTCGTAATTCTGCTGGGCTTTTTCGATAAAGGAGAGCATATCGCCCATGCCCAGAATCCGGGATGCCATACGGTCCGGATGGAAGGGCTCGATCATGTCCAGCTTTTCGCCGGTACCCACGAACTTGATGGGCTTTCCGGTAGCTGCTCGAATAGTAAGGGCAGCGCCGCCCCGGGCATCGCCGTCCAACTTGGTGAGCACAACACCGTCGATTCCCAACGCCTCGTCGAAAGCGCTGGCGGCGTTGACCGCGTCCTGACCGGTCATGGCGTCCACCACCAGCAAAATCTCATTGGGGTGAACCGCCGCCTTCATGCGTTTGAGCTCGTCCATCAGCGTTTCGTCCACATGGAGTCGGCCGGCGGTATCCAGAAATACCATGTCGCTGCCGTGGTCCCGGGCGTGACGGATAGCGTTTTTCGCAATCTCCACGGGATCGCCCTGGCCCTGCTCAAATACCGGCAGCTCCAACTGGCCGCCCACCACCTTCAACTGCTCAATGGCGGCGGGACGGTATACATCGCAGGCCGCGAGAAGGGGACGCTTGCCGTACTGGCGGCGCATGAGACCGCCCAGCTTGGCGGTGGTGGTGGTTTTACCGGCGCCCTGCAGGCCCACCATCATCACCACGGTGGGGCCGTTGTTGGCCATGGTCAGCTTGGCGGTGCCGCCGCCCATCAGGTTGGTCAACTCTTCGTTGACGATCTTGATGACCTGCTGGGCGGGGGTCAGGCTGTCCAGCACATCAGAACCGATGGCGCGTTCTGTGACGGTTGCGACAAAGTCCTTGACGACCTTGTACCCTACATCTGCTTCCAGTAGGGCCAGACGGACTTCCCGCATGGCCTCCCGGACGTCGTTTTCCGACAGGCGTCCTTTGCCCCGGAGCTTTTTGAATGTCGCATTCAGTTTTTCGGTGAGCCCTTCAAATGCCATATGCTTATTCCTTCAATGCGGCGGCTTCCCCGCCGATCAGTTCTGCCAGCTCTGTGAGCCGGGGGTCCTCATAGCGACGGGCGTTGATGGTTTTGATCTCATTGGCGGCATTGGTGATGGCGTCCAGATGTCCCCGGACTCCCTCAAACCGCCGGATCAGGCCGGTCTTGTCCTCGACTTCCTGCATGATTCCTTCCGCCCGGACAATCACATCCCGGACGCCCTGGCGGGAGATGCCCGCGTTTTCCGCGATTTCCGCAAGAGACAGGTCCTCATTATAATAGAGATCGAAGAATTCCTTTTGCCGGTCTGTCAGGAGTTCTCCATAAAAATCGAAGAGCATGGTCATGCGGTACGTCTGATTTTTCATGGCGAGTTCTCCTTTCTGTAAAGTTTCAACCCTTTACAACGGGAATTAGTTTACAGGAAAATGAGAGAAAAGTCAAGGGGAAAAGGAAAAGAAATTCTAAAAAAATACGCAATTTCAGGCACTTGAGCTGCAAGACTTGCAAAAAAGGCCAAAATCGCATATGCTGGAGCAAAGAAAAGAGAAGGGGAGCGTACACTATGATTTTTGACGGACATTCGGACCTGCTTTATGATGTGACCCGCCGCCGCCTGCGGGGGGAGCGGCAGGTACTGGAGCGGTGGCATCTGGACCGCCTGCGCCGAGGCGGCGTGGAGGGCATGGTGCTCTCTCTCTGGACCACCGCAGCTCCGGGAGAGACCTTCTGGGAGGAGACCCCCTGGGGGGATCCGGCGGATGCCGCCGGGCGGACGGAGCAGATGCTGGCCTGTGCCCAGGCGGACCTGGCGGAGTGTACGAAGATCCAGCTGGTGCATAATGCAGCCCAGGCAGAGGAGGCCCGGGCCCAGGGGCTGCTGTATGTCTTTTTGGGCGTGGAGGGCATGGCTGCCATCGGGGCGGATCTTGCCGGCATTGACCGCTATGCTGATGCCGGGGCCCGAATGGGGATGATGACCTGGAACGAGGAAAACCTGCTGGCCGCCGGCGCAGGGGCCAGTCCCAGCCAGGGCTTGACAGATCTGGGCCGCCAGGCGGTGCGGCGGATGGAGGAACGGGGGATGCTGGTGGATGTGTCCCACCTCAGCGACGGGAGCTTTGCAGACGTGATGCAGATCGCCAACGGGCCGGTGATTGCTTCCCACTCCAACTGCCGGGCGCTGTGCGATGTGCGGCGGAATCTGACGGACGATCAGCTCCGTGCCATCCGGGATACCGGCGGTGTGGTGGGCGTCAATGCCTGTCCCCGATTTGTCCACCAGGACCCGGAGCAGCGGACGGCGGAGATGCTGGCCCGGCACGCCGCCCACATGGCGGATGTGATGGGAGTGGAGCATGTGGCCTGCGGATTTGATTTCTGCCACTTCATCAATCCTGAAAATGCGGTGACCCGTGACCTGGAGGACGCCTCCCGGGCGGGAGAACTGTTTTTCTGGCTGGAAAAGCTGGGGATGTCTTCCCGGGAGCGGGAAATGGTGGCCCGAGAGAACTTCCTACGGGTCCTGGCATGACTTGGGATTTACAAAAACGAACGGCTGTTCTATACTGAAGGAGAGAACAGGAAAGAGGGGGAGAATGTCATGCGGGGACGGCAGTACAGCTGCTGCTTCACCGGCCATCGGCCGGGAAAGCTGCCCTGGGGCTATGCGGAAGAAGACCCGCGGTGTCAGCTGCTCAAGCAGAGGATCGCCGACGCGGTGGAAAGTGCCTATCAGGAGGGATATCAGCATTTTCTCTGCGGCATGGCCATGGGGTGCGATCTGTATTTCTGCGAGGCGGTGTTGGAGCTGCGTTCCCGCTGTCCGGACGTGACGGTGGAAGCTGCCATTCCCTGTCCCACGCAGGCGGATGCTTGGCCGGCGGTACAGCGGGAGCGGTACTGCCGGCTGGTGGAATCGTGCGACTATGAGACACTGGTCTCCCAGCGGTATTCGGCCAGCTGCATGCAGCGGCGGGACCGGTATATGGTAGATCACGCGGCGCTGCTGATTGCTGCCTTTGACGGTTCTCCCGGCGGGACCCGGTATACGGTGGAGTATGCCATGCGCTGCGGCCTGGAGATTGTGGATTTGTCCATTCCCGGGGCGTGAGCGAAAGAGAAACCGGAGATTGCGCAAATGCTCAGGGCAGTTGCTGGACGGGGCGGACAGGATTTGATACCATAAAAGCATCAAAGCAAAAGGAGAAACGCCCATGAGTTTTGGACAGAAGCTGCAGATGCTGCGGCAGCAGGCTGGTATGAGCCAGGACGCGCTGGCGGAGCGGCTGGGGGTCAGCCGCCAGGCAGTGAGCCGCTGGGAGCGGGATGAGACTATGCCTGATCCGGATAAAATCGTGACTTTGGCGGACTTGTTTGGTGTCACTACGGACTATCTGCTGCGCCAGGACAGTGGCGGGCAGACCGTCGGGGCACAGCCCCACAAAAGTGCCGGCCGCTCCGGCACAAGACCGCGCGACAGCCGGGATTTCATTGACCGAGCCGGATATCTGGCGAAAACCAAGGGATATCTGCTGGGCTGGGTGCTGGTGGCCTGGGGTGTGCTGGACCTGCTGGTGGTGCTGCTGATGGGAATGGGTGTGCTGGGCATGCTGACGATGTGGTGAGAGGGGAGGCAGGAAGGAACATGGTTGGTTTGAGCGCGTTTTTCCTGATCCCGGTGCTCTACGCCGTACTGAAGATCGTGGCGGGGGTGCTGATCCTGCACTACGGGAAGCGGTATGCAGACAAGGTAAAGGGGGAACGGGATGGGTAAATTTTTCTGGGGATTCTTTTTCATTTATCTCAATTTCAATCTGTCTGTCAACGCACACACCCTCAACATCCTGCCGGAGTTCGCGGGGTATTACTTCTTGATGCAGGGCTTGAAGGAGCTGGACGATGAGAGCGGTGTGTTTGCCAATGTGCGGCCCTTTGCCGGGGGAATGGCAGTATATACCGGCATCTTGTGGGTGGGTGCGCTGCTGGGCATCACTGGAACGGGCAACTGGCTGAGTGTGCTGCTGAACCTTGTCTCTACGGGCGTTTCGCTGTACATCTCCTGGGCCATCATCCAGGGCATCCAGGAGATGGAGGCGCGTCATGGGGCAGACCTTAACAGCACCGGCATGCTCCTTGCCTGGAAGGTGCTGCTGGTTGCGAATATTGTGTCGTATGTCCTGATGCTGGTTCTCCCGGTGGCGGCGGTGGTTGCGCTGGTGGCGGTGCTTGTGGGCATCATTTTACTGCTGGTGGCCTTCTGGAGGGGAAAGAAATGCTGGGAAGCGGTTCAGGTTATGGCATCCAGCATTGACAACGAGTAACGAGGTGACAAACTATGCAGACGGTGCTGCCCTTTTCCCGCATGTCGGAGGCGGCGGAGCGAATGGACCCAAAGGTTCTGGCCTATCTCAACGAGGGCCAGATCGAGACCTTTGAGGGCTTTGAGACCTTCAGCATCATTGCCTTTGACTGGTATGACGTCCACAGCGCCCGGACGGCGGATTCCCAGATGCTGCTGTATCTGGACCGGGAGGATCTGCTGCTGTTTTGCGAGGATGACGCGGCGGAAGAGAAGGCCCGCTCCATTGTAACAGAGCTGACGGCGGAGGGTTCAATGGACAATGAGCAGCTGCTCTATCGCTTCTTCGTCCGGCTACTCAAGGGGGATATGGCCCATTTGGACCAGCTGGAAGCGGAAATCAGCGAAGGAGAGAGCGCCATTCTCTCCGGCACCCGCCCCGGAGATCTGGACCGCATCGCTGCCTGGCGCCGGGAGCTGCTGCGGCTCAAACGGTATTACGAACAGCTGGACTCCATTTTTGACGAGCTCTCCGCCAACGACAACGGCCTTCTGGGAAAGGCCAGCGTCCGCCGGATGGTGATCCTGGGCACCCGCCTGGACCGGTATCTCAGTGCAGTGCGCAGCCTTCAGGAAATGGTGGCGCAGCTGCGGGAGGCATACCAGTCTCAGCTGGCCATCCAGCAAAATGACCTGATGAAGATCTTCACCGTGGTGACGGTGTTGGTTTTGCCGCTCTCTCTGCTGACGGGGTGGTATGGGATGAACTTTGCAGGTATGCCGGAACTCGGCTGGAAGTATGGCTATCCGGCGGTGATCGCCGTCAGTGTGCTGATCGTGGTGGGGTTGGTCTGGTATTTCAAGCGGAAAAAATGGCTCTGAGTCCGAAAAAAGTCTTGTCAGCCAGCGGGAAATGTGGTAGTGTGAAGTTGCAAATCGGATAGAGATTGTGAGCTGGGGAGCTTGTAATACAGGCTGAGAGGAAGTTGGAAAACTTCGACCCTTGTAACCTGATGTGGGTAATGCCAACGTAGGGAGTCGTCATAAGATGCTGTCCGCGTGAAGCGGACGTGAAAAGCGCCTTCCCACTGTGTCGGGAGGGCGTTTTTGTGTTGCCGGCAGCCAACTCGCAGTCCGAGACAACAAAGGAGGAATTGGAATGCTTTCCCTATTTGTCAACAGTGAGGGCGGACTGACCACCGCGGGGTATGTCCTGAGCATCGGTGTCATGGTGGTATGTGTGCTGGCCGGCCTGGCTTTGGCCGACCGGTCGGGGCGGAATCAGTCGTTCAGTGCCCGGCGGCTTGCGTACTGCGCCATGGCGGTGGCGCTGGCCTATGTAACCTCGTTCATCAAGCCCATTGAACTGCCATACGGCGGGTCTGTCACCCTTTTGAGCATGCTGTTCATTGTGCTGGTGGGCAACTGGTACGGTGTGAAAACCGGTGTTCTGGTGGGCTTTGCCTATGGCGTGCTGCAATTTCTGCAGGAGCCGTATTTTCTCAGCCTGTTCCAGGTGTGCTGTGACTACGTGCTGGCATTTGCGGCGCTGGGACTTTCCGGTTTGTTCCGCGGCCGGAAAAACGGACTCCTAATCGGGTACATTGTGGCGGTGCTGGCCCGGGGCTTCTTCCACTCCCTGGGTGGGTATCTCTACTGGATGGATTACATGCCCGCCAATTTCCCCCAGTCCTTGCGGATGCTTTACCCCATCATCTATAATTACAGCTATCTGCTGGCGGAGGGCGTCATCACGGTCATCATCATCCGTATTCCAGCAGTGGCCAATGCACTGGAGCGCATCCGCAAGAGCGCGGTGAAGTAAGATCCCGGCGCTCCAGCAGGAAGCAGGTGTTATCAAAAAACGCACAGAGACCATTACGGTCTCTGTGCGTTTTTTGATGCGTTTTATGGGGTTACTTGCAGCCTCTGCAATGGGCGCAGTCCCCGCCGCAGCCGCCCTTCCGGCGGAAGCAGGAGCGGAGGGCAAATACCATCCAGGTGCCAAGCAGAGCCAAAATCAAAAGTTCCATAGAAGGACCTCCTTATCCCAGCAGCAACAGAATGTGGTATACCAGGAAGGCGGCTACCCAGGCGATGATGCACTGGCTCACCGCTACACCGGCGGCCTTCCAGCCGGAACCAAGTTCCCGCTTGACTGCGGAAATGGCAGCCACACAGGGGGTGTAGAGCAACGTGAAGGCCAGAAAACTGCCGGCTGTGATGGGGGTGAAGAGGGTTCCCAGCGCCGCGACGCTGACCTCGGACCCGGCACCGGTGAGAATGCCCAAAGTGGAGATGACGGACTCCTTTGCGATAAAGCCGGTAATCAGAGCGGTGGACACCCGCCAGTCGCCGAATCCCAGCGGTGCCAGCACGGGGGCGATCCAGGCACCCACAGTGGCCAGCAGGCTGTCGGCGCTGTCGCTGACCAGGTTCAGCCGGGTATCGAAGGTCTGGAGGAACCAGACCAAGATGGTGGCTACGAAGATGATGGTGAAGGCACGGGTCAGGAAATCCTTGGCCTTGTCCCAGCACAGCTGCCCCACGCTCTTGGCGGAGGGGAAGCGGTAGTTGGGCAGCTCCATGACGAAGGGAACGGGGTTTCCTTTGAAGGCCGTGGCACCCAGGACCTTGGCGGCCACGATTCCCACCAGGATGCCGCCCAGGTACAGCCCCAGCATCACCAGGGCGCCGGAGTGGGGGAAGAAGGCGGCTGTGAATACGGTGTAGATGGGGATTTTTGCCGAGCAGCTCATAAAGGGGGTGAGCAGAATGGTCATCCGGCGGTCCCGCTCCGAGGCCAGGGTCCGGGTGGACATGATGGCGGGGACGGAGCAGCCGAAGCCGATGAGCATGGGCACGATGCTGCGGCCGGAGAGGCCGATCTTCCGCAGCAGCTGGTCCATCACGAAGGCCACCCGGGCCATATAGCCGGTGTCCTCCAAAATGGAGAGAAAGAAGAACAGCACTACGATGATGGGCAGGAAACTCAGCACGCTGCCCACGCCGGCGAATACGCCGTCGATCACCAGACTGTGGACCACCGGGTTGAGACCGTATGCGGTGAGGCCCGCGTCCACGGCGGCGGTGAGAGCATCGATCCCGGCGGCCAGCAGGTCGGAGAGAAATGCCCCGATGACATTGAAGGTCAGATAGAAGATCGCCAGCATGATGCCGAAGAAAATGGGCAGGGCCAGATACTTGCCGGTGACGATTCGGTCGATGGCCTCGCTGCGCTGCCGCTCCCGGGACTCCCGGCACTTGACCACTGTGCCGGCGCAGACCTCCTCGATGAAGTTGTAGCGCATATCCGCCAGAGCGGCGTTGCGGTCCATGCCGCACTCGGACTCCATCTCCTGGACGCTGTGTTCGATCAGCTCTTTTTCGTTTTGATCCAGTTCCAGCCGCTCGTCGATGTCAGTGTCTCCCTCAATGAGCTTGGTGGCGGCAAAACGCACGGGGATGTCCGCCTTTTGGGCGTGGTCTTCGATTTGATGGATTACCGCATGGATGCAGCGGTGGACGGGACCGGGGGAGCAGAAGTCGTACACGGTGGGGTAGACCTTGTTTTTCGCCGTGGCCACGGCGATCCGTACCAATTCCTCCACGCCCTCGTTCTTGACCGCGGAGATGGGGACCACGGGGATGCCCAGAGCCTGGGACATGGCCTTGACGTCGATGGTGCCGCCGTTGGCGGAGACCTCGTCCATCATGTTCAGTGCCAGCACCATGGGGATACGCATCTCCATGAGCTGCAGCGTCAGATAGAGGTTCCGCTCAATGTTAGTGGCGTCCACAATGTTGATGAGACCATCAGGTTTCTGATTCAGGATGAAGTCCCGGGTGACGATCTCCTCCGGCGTGTAGGGGCGGATGGAGTAGATGCCGGGCAGGTCCACCACTGTGCAGTCCTTCTGCCCCCGGATAGAGCCGGACTTCTGGTCTACAGTGACGCCGGGGAAGTTGCCCACATGCTGATTGGAGCCGGTGAGCTGATTAAAGAGGGTGGTCTTGCCGCAGTTTTGGTTGCCGGCCAGCGCGAAAATCATGCCTTTGCCTCCTCCACCTGAATTTCACGGGCGTCCTCTTTCCGCAGGGACAGCGCATAGCCCCGGACCCGCAGTTCCATGGGGTCGCCCAGGGGGGCGATTTTTTCCACCCGGACCCGGGTCTTGGGAATCAGCCCCATATCCAGCAGCCGGCACCGCAGAGGGCCTTCGCCGCCTACGGCGGTGATGACGGCCTCGTGGCCGACGGGCAGAGTATCCAGTGTAGTCATAGAAGCCTCCAAAGTTAGCGTATTTTAACTTTATGGGAAAAGTTTATCATAGCTAACTCTTGGAGGCAAGGCCCAAAGCGGCAGAAAAGCGCCTGAAATTTCGCAGCGAAATTGTATAATGTAGAGAAAAAGCAGGCGGGAGAGGCGGTGCGAAAACCGGCGTTCCGAACAAATACGGAACGCCGGTTCGTTTACAGGCTGCGGATCTGATTTTGAATAAGGGTTCCTACCGTGTCGGCGAATTGTTCCAGCGAACGGATGCGGGCGAAATTCCGGCCGTAGATGGTGTGGGCAGCGGGAATATCGTCGTCGTTGCCGGTAAAGACGCAGATTACGGGAATGTCCTGGAAGAGCAGGGAGCGAACTTCCATGGCGGTATTTTCGATGCCGTTGTCCCGGGCGTAGTCCACGTAGGTTCCATCTCTGCAGATCTGAATGACATCGTTGGGCTTGGCGTCAGAGAGCAGGATCACCAGCTTGTGCTCATAGGAGGACGCCTCGATCTCCCGGGCCAGAGCCCGGATGGCAAGGCCGTCCCGGTTGCAGCCGGTAGTGAAGTAGCGGAAGATCCGCTCGTTGCGGTCCTGCTCCTGGTAGTCCCGGTAGCGGGTGAGCACGGTGTAGCCGCTGAGGGAGCAAAAGGAGGTGACCCGCACCGGAATATGGCACCGCGTCAGGGCTTCAGCGATCATATACCCCTGGGCGGCCACCACGGCCTGCCGGTCCACCTGGGAAGAGGAGGCATCCAGCAGCAAATCCACTGCCAGCTGTCCGGGGTCGGACTGCTGGATTTTGGTGAACACCTTGTCATCGTCCAGATAGACGCCCCGCCAGACACGGCCGGGGTCCAGAGTGCCGGAGGCAGTGCGGACCACCGTGGGCTGCAGATAGGCCAGCATGGCGTTGCGAATCCGGGCGGTGAGTCGGACGATGCTGGCCCGGTGGCGGGTCGCGTCCGCCTCGTAGGCCTCCCGGTTTTTCTCTGCCTGCCGCAGGGCGTTTCGGCGCTGAGCGGCGGCATATCCCTTCAAGCGGCGGCCCGGTTCGTCGTCTCCCTGGGTGTAATAGAGGTGGCAGTTTTTGTGCTCACCGGTGCACAGGGACTGCTCCAGCGTCCGCCGCTCTCCCTCGGAGAGCATGGGCGCCCCAAAGTAATCCTGCATGTAGTTGCGCAGAGCCTCTTCGGTCTGGGCCAGATTCCGGTCTGTCAGACGGCGCTGGACCGGTTCTGCGTTGGGGCCGCCGCCCTGTCCGGCCACCAGGTGTTCCCCGTAGCCGAAGCCGAAGGTCCGCACGGCGGGCAGGCCGTCCGCTGCCCGGCTGCGTCCCAGCAAAAACCAGGGACGGCGCTTGCGCAGGGCTTCCTCCTCGGACTGGGTCTTTCCAGGGACGAAGCCGAAGTGGTCGTGGAGAAAGGTCAGCGCGGCCTGCGAGAGTTCCGGCCCGTCCAGCTCCCCGGAAAATTCCAGAGCATCCAGCAGTTTTCGGTCCTCCGCCGTCATGGCAGGGTCCTCTCCCAGTGCCCGGCGGAAATGAGCTTCCTCCAGCCGGGGCAGCAGCTCCCCGTCCCCGATGCCGGCACATTGACTCAGCACCCAGCGGGCATAGCGGCGCCGCAGGGCGGGCAGGGCCAAGCGGCGGGGGGATTCCCGCTGATAGACCGCGTTCTCCAGGCCCAGCCACACCAGCTGTTCATAGAGTGCTTCCTCCCGGCAGCCGTGAAAGGCGGCAAAGAGGGCGTCGATGGTTTCGGGACCGTAGTTTTTCCGAACGGCACCAATGATGCTGTTCCAGTAGAGATCCGCCCGTCCCTCGTCATCATAGGCTTTAAAGTCCGGCTCAAAGTGATAGTCCCCGGCGGCGTTCCAAATCAGGTTCCGGGCCCGGCGCTTCTCACTGTCCAGAATTTCCATCAGGCAAACACATCCCCGTAGTGGATCTCATCCGGCAGGCGGGTGCGGATCACATCCCGCACCAGCTGGCGCTCGAAGTCGTCAAAGGTCTTGTTGACAAGGCCCAGGTCCAATGCACGGTTGCCCTCCAGACCGGTCTGCATCAGATGTACGGCGGCCAGCAGGCCCCGCAGGTCCAGCGGCTTGGTGGACAGTTCTCCGCCGTCGCACTTTTTCTGGATATCCTGGAACAGACCTGCAAACTGCTGGGCATATTCGTCCCGCAGGGCGGGGAACTCCCGCTTGAGCAGTTTTACCAGACCCTCAGTGGTAATGGCGGGCATATCCACCACTACAAAGCGGGAGGCCAGAGCCTCGTTGAGTTCCCGGGTGCCGGCGTAGCCGTAGTTCATGGTGGCGATGAAGCGGGTGGCGTCATGGAGAACGATCCGCTCATAGCCGGGCATATCGATGGTCCGGCGGAAGTCCAGTGTGGCGTGGAGCACGGCCAGAGACTCATTTTTGGCCATGTTGATCTCGTCCAGAACGCCAAAGCCGCCCTTTTCCGCGCACTGGTAGATGGGGCCCTTGCGCAAAGAGACGGCGCCATCCACAAAGGTGTCCGTGCCCAGAAGGGTGGCGGCGTCGGTATTGATGTAGAAGGACACGTCCCAGCTGGGCCGGCCGAACACACAGGCCAGGTTTTCCGCCAGTACGTTTTTGCCGGTGGCCTTGGGACCCACCAGCAGCAGGTTTTCCCCACATAGCAAAGCGGTGGCGGCCTCCTCCCAGACATCCTTGCCGTAATAGAGATACCGGGGCTCCGGGACGCGGCTGCTCAGCGGTCCCTCCACCGGAAAACGCTCCCGGAATTTTTGAATCTCCGCGATGATCCCGGCGCTGATGCCCTCGTCCCGCAGAAAGCCGAACATGTCAAACATTAAGATTCCCTCCTAAACTGCCCGTGCCGTTTCCGGCACCGGACACTGTTATGCATATCAAATTTATCTTACCACGTTTCCGGGAAATGGCAAGAACCTGAAGCGGTATCTGAGCCCCTTTTTGCAGAACGCATTCTTTACGTTTTCGTGTGTAACCAAGGAAGGAGGGGGAAGCGTTTTGACGGGAAATCAGAGGGAAGTTACGGGAATGTTATGTTTGGTTGCGGCATTGTCCGGGCGGCGCGGTGGACTTTCCCGACGGCCTTTGGTAAGATGAGAGCAGAAAAGGAGGAGCTGCCATGACATTTTCGGAAAAGCTGATCCGGCTGCGGAAGCGGGAGAGCCTGAGCCAGGAAGCACTGGCGGAAATACTGGGCGTTTCCCGGCAGGCGGTCTCCCGCTGGGAGCAGGGAACGGCCCTGCCGGACGGGGGAAAACTGCTGCCCTGTGCCCGGCAGTTCGGTGTCAGCGTAGACTGGCTGTTGGATGAGGACCAGGGATGGGAGGACATGGCAGGCACAGACAGCGCATCTGCTGAAGGGAAATCTCCCGCCATCTGCAAAAACTGGCACTGGTATCTCTCCGGTGGAATCGTCGCCGGGGCGGGCGTTTTGGGCATGGTGGTGATGGGAATTCTCAGTTCCCTGTTTCCGGTGGTGCTGACCGAGGCCCCGGTAGGGGTGGAGTGGACCCGCGTTTACACCGGATTGATGGCATTTTTGAAAGGCAATGATGTGGAGTGGCTCTTTGCCCTCTGGGCAGCCACGGCACTGGTTGGGCTTTGGCTGCTGGCCCAGCCTTCGCTCCGGCGGCGGGAGAAGTTCGACAGTCCAGTCTCGCCCTGGTATGCGGCGGGGATCGCGGCAGCGGCGTATGGCTGCGGCCAGACCGCCTGGTGGGTCCAGCAGGGGAAGAACGGAGACATCGCCCTGCTGGCGTTTTTTCTGGCAGCAGCGGCCTTTTGCGTCGTGCGGCTGTCCCTGAGACTGGGGCAGGGACCGGCGGACCGCCGTCGGCGGGAACGGCTGATGCTCCTGCTCTACATCGCCGCTCAGGGAGTCATCCTGCTGCTGACAGCGGAGGCCGGCATCGGCCTGGTGGGGCTGGTGCTCCATGTGGGAGTGTGCCTCTTTTACATGCAGTGGGGGAACCCACAGTACCGGAGTCACTGCTTTTTCAGGCGGTGACAAAGTAATCCGGAACGGATATGCCGGATAAGAGGAGAAACATCAGCGGATGCTTGAGATTTCGGCCTGCCGTAGGGAGAAAATTTGCATGATGTTGGAGAAAAAACGGAGCGAGGAACCTACGGGTACCTCGGGTGCAGTGGACTTTCCCTGCGGCCTTTGGTAAGATGAGGAAGAAAAGGAGGGACTGCCATGACATTTTCGGAAAAGCTGATCCGGCTTCGCAAACGGGAGGGCCTGAGTCAGGAAGCGCTGGCGGAAATGCTGGGGATCTCCCGGCAGGCGGTCTCCCGCTGGGAGCAGGGAACGGCCCTGCCGGACGGGGAGAAACTGCTGCCCTGTGCCCGGCAGTTCGGCGTCAGCGTAGACTGGCTGCTGGATGAGGACCAGGGGTGGGAGGTACAGCGGAGCGAGGCCAAAGGAATGACCGCACATCAGCAGGGGATCGTCCGCACCGTCTCAGGCGCGGTGCTGGGAGCCGGACTTTTTGTGCTGCTGGTATTTTTGGTCGTGGGCTCATCATTGGGTATTCATGTCATTGAGAATGAGAAAGACTACACCGGCGTTGCCGCCTTTGTGCGGTATTACCATGTGGAGTGGCTGCCGATCGTGGCCGGCGTACTGGTGCTGCTGGGAGCGGCGGGACTGGTCTGGTTGAAGCTCTGGCAGTGGTGGCACCAATCCCCATAACCGCCGATGGCACAGGTGGTTTGCTTACATTATAAACAAGGGCGGAGGCCGGAAAACCGGCCTCCGCCCTTGTTTGTCTGAGAAACCTTATCCCAGCAGATAGTTGTACTTGGTCAGCACGGTCAGGATGAATACCTCAATCTCAGCAGGCAGATCGTTCTTGCCGTCCAGATCTGCCTCGAAGACCTTGCCGTTCAGCCGGACCAGGACCTTGTGTCCGCCCAGAGGCAGGAAGCCGGAGTTGTTTACGCTCTCGTCGAAGCCCTCCCGGGTGTAGAACAGGGTGAACTTGTCGCGGTAGGGAGCGGAGTCATAGGGGCAGAAGATGGCGCAGTTGCCGCACTCGTTGCACATTCGGTCCACGTGGAGGATCTGATGGCGGCCGTCAGGCAGTTCGATGACCACGTTGGCCCGGTTGGGGCACACGTCGGCGCAGACCTGGCACACCACGTTGCAGGTCAGGCACCGGTCACCCTCGCACTTGGCGCTCTCACACAAAATGCCCTTCTTGGCGATGGCCTCCGCCCGGGTGGCCACGGCCTTGGCGGGGATGGTGACCTTGTGGGCCTCACCGATGACGGCGTTGGCGAAATACTGGGCATCGGCAATGCCTTCCACCACGGTGGCGGGGCCTCGCATGGCGTCGCCGCCCACATAGACGCCCTCGAGATTGGTCTTGAAATCGGGAATGCCCTTGGCGTCCACGTTGATGCCGTTTCTGGTGAAGATCTCGCTGTCCACCTTTTCGCCCACGGCGGCGATCACGGTGTCGCAGTCAATGGAGACCATCTCACCGGTGGGGACGGGCTTGCGGCGGCCCTTCTCGTCGGGATCGCCCAGCTTCATCTTCTCGCATACCAGCTTGCCGTCCTTCTGCTCTACGGGAGCCACCAGCTCCAGGAACTGCACGCCGTCGGCAATGGCCAGCTCCAACTCCTCGGCGTCGGCGGGCATGTACTTCTTGGTGCGGCGGTAGACCAGGGTGGAGGACTTGGCACCGGCCCGCAGGGCGGCCCGGGCGGCGTCCATGGCGGTGTTGCCGCCGCCGACGACGGCCACGTGCCCCAGAGGCACTTCCTTGCCGGCCTTCATATCCTTCAGCCAGCCGATGACGGGCACCACATTGCCGGGAATGTCCAGCTTGCCGGCCTTCCAGGCGCCCACGGCGAAGAAGATGTGGGTGTAGCCCATGGCCTCGAGTTCCGTAACGGAGGGGGCCTCGGTGTTCAGCTTTACCTCCACGCCCATCTTCTCCATCAGAGCCACGTCCTTCTCGATGGCTTCGTCGGAGATGCGCCAGGCGGGGATCACCTGGCGGACGATGCCGCCCAGGGAGCCGGTGCGCTCAAAGAGGGTGACGGGAATGCCGGCGCGGCCCACAAAGTAGGCGGCGGACATGCCAGCCGGGCCGCCGCCGATGACGGCCACCTTGGCGTTGGTATCAGCGGGAGCGGGGGTCTTGATCTTGGCCATGTAGGTGTCGTAGCCCTTTTCAGCGGCCACCAGCTTGGTGGCCCGGATATTCACCGGCTGGTCGTAGAAGTTGCGGGTACACTTGGTCATGCAGTTGTGAGCGCAGATGGTACCGGTGATGAAGGGCAGGGGGTTCTTCTCGGTAATGAGGCGCAGGGCGGAGGCATACTCTCCCTTGCGGCACAGCTCAATATATTCCGGGATGTCCTGGTGGATGGGGCAGCCGCCCTTGCAGGGTGCGGTGAAGCAGTCCATCAGGGGAACCTTCTCATAGAGCTTGCGGCGGGGCAGGGGCTTGATGGCCTTGACATGGTACTTGTCGGACCGGGCCGCAAGGCTCAGCGCCTCGATGCCGGTGACGTCCACGCCGGTGAAGGGCTTGAAGTCCATGGCGTCCAGCTTGTCGCCGATCTGGGTGAAGCGCTGATAGCCGCCGGGCTTCAATTCCGTGGTGGCCATGGTGATGGGCCAGATGCCGCAGGCAAAGAGCTTGTCGATGTTGAAGGCGTCGGCGCCGCCGGCGTAGGAGAGGCGCAGCTTCCCGCCGAACTCCTTGGCCATCATGGCGGCCATGGTGGTGGTCAGGGGGAAGAGAGACTTGCCCGCCATGTACATCTCCTCACTGGGCAGCTCCCCGGCCTTCACGTCCACAGGGAAGGTATTGGAGAGCTTGAGGCCGAATTCCAGACCGTGGGCATCCGCCAGGGCCTGGAGCCGGTGGAACATGGGCACTGCGTCGCAGTACTGCAGGTCCTCCTTGAAGTGGTGGTCGTCGAAAGCAATGTAGTCATAGCCCATGCCGTCCAGAATGGACCGGGCAGTCTCATAGCCCAGGATGGTGGGGTTGCACTTGACGAAGGTGTGCAGGTGCTTCTTCTCAATGAGGTAGCTGGCGATGCGCTCGATCTCGTCCGGCGGGCAGCCGTGGAGGGTGGAGACCGTCACGGAGCCGGAGACGTGGGGGGTGATGGTGTCGATATAATCGCTCTCACCGGGGAAGAACTCCTTCAAGACGGCGATGCACTCCTGGAAGATGGGCGTCTTGGAGGCGTCTACCATGCCGTCCAGGAAGGAGTTCACCTTCTCGCCCTGGATGCCCGCCAGGTCGTAGCCCACGGACATGTTGAAGACGAAGCCGTTGGGGTCGCCCAGACCGTACACCTTGGACATGATCTTCAGGGCGCACCAGGCCTTCACATATTCCTCAAAGGCCTGCTGGACATACAGCTCTGTGGACCACTCACAGTTGTAGCACTCGTCCTCCGCCAGGATACAGGGACGGTTGATGCAGGCGGCCAGGTCCGCGCCGTCCATCTTCTGGACGGTCTTGAGCTCGAAGAACCTGGCACCGCCGAAGTAGCTGGCGATGATGTTCTGAGCCAGCTGGGTATTGGGGCCGGCGGCGGGGCCGAAGGGGGTCTCGATGGTCTCGCCGAAGATGGGCAGCTTCTTCACGCCTGCCTTGTAGGGACGGTGGACGCCGAAAACGGAGCCCTCCCGCTGGTATTCGGTGGTAACCCAGGTCATCAATTCCCGGAAGGGAATGGGGATCATCAGTTCAGACATACGCTTTTTTCCTCCTCAAAATACTCCTTGCGGATGTGTCTGTCTCAGTACTGGCAGTGATTCAGCTTGCCCCACAGGCGCTTGCTGCTCTCCAGAATATGGGCGTTGACGGCCTCCTCGTCGATCTCCGTGAGGACGCGGTCCTTCATCAAAATCTTGCCGTTGATCATAGTGGTCTGGCACTGGCGGCCGGTCATGCCGAAGAGCATGTGGCCGTCGATGTTGGCGTCGGAGAAGGGGGTGAAGGGCTTATAATCCATGACGATCACATCCGCCGCGGCACCGGGAGCCAGCACGCCCAAGGTGGGGAACCCGGTTCGCTCGGCCATCTTGGCGTTGTTCTTGAAGAGCATGTCCGTCACCTCACACCAGCCCACATTGGGCATGCAGGCATTGTGACGCTGGATGATGAGGGCCACCTTGATGCTCTCCAGCATATCGTTGGTGTAGGCATCGGTGCCCAGCCCCACCAGAATGCCCTTCTTATAGAGCTGCAGGATGGGGGAGCAGCCTACGGCGTTACCCATGTTGGACTCGGGGTTGTTGACGCACATGGTGTCCGTTGCCTTGATGATGTCCATCTCGGCGGTGTTCACATGGATGCAGTGGCCCAGAATGGTCTTGGGGCCCAGAATGCCGTGGTCCTGAAGACGCTGAACCGGCCGGCGGCCGTAGTTCTGAAGGCTGTCGTACACATCGTTCATGCCCTCGGAGACATGGATGTGGTAGCCCACCCGGCCGTTGTTGGCCGCCACCATCCGGTCAAAGGTCTTGTCGGAGATGGTGAAGAGGGCGTGGCCGCCGAACATGGCCTTGAGCATTTCGGAGGGGTTCTTCTCGCAGTAGTCGATGAAGTCCTTGTTCTCCTGAACGGACTGGATGGATTTCTCCTCGCCGTCCCGGTCGGAGACTTCGTAGCACAGGCAGGCCCGCATGCCGAACTCCTTGGTGACCTCAGCGATCTTCATCAGGGAACCGGGAATCTCACAGAAAGAGGCGTGATGGTCGAAAATCGTGGTGACGCCCTGCTTGATGGAGTCGATCACCAGGGCCTGGGCAGAGGCCTTAGTTGCCTCCAGGTCCAGGTTCCGGTCGATGTACCACCACTGGCCGTCCAGCACCTCGTAGAAATTGGTGGGATTGTAGCCGTTGATGGACAGGCCCCGGGCCAGGGCGGAGTAGATGTGGGTGTGGGCGTTGATGAGGCCCGGCATGATGACGCCGCCCTTGGCGTCCACAAACTCCGCCTGAGGGTATTTGGCCTTCAGTTCCGCGGTGGTGCCCACCTCCACGATCTTGCCGCCGTCGGTGACGACGCCGCCGTCGGGATAGTATCCGGTGCCATTAGGGTCCCGGGTGATCACTTTGCCGTTTGCCAGTAAGATCATACAAAAAACCTCCTTCGTGTTTCCCTGTTGCGTGTGGTTTCAAAAAAGAAAAGGCGCTTCAAACCTTCCGGATTTGAAACACCTAACATCCATGAATGATAGGTGTCAGCCCGTGCGCGCAGCACTACGTTGCAGCTATCATCCTTTACTTATGCTTGTATTGTACCGGATGCTCTGCTAAAATGCAAGCAGGGAGGCTGAAAAATTTTCAGCCTTGTTTTGTACACAATGCCAGAAAGCGGGGAACCTTTTCTGGATATTCCCGTCAAAACGGGCAGGAGGTGGCAGGAGATGAGAAAAATTTTGCCAATTTTGGCGGCAGGTCTGCTGCTGTTGAGCGGCTGCGGAGAAGGGGGAGAAGTCCCGCAGCTTGAAGCGGCCGGCGAGCCGTCTGCCGGGGTTTCCGAAGGACTGACCATGGAGCTGGAGCATCCGGTCTATGACCCGTCCCTTACATCTTATACCTATTTTATTGAGAACAACACGGAGCAGAGCGTGGACTTTGGAGAGGCGTATACCCTTCAGCGGCAGACAGACGGAGGCTGGGAAGATCTGACGCTGCGGGAAGATGCCGGGTGGAACGCTGTCGGCTATACGCTGGAACCGGGGAGCACCAAAGCTCTGACCTGCGGATTTTCCCTGTTTGAAGAGGCGCCGGAAGCGGGGGAGTACCGCTTGGTGAAAGAAGTGGGCGGAACCACACTGTACGCGAAATTTTCCTTGGGGGAGAGCCGTTACACGGCGGAGACGCCCTATGGCTATGCACCGCTGGAGGAACTGCCTGAGGAATACGGTATTCCGGACATCGATTCCGATACATCCCAGGAGGGCGGGGACACAGGCGTGCTCTTTACCAGCGGGGCGACCCTGGGTGAGGATCTGATCCCGGCTTTTCTGGAGAAGGTATCCCTGGATGTGCCCTGCCAGCTGCGGACGGTCCAGGCCTACGGGGAGAGCCGTCCCATGGTCATTGACGTGATCTATGAAAACGGTGCGTTTCTCTGGAAAATGCGGGATGCGGGGGAGATCACCCAGCGCCGGTTTTCCTACATTGTCACCGATGGGACGGATCTCTATCTCTCCAATGGCGCCGACTGGGACGCCGGGGAGCAGTATGGGGACAAGCGGGTGTTCCTGGTGCCGCCCATGGCCGGGGAGAAATGGGTATCCGATGTGGAGGCCATGACGACGGACCGCCTGGCGGGAAACACCGCGCGGTACAGCCTCTGGTCCGATGATGGGGTCTGGAACGTCTGCCTGACGGAGGAGCCCACGGCTTTTTCCGTCAGCCGGCAAAAGGCGGGAGAGGGAAGCTGGGGCAAGCGCTTCGACCTCCAGGACTGGGACGGCATAGAGACCTCCATCACCGGGATCAGGTGGCAGGCGGACGGCGTCCTGCTCCTGACCTGTGAGACTGTGGACGGTGGGGCCAGCAGCCTGCTCTTTGATGTGGAGACGGCGGAGCTGCAGACGCTCTCCAGCGGCACGCCCAGACAGGAGACACAACTGGAGAAAACGGCGGAGGATACAGCTCCGCCGTTTTTTTGAACCATTTGAAAAATAAAATTGACAAGAAGGTATCCTTTCTGATATGCTGAAAAAACTGTAAAAAAATAAAAGAGAAAGGAATTGTTTCATGCTGGGAGACTTGATCGGCACCTTGAGCAACTACCTTTATACCTACATCCTGGTGATCCTGCTGATTGCGGCGGGATTGTATTTCACTGTCCGGACGCGTTTTATCCAGTTCCGTATGGTGCGGGAGTCCATCCGCGTGGTGGGAGAGCGCCCGGAAAAGGAGGGCGCGGTTTCCTCCTTCCAGGCACTGATGGTCTCCACGGCGTCCCGGGTGGGTACCGGCAATATCGTGGGCATCTCCACTGCCGTGTGCCTGGGCGGCTATGGCGCGGTGTTCTGGATGTGGCTGATCGCCATCATCGGCGGCGCCTCCGCCTTTATTGAATCCACCCTGGCCCAGATCTACAAGCGCCGCAATCCGGAAACCGGCGAGTGCTACGGCGGCCCTTCTTATTACATTGAGGCGGCGCTGCACAGCCGTCCGCTGGCGGTGGTGTTTGCCATCACACTGATTTTGACCTATGCCGGCGGCTTCAACATGGTGGCGTCCTATAATCTTCAGTCCACCTTCGCCGGATATTCTTTTTATGATCCCGCCACCACCCCCTGGGTGATCGGAGCGATCCTGGCGGTTTTGGTGGGGTACTGCCTCATGGGCGGCGGCAAGCGGATCATGAAGGTGACCTCCACGCTGGTGCCGTTTATGGGCGGTATGTACGTGTTGGTGGCGCTGATCGTGGTGGTGCTGCATATCCAGCTGCTGCCTCAGGTATTGGGCCGCATCTTTTCCGAAGCTTTTGACTTCCAGTCGATCTTCGCGGGCTTTACCGGCTCTGCCATGATGTACGGTATCAAGCGGGGCCTTTTCTCCAACGAGGCGGGCGTGGGTTCTGCTCCCAACGCGGCGGCGTCTGCCCATGTGAGTCACCCGGCTAAGCAGGGCCTGGTGCAGATGCTCTCCGTGTTCATCGACACGCTGCTGATCTGTTCCGCCACGGCATTTATGCTGCTGTGTTCCGGTGTGGAGCCCACCAAAGGCCTGGAAGGGGCACCCTACGTGCAGGCGGCGCTGCAGAATGTGTTCGGCGCCGCGGGCCCGGTGTTCATCACGGTGGCCATGGTGCTTTTTGCCTTCACGACGCTGATCGGCAACCTCTATTACGTGGACAATGCCCTCAACTATATTGTGGGCCGCGTGCCTGCCCGGGAATTTATGGTGCTTTTCCGCATCAATGCCATGATTGTCATTTTCATCGGCGCCGGCCAGAGCATTGATCTGGTGTGGAACCTGGCGGATGTGCTGATGGGGCTGATGGCGCTGATCAACCTCCCGGTGATCCTGATCCTGGCCCGTCCGGCGCTGGATGCCATGAAGGATTACGCCGCTCAGCGCAAAGCGGGAAAAAACCCTGTTTTCAAAGCCAAGCACATTGGCCTGGAGGGAAAAACCGAATACTGGCAGTGACAAAAGAGGACGCATATGCGTCCTCTTTTTTTGTGAAAAATTTCAGGGCATGTTTGCAGTAAATTTACAAAAACTACTTGAAACGCGAAACGAAACCGTATAATATAGTTTTCGAAATTAAATTCAACGCTGAACCGGGAAACCGGAGAACCGAGGAGATACGTTATGCGAACAGCGTCCATTGCAAATCAAGATTGTCTGAACAGACTCCGTTCCGTGCGAAAGGCCCGCTTTCGGGCCATGAACGAGCCGCCTCATCTGACACTGGCGGAGGAGATTTTCAACGCCGTAAGCCACGGCGCGGGGGCCCTGGTGGCGGTGGCGGGAATGGTGCTGCTGCTGGTGCAGTCGGATACGGGGATGAAGATCCTGGCCTCCTGTGTGTACGGCATCAGCCTGATCTTCATGATGACCATGAGCAGTGTCTACCATGCCATGCGCTCCGGGTCCACCGCCAAACGGGTGTGCCGCCGGTTTGACTATGTGTCCATCTATCTGCTGATCGGCGGCACGTTTGCCCCGGTGCTTCTGGTGTATGTGGGAGGGGTTCTGGGCGTCACGCTGTTTTGCGTGCAGTGGGGCGTGATTTTGCTGGGTGTGACGGCGGTGGCCGTGCTGGGGCCGGGCCGCTGGCGTCCGCTGCATTACACGCTTTACTTCCTCATCGGTTGGAGCGGGCTGATGTTTATCCCGGATTTCTGGCAGAACAACCGCCTGCTGCTGTGGTTTATCCTGCTGGGCGGCATCGCTTATACTCTGGGGATGATCCCCTTTGCCCGGAGCAAAAAGTACGATCACTGTGTCTGGCATCTGTTCGTGCTGGCGGGAGCCGCGCTGCAGTGGCTGGGAATCTATTTTTGCATTTATTAAAAAGAAAAAGTAAGCTGCCGCGGGAAATTTCCCACGGCAGCTTGTTTCTTGTAAGCAGAACGGTTTATTTGGTACCGAAGATCCGGTCACCCGCGTCACCAAGGCCCGGCACAATGTAGCCGTGCTCATTGAGCCGCTCGTCCACGGCGCCGCAGTAGATGTCCACGTCCGGGTGGGTCTCCTGAATGTGGCGGATGCCCTCCGGCGCGGCCAGCAGCACCATGAGCTTGATATTCCGGCAGCCCCGCTTTTTCATCTC
>UMBF01018893.1_pt1 | contig 33361 bp, 38 predicted proteins | sample 1963901 | NCBI WGS metagenome assembly UMBF01 (sample SAMEA4835935, study PRJEB28245) | human gut metagenome | biome: gut microbiome; material: fecal sample | place: Denmark | collected 2008 | reverse complement strand
AAGGCGGTGAACAAATGGCAAACCGAACGCGGAATATTGTGCTGCGCGTTCCTGTGACTGCCGAGGAACGGGCAATGATCGAGCGTAAAATGCAGCAGATGGGAACGGGCTGTTTTTCCGTTTATGCGCGGAAAATGCTCATAGACGGATATGTGATCCGGCTGGATTACAGCGACATGAAAGCAATGACCGCCGAGCTGCAAAAAATCGGCACAAACATCAATCAGATTGCAAAGCGCGTGAACGCTACGGGAACGCTCTATGCGCAGGACATTGAGGACATCAAGGGGGCGATGGCGGAGATATGGCAATTACAAAGATCCATCCTATCAAAAGCACCCTGAAAAAAGCCATTGACTATATCGCTGATCCTGCAAAGACCGACGATAAGTTGCTGGTGTCCTCGTTCGGCTGCGCCGTGGAAACCGCAGACCTTGAGTTTGAAAAAACACGGCTGCTTGCCATGCAGAAAGGCAACAATCTCGCCCACCACCTGATACAGGCATTTGAGCCGGGTGAGGTCAGCTATCCTGTCCCCCAATCGTGGGCAGGAACAGGACAAAGCATTGTAGCTTCTCTGACATTCACACATTATTTTCAAGTAATTTAATGTGTGTTCGTTGTTTCGCAGTTGACAACCGCACATTATTTCTCTATAATATAATGTGTGATTGTCAAAGCGAGGTGAGAAGCATGAACGCCAAGGAGAAAATCGAAGAACTGCTGGAAGCGTCGGAGGACGGCACGATCACCGCAGCGCAGGTGACGGAAGCCGGGCTGCACCGCAGCGTTTTACAGGAGTTTGTTAAGAGCGGCGAGATGTACCGCTTTGGGCGCGGTCTGTATGTGCGTAGCAGCGCATGGGAGGACGATTTCTACCTCTTGCAGCGCAAGTATGGGCGCGGAATCTATTCGCACGATACCGCTCTGTATCTGCTGGGCTATTCAGACCGTACCCCGGCGAAATATACGATGACCTTTCCCAAGGGCTACAATGCCCCGTCCTTGAAGCAGGAGAACCTAATCATCAAGCGCGTTGTGCCGGAAAACTACGAGTTCGGCAGAATTGAAATTGAATCCCCATCCGGCAATCCAATTCGTGTTTATGATTTGGAACGGACGCTGTGTGACATTCTGCGCGGCAGCGGCAGCGATGTTCAGATCGTCGGAGAAGCTATGAAACGCTATGCAGCGTCCAAAGATAAGAATATTCACAAACTGATGCAGTACGCAGACCAGCTTCGCGTAAAGCCCAAGGTGCTGCGATACATGGAGGTTTTGCTATGATTACAAAAAATCCGATGCAACTGAAAGCCTTTATCAAGAACAAAGCGGCAGAGAAGCATATCTCGGCGCAGCTCGTCATGCAGAACTATATGTTGGAACGGCTGCTGGAACGGATCTCGCTCTCGCCCTATAAGAACAATTTCATTCTCAAAGGCGGATTCCTGATCTCCGCCATTGTGGGACTGGACACGCGGGCAACAATGGATCTGGACACAACGATCAAGGGCTTCACCCTGACGCATGAAGCAATCCGCAAAATCTTTACAGAGATTTGCGCTGTCCAGATCGCCGACGACGTGCAGTTTGAGGTTATCGGCATCTCTGACATTCGGGAAACCGACGATTACCCCGGCATACGGGTCGCGCTGAAAGCGAACTATCCGCCGATCAGCGTACCGCTGACGGTGGATGTCACCACGGGCGACATGATAACGCCCCGTGAGGTGGAATACACATTCTCCCTGCTGTTCGATGACCGCACGATCAGTATTCTTGCCTACAACCTTGAAACGGTACTGGCGGAAAAGCTGGAAACTGTGCTGTCCCGCAACATTGCGAATACCCGTCCGAGAGATTATTACGACGTACATATCCTGTACGCGCTGCGCGGCGCGGAATGTGACAAAGCGACGCTGCGCCGGGCACTGGAACGAACGACGCAGAAACGCGGCAGCGGCACGATCCTGACAGACTACCCGGAGATTATGAAAGAGATCCGCGAAAGCGATACGCTCCGTAGACTGTGGGAGAAATACAGCCGCGAGTATGAGTACGCAAAGGACATTTCCTTTGACGATACCTGTAATACCATTCAGACGATTATGGACGCAATCATGGCGTAAACGAAAGGAGGCTTCTTTATGGGTTGGTTGGCAGCGCAGGGCGCGATTATGGCGATTGGGCTTTTCATTGGGCTTGTCTGCTCGGTGATCGGACTATTCTTTGGGCATATCATTCTCTTTGACAGCATCGCTCTCGGCATCGCCGCCGGAGTATGCTGCAATCAGTTCACCGCAATTCATCCGGCGCTGTGCCTTGTGATCGGCATTGCAACATTTCTGCTGCTGTTGTGGCTGCAAAATACCAGCATCGGCTTCTGGCTCGTCGGCGGACTGCTCACGCTGATCTATGCAGCGGTGTTCGGGCTGCTGGCCTACTTCATTTCGGAGCATGATCCCATCTGGGGCTGGGTGATTTTCGGTCTGGTGTTCCTCGTGGTCGGTGCGCTGCACCTACGCGCACGGGATAGCTGAAAGCAAGCGCAAAGTCACGGCTTAGAGTGCCTGTATGCCTTGCTGAGAGCGGCTTTACAGCGTGGAGGATGCAAGGGGCGTATGTTTTCCCTGCCAGTTATGAAAAACGAGTTTGAAAGCGTGACCGGAAAATGCAAGTACAGCATAAACAAGTTGGTTCTTCTCAAAATACGGAGGGGTTTTATGAAAAAACGAGCAATTCTTTTTGGAATGTTCCACTACAATAGAAGCGCTTCAATTACAGCAAACGATCTACCAAGCACAGAAATTGATGTAAAGACATTAGAAAAGAGATTAAAGCAGTTACAGTTTGAAACCGTTTCATATATGGATCTTTGCTTGAAAGATATGGAGCAAAAGATAACTGAATTTGCAGATACAGCTCCGTGTGATTCTCTGAATGTAGTATATTTCTCTGGACATGGCGGACACAGCAAAGGCGAGAACTATTTGTATCCTGTGGATTTTGGGAATAGCTTGGATGCAAGAATGTCTATTGAAGATAGCGCATTTAATCTCAAACGAATCCAACCGCTTTTCAAAAGAAAAGTGAAGCTCTTGATAATTGTTGATGCCTGCCGCGACAAATTAAAGCCAGATTATGCTTGTAATTATTCGGAAATGGTCGCGCCACAAGATACATACATAGCCTACGCCACGCAATTTGGAGATTGCTCTGGTTGCACTCCAGCAATAAGCTATTTTACAGAAGCGTTATGCGACAATATCTTAACTCCGAACATCTCGGTTGATCGACTGTTTACTGATGTGCGGGCTACTCTCTATTTGAAACACGGCAGACAAATATCAAACAGCGTAAACGGGTTTATGAGTGATATTTCTTTGAACGAACAGGCCGACCACGATAAAGTGGGAAATTTGGTTTTGCAGTTTGTGGATCACTATGGCGATATGTATGTTGATAAATATGGTCCCTTTGCAGGAGATGACTTAGTGTTCATAGATGCAGCACAATATTGTGGTATCAGTGTATTAGACGCAATCTATAAATTCCAAAAACTTGATGCAGAACGATGCCACGTTACCGATAGCCTTTCAGAAAGCCACAAAAAACTAATTGCATTTTGGGGAATGTTGGGGAACGGTTTAGCGCAGGATGAGTTTTATACATGGAAATACCGAGGACGACCTATAAGATTAGGAGAAATCCCACCGTTGCCATTAGATATGCAAAAACCTATGCCGGATGCTGGAAAAGAAATTGAAGTTGATTTTAAGCTCAATATAAAGCATGATGGGATATACATTTCAACAAATCTACCAGATAACTACCAGCTTTTTGGAAAGATAAATGGCAGGTATTCATTCAACAACATCGTTGTTAAGAGTGGAAACGCCCAAATACCTCTTTCTGATAAAATATCCGAGGTTTACGCAGTCGATTTGTATTCAGTTGTGCCTACTATTTCGGGAGTTGATAGCTCTATCATAGGAGAAAAGGCTCGAAATCTTGTGGGGCAATATGTAAAGTTTTCCCCAATCAGCGGAAACTCCATTGAATTTCATTACAAGAAATAAAAACGCGGGACGCAGCAGCCATCATCGGCTGCCGCGCCCCGCGTCGTCTTTTACTCTGCGTCGGAAAGCGTCATGGTGAACTGCGCTTCCTCAAATGCTGCGTCGGTCATGTTGTGCAGCTTATGGATCGTCTGCTCTGCCAGCGGGCGCATATCTGCGTCCATATCCGGCAGCGCGTCGGAAATCGCCGCAATCGTTCTGCGGTGGTCGTGCTTGTGATAAATGCAGATCAGGTTTTCTTCCTCAATGGTAAACGAAACATTGTCCATGCTCATACCTCCAAATCATTGTCTTTCGCCTTTGCCGCTGCCTTTTTCGGTGCAGCGGTCTTTTTTGACTGTCCCTCCTTGAGCTGCGCCCGGACAGAGGGACGCTGCTTGCGCAGCGGCAGATCGCGCCGCTCGTCCTTGCTGATAAAAGCGAAAACGCCGTGTCTGTCCTTGACGGAGGAAAGATACAGCGTCTTATACGGAAGCAATGCAAATAGCCGCTCATGTTCCTTGCTGGATGCGATACGCTCAAACCACGGCGACACTTCTACTACAAAATGCGTTCCGTTGGGGCTGTTGGGCGCTTGCAGGGATTGAAACGCCGCCGAAAGGCGCTGTGCTTCGGCAAGCACCTTTTCGTCGGAGAGCCGTCCGATATGCTCCTTGAAATTGCCGGGTTTCAGCCGTTCACGCTTCCGGCTCTCGTCGCGCAACAGATCCCGCAGCGCGTCCGGGTCATGCGGCACAGCTTCATAGCACACGAACTTTCCGTACTCCCGATCCGGCGTCGCTTCAAAGCGGTATTCCTTGGGCAGACGGAGCGTTGAACAGCACCGCCCGCAGATATTGCTTGATGTTGCGGATCTTCGTGGTGTTTTCCCGCATACAGTCCATGACAAACTCGATGTGGCTGCTGTTCAACTTCAAGAATTTACTCTTTACCAACTCGGCGGGGTAATCGTCGCCAGCGATGCGGAGCGTCTTTCGCGCAGAGCAGACAGTTTCCAGCATGAGGTCTACAATCTCGTCCAAACGCTCCTTGTCCATTTTCGGGTCCTGCGTGAGTGCGTCATACTCGATATTCTCCATGATGATTTCACGGTAAATATCTACGGCGCTCTGCTTGAACGCTTCCATTCCTCTCCGTTCCGGCGCAGCCCTGCAAGGTGAGGGGTTAGGGGAAAGGATAGGAAAGGAATCGGTATTTGATAGATCCGTAATTGATTTTTCTTTCTTTGATAAGTTAGTTATTGATCTATCTTTATTTAATTGCGTTGGATTTTCCGACATCGGATTATCCGTTGTCGGATTTTCCAACATCGGTTTACCCGGTATTGGATTTTCCAACACCGGCTGCGGCTGCTCATAGATGGTGTATTCGATAGCAGTCATTTTGCCTTTTTCATCGCGTCCCTGCCGCCGCAGGATATATCCGGCTTTTTCAAGCTCCCATACAGCGGTGCGGATCGCGTCGATGCTCTCACGGTTGATATGGGACAGCCCCGCAAGGGTATAGTCCCAATCCTCCGGCAAGGACAGCATTTGCGATAACAGCCCCTTGGCTTTCAAGGTCAGCTCCTTGTTTCGCAGATGGTGGTTTGACATGACGGTGTACCCGCTGTTGCGCTCCACCCGAAATACTGCCATAGGTTATCAGCTCCTTTCGCTCACTTCGCCGTGCCGCGCCGGAGGGCGGTCAGCTTGCCCGGCTCATACGGACATTCCGCGTACACACAGAACTGGTACTTCCAATGCGGACGGTAAAAGTGACAGGTATTGCAATCTTCACAGTCGGCACAGCCGCCGTTTTCGTAGCGGTCAAAGCCGGGCTTTCCCCGCATAAGCATTTCAAACGCACGGCTGCTGCCGTTCGTAAAGTACATTGTGGCTGCACCTCCTTTCAGATTTGGGCAGAAAAAAACGCCGTAGACTTTTCTCAAAATCTACGGCGTGGGCGTATGCGAAAAGGGATGCTGCCTTGCGGTAACATCCCTTTTGACGCTTGGTTATTCAATTTTTGAGCTAACCTGTTTGCCCTCTGCCCTTAAAAGCGTTGATTTTACTGGGTTTCTTCCTGTTTTCCTATGTCAACGCTCTTAACGACGCGGGTTTTTTCGAGTAAAGGGCGGCGCGAAAGCATTACGCAAGGCCGCCATACGCCTTGCTGCTGTGACGCGGACAGGCGTTGATTTTTACCTGAATTTGCCGACCCGTGAGTTCGCCAAGCTGAACGACGAGGTGGCGGAGGAATGGCGACGAGCAAAACATTAGAGCTTAGTATCAAGATTGCGGGCCGGATGGACAAAAGCCTGACGGCGGCGATCAATGGTACACAAAGCAAAATTGGCAGTTTAACCAAGAGCATAAGCAACATTGGCACCGTCGGCCTTGCCACTATGGGCGCGGTTGCCACCGCCGCAGCGGTGGGCATTGCGGGCTGCACCAAGGAGGCACAGGCGCTTGAAAGCGCCATGGCCCCCGTGGTGCGCTATGTGGACGGCTTGGCGGACGCCAGCGGTGCGGTGAGTGACGCGGTTGCCGACAACGGCAAGACCTTTAAGCAGAACTACGGCGCACTGAAAACCTATATCCAAGACCTTAGTACCGACATACCGCGAACCACCGACCAGCTAACGGCCATGAGCGCCGCGCTGGGCCAATCGGGAATTGGGGTAGACAAGCAGCTAACAACGGGGTATCTGCGTGATACTGCTGTGGCCGCAACGGCTGGGCTTTACCGCCGAGGGCATAGCCAAGAGTATGCAGACCGACGGCGTGGGCACCTTGAAAGAAGTTTTTACCGCTTTGCAGGATATGCCGGACGAACGCAAGGTTGCTGCACTTAGCACCCTGTTTGGGCAGTGGGCCATTGAGGGCGGCGCAAAGATCACAAACAATTTAGGCGCTTACGAAAAGGCGCTTGCAATGGTGAGCGACCCAAGCCTGTACACCGGCAGTATGGAGCGGGAGTTTATTATTCAGGCCAGCACCAGCGAAAGCATTGACACGATGGTGAAAAACTCCGTGACAGCGCTAAAGCAGGACATTGGCACGGAGTTTTTGCCCGTGAAGAAAACCTTGTCGCTGGCTGTGATCGACCTGATGAACGGTGTGCGTAAGGATATGCCGCAGCTGCAAACGCTGGCCGGAACGCTGGCCGACCTGTTGAGCGCCGGTATTTCCAAGCTGGGCGACGCGCTGCAAGCAGCCCTGCCATATGTGCAAAAGACGCTGGACTATGTAGCAGACAACGGGCCGCAGGTGGCCGGAATCCTTGGCGGGTTGGCCGGAACCTTTGCGGCCATGAAGTTTGCGCCGCTGGCCGGGAATCTTTTGGAGGGAGCCGGGAGCCTGCTGTTTGGTGAGAGCGGCGGGCTTGGCGTGGCGGCGGGCGGCAGCGAGAGAAGCGGCGGCCTGCTGGGCGCGGTGGGCAGTTTGTTCACCGGCGGACAGAAGTTTGCGGGCAATGCCGTTGGCACGATCAGCAATGTGGCCGAGGCCGCAGGCGTTGGCGCGACAATGGCAAACTCCAACATGACACGGACGCAGTGGGGAGCCGTTACCAGTAACGGGAGCGGCAGCTTTATGCAGCGGTTGGAGAACAGCGCCATTGGTGCTTACTTTGGCATTAAAAACCGTGGAACGCTGACCAACCAAAAGGGCACCGACTACAAGTTTATGCAGGGCCTTATGGGCGTGGCCGGGCAGATCACCGACGCAAAGCAAGGCGGCGGACTGCTGGGTATGGCAAAAAACGCTGTGACGAGCAGCCCCATAGGGCAGTATTTTGGCGGAATCCGCGCGGCAGCCGGGAATGTGGCGAATACCACCATCGGCAGCAAGATCGTAGGTTTCGGCAAGGGCACCATTAGTGTGAGCAAAGAAATCCTTGCGGGCATTGCGGGGCCGGAGGGCTTGGGTTTGACCAACCTTGTGAGCGGTGCCAAGGGGCTTGCACAGAACGGTGCTGGCTGGGTGGCCGGAAAAGCCGGGAATGTGATCTCCACCGTAGCGAACAGCGGCGTGGGGCAGGCAGTCGGCGGCGCAGCGGGCAAGGTTGGCGGCGTGGCAAAGGGCGTGGTGAGCGTTGGCTCTAACGCCTTGGGTGCGCTGGGCAACTTTGCCGGGGCCGGGGCCGGACTGCTGGGCAGCGTTTGGGGGCCGGTAGCAGGAGGCTTTGGCAGCCTGTTTGCCGGGGCAGCCCCGGTAATTGCTGCGATCAGCGGCATTATTGCCGTGGTAAGCATTTTGGGCGACCACTTGGAGGGCATACGCGGCATAGTCGTGAATGTGTTTGGTGAAACCGGCGGGCAGGTATTTGATGTGTTCACCGGCAAACTGCAAGGCGTGGCCGACTTTGTGACAGGGCTTTTCAGCGAGGGCGGCGTTGCCGCTGCGCTGGCCCCCCTGCAGAACACGATCACAAACCTGTTTGGTGAAAACGCAGGCGCAGCCTTTGGCGGCGTGGTGACTATCCTGCAATCCATCATGGGTGTGGTTGGGCAAATCGTGACCTTTGCGACGGGCACGGTCAAGCCGATCATACAGGATGTATTTACCTTTATCACGGGTACGGTGCTGCCCATTATTTTGCAGACCTTTACGGCGGCAGCGCCGACGATAGCCAGCATAATTTCCAATATTGGCAGTGCGGTTATGACGGGTATGCAGATCATTGGCAGCGCCATTCAGGCGGCAATGCCGATCATACAGGGAATTATTACCGTGATTATGACCATTGGCAGCGTGGTTGTGCCCGCACTGCTGGCCGGGTTTGAAGCGTTCAGTGCGGGAATCAGCGCAGTTATGAGTGCGATTCAAGGTTTCTTCCAAGGCTTGATTACTTTTATTACCGGGGTGTTCTCCGGCAGTTGGAGCCAAGCGTGGGAGGGAATCAAGCAGATTTTCGGTTCTGCTTTCGACGGACTGGTAGCGCTGTGCAAAGCACCGCTGAACGCCGTTATTGCGATCATCAACAAGGCGATTTCCGGCATTAACGGTTTGGGCCTGACTATCCCGAAATGGGTGCCCATACTTGGCGGCAAGAGCTTTTCCGTCAATATACCCACCCTGCCCATGCTGGCAAGGGGCGGCTTTACGGACGGTGTTTCTATCGCCGGTGAAGCCGGAACCGAGGCGGTAATCAGTTTCCAGCGCGGAGTACGCAGCGACAACATCAACACTTGGACGCAGGCGGGCCGTATGCTGGGGGTAAGCGGAGAGCAGGCCGCCGTGGCGGCAGGTGTACCGTATGCCGACGGCGGCGGTGCGGTGGGGCTGGCGACGATTGAGGCGACGCAGGGTAACAACGCTGTGGAGCTGCAAGAGATCGACACCGGCAAGCCGCAGCCGGAACAGGGCGGCAGCGGAACCCCGGACGGCGGCGGGCAGGTTGTATTTGCGCCGCAGATCGTCGTGCAGGGAAACGCTGACCGGGCTGTACTGGAAAGCGTTTTGGACGACGCGCAGCAGCGGTTTGAACTTTGGTACGAACAAATGATGCGCCGAAAGGCGCGGACGGCCTACTGACAGGAGAAACGATATGGCATACACAACAAAGAGCGGTGACACTTGGGATGTGATTGCAAAGCAGGTGTACGGCAGTGAATACCATGCGGACATTCTGATGGCGGCCAACCCGCAGCAGATCGACACTTTCCTTTTTGAGGCCGGGGTGGTGCTTGCCACCCCGGTTTTGGAGGAGGAGCGCGACGGACTGCTGCCACCGTGGAAGTACGAGGCAAGCTATGAATAACGGCAGACGGGTTGAATTGGATGTAACCTACAACAATGCCCCCTTTGCCGGGCAGGTAGGCGCGGAGATCGAGAGCCTGACCTATGTTGACAATGCCGCCGACGACAGCGACAGCATAGACATTACGCTGGACGCACAGGACAGTAAATGGCTGCACGGCTGGCTGCCGGAGGAGGGCGCGACGCTGCGCCCGCGCATTATCGGGCGGGATTGGAACGGCCCCGGTGACACCCATGTGATGGAGTGCGGGCTATTTATCCTTGACGATGTAGCCTACCAAGACGCGCCGACCACTTTACAGGTGGGCGGCGTGAGCAAGCCGAGCGACACCGATTTTAGCGAGTTGGAGCGGGAAACCATTTGGAAGAACACTTCCATAAAGCGAATTGGGGAAAGCATTGCCGGGCGGTACGGGCTGGGGTTCACCTATGACGCAGACGATTACGACATAGAAAAGTGGCTGAAAATGGGGATGAAGCCGCGAGAGGTGGCGGACAAGCTGCGCGTTCATGTTTCGACTATTTACCGGGAGTTGAAGCGCGGCGCATATGACAGGTTGGACGGCGGAACATGGGAGGTAAAAACCGCGTACAGCCCGGACATTGCCGAGGAGAAATACCAAGCCCACCTGCGGGAAAAGGGGCCGGACTTGAAAATAGGCAATGACCATGAGCTGGCAAACTATATTGAAACCACGATTTTAGACAAAGATTGTAGCCCGGCGGCGGTGCTGGGGTTTGCCATGATTGAGGGAAAAAAGTTCAAAACCAGTTTGTCGGTGCCGACAATCTACAAGTACATTGCCAAGGGCTTGTTCTTGAACCTGACGCAAGAGGAGTTGCCCCGGCACGGAAAGAAAAAGCATAAGTATAAGAAAGTGAAGAAGAACAAAAGCGCCACCCGCGCCCCGGCGGGCGAAAGCATTGAACAGCGCCCAGAGGAGATCGACGAGCGGGAGGAGTTCGGCCATTGGGAGGGCGACACTGTGTACAGCGGCAAGGGAAAGCGAAAGACAACCCGCGCCCTGCTGACCCTGACCGAACGCAAGACCCGCAAAGAAATCATTATAGCGATACCAAACCGCAAGGCCGAAACGGTGGTCAAGGCACTGGACGCACTGGAACGGAAACTTGGTGCCCGGCGGTTCAGGGCGATCTTCAAAAGCATTACCTTTGACAACGGCACCGAGTTTGCGGCGGCGGAGGGGCTGGAACGCTCTTGCGTCAACAAGCGCCTGCCACGGACTAAGGTGTATTTCTGCCACCCGTATTCCTCTTGGGAGCGGGGCACCAACGAGAACACCAACGGCATGATTCGGCGGCGGTTCCCAAAGGGCACGAACTTTGCGGCGGTGACGAACGCGCAGATCGCGCAGGCCGAAAACTGGATAAATAATTATCCACGAAAGATATTGGGGTACAAGTCAAGCGAGATCGTATTTAGAGAGTGCCTGCTGGAACTGGGCATTGCGGCATGATGGGTAGATAAAGAGAGCAAAATATAGATAAATCGTTGAAAAAGGCGTGATGTGTTATAGTCGGTGCAATAGAATAGGGGTTATAACAGGCTGCCAACAAAAGAGTGAATGTTGACGGCTTTGTTGTGGTGCGATAAAATGTACAAAAACATAAGCAAAAAGTTGTTGCATTTGACTATTGAATTTTTCTTTGCCGTTGCCGCCAACTTGCCCCCTTGACAACCTACCTGATTTGCGCTATAATAGCAGTCACTGATGCGGGATTAGCTCATCCGGTAGAGTGACTGCTTCCCAAGCAGTAGGTGGCGAGTTCGAGACTCGTATCCCGCTCCAAGATACCCCGAGGCGTTTCGCTTCGGGGTATTTTTATTTGTGCAAAAAGAGGTGCCGACCATGCTTGACGCATTCCCGATCTATCACTGGTTCCACAACGGCAACCCGTATTCCGGGGCAGAGGGCGGTATGCGCTATGTCATCACCCCCATCAAGGTGCCCGATCCGAGCGACGAGAGCGGCAAGAAAAAGCGCGAGGCCCTCTGCGCCGAGGTCTGGCCCGGCCCGTGGAGCATCGAGCATACCGCCGAGGAAAAGATCGAGACACAGCTGTTTGACGGCGACCAGGCGGGCTTGGATAAGGCCGTCGCCTGGCTGCATGAGCGTTACACCGCCGAGGCAGACCGCTGGACGGACATCCCGTCGATCCTCGACTGTGAGCCGGACCGCTGACGACTGATGAACACCTGCTGCACACCGCGGCAGGTGTTCATCAGTCGTCAGCGGCAGCATGGACCCGGCCATCCCGGTGCACAGCGTTGTCTTGGTGCAGCCCGCTGCACCGGAGAAATTGCAGCCCGGCGAGATCGTCGCCTACCGGAGCGGCAGCAGCGTCGTGATCCACCGCCTTGTGGAAAACCACATCGTCGAGGGCGAGCTTGTCACCAAGGGCGACGCCAACGCCGAACCCGACCCGCTGAAGGTCGAGTACGCCAGCGTGCTGGGCACGGTCACGGCGCACATCCCGTTCATCGGCATCTATGCCGGGGCGCTCAACACGCTGCCCGGCAAGATGTACGCCTTCGGGTTTATCGTGGCCGTCGCCATGCTCTATCTGCTGGCGCATGAATTGAGCGAATAAGCACGAAGCCGCACCCCGCGCAGAGACAGGGGTGCGGCTTTTGCGTAAAAACGTGATTTGTACAAAAGCAGGTTGCACAAGACTGGCAAAGAGCGTACAATAGTGCTGAATGAGGCGATTTGTATGTGGTTATTGTACGCAGTCGGCTCTGCGCTGTTCGCGGGTCTGACATCCATTCTGGCAAAATGCGGCATTCGCAAAACGGATTCCACCGTGGCCACGGCCATCCGCACGATCATTGTGCTGATTTTTGCGTGGGTCATGGTGTTTGTGGTCGGCTCGCAGGGGACGATTGCCAGCATCCCGGCCAGAAGTCTGGTATTCCTGGGGCTGTCGGGTCTGGCTACGGGTGTCAGCTGGCTGTGCTATTTTTATGCCTTGCAGCGCGGGCCGATCGATAAGGTCGTGCCCATCGACAAGAGCAGCACGGTCATGACGATCTTGCTGGCTGCACTGCTGCTGGGCGAGAGTGTGACCTTGACCAGGGGCATCGGCGTTGTGCTGATCGCCGCCGGCACATTCCTGATGATCGAGAAAAAGGGCGGCGTCCAGAAAGAGGAAAACGGCTGGATGTTGGCGGCGTTCGGTTCGGCCATTTTTGCGGCACTGACCTCGATCCTGGGCAAGGTCGGCATCACCGGGGTCGAGTCCAATCTCGGTACGGCGCTGCGCACAGGCGTGGTGCTCATCATGGCGTGGGTCATGGTGTTTGTGCAGGGCAAGCAGGGCCGGGTGAAGGCGGTGCCCGAAAATGAGCTTGGCTTCATCTGTCTGTCGGGTCTGGCGACGGGGGCCAGCTGGCTGTGCTATTACAAAGCGCTGCAGCTCGGCCCGGCCAGTCTCGTCGCGCCCATCGATAAGCTGAGCATTCTGGTTACAGTGCTGTTCTCCTACATCGTGTTCCATGAGCGCCTGAGCAGAAAGGCTCTGACAGGTCTGGCCATGCTTGTCGCGGGCACACTCGTCATGCTGGTATAAAAATTATCATAACGGCAGCACCTTTTCCTGCAAAGGTGTTGCTTTTTTTGCTGTCTTTTGCCATAATAAATATATATGCAATAGACAGACTTATGCAGGAAAGGAGGCACAGCAGATGGCGCAAATCGCCGTGGTCGAGGACAACGACGCCATGCGGGCGCAGCTCTGCGGGTTCATCGCGCAGTATGCGCAGGAGAGCGGACACCAGCTGGACGTGACCGCCTTCTCGGACGGAGCACAGCTTGTGGAACCGTACCGCCCCGGGTTTGACATCATCTTTCTGGATATTGAGATGCCAACGCTCGGCGGTATGCCGACGGCGGAGCGCATCCGCAGGCAGGACCCGGATGTGGTGCTCGTGTTCGTCACCAACATGGCACAGTATGCCATCCGCGGGTATGAGGTCGACGCGCTCGACTTTGTGCTCAAGCCCGTCAGCTACTACCAGTTCAGCACCAAGCTGGAGCGCGCCTTGCAGCGCATCCGGCGCCGCCGCGGCGGGCAGGTGGCCTTGCAGGTCAGTGGCGGGGTGCAGCTGCTGGATACCGACGACATCCTTTATCTGGAAACGCGGGACCGCCTTTTGCACTACCACACGGCCACGGATACCTGGTCGGTGCGCGGCAGTCTGCTGAAGGCCGAAAAGGATCTGGCTGCCTACCACTTTGCGCGCTGCAACCAGTGCTATCTGGTCAACCTGCGCCACGTCAGGGGCGTGCAGGATGATCTGGTGCAGGTGGGGGAGGAGCGGCTGGAGCGGCTGGAGATCAGTCGTCGCCGGCGCACGGCTTTTCTGGCCGCGCTGGCGGCCTATGTCGGGGGTGCGCTGTAGGTGGATACACTTCTGACATGGGTGATTTGTGCTGTCGGCCTGTGCGGTGCGGAGCTGGCCTACTGGCTGCCGCTGAAAAAACGCAGAAATTTTACCATGCGCACCGCCCTGAATTTTATCTCGGCAGTGCCGTTTGCGCAGGTCATCATCTGGGCCAACAGCGGCCACGCCAAGTCGGCGATGCTGCTGGTGATTTACGGCGGTTATTTCATCTGGGCTGCGGTGTCAACCCATCTCTGCACGCTGCTGGACTGGTCGGCCAGCGCATATTGCAGCATTTGGATCGTCCTGACGACGGAGTCGGCCTATGAGCTGTGGCGCGTTCTGATCTGGACGGCGAAGGCGCTTGGAATGCGCCATCTGCCGCTGCACAGCACGCCGATACTGCTGGGGCAGCTGGGCTTTACCATTGCCTGCTGTGTGACGGTCCGGTATACCATGGCGCGCACGATGCCGGAGGACGGCATCTACCACATCGGCCCTCGCCAGTTGGGCAGTGCCGGACTTCTGGGCGCGATATTCGTCTTTCAGTTTTTTGCACTGCAAACCAGTCTGCGCGTCGGGCTGCAGCCATCGGCGGTAGTCGCACCGTCGATGCTGACCCAGTTTTACTGCGTGACGCTGCTCTATTTACAGACCGAGCTTTTCAAAAAAGCGGCCATGCAGAAGGAGATGGACGCACTGAACCTTCTGTATGATCGCCAGCGCAAGCAGTACCAGATCGCACGGCAGAACGTGCAGATCATCAACCGCAAGTGCCATGAGCTCAAGGTTCAAATCGCCGACCTGCGCCGTCTGCAGCCCGACGAGGCCGCAACGCAGAGCCTTGACGAGGCCGAGCAGGCGGCCCGGATGTACGACGCCAACGCTGCCACCGGTAATGAGGTGCTGGACGTCGTCCTGACCGAAAAGAGCCTGCTGTGTGAGGCCCAGCGCATCCGCTTGAACTGCGTAGCCGATGGCACCTGCCTTGCGGCCATCGAGCCTGGTGACCTGTACGCGCTGTTCTCGAACCTGCTCGACCAGGCCATCGACGCTGCAGCCCAGCAGCAGAATGACCGCCGCATGATCGACCTGCTTGTATGCAGGCGGCAGGGCTTCGCGGTCATCAACGTCATCGGCCCGGCGCTGTCCGGCAGCCAGCCCGACCACGGACGCCGCCACAGCTATGAGCTGAAGGTCGCCCGCCGTGTCGTGCAGAAATACAGCGGCGCCATGGCGACAGAGCCCCGCGGAGAGCTGTTCGCCGTCAAGATCGTGATGCCGCTCACCAAGGGATGAAAGAAAAAATACCGCCTGTTTTTTGTGCAAGATGTACAAAGAGCGGGCGGCCTTTTTTGTACCCCAAAAACCGAATATCCCGCCAGGAATACCACTTTTCGCAAACCCATTGCCAGAAATTTAACAGTTCTGTACAATACAGGTACAGTAAAAAACAACACAGGAGGGCGCAATGCGAAGCACGACCAAGCTGATGAAGAACTGGCAGTTCACCGGCCCTGACGGTAAGACCACTGCCGTGGACCTGCCGCACACCTGGAACAACATCGACGGCCAGGACGGCGGCAACGACTACTGGCGCGGCATCTGCATCTACAAGACGCGGTTTGCGGCGCCCGCTTTTGACAAGAATACCCAACAGGTCTGGCTGCAGTTTGAGGGCGTGAATGCCAGCGCCAAGGTCACGCTGAACGGGGTGGAGGTCACCCGCCACGACGGCGGCTACTCCACCTTCCGCGCGGATGTCACGGCGCTGCTGGCCGACAGCAATGTGCTGATCGTGGAGGCGGACAACAGCAAAAATGACCGCGTCTACCCACAGAAGGCTGACTTCACCTTCTACGGCGGCATCTACCGCGACGTCAGCCTGCTGGTCGTCAACCGGAACCACATCGCGCTGGATTATCTCGGCGGCCCGGGCGTGCAGATCACGCCCACTGTCAACGGCGCAAACGCTGACATCGAGGTCAAGACCTGGATGGAGGGCGACGGAGAGGTCGAGTTCTCGATTTACGACGCCGCCGGTGCCGAGGTGCTGACCGGCAAGGGCCGGGACACGACGGTCACGCTGGAGCACCCGCACCTGTGGGACGGCGTCCGCGACCCGTATCTCTACACCTGCGCGGTGCGTCTGGTGCTGAACGGCGAGGTACAGGACGAGGTACGCCAGCGCTTCGGCGTGCGCAGCTTCTCGGTTGACCCCAAGCAGGGCTTCTTCCTCAATGGCCGCCCGTATCCGCTGCACGGCGTCTCCCGCCATCAGGACCGCAAGGGTCTGGGCAATGCCATCACGCGCGAGATGCACGACGAGGATATGCAGCTCATCAAGGAGCTGGGCGCGAACACGATCCGTCTGGCGCACTACCAGCACGACCAGTACTTCTACGACCTCTGCGATGAGGCCGGCATGGTCGTCTGGGCTGAGATCCCCTACATTTCCGAGCACATGCCCAACGGGCGTGAGAACACCATCTCGCAGATGAAGGAGCTGATCGTCCAGAACTACAACCACGCCTGCATCGTCTGCTGGGGCGTCTCGAACGAGATCACGATCTCGACGAAGGACAACCGCGACATGCGCGACAACCATCATGTGCTGAACGATCTCTGCCATGAGATGGACAAGACCCGCCTGACGACGCTGGCCTGCTACGCGATGTGCGGACCCTTCAACCCGGTGGCGCATATCACGGATCTCGTCAGCTGGAACCTGTATCTGGGCTGGTACGTGCCGGGCCTCTTTTTAAACGACCTCTGGATGGACTTCTTCCACCTCTGCTACCCGAACCGCGCGCTCGGTTTCAGCGAGTACGGCGCCGAGGGTATGCCGAACCTGCACAGCAGCCATCCCCGCCGCGGTGACCACACCGAGGAATACCAGGCCATCTACCATGAGTACATGCTCCGCTGCTTTGACCGCCACAAATGGCTGTGGGCGACCCACGTCTGGAACATGTACGACTTTGCCGCCGACGCCCGCGACCAGGGCGGCGAGCCGGGTATGAATCATAAGGGACTTGTCACCTTTGACCGCAAGACCAAGAAGGACAGCTTCTACATCTATAAAGCGTGGTGGAGCGACGAGCCGTTCGTGCATATCTGCTCGAAGCGCTATGCGGACCGCACCGAGAATGAGATCGAGGTCAAGGTCTACTCGAACCAGAAGAATGTTACGCTTTACGTGGACGGCGAAAAGCTGGCCGAGCAGGAGGGCGAGCACATCTTCAAGTTCCGTGTCAAGCTGAACGGCGAGACGAAGGTCCAGGCCGTGGCAGGGGACAGCATCGACGATGCGGTATTCCGCAAGGTAGATGCCCCGAACCCGGACTACAAGCTGACTAAGAAAAAGTCCACCAGCGCAAACTGGGTGTAAATTTCGCCAAGCTGTAGGGGCCGCACATGTGCGGCCCGCAGCCGAATGGCAGACGAGCATTTGCGGGAAAGCCGCGGGCCGGGCATGCCCGGCCCCTACAAACCTCCCGGAAATCGCATCGTATTCTTTTGAAACACGCCGCACCGTGCGGCTGTTTTATATAAAACAAGGAGAAAAAGGTAATGGATGATCTGAAAATGCAAAAGCAGACCTTGAAAAAGGCCTACAAAAAGACCAAGCGTAAGCACATTACGCCGTGGAAGATTCTGGCAATCATCTGCGCCGTGGTGATGATCGTTTCGATCCCGCTTAGCATCCTTCTGCAAAAGTTCGACAACACCATGGCGGCCCGTTTCGGCGGCAGCTTCTGGAAGCTGCAGAACGAGGACGCCAACGCCCAGTATTACACCAGTGACTTCAACTCCGCCGAGGAGATGGTCAACTACGGTCTGGCTTTGACCCAGCAGGTCGAGGCCGAGGGCGCTGCCCTGCTGATGAACAACAACAATGCGCTGCCTCTGGCTGCCGACGCTAAGGTCAGCACCTTCTCCAGCAGCAGCGTCAACCTCGTGTACGGCGGCACCGGCTCCGGCAATATTGATGCCTCCACCGCCGACACCCTGCGCACCGCCCTGGAAAAGGTCGGTGTGACCGTCAACCCCACCCTGTGGGACTTCTACACCGTCGGCGCCGGCAAGGACTACGCTCGCTCCAAGAGCGGCATGGTCGCCAAATCCAGTGAGGTCACCGCCGAGGTGCCTTGGGATGTCTACACCGACGAGGTCAAGGACAGCGTTGCCCAGTACGGCGATGCCGCTATCGTGACCCTGTCCCGCGTCGGCGGCGAGGGTGCTGACCTTTCCTACGGCGAGGTCAACTATCTGGCGCTCGACGAGAACGAGAAGGCCATGCTGCAGAACGTTGCCGAGATGAAGAAGAACGGCACCGTCAAAAAGACCATCTTGCTGATCAACTCCGCCAACGCCCTGCAGGTCGATTTCCTCAAGAACAACGAGTACGACATCGACGCCGCACTGTGGATCGGTGACGTGGGTATCTCCGGCATCAATGCCGTGGCCGAGATCCTGACCGGCAAGGTCAACCCCTCCGGCAGCCTGGTCGATACCTACTGCTACGACAACTTCAGCGCCCCCGCCATGTGGAACTTCACCCCCACCACCTACGAAGGCTATGTCGAGGGCGGCGATGTGTCCGCCAAGGCTAAGTCCTACATGATCTACCAGGAAGGCATCTATGTGGGCTACAAGTACTACGAGACCCGCTACGAGGACTTCGTCACCGGCAGCGGCAACGCAGGCGACTACGCCTACGGCGACATCGTGGCTTACCCCTTCGGCTACGGCATGAGCTACACCGACTTCGACATCAGCGACATGAACGTCAGCTACAATGCCGCCGATGACACCTACACCGTCACCGTCAAGGTCACCAACACCGGCGACATGGCCGGCAAAAAGACCGTGCAGGTCTATGTCCAGAGCCCCTACACCGACTACGACAAGGAAAACGGCGTCGAGAAGTCTGCCGTTTCTCTGGTCGGCTTCGGCAAGACCGGCATGATCGAGCCGGGCGCTTCCGAGACGCTGTCCATGACCGTCAACAAGCGCGATATCGCTTCCTATGACACCTACGGCGCCGGCACCTACATCCTCGACGCCGGTGACTACTACTTCACCGCCGCCACCGATGCCCACAACGCTGTCAACAACATTCTGGCTGCCAAGGGCTACACCGTGGAGTCCACCAACGGCAAGATGACCGCCGACGGCAACGCCGACCTGACCTACACCTGGACCGAGGAAGCCCTCGACACCACTACCTATGCCACCAGCGAAAACGGCACCGCCATCACCAACCAGCTGTCCTGCGCCGACCCCAACCTGTACGAGGGCATTGAGGAGACCGTGACTTGGCTGAGCCGCTCTGACTGGAACGGCACCCTGCCCACCGAAACCGTCAAGCTGGCCCTGACCGACCTGCTCAAGAAGGACCTGAAGGACATCCGCTACGATCCTGCCGACTACGAGAGCGTTGATATGCCCACCCTCGGTGCCAAGAACGGCGTTAAGCTGTACGACATGATCGGTCTGGACTACAACGATCCCAAGTGGGACGAGCTGCTGGATCAAATGACCTTCGACGAGATGAACTCCCTGATCGGTGACGCCTTCCACTGGACCATGCCCGTCAAGAGCGTGGAGGCCCCCGGCACCCGCGACGAGAACGGCCCCCAGGGTCTGACCGCCAGCCTGCTGGGCAACGACAAGAGCCAGCTGACCGCCACCGCCTTCACCTCTGAGGACGTTATGGCTGCCACCTTCAACACCGAGATCATGACCGAGATCGGCAAGGTCATCGGCAACAACTGCCTGGAAGCCAACATTGCCTGCCTGTACGGCCCCGGCAACAACATCCACCGCACCCCCTACGGTGGCCGTAACTTCGAGTACTACTCCGAGGACGGCTTCCTCTCCGGCATGATGTCCGCTTACGAAGTCAAGGCAATTCAGGACAAGGGCGTCCATGTTGTGATGAAGCACTTTGCCCTGAACGACTGCGAGCAGGATCGTATCGGCCTGGGTGTCTGGGTCAACGAGCAGGCTGCCCGTGAGGTTTATCTGAAGGCCTTCCAGGCTCCCGTCGAGGTCGGCAACGCCAACGGCGTTATGATCGCCTACACCCGCTGGGGCGCTGTCTGGTCCGGCGGCAACTACGGTCTGGTCACCGGCATCCTGCGCAACGAGTGGGGCTGCGACGGCATGGTCATCACCGATAACGTTCTGACCCAGTATGTCAACGGTCCCGACGGCGTGCTGGCCGGTGTGTCCATCTACGATGCCATGATGTCCTTCGTCACCGACACCCTGCCCCAGTACAAGAACGACCCCGTCATCGTCACCGCCATGCGCGAGGCCTGCCACCACAACCTGTATGCCATCGCCAGCTCCTGCGGCATGAACGGCGTGGGTGCCGACACCACCATCAAGGTCACCCGCCCGACGGTTGTCACCATGAGCATCATCATTGCCTGTGCCTCCTCCTTCTTCTGCCTGCTGGGCATCGTGATGTGGATCATTGGCGGCATCAAGTTCCGCAAGACCGAAGAATACAAGGCCTACAAGGATTTCAAAAAATCCCTGAAAGCCGCTAAGAAAGCCTGATTTCTACAGAATTTCCGCAAGCTCCCCGCCGGCCCCGGCGGGGACTTTTGAGTAAGATTTCTTTTTCCACAACAAGGAGCAGCCCATGAGCGAAAATGCAAAAGCGTCCAGCGTCAATCGCGCCAAACTCTACCAGCTGGTACTGTTTCCGCTGAACAACGGTGCCACGAATGTTTATTACGTCCTTGTGCTTTCCTACATTGCCACCTTCGGCAGCAATGTACTGGCGCTGGGCACTCTGTTTGCCTCGGCCATGGTCACGGCCATGCGCCTGTGCGATGCCATCACCGACCCGATCATCGGTGCGCTGATGGACCGCACGAACGGTAAGTTCGGCAAATTCCGCCCGTTCATGGCCATCGGCAACCTTATCATGGCCGTCAGCATTCTGGTGTTGTACGGCATCACCCCGACGATCCCCGATACGATGATGTGGGCACGCTATGCCGCGTTTGTGGGCCTGTACTTTGTCTGGGTCATCGGCTACACCTTCCAGACCAGTTGCACCCGTTCCGGTCAGACGGTTCTGACCAACGACCCCAAGCAGCGCCCGCTGTTCACGATCTTCAACACCGTCGGCAGTCTGCTGGGCATGGGCGTTATGCAGTTCCTGGCTCCCATTCTTGCCAAAAACTATGAGGGCGGCTATTCCTCCGCGGGCTTCTTCCGCACGCTGGCCCCCGTGGGCATTGTGATGTCCATTGCGCTGACCATCCTGGCCATCATCGGCATCTGGGAGAAGGATCAGCCCAAGTACTTCGGCATCGGCGGCGAAAAGACCGAGAAGGTCAAGGTCAGCGAATATCTGCAGATCATCAGGGAAAACAAACCCATGCAGCGTCTGATGATCGCGGGCGCGGGCACGAAGCTGGCGCTCTCCATCGCCAACAACACCACGGTCCTGTGCATGCTCTACGGCTGCATGATGGGTGCTTACGATGGGCTGTACCTGCCCATGATGGTGCTGGGCTACGCCTGCAGTGTGCCGTTCTTCATTCTCTCTGTGCGCACCAGCCAGAAGAAGGGCCAGAAGGCCAGCCTGACGAAGTATGTCAGCGTGGCGCTGGCCTGCTATGTCGGCGTGCTGGTCCTGCTGCTGCTGTGGGGTCGCGGTGATGCATTCCATCTGAGCCTGCTGGGCGAGAATGGTCTGTCCATCAACCTGTACACGATTCTGTTCATCCTGTTCTTCGGCATCGGTTACGGCGCATACTACGCTACTGCCGACATGCCCATTCCGATGGTTGCCGACTGCTCCGACTACGAGACCTACCGCTCCGGCAAGTATATTCCGGGCATCATGGGTACGCTGTTCAGCCTGGTGGATAAGCTCGTTTCCAGCCTGTCCGCCACCGTCGTCGGCATTGCCGTGACCTTTATCGGTCTGAACACCCTGCCCACCCAGTATGACCCGTACACTCCGGGCATGAATGTGGTCGTTATCGTCCTGTTCTGCGTCATCCCGATGGTCGCCTGGGCAGCCACTCTCATCGCCATGAAGGGCTACAGCCTGACCGGCGAGAAGATGAAGGAGATCCAGGCCGTCAACGCCTGCCGCCGCGACGCGGTTGCGAACGGCATGAAGCTGAAAGATGCCATGGAAAAGTGGCAGACCGTCGACCAGCTGCCCGCGGAGTACCGCGCCTAAGCTTTAACCCTGCGATTCTCTTTGTCCTTCCATAAACGCAAAGCCCCCCGGCATCGTGATGATGCCGGGGGGCTTTGTTTAGTCTGCGTGGCAGGAAAAAAGAGAACCCCCATGGCGGGATACGCCATGGGGGTTCTCTTTTGGTGCGGAAGATGGGACTTGAACCAAAATTGCTTCGATTTACCGTTGAAATCTCCTGCACGAAAGCTATAACTGCCGTGTTTTCGCTGTACTAAATCTCATGGATAAAATATAAAACTTGCCTATAAGAGTCAAAAGTGTGTTCAAATATGTGTTCAGATTACGCCTGCTTCAGCACCCGCAAGAACACGCTGTTGACGGCCTGCGCGGTGTTCTCCGCATCCCCTGTCAAGGCATGACCGTACACGCCGAACGTGTCCATGTCGGCGCTATGGCCTACAAGCGGCTTGATTTCTCCTGCTGGTAAGGTCTTTACCACGCTTACAAAGGTGTGGCGCAGCTCGTATGGGCTGACTGCCTGTAATTCATTGGCACGGCAGTAAATGCGCCAGCGGTAATAATAGAACTGCTCTGACTTGATGCAGAATACAGATTCTTCATCTCCTGTGAGATTGCGTTGATCGTCCAGCACGTGCCTTGCCACATCGGACATGACAAACGAGCGGACGGCGTTCTCATTCTTGCCGTGTGTCTCTTCATCATCTACATTGATGGAGCGGGAAAGGTAGACCATGTTGCCGTGTATATCAGCCCAGCGCAGCCCTACAAGCTCACCGGGGCGCAAGCCTGTAAGAACCTGGAAGCGGTAAGCGTTTATGAACTGATCGCGGACAACAGCACCTTTATAGGTCGTAGTATCTGTGTTAAACAGCTTTACCATGTCAGTAGGTTGCAGCACCTTTTTGCCCTTGAAGCGTGCGCCTGCCGGAATCGTCAAGTCTTCGGGCATATAGGTAGACAGCTTTGCCTTGCGGCAGTATTTGCAGAATGACCGCATATCAGCAGCGAGAAGCATAAGCGTTTTCTTGCTCTTGCCTGCCACATGGGCGTTGTTTATGACCGTCTGTAAATCCTGATCTGTAATAGCATTGATGCGTTTCTTGCCCAGCACAGGCAGCACCCAGCAGCGCCAACGGCTCTCTAAGGGGCGGTAGTTCGTGCTGCTGGTAGTTATCTCGACATTATGCAGCCATGCTTTGCAGACATCCTCAACGCGCCCGGCGCGGGCAGCTATGCCATCATCTAACCATGCATCGGCTTTTGCGTTTGCCTCCCGCTGACCTGTGCGCCCCGGCTTGCTGCTGTAAAACTGCTTGCGCACACCGTCTTTCTGTACACTGACCCGCCAGCGCTGTGTTGACTCTACCCACTGCGCTGTGTTCGTTCTCTTGCCCATAATACACCACCTTCCCGCCGTCTGTGATAATGCAGGCGGCTTTTATTATGCCTGTCAGCCCGTGAGAGAGCGCATATAACGGGCTTGACATTACAGACGTATAATTTCATTAAAAGCGCGAAAAAGCGGTAAATAGCGGTTATTCTTCGGCTTTCTTTTGGTATTGAGGTGTATTTGCAAGCTGCTTCAGATATGCGATGACTTCCGGGATGCTTTCTTTATCCAGATGCCGAAAAAAGCACCGGGATGCTTCAAACTTTCCGGGATCGTTCAAAAGGCTGTACAGATAGGCGATTTGGTCATCATCGGATTTAAGCTGAATCTCAAAAATGCCAGAGTTTATCGGGTCAGATGCTTTTTGCATGGGGCCGTTTGTTGCAATGCTTTTTTGCATCCGGCTGGAAACATCGTCTATAATTCCCTGCGCTTGTTCGTGCGGATTATCAGAAATCAGCTCATACCATTCCACACCGAGCGCAGCCGCGATTTTCTTTAGCGTGGCAGGTTTTGGATTTTTTATCCCGCGTTCGTATTGGCTAATTGCCTGAGGAGTTACACCAAGGCGCTTTGCAAGTTCGGCCTGTGTTATGCGCATGGTGACTCTTGCCTGTTTGATTAGTTCCCCTGTATGCATCTTTAACCCTCCCATTAACAAATAGAATACCATGAAAGAAAGGAAAAGTAAAGAAAAAGGTTTAATTTAGCTGTTGACAAAACCAAAAGATTGATATATACTTGAGAAAAAGTGAACCAAAAGGTTTACTGAAAGTGAGGTGGAAATATGGCGAAGTCTATCGTTGTTGACCGCGTGAAGGTCATCGCCCAGATGGCCCGCTTGGACATCACCGGCGAGGAACTAGCCCAAAAGGCTGGTGTTGGCCGCAGCGCAGTTATCAAAATGCGGAAAGGTCAAGCTGTGTGGCGTACCACTGCGCAGCACGTCGCCCGCGCTCTGGGCGTGGACGTGGCCGAGCTGTTAGAAACCAAAGGAGAGTAAACCATGCGACAGAAATTTTTCAATCTTCGGGTCAAGCTCTTGGAGCATGACATGACCCAAGAGGAGGCCGCCAAGATTGCGGGCATCAGCCCCAGCGCGATGGTGAACCGCATGAGCGGCCGCTATCCGTTCGATGCGTGGGAGATGCAGCGGCTCGCAAAGGCACTTGACATTGCCCCGGCTGGTTATGGTCGCTACTTCTTCAGCGAGGTAGGCGCATGAACAATGTCAAAGATCCGCGCAAGGCGCAGGAACTGGCCGTGCAGATGCTACCGCTTGCCGATGCGTGGCAAGCTGACATTATCGCCCCGGTCTGTACCAACGATGACTTTAAGGCTTTACTAGTGGCTTTAGGGAAAGCCATTACCTGCACAGACGCACTCGACCTTATATACTTCCTTGCGGGAACGCCCAGCGCTACAAATGACCGTAAGGCGCGGCTGGACACGATTTTGGAACGTCGTTCCTACTGGGAATACTTAGACTCAAATGCAGTCGCAAAAGATCACGACGAACAAGCATCCATCCCAATAGGGGCGAAGAAGCCGTCAGCTCTCAACGCCTTGAGGGAACTTGCGGGAAACGCCGCAATAGGCGCACCGGGAAAGCCCTTGAATCTGGATGAAGTTAAGTCAAAGCCTATAGACTGGCTGATTCCAAATCTAATCCCACGAGGGGAGCTTGTCGTATTAGGCGCTGACGGCGGCACAGGCAAGGGGTTGTATTATGCACAGTTGCTTGCGAATCTGACCACAGGCAAAGGAAACGACTTTTTCCCCATCGACCTACCCACAGCGGGGCGCGTGTTGATTTTCTCTGGAGAAGATGAACCTAGCACTATCTACAAGCCGCGCTTGCTTGCGGCGGGTGCAGATTGCTCTAAAATAGCCATTCTGACGGCAGACAGCTATTTTAGAGATACCGGGAAACTACTGAATCTTAACGACGCAGACACAGAATCTTTTATCAGACAGGCAGCCCCCGACCTAATCGTTATTGACCCCTATCAGAGTTTTCTCGACGCTCACGTCAACATGAGCCAGAGAAACGAAATGCGCGCAGCGATTACCCCGTTTCGTACATTTTGCCGCAATAATAACGCGGCGGGGCTTATCGTCTGCCACACGAACAAAAAGAGTGCCGTCGCAGGGCGGCAGCGTCTTGCAGATAGTGCTGACTTGTGGGATTTAGCACGCCTTGTCATTATGCTCGGCTGGTCAAAAGCGGATGAAGCAGTGTATGCCAGCGTTGAGAAAATCAGTTATAGCAAGCGCCCCATGTCAACGCTGTTCAGCATCGAAGCCGCAGAAGCCGAGGATGTAAAAACTGCCGTCGCCGTCTACAGAGGTCGCACAGATCGCCGAGATGCAGACTTCATCTTACAACGTGCAGCAACACCGACACCGACGCGCGACGCCGTCAGAGACGCCATTCTAGCCGCACTGGAAGATTCCACGCTCGGAAGTATGGCGAGTACGGAACTGCAAAAATCTGTCTTGCTTGAGACCGGATGCAGTGAAGCCACATACCAGCGAGCGTACAAGCAACTTACGGACGAAGGACTTATTTTAAAGAAACCACTGCACACAGCAGGAAAGAAAGGTGTTTCAAGCTGGTTTACCTACCTTGCGGCCTGCTGTTCAAGTAGCACTCTTTGAGAGTGATTTCAGAAGAAGAAGTTGACATTTTATAACCACATATCGTCTGTTTTTAACTTCTTCACGAAGCAGAAGTTAAAAGCCTGCGCCTTGTCCGCTGCTTTAACTTCTTCTTGCTGACGAAGTTTATAAACGACACATTAACGTCAAAATCTTTAACTTCTGCTTATTCCATCTCTTCCTACCAACGAAAGGAGTTTTATAATGCCTGTTGTTCCTAAAATCTGCCCCCTAATGCAACGTGACTATTGCCAGCGTGAGAACTGCGCTATCTGGCACCATGACCGTTGCGGCCTTATCGTGGACGGCGTCTTTATCGCCCAGAGCATCATGGGGCACACCATCTCGCAAGAAATCCTCGGCGAGATTCCTGCCAAGCTCGACGATCTGGCCGAAGCTATCAAAGGACGCGGCGAACAGTGATCTACTGGACCTGCCCTTGTTGCGGAGCAAACCTTGACCCCGGCGAACGTTGCGACTGCAAAACAGAAAAGCCGCCCAGAGTGTTGCAGCACTCACAGGCGGCGGGCGGTAAACAGCTTTTGCACGGCAGTTATACCGCCTCTAGCTTATCAGATTCGGAGGAAAAGTACAATGGATTACACTAAAATTGTGAAGGTTCTTTCGTTAGCAGCAACAGGGAACAGCATTGATGCAGCTCTTGACGAAATGAGTAAAAAAGAGCTTGAATATCTGCTTGAACTGTGCGAGGAAGAAAAAGCCCGTCGCCAAGCGGCAAAGAATGGGGGTGCTTGCAATGACGGCTGAAGCATCAGAAAACATTGAAAAACTGGTGTCCATATTGCTGACCTTTTCCCCTGAGCAAATGGCCGAGTTTGTGGCCAGTGCACGGGAAATCATCACCCAGTACAAGTAACAAACACGGCTGTGCTATCAGGCCATACGGGCTTATGAGGTGATGAAATGAAAGACTACGAACAGCGAGAACGTGACTTAGCCAACATGGGACACAAAGACCTAATCCGCTTTATGCGCCATGCCTACAACTGGTTACTTGATGACGGCATGAGCGAAAGCGAACTTGAAGCAAGTCTTGCGAAATTCGGACTTTGCAAAGAGGATCTTTTCGGAAGGGGGTGAATCGACTTGAGGATTAAAATGACCTACACCGACCAGGAACGCGCCGCCTTTGAGCGCGTCCGTGCCGAGCTGCTACAAAATCTGCCCAATGTACGGCAGCACAGCAGCATCGCGCCGGGCGGCGTTCATGTATTCTACTTAACCACTTGCAAAAAGTAACGTTTTGTGGTATAATATTATAAACAAGAGTACCGCCGAAAGGTAAAGCTACACAGGCTCAGGGAAACGTTTACCGTTTCTTTGGGCCTGTTTTTTTGTGCATGGGCGCAGCCTCCGGCGCATCTCCTTTGCAGGCTGTTTCTGGCGGTGAACGTTTCCCTGTACCTATGTGGAAGCCCACAGCGGTACAAATACGCTTACGGCAGCGGTAAAGCCGGAAAGGAACCCCTATATGGAAAATACTAATATCAACGAAACGCAGACCACCAACGCCACCCAGACGGAATCTGGGGAAAAGCTCTTTACCCAAGAGCAGGTCAATCAGATCGTGAGCGAACGGCTCGCACGAGAGCGCAGCAAGGCCGCAACAGAGCAGGCTACCACCGACAGGGAAAAAGCCCTTGACGCACGGGAGCAGGCTCTTAAATGCCGTGAGCTTGTGGCAGGCGATAAGAAATACCCTGCCAAGCTGCTGGACGTGCTGGACACTGCCGATTTCGACAGCTTCAAAGCACAGGCGGACAAGCTGCTGGAAGCGTTCCCCCACATGGGTGATACCTTCACGGTCAAGGGGGCAAACATTGCCACCCCACCGTTCACTAAAAGCGAACCGGACGAAAGCGAACTGATCAGAAAAGCGTTTCTCAAAAAATAACCGAAAGGACGCTTTATAATGGCGATTACTCTTACCGAAAAATTTGCACCGTACACCGATGAACAGTTCAAGAATGAGAGCAAGCGCAGCCTTGTGACCAATCAGGACTTCGACTGGACAGGCGCACATACCATTAAGGTTTACAAGATTCAGACCTCCGAGATGCAGGACTATGGTCGTACCGGTCCGACCGGCGACAATTTCAGCCGCTACGGCTCTATTGCCGATCTAAACGCCAGCACCGAGGAGCTTGCCCTGAAGAAAGACCGCAGCTTTATCTTCAACGTGGACAAGTTGGACGCGGACGAAACCCAGCAGCAGGTCGAAGCTGCAAGCGCACTCGCTCGCCAGAATCGTGAGGTCGTTATCCCGGAGGTTGACAGCTATACCTACGGCGTTATGGCTACCAATGCAGGCACCAAGCCCGCCGCAAAGGCCCTTACCGCCGAAAGCATTTACAGCGATATTCTGGCAGCGTCTGCCGCGCTAGATGATGCAGAGGTTCCGGAAACTGACCGCGTGCTAATCGTGACCCCTGCCACCTATCAGCTTATGAAGCAGAGCGAGAGCATCGTTCTCAACTGTGACGTGGGCGAGGAGATGCGCCAGAAAGGCGTTATTGCGAACATTGACGGCATGAACGTGCAGAAAGTGCCTGCAAACCGTCTGCCTGCCAAGTTTGGCTTTATGGTTGCCCATCCCTCTGCCACCGTTGCCCCGACCAAGCTGGAAGACTTCAACGTCCACAACGACACGATCTACAGCAGCGGTGCGGTTGTGACTGGCCGCATCTGCTATGATGCTTTTGTTCTGGACAACAAGAAAAAGGGCATCTATTATCAGGCAACGACCTAAAAGACTTCCACAGCGGCGCGGGCTACGGCTTGCGCCGTTCTTTTGTATGAGGTGATTATATGACCCCTAAAAAAGAAAAAGCCCTTGCAGCGCTTCTCACGTCCCCCACAGTAAAGGCGGCAGCACAAGAAACAGGCGTGGGAAGCCGCACAATGCGGCTCTATCTGAAAGACCCAGAATTTTTGGCAGAATACAAAAGGCGCTGTTCCTCACTGCTGGAGGATGCCACGAACAAAGCAAAAGCAGCCCTGCCGCCTGCTATTGAGCGCCTTTCCTCTATTGTTATGGATGATGCGCAGCCGACACAGTATCAGATTGCGGCGTGCCGTGCATTGTGCGAATACAGCTTGAGGATGACCGAAGTTGTAGACTACGAACAGCGCTTGCAGGCGCTTGAAGATGAAATGAGGCGGTAATATGAAGGTATTGAACAAAGCAAGGCTGGATGCGCTGGAACGGGCATTGAAAAGCAAAGATGGCGTCCTTGTGGTTGAACAGGTCGAGGGCGGTTATGAATTGCCCAGCGGGGAGATCGTGAACGACCTTGCACCGCTGCATAAACGCTATGCTGTCGTTATTGTGGACGACGTGGAATACCGCCTTGCCCACCCGGAAGAATGGACGGACTTTGAGCGTTTTTGTCAGGAAAAAAACAGACGATTAAACCCGCAAATGTACCAATAAACAAAAAGACACGCCACGGCTCTTACAGGGCTTGCGCGGCGTGTCGAAATATGGTATTGTAAATATGCCGCTTCGGCGGCAAGGCGCTGCACAACACGGCAGGCGGTTGGCCACACTTCCCGAGAGGGGGTGAAGCCAATGCGTATTACGATTCATGTCGGCATCTTCACGGTGACGATTATCGTCAAAAAACGCAAGAACCGCCACCCTGCACGGTGACGGTTCTTAGATGAACCTATAATCCAAAAGGGCTAACCGCTTGTCGCAGCGCCTTTTCTATGTTTATTATAGCAATCATGCGCTGACCTGTCAAGCAAATATAGTGCGCGTTTTTTTAAGAGGTAAAGAATATGGTTTTGTTTACAATAGATGATGTGAAAGAATCTGATATTCTTGAAATGCAAGATACGCTACGAGAAATTAAGATAAACCATTCTTACGATACTAGAATAGGAGGTATCCCGCCCGATTGGGGGCACAAAGAGCTAAACACATATCTCGAACAAGAGATTGCCCGGGATTGTTTTGACACTCTAAAGGCTCTCAACCGTCTCCCCGATGATGTACCATGGATTCAAGATGAGCTGAAACGTGAAAATACAGTTTGAAGACCACAATGCCGAGGTGCTGCAAGCTCTGGATGCTGCTTGCAATCGCACACTTGAAAAATGCGGGCTTGTGGCTGAATATCTGCTATTTTAGCACTTCATTCTTCAATGTGTGTTCAAAAGTGTGTTCATACAAAGCAAAAGAGCGCGGGAATAAACGTTCCTACGCTCTTTTAGCTGGTGCGGAAGATGGGACTTGAACCCACACGTCATAGACACACGCACCTCAAACGTGCCTGTCTGCCGATTCCAGCACTTCCGCTTGTTGCATTGACTGCAAGAGATATTCTAGCACAAACACCCCGGAAAAGTCAAGGCTTTTGCCGAAAAAAGATTTTGCAAAATCCCTGCCTTGTAAAGACTTGTTGGGAATGGTAGAATAAAGGCAGCAAAAAAAAGGGAGAACTGCCATGCAAAATTTAATTTTCAGCCTGAACGCGACCCTGCCGGTGTTCCTTGTCATGGTGGTGGGGTACGCGCTGGGGCAGTTCGGCTTTCTGCCGCCCGCGTTCTGCAAGGCGTCGGACAGGCTGACCTTTAAGGTGACCTTGCCGCTCATGCTGTTTCTGGACATGGGCAGCGTGGACATCCTGCACGACTTTCAGCCCAGGTTTGTGCTGTTCTGCTTTGCCGCTACACTCGTCGGCATTCTGACCGTCTGGGTGGGGGCTAAACGTTTTTTGAAAGACAAGGCGCTGGTGGGCGAGTTCGTGCAGGCGGGCTACCGCAGCAGCGCCGCCGTGCTGGGCGTGGCGTTCATCCAGAACATTTACGGCAGCGCCGGCATGGCCCCGCTCATGATTTTGGGCAGTGTGCCGCTTTTCAACATCTTTGCGGTGCTGATCTTGATGCTGGAATCGCCCGAGCAGCGCGGCGTGCCTGACCCGAAGCAGCTCTTGTGCGGCGTGGCCACAAACCCGATCCTGCTGGGCATTGTGTTCGGCACGGTCTATGCGCTGTTGCCGTTCACGCTGCCGCAGATCGCAACCAAAACCATCAGCAGCATTGCGTCGTTGACCACGCCGCTGTCGCTCCTGTCCATCGGCGCGTCGTTTGAGGGGACAAAGGCCATCAAAAAGCTCGGCCCCACGCTGGCGGCGGCGTTCATCAAGACCGTGGGCCTTGCGGCGGTGTTCCTGCCCTGCGCGGTAGCGCTGGGCTTTCGGAATGAGGAACTCGTCGCACTGCTCATCATGCTGGGCAGTCCCACGACGCCGAGCGCCTATGTCATGAGCAGGAACATGGGCCATGAGGGTGTGCTGACCTCGAGCTGCATTGCCCTGACGACCCTTCTCTCCGCCCTGACGCTGACAGGCTGGATCTTTGTTCTGCGGAGCGGGGGATACTTATAACGGAAAAAGGCTTCCTCCATCGGGGAAGCGGACTGATGAGGGCCGCGTTGCCGGCAATATCCCGTTTACGGGAAACAGCGCAAGCTTCGCCCTCATCCGACCTCGCTTCACTCGGCCACCTTCCCCCGATGGGGAAGGCTTTTTGTTTTTTATTGCTTCTCCTCCGGCTCGGCTACGGGCACGCCGCGGTGCTCCACGGGCGTCGAAAAGACGATCTGCGTCCGGGTGCGGCCAAACTGCTGCAGGTGGTTGATGAACTGATCCAGCTCCTGCGTCGTACCGAACAGCACCTCGATCAGCATACTGTAATCGCCGGTGACGCAGTTGCATTCCACCACATGGGGGCAGCTCTGAATATAGGGGTAAAACTCCGGCTTACGCTGGGGGTCCATGTCCAGATTGATGAACGCCTTGACCATGTAGCCCAGCTTCGGCGCGTCGACCTGTGCCTGGTAGCCGGTGATGGTGCCGGAGCTTTCCAGCCGGGCCATGCGGGCCGACACGGCGGGGCTGGACAAAAACACATGGTCGGCAATTTCTTTTAACGGTGCGCGGGCGTTGTTTTGCAGAAGGTCGATGATTTTACGGTCAATGTGATCCATGGTAACACCTCGTTTTAGGCAAAAAGCTCCCGTTCGTGTGCGCCATTGCACCTGAACGAGAGCTTAGTCAGCTTTACTATGCAAAGAATTTTACCATACGGAAAGCAAAAAGTAAAGTGATTTGCAAAATAAATTAAGTCGACAACTCGGCAGCAGCCCGTCTGCCTTGTGCCTCACATATCCGGGAACACATTCCGCGCACTGATAAGTGCATTGTTATAGTACATCTCAAAATGGCAGTGGGGACCCGTGGCAGCGCCGGTAGCCCCCACATAGCCGATCAGCTGCCCCTTTTCCACGGTCTGCCCGGCCTGCACGACAAAGGACGACATGTGGGCGTACAGCGTTTTGTACCCGTTGCCGTGGTCGATCTCCACATAGTAGCCCCAGCTCATGGTGGGGTGGTTGTGCCATTGGGCGGCAATGACCGTGCCCGCGTCGGCGGCATAGATCGGCGTGCCGTAGGGGGCCGTGATGTCCACGCCGCGGTGTCCATAGGGCAGACTGGCCCACCGGCTGATGCCCGAATACCCCGGCACCGGCCAGAGAAAGCTGCCTGTGCCCAGCCTGCCGATCATGCCGCTTTTCAGCCGCGTGCCGCGGTGGATGACCTCCGGCACGGCGGCCTGCACAAGCTGCACATCCACTACGCGGGTGCTGACGACCTCGCCCGCCACGGTTGTGATCTCGCTGGTGACAAGCTCGCTGCCGTTCTGCCCGGCCTGTACGGTCTCGGTTTTGCCAAAATCCAGCCCCGCGTCCTCGATGGTCTGGGTCTCAAACGGCAGCTCCCGGGTCACGGTCTCGTACCGCACGGCCTTGACCTGCAAAAGGTCGTCCGCCCGCAGTGCGGCGGTCAGGTC
>UMBF01006981.1_pt1 | contig 33808 bp, 30 predicted proteins | sample 1963901 | NCBI WGS metagenome assembly UMBF01 (sample SAMEA4835935, study PRJEB28245) | human gut metagenome | biome: gut microbiome; material: fecal sample | place: Denmark | collected 2008 | reverse complement strand
CCTATTTGCTCAATGTGTTCGGCTGAGATCGGAAATCAACCATTTTTTGGCTCTAAAATTGAATATTTGCCCTGTTGCCCGCGGGTATTCTTTTTGCTAACACGCCATGAGGACACGTGTGCGCGCCCCAACACCTCAAAACCACAGTCTGTTCGCTTTACAACATACAAACATGCGTTCGATAATAGGGGCATGGAATATCGACAGACAGATGGCAAAACTCGGCGCGTGCACAAGCAGTATGTGGACGTCGTGGCCCGCATCCTCGCGGGCGGACAGGTCGTGCCGGTCACCGTCTGCTGGGTCGACGGCCGTTGTTTTACGATCGACGAAATTATCTCGACCATTGGGTTTGGTCTGATGGTCCACGGCATCCGTACAGCAACATATAAGGTGCGTTTTGGCGGGCACGCGACCGAGTTGTATCTGGAGGACCAGACGCGCGAGCGGGCGGACGGCTCGCAGGCGCACGTGATGCGTTGGTGGGTCTGGGCCTTTGATCGCACGCTTGAGGGCGAGCGCCGTAGGTAAGGACGTGCGGCATTCGGGTACAATGACAGGAATCTTGTCACCTACGGCGATCTTGTCGCCTACGGCGCTGTCGTGCGCTTTTTGAAAGGACGAAGTATGAACGATATCCAGGGCTATCAGAACGGCCCCATCGAGACCGGCGCAAGTCGCGCCAAGGAGATGTCGCCGCGTGCGTACAATCTCGCCATGTCTGCCCTGATCTTCTTGGGCTTTTGCGCCATGGGCACCGGCGCCTACTTTACGAGCACCATGTCGTTTGCGCGCATGATGATGAGCGGCGCCGCCTTGCCGCTGGTCTTTGGCTCGTTTATTTTGACCATCGTCGGCATGGTCATGATGTCGGCCGCCGCCAGCAAGCAGTCCGTGGGCCTGTCCCTTGTGGGCTACGTAATCTTTGCGAGCACCTTTGGCCTGACCGCGTCGTTTGGCCTTGCCAACTACGACCTGCCCACCATCAACACTGCCTTTATCGCCACGGCCGCCATCACCTTTGTCTTTGGCGCCTTGGGCGTGACGTTCCCCAAGTTTTTCCAGCGCGTATATGGCATCGGTTTTGGCATCCTGCTTGCCACGATTCTGGTTGAGATCGTGCTGATGTTCATGGGCGTCTCGCAGACCATCACCGACCTGATCGTGATCGTGGTGTTTGCCGGCTTTATTGGCTACGACACCTATGTTGCCACGACGGTGCCGCCCACGCTGCCCAATGCGGTGCTCATGGCGTCCAACCTGTTCGTGGACATCATCAATGTGTTCCTGCGCATTCTGAACATCCTCGGCCGTCGCGATTAAAGCGCGGCATTGCGACGCTTCCTGCCGGACACGGTAAAACGATGCGAAAGGCGGTCCTTCGGGGCCGTCTTTTTTGTGCGTGGCGGGGTATCATGGATGGGAAAAAGCCGATAGCGGCAGCGACAGGAAAGGTGGCCACGTATGGCAGATGTCGACAACAGGAACCGTAACCGCAGGTCTAACCGAGCGGGTCAGCCCAATCCCAAGCGCGAGGCGCGTGCCAAGGCCGCCGAGCGCCATGTGGCGGCTGTGTCCGAGGCCTGCGCCAAGGACATCGAGCGTTCGCTTGCCGGCGTGCGCGAGTTCGATGGTATGCCTGCCGGTTTTGTCGCGGCGATGAAGGCCAAGGCCCAGAAGGCAGCGGCTGCTGAGGAGCAGGCTGCCGAGGTTGTGGAGGCCGATGCTGCCGAGGTTGAGACTGCCGAGGTGGAGACTGCGGTCGAGCCCGAGGCGGCACCCGAGTCCACCGAGTTGGCCGACGAGGCTGAGTCCGCGCCCGCGGAGGAGGCTGCTCCGGTCCTGCCCGAGGTCACCGTGCTTGATGCCTCCGCCACGCAGGCAATCCTCGATAACGGCCGCGGCTATGCGCAGTTCTGCGACATGGCTGTGCTCGCTTTTGCCTCGTTCACCAATCCGGGTGGTGGCTACATCCAGGGCTATCTGGGACAGGAGGCCACGCTGTGCGCCGATTCGTACCTGTACAACGTGCTCGACAAGCAGCGTAAGTGGTACGGCGAGAACCGTCGTCGCAACATCAACTGCGAGCTTTACCGCAATCGTGCGCTGGTGGTGCCCGCCGTGCGCTTCGACCGCAACCACGTGCACGCTTACGCCGATGTGATCGTTGCCGCCGCACCCAACGTCAAGCGTGCTCGCCAGGAGTACCGCGTGAGCGACGATGCCTTGCTTGACGCTCTGCGCGACCGCATCCGCTTTGTGCTTGCCGTCTGCGACGAGCTGGGTCGCGAGAAGCTCGTGCTGGGTGCTTGGGGCTGCGACAACAACGGCTTTGACGCCGAGGCCGTGGCCGAGCTCTTCCGCAAGGAGCTCGCGTCGGGCGACTTCAAGGTCAAGCAGGTCTTCTTTGCCGTGCCCTCTACGCGCTGGGATGAGGACTTCGCCAAGTTTGAGCACGTGCTGGCAAAGTTCCCCGAGCGCAACGAGGAGTCCTATGCTCAGGTTGCCGCCCGCGCCGCAGCCGCTCGTGCCGCCGAGCAGGCCCAGGCTGCCGCCGAGGACGATGAGGACGATGACGATTGGCGCAAGTACCTGTAATCGGTACGTGCCGACAGATAGGTCGAGCCGGCGGGAGGGCTACTCCCGTCGGCTTTTTACTAAAGGAAGGGCTTACGATGAAAAACGTTTTGTGCTTTGGTGACAGCAACACCTATGGCTATGATCCGGCTGGTATGCGCGATGGCACCGCGGTGCGCTATGCGCAGGATGTGCGCTGGTGTGGCGTGGTCCAACGTGACTTAGGCGAGGGCTGGCATGTAATTGAAGAAGGCCTCAACGGCCGCACGACGGTACGCGACGACATGTGCCATCTGGACACTAACCTCAACGGCATTCGCGCGCTTCCGATGCTGCTCGAGGCTCATAAGCCGCTGGACGCCATTGTGATCATGCTGGGCACCAACGACTGTAAGACGGTCTTTAACGTGACAGCTTCCGATATCGCCCGTGGCGCCATGGCGCTGATTCGCGCCGTCCGCGCGTTTCCGTGGACCGACGCTGCGCCTTGCCCGCGCATCCTGCTGATGGCTCCTATCAAGATCAAGCCGCAGATCGCCGATGTATATATGACCGATTTTGACGAGCGTTCCGTCGAGGCATCTGAACATTTTGGCGAGTACTATGCGCACGTGGCCGAGCAGTTTGGCTGCGACTTTTTGAATGCCGCCGAGTTTGCCGAGCCGGGCGATATCGACTATCTGCATATGATGCCCGAAAGCCACGAGAGCTTGGGACATGCCGTGGCAGCCAAGCTCAAAGAGATGCTCGGTGAGTAGCACGGCCCCAAACCACCACAGAGTTCCCCTTGCGGGGGCTTGTTTCGTTTGTTTGTCTTGATCTGTAACAGTTCCAAGGCCGAAAACGGGCTAGATGTTACAGATTAAGATTATTTAGGTCGATATCGATTGTTTGTCTTGATCTGTAACATCTAGGGTCGATTTTGCCGAGTTACTGTTACAGATCGAGATGTTTGTGGGAGCCACCGCAAAGGTGCCTGTCCCCTTTGCGGCGGTTTTGGGCTGCGAATCTTAATATTGCCACATGTGGTTGACGGGGCCGGAGCCTTTGCCCATGTTCAGGCCGGCGGCCAGAGCGCCTGTCAGGTATGCCTTGCCGGCGTTGACGGCATCGGCAAGATCCATGCCCTGGGCCAGCGCGCAGGCGATGGCGGACGAAAGCGTGCAGCCGGTGCCGTGTGTGTTGTCGGTCTCGATGCGCTTGTGGCGGAACCACGTGGTGAGCGGATCGCCCAGATGGTTGCCCTCGTCATCGAGTGGCGCGGGTTCGGCCAATACATCGTTGGCCTCGTTGACAAGATGCCCACCCTTAACGAGGGATGCGCAACCAAAGCGGCGGGTGAGGAGCATGGCAGCATTTTGCTGTGTGCGCTCGGAGTCGACCTCGTAGTCAAGCAGGGCCATGGCCTCGGGAATATTGGGCGTGATGACGGTTGCTAGTGGGAACAGGCGGCGGGTGAGCGCCTCGGCGGCATCTTCGGCAATCAGCCGTGCGCCCGACGAGGTGGCTACCATGACGGGGTCGACGACCACGTTTGTCGCGTTCCAGGCGCTCAGGCGGTCGGCGATAACCTCGATAATCTCGGCAGAGGAAACCATGCCGATCTTGACGGCGCTGGGGCGGATATCGTCAAATACGGCGTCGATCTGCGCAGCGACGATATCAGGGGAGATATTCTGCACGGCGGTGACACCGAGCGTGTTTTGTGCGGTGATGGCGGTGATGGCCGTCTCGGCATACAGGCGGTGCGCCGTGATGGTCTTGATGTCGGCCTGAATGCCGGCGCCGCCGCTGGAATCGGATCCTGCGATGGATAGAACGGCAGGTACCTTACTGCGATCCATGTTCGCTCCCTTGTTCGGTCGGAATCAAATGGGTCTTTAAGCCAGCATTATAAAGATGCCCGGGCCGGCTCTATGACGAACCCGGGCGAGCGATGCAATCTTTACGCAAATGTAAGCAAATGTTCACACGTCAACAATTGACGAACACCATGTTACCGATTGTGGCTCCGGTGACGAGTTAGTCCTCCATGCCGAGGTCGATCGTCGTGCCTTCGAACACCTTGTTAACGGTGCGGACGGCGCACATCTTGCCGCACATGGTGCAGGTGCCCTCGGTGGCGGCGGGGGATTCTTCGTAGCGTTTCTTGCCGGTGACCGGGTCGAGAGCACACTTCCACATGGCATCCCAGTCGAGCTTGCGGCGTGCCTGGCCCATCTTGTCGTCCATGTCGCGGGCGTGCGGCACCTTCTTGGCGATATCGGCGGCGTGCGCGGCGATCTTGGTGGCCATGAGGCCGTCGAGCACGTCCTTGGCGTCGGGCAGGCACAGGTGCTCGGCGGGCGTCACGTAGCACAGGAAGTCGGCACCGGAGCTGGCGGAGATGGCGCCGCCGATGGCGGCGGTGATGTGGTCGTAACCCACGCCGATATCGGTCACCAGCGGCCCGAGCACATAGAACGGGGCATTGTGGCACAGGCGCTTCTGCAGTTTCATGTTGGCGGCGATCTCGTCGAGCGCCATGTGACCCGGGCCCTCGACCATGACCTGGACGCCGGCGGCCCAAGCGCGCTTGCACAGCTTGCCCAGCTCGATCATCTCGGCGGTCTCGGTGGCATCGTTGGAGTCGTAGAGGCAGCCCGGGCGGCAGGAGTCGCCGAGCGAAATCGTCACGTCGTACTCGTGGCAAATCTCGAGCAGCTCGTCAAAGTACTCGTAGAAGGGGTTTTCGTTGCCGGTGACCTCCATCCAGCCAAACAGCAGCGAGCCGCCGCGGCTCACGATGTTCATCAAGCGGCCGGTCTCCTTAAAGGTCTTGGTGACCGACTTGTTGATGCCGCAGTGGATGGTCATAAAGTCCACGCCGTCCTCGGCGTGCGCGCGCACGACCTCGAACAGGTCATCCTTGGTCAGCTTGACCAGCGGCTTTTCCATATAGCCGATGGCGTCGTACATGGGGACGGTGCCCACCATGAGCGGTGTCTCGTCGATGAGCTGCTGGCGGAACTGGCGCGTCTTGCCCGAGTTGGAAAGGTCCATGATGGCGTCGGCGCCAAAGTCCTCGGCGATCTTGACCTTCTTCCATTCCTCGGCGGCATCGGCCTTGTCGCCCGAGATGCCCAGGTTGACGTTGACCTTGGTGGACAGACCCTCGCCGACACCAAAGGCGCGCATGCCCTTTTTGATATGCACGATGTTGGCGGGAATGGCGATGCGGCCGTCGGCCACGCGCTCGCGGATGTACTCGGGGTCGCGATGCTCGCGCTCGGCAACCTCCTTCATCTGCGGTGTGATCTGCCCGGCGCGGGCGAAGTCGATTTGCGTGACGAGCTTGGGCTCGGTCTGTGTGCTCATTGGCACGGCTCCCTTCGTTGGCATTACCCATATCAGGTTTGCGGGTCAGGGCGGGCGCGCCCAATCTCAGCCTGCCGTCTTGTCCTGCAAGCTCCCCGTTTATGTAATGGGCTCAAGTATAGCTCGAATGGGTACGATTGGCCTAACGAGCGTGCCTGTGGGGAGGCGAACATGGAAGACAAGCATCTATATCGAGAGACGCAATGGGATGTATCGGCCGAGGAAAGCCGTGCGCACCATGGCCTTGTCGCGATTGGTTTTGCGGTGCTTGCCGTGCTGGTGATTGCCTTTTGTATCTGGACGTTTGGCGGTCACGGCGGCGCTGCATGGGAGTTCGAGGCCGACGATGCCCTGCCGATCATGACAGTGAAGGTTACGGGCGGCAATACCGTTGCCGCGCCGGGCGACTATTGGTATTCGCGCGATGGATTTGTCCAGCTTCAGCTGAGCGGTGGGTCTATTCCTGGTGAGGAAATCGAACGCGTGACGTATGATGCGGCGCTCAAAACGCTGACGGTGAAGCTCAAGAATCAGGGCGACGTGCCTACGACTATGGATATCGCGCTGACGGAATGGCGCCTGGAGCCCCCGTCGGGTGTTGCGGTGTCCGAGGTCGAGCACGTCAAGATTGTCTATCAGGACGGTTCGACAAACGGGATTGCAAAGGCCGACGGTCTAGCAGAATAGGTGTCGAGCCTAGCAGCCAATTCATAAAAGTTGCGGTGGAATAGTTCCTGATTGTGCGAAAAAGGCTCAAATAGGAATTATTCCACCGCAAGTTATATAGAGAAGGCTGAGCGGGTCAGTGTTGGGTGCCGGCTCTAGAGCATCTGTTCGTTGATGAACATGAGGGTGCCTAGGTATGAGAGCTCGGGGACGTGGCGATAGCCGATGTTGAATGCGGTAAGTTCGCTTGCATCCTCGAGCTTGTTTTCTGCCATCCACCGCACCATGGAGCCGCGCGCCTTTTTGCTGGCGGTCGACCGTTGGATGGGCTTCCCGTTGCGGATACCCTCGCCAAAGAGGCACGTGACGGCTGTGGCGTCGCCCGCGAGGTGGGGCAGAACGGCTTTGGCATACTCTACGCTGGCGAGGTTGACGATCGTGGTGTTTGAACCTGCCGGGGCGATAGCCCGCGCGAGCTTATCGCTCCAAAATGCGTAGAGGTCTCGGGCACCGTCGACGACAAGCTTCGCGCCCATCTCCAGCCGATACGGTTCGACGGCATGAAAGGGACGAACGCACCCGTAGAGGCCGGAGAGGATCCACAGATGGTCTTGCAGCCATGCGAGCTGCGCGGAATCCATCACCTCGGGTGCCATGCTCTGGTATTGAATGCCGTGATAGGACATGGCGGCAGGGGAGAGGTGACGGGCGAGTGCGGGATTGTCGAGATCGCCGCTTTTCAGGATGGGCCCGAACTCATGCAGGGTGTTGAGGCAAGGTCCCAGCAGTTTGTCACTCACGTTCCACAGCGCCTGCAGGCCGCCGCTGCCTTCATTCCGCTCGATATCTAGCAGTGCGCGGTGGAGGCGAGCCGTCTCGCGCACAAAGGGTGGGATGCCCAGGACTTCAAAAGCATCTTGGGCCGCGCGCATCTGCTTGGCGGGCGAAATGATGACCTGCAGCATGGGCTCTCCTCTGCCAAAAAAGTTGCGGTGGAATACGGTCTGTTTTGGCTGTTTATGGGCCAGTTTAGTCCGTATTTCACCGCAACTGATGAAGGGTTGGTTAGGCTCGCTCGATGAAGGCCTTGTAACCGCGATATGCCTCGTAGATGTCGGCCTTGTTGGCGACCTCCCACAGGGCGTGCATGGACAGGACGGCAACGCCGGAGTCGATGACGTTCATGCCGTACTTGGCCATGATGTAGGCGATGGTGCCGCCGCCACCAGCGTTGACGCGGCCGAGCTCGCAGGTCTGGAAGTCCACGCCGGCCTCGTCCATGATGTCGCGGACGAGGGCCACATACTCGGCGTCGGCGTCGTTAGAGCCGCCCTTGCCGCGGCTGCCCGTGTACTTGTTAAAGCACAGGCCGCGACCCATGAAGGCGGCGTTCTTGGTCTCGAACTTGCCGGCATAGCCCGGGTCGAAGCCGGCGGACACGTCGGAGGAGAGCATACGGCTGCGGGCGAGCGCGCGGCGCAGAGCCAGCGGGCTGTCCTCGCCGGCGAGCATCATGATCTCGGCGACGGTGTTCTCGAAGAAGCGACTCGTCATGCCGGTGGCACCCACGGAACCGATCTCCTCCTTGTCGACGATGAGCGTGATGCTCGTGCGCTCCACGTTGGTGACGTTGATCTGGGCGAGCATGGAGGGGTAGGCACAGACGCGGTCGTCATGGCCATAGCCCAGAATCATGGAGCGGTCGAGGCCCATGTCGCGGGCGGGGCCGGCGGGCACGACCTCGATCTCGGCGGAGAGGAAGTCCTCCTCCTCGACGTCGTACTGCTCCTTGAGGATATCCAGGAACATCTGCTTGACGGGCTCCTTGGGGGCGTCCTTGTCGTCCTCATCGAACTTGACGGGACGGCCGCCCACGATCACGTCGAGGATCTCGGCGTCGACGGCGTCTTTGGCAGGCTTAGACATCTGCTCGCTCGAGAGATGGATCAGCAGGTCGGAGATGGTAAAGACAGGATCGTCCGCCTTGTCGCCGATATTGATGTCGACGGTGGTACCGTCCTTTTTGCAGATGACGCCCACGAGTGCGAGCGGGGAGGCTACCCAGTGGTAGCTCTTGACGCCGCCGTAGTAGTGCGTGTCGAGATAAGCCATGTCGCCGGCCTCGAAGGCGGGGTTCTGCTTAAGGTCCAGGCGCGGCGAGTCCACGTGCGCGCCCAGGATGTTAAAGCCCTGCTCGAGCGGGGCGGTGCCCAGATTGACGAGCATAAGGTCCTTGCCGTGGTTAGCGGCATACACCTTGTCGCCTGCCTTAAGCTCGCGGCCTGCGGCGATTACGGTCTCCAGGTCGACGTATCCCGCCTCCTCGGCCATCTTGATGCCGGCCTTGACGCACAGGCGCTCGGTCTTGTTCTCACTCAAAAACTGCTTATAGCCGCGGCAAAGCTCCTCGAGCTCCTCGATTTGCTGCGGCGTGTACTTTTTCCATGCGCAGGGACGCTCCATGACGCAGGCTCCTTTCGGATCGATCGTGCTGGTTGATGTACCGTGAGCCATCGTATCACGCGCGGGCTCACGGTGGCGGGGGAGCTTGATGTGAGGTGGCCGCGGGGCGGGGAGCGTGTAAACTGGAGTGAGCAAACCGTGCACAGCCCAAAGCGAGGTATTCAATATGTCTGACAAGCGCCGCACCTTTGCCGTTATCGACGGCAACTCGCTCATGCATCGCGCCTTCCACGCCGTGCCGCCGACCATGAACGCGCCGGACGGTCGCCCCACCAACGCGATCTTTGGCTTTCTGAACATGTTTCTCAAGATGATCGATGCCTTTAACCCCGACGGCGTCGTCGTGGCGTTTGACAAGGGTAAACCGCGCGTGCGCATGGAGATGCTGCCGCAGTATAAGGCGCAACGCCCGCCCATGGACCCCGATCTGCATGCGCAGTTCCCTATGATTAAGGAGCTGCTCGCCGCGCTCAACGTGCCGATTCTGCAGTCCGAGGGCTGGGAAGGCGATGACATCCTGGGAACCATGGCGCGCCTGGGTGAAGAGGCCGGCTGCGACATGCTACTGGTGACCGGCGACCGCGACATGTATCAACTCGTGACCGAGCACGTCAACGTGGTCTCGACCCGCAAGGGCCTGTCCGACGTGGCGATTATGACGCCCGAGAGCGTGGACGACCTGTATCACGGCATTACGCCGGCGCTCGTGCCCGATTTTTACGGTCTAAAGGGCGATACGTCCGACAACATCCCCGGTGTACCGGGCATCGGTCCCAAAAAGGCGAGTGCGCTCATTGCGAAGTACGGTAGCCTGGACGAAGTCATCGCGCATGCCGATGAGGTCAAGGGCAAGATGGGCGAGAACCTGCGTGCACACATCGATGACGCACTACTGAGCCGCAAGGTTGCGACAATTCGCACCGATGCGCCCGTCGAGCTCGACTTTGAGGCGACGTCCTTCCCGGCGTTTTCTGCCGATGAGGTTTCCGCGGCGCTGGGTACGCTTGGTATCACCGCCATGCAGAACCGTTTCTTGGCGCTGATCGGCGGCGAGGGCGGGGCTGCTGCCTCCAGTGTGTTTGAGATACCTGCTATGGTTCGCGCAGCCGCCGGCGATGCCGACGCGCTTGGTGCCGTTGCGGCTGAGGTCTCCCGCGCGATTGATGCCGGCGAGTGGGTCGCCGCCGTGGTGGACGACGACAAGGAAGAGGGCGCGCTCTTTGGGCTGACGCGCACGCTGTGGTTGGCGACGTCCAAGGGCCTGTTCGCGCTCGAGGAGGGCGACAGCTGTGCGGCGGCTGAGGTTGAGGGCTTCAACTTCGCTCACGGTGTGATCGCCGGCGTGCTTGCGAGCCTGTTTATGGAGGGCCGCGTGGCGAGCCCGGATACGAAAGCGCTGCTGCACGAGCTTTCGCCCATCGATTCTTCTGAGCCCGAGCTCATGGATCCGCTGGCAGTCGATTCTACGCGCATCTTCGATACCGTGGTTGCCGCCTACCTGCTGGATTCCGACCGCTCCGAGTTCGATGAGGCATATCTGGCCGATACCTATCTGCAGATGACGCTGCCTGCGGCGCGCGGTGCAGAGGGTGCCGGCGAGGACGCTCCTGCGCCCGCCGCTCGCACGGCGGCCTTGACGCTGGCGCTGGTCGCACCGCTGCGCGAGTGCATGGCCCGCGAGAATGCCGCCAACGTGTTCGATGGCATCGAGATGCCACTCGTGCCGGTGCTTGCCAAGATGGAGCGCGCGGGCATGCTCGTGGACCCCGACCGCCTGCACAGTCTGTCCGAGGGACTGGCGACCCAGATTGCCGAGGTCGAGCGCAGCATTCGCGACCTGGCGGGTGACGAGACCTTTAATATTGGCAGTCCCATGCAGCTGTCGCACGTACTCTTTGATGTGATGGGGCTTCCGACCAAGGGCCTCAAGAAGACCAAGCGCGGTTACTATTCGACCAACGCCAAGGTGTTGAGCGATCTTGCCCGCGATCACGAGATCGTGCGCCTGATTTTGGACTGGCGTGAGAAGTCCAAGATTAAGTCGACCTATCTGGACACGCTAGGTCCGCTGCGCCGTGGTGATGGTCGTGTGCACACCACGTACAACCAGACCATCACCGCGACGGGACGTCTGTCTTCGAGCGACCCGAACCTACAGAACATCCCGACTCGCTCGGAGCTGGGGCGTACCGTCAAGACGGCGTTCTCGGCGGGCGAGGGCAGCGTCTTTCTGGCGGTGGACTACTCGCAGATCGAGCTGCGCCTACTCGCGCATCTTTCGGGTGATGAACATCTGGTGCGTGCCTTTAACGAGGGCGAGGACTTCCATGCCGAGACGGCCGCGCGCGTATTTGGCGTGCCGGTGTCCGAGGTAACGCCCGACCTACGCAGCCGCGCCAAGGCCGTGAACTTTGGCATTGTGTACGGCCAGCAGGCCTATGGTCTGTCGCAGTCGCTGCATATCTCGATGGCAGAAGCGCGCGACATGATCGACCGCTACTACGAGGCCTACCCGGGCGTGCGCACGTTCCTCGACGATGTGGTGGCGCGCGCCAAGCAAACGGGTTACGCCGAGACCATGTACGGCCGCCGTCGCCACATTCCGGAGCTCAAGGCCAAAAACCCGCAACTCCGTGGCTTTGGTGAGCGCACGGCCATGAACCATCCCATGCAGGGCACCGCGGCTGACATCATCAAGATCGCCATGGCCCGCGTAAGCCGCCGCCTGGAAGAAGAGGGCTTTGCCGCCCATATGATTCTGCAGGTACACGACGAACTGGACTTTGAGTGCCCCGTCGACGAAGTCGAGCGCCTCACCACCATGGTCCGCGACGTCATGGAGCACGTAGTAGACCTCCGCGTACCGTTGATCGCCGAAGCCAGCACCGGCACAACTTGGGCCGACGCCAAATAGGGAAGCGCCCACAGTTCCAAAGTAACCAAAACCAGAAGGGGGCTCCTTGCCAACAAGGAGCCCCCTTCATTCCAAAAAAATCAGCCAAGTATCTAGACGCCAAGACGCCATCTGGGCGGCAAGTAAGTAAACCTAGGACCTGGCCGGGCGGCACGGGATAACTTTTCGTAGATTCCGCACGCAAAGAAAGCCACTTAATGTGGCTTTCGTCTTGCGCAGGACCTGACCGAGCGAAAAGTTATCCCGTGCCGCCCGGCCAGGCCCGATGGGACGGCTACCGAGCCGCCAAGATGGCGTCGATGAGCGTCAGTACGCCCCCGTCGTTGTTGCTCGGAATGCGCCATTTAGCATGCGCGTTCATATGCTCCTCGGCGTTGTCCACGATAAAGCTGTGGCCGACGCGCTCCAGCATGGGGATGTCGTTGTAGGTGTCGCCCACGGCGGCGGCATCGGCGATATCAATGCCGAGCTGCTCGCACAGATGCGCGACGCCGGCGCCCTTGTCGACACCCAGGTTCATAAAGTCGATCCACTCGCGCCCGGCGTTGGTGACGTAGAGCTTGTCCGAGAACTCGGGGCTATAGGTCTCGCGGAAAGCGGGCTCGGCGTCGTAGCCGGGGAAGAAGACCGAAATCTTGTTGGACTCGAAATCAATGCCCTCAAAGCTGTCGACGTAGTTGATTGTGTTGTAGTAGACGCTGATCTCGTCGTGGTACTGATGGTCGGGGGCAAGCACGTAGAACTCGTCGAAGCAGCACAGGACGGGAACGGCGCGAGGATCCTCCGAGGCACGGCTCAAGACCTGCTGATACAGCGCCACATCGATGTTGCTCTTATAGATATAACTGCCGCGATAGATGACGCACGCTCCGTTGTCGGGACAAAAGGCGAGGCGGTTCTTGATGCTCTCGAACATCTCCTCGAGCTTGGGGGCTGGACGTCCGCTGGCGGGGCAGAACACGATGCCGGCGTCGGCGAGCTTGTCCAGGCGCTTATCAAGACCCTGCGGCAACACGCGCTCGTCGGTGAGCAGCGTCTTGTCCATATCAACGGCGAGAATCTTAATGCTGCCGATATTGGTGTCCGATTCGTAAGTTTGCATAAAAGCGCGCCTTTCGTTTCGAAATTGTTTCAGACGTTATAACCATCAACCAGTAACCGAGCGTATTGTCGCAGGAACGCAGCGTATTTGCACTGCATTTCACAAACTAATGAAAAAACTTTTCAGAAATTTGAATTTGTCGCTTGTGCAGCAGGCACTTTAGCGTAATATAGCGACCATCGAAAACGGAGACGGCAAAAGAGCCGCTTACCGAGGAAAAGGTACCGTTTACGATATTTGAATTGCGCCCGGCGATAGGTGAAAGGAGAGGCAGATGCAGTTCGTAAAGATCATCACTACTGCAGACAATGCCATCCGACGCCAGCGCGCAATTTCCCGACGACGATAACAATCGTCTCTGTCCGCATGGGGCGAATTGCCTCAACAGAGTCATTTTAAGGTCGTTGGGTTTTAGCACGACATTTCTGCATGTTTCTAGGGCATGTATGTGCTGATTTTTGCTATTTAACCTGATATTGCACAGTATATGACCTTGAAATGACTTGCAACTGACCGATGTTCTAACTAGCTACCAAGGGCGAAAGGAAACAGCCATGAGCAAGGAAAAAGTCGTTCTCGCATATTCCGGTGGTCTTGATACATCTGTATGTGTCAAGTGGCTCCAGGACGAGAAGAATCTCGATGTCGTTTGCGTTTGCGGCAATGTGGGCCAGGAGGAGACCGGCCTGGACGCCAAGAAGCAGAAGGCCCTCGACCTGGGCGTTCTCGATTGCCAGGTGCTCGACCTGCGCGACGAGTTCTCCGATGAGTTCCTGACCAAGGCCATCGCCGCAAACTCCATGTACGAGAACAAGTACCCGCTGCTCTCCGCCCTGTCTCGCCCGCTGCTCGCCAAGAAGCTCGTCGAGGTCGCTCACGAGTTTGGCGCGACCTACGTCGCCCACGGCTGCACCGGCAAAGGTAACGACCAGGTTCGTTTTGAGGCTGCCGTCAAGGCCCTCGACCCCGAGCTTAAGGTTATCGCCCCGGTTCGCGAGTGGGACCTGAAGTGCCGTCCCGACGAGGTCGCCTATGCCCACGCACACAACGTGCCGGTTCCCGAGGGTGCCAACGACAACCCCTATTCCATTGACGACAACCTGTGGGGTCGTGCCATTGAGTGCGGCCACCTGGAGGATCCCTGGAACGAGCCGCTCGACGACGCCTGGGTTATGACCAAGAATCCCGAGGACACGCCCGATACCCCGACTTACGCCGAGATTGAGTTTGAGGCGGGCAAGCCCGTCGCCGTCGACGGCAAGAAGATGAAGCTCTCCGAGATCGTCATCGCCCTCAACAAGATTTCCGGCGACAACGGCTTTGGCCGTCTCGACCTGGTCGAGGATCGTCTGGTGGGCCTCAAGAGCCGCGAGTGCTACGAGGTTCCCGGCGCCCTGACGCTCATCACCGCCCACAAGGCACTCGAGGACATCTGCGTCGAGGGCGACCTGCTCAAGACCAAGATCAAACTCGAGCAGGATTGGGCCACCGCCGTGTACAACGGCCAGTGGTACAGCCCGCTCAAGAACGCGCTCGACGCCTTTATGGCCGACACCCAGAAGTTCGTGACCGGCACCGTCCGCCTGAAGTTCTTTAAGGGCAACTGCCATGTCGTCGGCCGCAAGAGCCCCTTCAGCCTCTACGACTACGGCCTGGCTACCTACGACCGTGACACCACGTTTGACGAGAAGGCCAGCGCCGGCTTTATCGAGATCGATACGCTGTCGCTCAAGACGTGGGCCAAGGTCCAGGGTCCCAGCTCTGCCGCTGCCCGGGCTTAAGTCTTCCTTCCCCTGGTATCCGCGCGGCCCATCCGCGTGATACATAACGGGCGCATGGGGTCCCTACCTTTCGTTATGCTTGCTGACACTTCTTAACATCGGTGGCCCCTACGTTCCGCCCGCATATATGATGCCGCGACTGCGGCTGAGTCCGAGCCCCGCCGGGGTTGTCCGGCGGGGCTCCTTCTATCAATTTGGCGGCTCTGCGCCTATATATATGAGGAGTATCCATTATGTTCAATGCTATCGCGCATGCTTTGCTTGCCCTCGCGCCCGAGATCGATGCTGCAAAGGTCGAGGACGTCCCTATGAGCCTGAAGGCTTGGATTGACGGTTCGCAGGGCAACATCCGGAGGGAGACGTTGGGTGCCAAGTGCATGGTGCGTCACTTCTTTGCAAATTAGCTACATGGCCCCGCATGCAGTGGGGAATGTGCAAAACTAGCGGTTGGCAAATCGCTTTAGCGACATGGCGCATTGCTTTGGGCGCTTGTTTTGGTATTTGGAGAAAGGAGACGGTTCCATGGCTCTTTGGGGCGGTCGTTTTGAGGCGGGCGTGGCCGAGGTCACGCAGGAGTTTGGCGCGTCGCTGCCGGTCGACAAACATCTCTATAAGCAGGATATCGCTGGCTCTAAGGCACATGCCAAGATGCTGGCCGCCCAAGGCATCATCAGTGCCGAGGACGAGCAGGCGATTGCCGAGGGCCTGACCGGAATCGAACAGGATATCGATGCCGGCAACTTCACCTTTGATATCAACGACGAGGACATTCATATGTCCATCGAAAGCGAGCTGACGCGTCGTATCGGCGAGGCTGGCAAGCGCTTGCATACTGGGCGTTCGCGCAACGACCAGGTGGCGACCGATACGCGCCTGGGCGTCAAGGCGCTGGCCAAGGAGCTCATGGAGGTCAATCTTGAGCTGCGCCATGTGCTGGTGGATGCGGCCAAGAAGTACGACAAGGTGATTCTGCCGGGCTACACGCATATGCAGCACGCTCAGCCCGTGCTGCTCTCGCATCATCTGCTGGCGTATTCCTGGATGTTCGCGCGCGACTTTACGCGCCTGAAGGCCGCCTTTGACGCCGCCGACAACTGCCCGCTGGGTGCTGCAGCGCTTGCCGGTACGAGCTATCCGCTCGATCGCCAGATGACGGCTGCCGAACTTGGCTTTGCGGGCGTGATTCCCAACTCGCTCGATGCGGTTTCCGACCGTGATTTCCTGCTCGATCTGCATTACGCCGGATCCGTCATGGCGATGCACCTGTCGCGTCTTTCCGAGGAGATCGTGCTGTGGTCGAGCTCCGAATTTGGCTTTATCACGCTTTCAGACTCCTACTCCACCGGCTCGTCTATCATGCCGCAGAAGAAGAATCCCGACTTTGCCGAGCTTATCCGCGGTAAGAGCGGTCGCGTGTACGGCAACCTGGTGCAGCTGCTGGTAACCATGAAGGGCCTGCCGCTCGCTTATAACAAGGACTTGCAGGAGGACAAGGAGGGCGCGCTCGATACCGCTCACACGCTCATGCAGTGCCTGTCCGTTATGGCCGGAATGATTTCGACCTGGACCGTCAACGAGGATGCCATGGCGCGCGAGTGCGGCGTGGGGCATCTTGCCGCCACCGATGTTGCCGATTACCTGGCTAAGCGTGGTCTGCCGTTCCGTGAGGCACATGCCGTGGTGGGCCATCTGGTCCTGATGTGTGAGAAGCGCGGCTGCAATCTTGAGGACCTGCCGTTTGAGGTGTTCCAGGAGGCAAGCCCGCTCTTTGAGCGCGACATTACCGAGGCGCTCGACATCCCGTCGATTATCGCCGCACGCACGACCGAGGGCGGTACCGCCCCTGCCGCCGTTGCCGTGCAGCTGCAGCGTGCCGAAGCGCAGCTCGTGGGCGACGAAGGCGTGTTTGGATCGCTAACCAAGGTTGTCGAGATGGGTCACGGGGCAAAGTAGAGGTTTGGCTGAAGACGTATTGTCCATTTATTGATAAATCGTTTTTGCTTTACGGGCGTCTGCTGATGCGGGCGCCCCTATTTTGCTGCTATGGGGGAGGGGCTTGTCGAGAACTTCTGTAGGACCTTTGGGCAGGTTGTGAAGGGGGTACGTTCGCGGGTGGCAACCGACCGCCCGCTCTGTTCGATGTGGTTGATGAGCGGGCGGATGGTACTCTAATCGGGCTTCGAAACAGAAGTGACACATATGGAGCGCTTTAATAAATTGCAGCGTTTCAATAAACAGCTTTTTGTTTAACTGCAGCTAAAACTCTGTTACGATGCAGTCCAGGCGGGTGCCGGAATGGGACTTGGGCACGCGCGAACCTACTTGAAAGGCTACCTTATGGCTATCGAGAAGACCTTCATCATGATTAAGCCCGACGCTGTGCGCGACCGCAAGATCGGCGAGATCGTTGCTCGTATTGAGCGCAGCGGCCTTGTCATCGAGCGCATGGAGATGACCACGCTCGAGCGCGCTACCGTCGAGGAGCACTACGCCCATCTGGCCGACAAGCCCTTCTTTGGCGGTCTCTGCGACTTTATGACGAGCGGTCCGGTCGTCAAGATGGTCGTTTCCGGCCTCTCCGCTGTTTCCAAGATGCGCACCCTTATGGGCGCTACCAACCCGCTTGATGCTGCTCCTGGCACCATCCGCGGCGACTTCGCTGTCGATGTCAACGCCAACGTGATCCACGGCTCCGACTGCCTGGAGAACGCCGAGATCGAGATCAAGCGCTTCTTTGGCTAAACCAGCTTTGACTCCTTAAAGCTGTTAGCGTGTGGCTTGGGCGCCGCGGAATTCCAACCGCGGCGCCCTTTTATTCCGGTAGATTTTTAGTAAACGCATAGAAAACTACTAAAGAGCCCCCGTCCGGATGTTTCTTCCGGGCGGGGGCTGGCGCTAGCGTATGGCTTTGTAAGTCTTTAGGCCTCGTCGACAATCTTTAGTCCGCGGGTCTGGTCGATCTCGTTGAGGAGATTGACGCGACGCTCGTGGCGGCCGCCCTCAAACTCGGCGTCGAGCCATTCGTCGACAATCATCTTGGCGAGCTCGGAGCCCACGACGCGGGCGCCAAAGGCCAGCACGTTGGTGTTGTTGTGCATACGGGAGAGCTTGGCGCTGAAGGGCTCGGAGCACACGACGGCTCGTACGCCCTCGACCTTATTGGCGGCCAGGCTGATGCCGACGCCGGTACCGCAGATCAGGATACCCAGGTCGACGTCACCGTTGGCCACGGCCTTACCCACCTTGTAGCCGGCGATGGGGTAATCAAAGCTCTCGGAGGTGTCGGTTCCAAAGTTCACGACCTCACAGCCGCGCTCCTTCAGGTGCTCGGAAATGATGTTCTTGAGCTCGACGGCGGCGTGGTCGTTACCGATACCGATCTTCATGAGTGGTTCCTCTCTGGTCCGTGCGGCGGAATTGCTAAAGGTTTTACCGCGTTCGACTGCATGATAACGCGACTTTTGTGTAAACGCTCGGGCGTTTTTTGGTCAAACGCTTTAGCATGCAACAAGACCTGCTTTTCATGAATGAATGCCGCCAGTTTGTGCTTGAGCGCCGTCCGCCGGAACCATGGTTGCGGTTTTTGATGCATTGTTATCAAATAAAAGGGCTAATTATTTTCGAGAGCCCAGCCCGTTATGCAAGCAGGAGATACCTATGCCTACCGATTCCATCCGTGATGCCGCGTTTTGCGATGTTTTGAACCGCGAGCTTGTCTGTGCACTCGGCTGCACCGAGCCCATTGCCGTTGCCTATGCAGCGGCGCTGGCGAGCCAGACGCTCGGTTGCGAACCCGATCATATGGATGTTGCCTGCTCGGGTAACATAATCAAGAACGTTAAGAGCGTGACCGTGCCCAACTCGGGCGGTATGCACGGTATTGAGGCCGCGGCCGTGCTGGGTGCCGTGGGCGGCGACGCTAAGAGCGCGCTTGAGGTGCTCGAGAGCGTTAACGATGAAGACCGCGCTCGTGTGGCCGAGCTCCTCGCCGACGCTGGCTACTGCGATGTGTCGCTTGTCGAGGGTGTGCCCAACCTCTACATCAAGGTGACTGCGACGGCCGGGGGCCATACCGCGGTCGTCGAGATTACCGATCACCACACTAATGTCACGTGCCATACGCTCGATGGTATTCCGGTATGCGGCAAATCGGCGGGGGAGTGCGCCGCCTGCGCCGAGCGCGTGGTGGCCGAGCGTGCGGCAGATAACGCCGATACGCCCATGTCCATTGATTCCATCATCGACTTTATCGAGGACGGTGACATTGAGGGCGCCCGCGCTGCCGTTGAGCGTCAGATTGAGCTGAATGGCGCAATCAGTGCCGAGGGCCTTGCGCACGCTTGGGGTGCCGAGGTTGGCCGTACGCTGCTGGGTGCTCGTGCCGATGACGTTGCCTGCCGGGCCCGTGCCCGTGCGGCCGCCGGGTCCGACGCCCGCATGAACGGCTGTGCGCTGCCGGTCGCCATTGTGTGCGGCTCTGGCAATCAGGGCATTACCTGCGCACTGCCCGTCATGGAGTATGCCGAATACCTGCGCTGCGACCACGAGCGCCTGGTGCGCGCCGTGATGCTGTCCGATCTTATCGCCGTGCATATCAAGAGCTATATTGGTGCGCTCTCGGCGTTTTGCGGTGCTATTTGCGCTGCGTGCGGTGCCGGTGCTGCGATTACCTGGCTGTGCGGTGGCACGCGCGAGCAGATTGGCGCGACGGTTTCGAACACGCTCGGTAACGTTGGCGGCATCGTGTGCGATGGCGCCAAGGCAAGCTGCGCCGCTAAGATTTCCGCTGCCGTTGATGCGGCGATTCTGGGCCACGATATGGCCATGCAGGGCCGCGGCTTCCGTGCCGGCGAGGGCCTGATTCAGGATACGGTGGAAGAGACGATCGCCAGCATGGGCTATGTGGGCCGCGTTGGCATGAAGGATACCGACGTCGAGATCCTCAACATCATGATCGGCAAGACCATCGTCGACTGCTAGGGGCTCTGGGGCACTGCATCTTGTTGTTGAAACTATCGCGCTTGTGGCCGTAAAGCACCTGCCTGCATTGCGGACAGCGAGGATCTCGCGGTATGTCACCAGGTCGTTCTCGCGCTTGATGCGCTCGAGGACGGTCGCGACAACAAGCGCCGCTATCGCCGGCAGGAACGCCGCAGCCGCGGCGACGCCGGCGCCCCAGGTGCCCTCCATCCAGTTAAACGCCGGCGACAGTATCAGTGCGAACGCCACCGCCAGCAACGCGAGCATCAGCACGGCCAGCCATAGCATCCGCGTTCCCATGCGCTTGCGATCTCTTTCGACTGCCTCTTCCATAACGGTCACGTCTCCCTTCACGAGCGTGTCTATGGAGGTGTCGAATAGGATGCTCAGCATGAGCAGGCTCTGGACGTCCGGATACGTCTTGTCCCGCTCCCAGTTCGAGATCGTCTGACGCGACACGTAGAGTTTCTCGGCGAGCTGTTCTTGGGAGAGCCCCATCGCCTCGCGCCGCGTCTTTACTCACCGGCACGTCGAGCGTCTCACCGAGGGCGACGAGCATCTCCGCGTCGGGCACCGAGAGCCCGCGTTCCCATTTGGAAACCGTCTGCCTCACCACGTTCAACTTGATCGCGAGCTCCTCCTGCGATAGCCCTTTCGATTTCCTGAGGGCCTGGATGTTCTCGTTCAGCATGGCGGATCCTTTCTCTCGCCCGGTTCCTACGTTACCGCAATGCTGTCCGCAGATGGCCCGTTGCCGCAAGCAACGGGTCGTAACATCGGCGGGGACCGTTTGAGTTCACAGGTGATGCAAGCTCCTAATAATTTGACGTCCATTCAATCTACCTGCGGTTTGCAACCATAGGGCGCCTGCAGGTTGCGTAAAATGATGCCTCAAGTTGGTGGTTTCCGCCATGTGGCTACCGTAGTGTGTAAGTCGCCGGCAGGAAAGCACCGAACGCTGGGATGCCGCGCCCGCGTCGTCGCCGTGAGCCAAGATCACGACGCCCGCGTGCCCGCTTCCAGCCAACGAGAGGACCTACTATGAGCTTTCGCACCAACCTTCAATATCTGCGCGCAGAGCGCCATATGACCCAGGAGCAGCTCGCCATGCTGCTTGGGGTGTCCCGCCAGTCCGTCACCAAGTGGGAGGCCGAGAAGTCCTATCCGGAGATGGATAAGCTCATCAAAATGTGCCAGATTTTCGAGTGCTCGCTGGATGATTTGGTGCAGGGTGATGTATCCCGCCACGGTGTCCCCGCTCGGGATGATCTTGGCGGCTACTCGCCGGTGCGTGTGGCCACGGAGGGCGCCGTTGGCGATATGTCCGCTGGTCCGTTGGCCGTCGCGCCGCGGGATGCATCTCTTGGTGAACCAGCGGGACCTGCGCGCGCACGTTCCTCCGCCGGTGTCTGTGCTATTCCCGCCGGTCCAGCTACGGATGTATGTGGTTACGACGAGCATATGGTCACCTTCGCGCGCAAAATCGCGATCGGCGTCGTGCTCTTTATCCTCGGTGCGGCGGCCGCCATCTTCACCGATGAGGTCATGCACTCGGACGGCATCGTCCTCCTCGCGACGTTCGCGTTCGTTGCCGCCGGCCTTGCGTTTACCATTCCTGCGGGCATGGACCACGCCGCATTTGCCAAGGCGCACCCTTACGTCGCTGATTTCTATACGGCGGATGAGAAAGCCACTGCTCGGCGCCGCGCGTCGATCGCGATCGCGGCCGGCATCGCGATGATTCTGCCCGGGGTCGCCGTGGCCGGTTTGTTCGAGGTTGAGTCCAACGTGCAGGTATACGGCGATTCGCTGATGATGGTGCTGGTTGCGCTCGGCGTGGGGATGATCGTCCACTGGGGCATGCTCTGGGGGCGCACGGACCTTGCGGACTACAACAAGGAGTGGATCGAGACCGTCGAGCTGAGCGATGACGAGCTGGCGCAGCTCGACCAACAGAGTCGCGAGGCGTACCTGCGCGCTAACAACCCCAGGCGTCGCGGCACCGCCGCCCGCAAGGAGAAGGCCTGCATGGTGATCATGCTTGTCGCCACGATGGTGGCGCTGGTATGGCTTTTCGCCGCGTCCGCCATGGGCGCGTCCGAGGGTGTCTCCGGCTTGTTCTGGCTTCCTTGGGTCGTTGGCAGCCTCGGCAGCGGAATCGCCTTGATCGTGATTGACGATGACGACGCTGAGCCTCATTGTGAGGGCAAGCGCTAATCGGGGTCCGACATCGACGCCAGGAAGATTGCCTATGACTTTCTTCGTTTTGGGCCCCTTGAATCGGCGAACAACATAGACAATCGCAAGGGGCCCATGGACATTTCGGGGAAGCCGTGGGCAATCGTAAAAGCCCATGGGTGATTTCGGGGAAGCCGTAGACAGTCGACGGATGACTGGCCCGCCGGCAGGCTGGTTAGTTCAGCAACCCCCAAATGATGTAGCCGATTGCCGCGCCGATGACGCCGCCGGCGAGAATTGTCAGCGCGTTGTAGGCATGACGATGCTTCGCTGCCCAGCCGCGGCGGGGGAGGGCCCGAGGATCGCGCTCGATCTCCGCCTCGCCGTTCATGAAGGCGAGGATCTCCTTATAGGTGGCCAAGTCGTTCTGCTGCTTGATGTTCTCTATGGTGTTACTCAAAACAAGGGCGCCTATTGCGGGGATAAACGTTACTATGGCGGCGATCTCCACGCCCCAATACCCCCGCATCCAGTCAAACGCAGGTGAGAATATTAGGGCAAAAGTCAATACGAGCAGCGCGAGCATCAGCACGGCCAGCCGCAGCATCCGCGTTCCCATGCGCTTGCGGTCCCTCTCAACAGTCTCTTCCATAACGGTTACGTCTCCCTTCACGAGCGTGTCTATGGAGGTGTCGAACAGGACGCTCAGCATGAGCAGGTTCTGGACGTCCGGATACGTCTTGTCCCGCTCCCAGTTGCTGATCGTCTGACGCGATACATAGAGCTTCTCGGCAAGTTGCTCTTGCGAGAGGCCCATCGCCTCGCGCCGCGTCTTGATCTGGTTGCTGATGTCCATCGTCACCTCCCGGTCGTGAAGGAGCGTCCCGCGAACACATCGGGTGCGCTATCGAATCTGTTGTACATCATATGCGGCATGGCTTGCCGGGCGCTGCTAAAATTGTTTTGCACGGGGTTTACCTGCATGATTGTTGCTGCGATGCGTGCCATCGCCGCGGGGAGATCTGGCTTGTGGAGGCTTGCGGGGCGATGGCTTAGCGATGTTGTCGAGCAATCGTCCAAGTGCGCAGGGCCATGGCGGCGTAGCCGATTGCAGCGTAGGCGATGCCGTAGAACGCGATATCCTGGCTGCCCTCGACCGCGGGGGGAACAGGAGGGCGAAGGCGGCCCCGAGCGCCGCGGGCAACCAGAAGAGCGTTCGCGCGGAGCCCGCGGTGAGCATGCCGAGGGCGACCGCGGTGATCGGGAGAAGGGCGTAGAGGAGCGCCATCATGGCGAACATCCCCGCATCGGGCGGGACGGCGCCGACCAGGAAGGCGGGGACCGCCCAACATGCGGCGGCGATGGCGGCTGCGGCGATGAGCAATGTGCGCGCGGTTGCGTTCATGGGGCCTCCTCAACGAGAATCGCCCCCATTCTGCCACGAGGGGCGGGAATGGGGGCGATCGTGCCGGCGAAAGGCCATCCGGTCTGCAGATCTACCTAGCTCAACATCTTGGCGAGCATGCCGATGCCGACGCCCACCAGTCCGCCGGCGATGGCGCCGATGATGATCTGCACCGCGTTGCGGGTCCCCTTCACCCAAGGGTTCATCTCGCGCTCACGGCGCCCCTCGAGCGTGTCGCGATCGACCTGCTCGCCGCGGCTAAACGCCAACACCTCGCGGTACGTGACGAGGTCGTGCTGCTTCTTCATGCGTTCCATATACACGAACGCCACGAGCATCACGACGAGCGCCACGGCGGCAAACGCCGCGGTGGGCGCGATGTGCATGCCCCAGCCCCATTCGAACTGGAACGCCGCCCACGCGCTCAGCACCAAAAACACGACCGCGCTCACGACCGTGATTGTGGATAGGGCGTTGTACTTCTTGACCGCTTCGTTCATTACCTGTGCCATGGTTTCCACATCTCCTTTGATGAGGGAGTCCACGGTCACCCCGAACACGTTGGAAAGCAGCAGCAGGCTCTGGACATCCGGATACGTGCGGCCGCACTCCCAGTTGCTGATGGTCTGGCGCGACACGTAGATGCGCTCCGCCAGATCGTCTTGGGACAGTCCGAGCTCCGTGCGATGCTCCTTGATGTGCGAGCCCAGCTCCATGCGTTTGCTCCCTAGAGGGTCGGGGTGACCCCTGTCGAGAGCCACCATGTCATTGACGCGAGCATCGTACCATCAAAGGTCTTTATATTTGACCCCCACGGGGCAAAATCGAGCTGTCAAAAGGCTTTATATACGACATCTAGCTGGGAAAAGAACGGTCCCCAAAGGCGGATGCCTCCGGGGACCGGTTGGTGCGTATAGAGGGGGCGAGCTTGCTTTGGGTTGGTGTTGGCCCCGCCGCTCGGCTCGACTTTGGAGCGGCGGGGCTCAGCTCTGCCTCGGCGCTGGCGAGGCAGAGCGCGGCTTTGCCCCGACGTCGGCCGCGCCCGAGCCCTGTCTTCCCGGCTTAGCCCTCCTCGCCTTTGGGCGTGCCCTTGAACGAGGGCTCTTTCTTTGGCAGCCTTCCCGCGCGTTTGAGGGCGTCTCGCAAGATCCATTCCACCTGACCGTTGGCGCTGCGCATCTCATCGTCCGCCCAGCGTTGGACGGCCCCCCAGATAGCGGGGTCTATACGGAGTGGATACTGCTTGCGTGCCATGACGTGCCTTCTTGTCGAATGTGCAATTTTGCACCCGTCCCCAAATTACTCATTGGTGTTGGGGTTAGTACAGCGAGCCTGCGTTGAGCACCGGGTGCGCCTCGGATTCACCGCAGAGCACCACCATGAGGTTGCTGGCCATCTGCGCCTTGCGCTCGTCGTCGAGCTCGATGGTGCCGCCGGCAGCCATCTCCTTCACGGCCATGTCGACCATGGAGACCGCGCCCTCGACGATCTTCTTGCGTGCGGCGATGACGGCCTCCGCCTGCTGGCGGCGCAGCATCGCCTGGGCGATCTCGGGGGAGTAGGCAAGATGGGTGAGGCGGGCGTCGTCGACCTCCACGCCGGCGGGTGCCAGACGCATCGCGAGCTCGCGGCGCAGGGCTTCGGAGACCTCTTCCACATTGGCGCGCAGCGTGATGGCGCCGGCGGCATCGGACTCGTCCTCCAGGTGGTCGTAGGCGTACACGCTCGCCACGTGGCGCAGCGCCGTCTCGGCCTGCATGGCGACATAGCTCTGGTAGTCGTCGACGTCGAAGAGCGCCTTGGCGGTATCGGCGACGTGCCACACCACGACGGTTGCGATCTCGATGGGGTTGCCCATTTTGTCGTTGACCTTCAGGCGCTCGCCATTCAGGGTGCGCACGCGGGTGGAGATAGTGGTGGGGTTGCCCTTGGCGGCCTTCTGCGCCGCGGCCTTGGCGGCCTTGGAATCGCTCATCTCGAGCTCGATCATCTCGCCGATCCCGGCCGATCCGCCCATGCTCTTGCTAAAGAACGGGTTGGCCCAGAAGAAGCCCTCGTCGCGGACGGTGCCCACGTACTTGCCGAACAGGATGCACACGCGCGCCTGGCCGGGCTGCAGCGAGAAGAATCCGTTGAGTGGGATGAACCACAGGCAAAACGCGAGGATGCTGAGGCCGAGCCCCCATCCGTAGACTGCGGGCGCGTCGACGCCGTCGGGCGTGCTCGCGAGCCCGATGGTGCTCCAGATAAAGAGGCCGATGATGACGATGAGCGCCACCGCCACGGCGACGAGCATGCCGTAGCCCGACTTGGCCTTGAGTTGCTTTTCCACGCTCATTGTGAGTTCCTTTCATGACTGCGCCGGCGTTTGCGTGACGTCCCCGGCGCCGCGCTCCAGATTGCGATGGGGAGGAGGCGAGTCCCCGAGCAGTCCGTGCGACTGCTGATTGCATTGTGATATCACATTGAGACCAAGTCAAGGAGAATCGGATGCCGTCTCTCATGGCATAAGTGGTTCGGGGCGCCCGGCATCTACGCTCCGTAGAGGTCTTCCTGTTGCATCTTGGCTCGCAAGTCCCTATAATAGCTCCACTCACGGCTGAAGGTTTACCTCTAGATTTGGAAAGGGGAGCTGCACCATGCTTGCTTCCATGAGGATTTGGCTCTAGCCACGGTCGCGTGAGCGACCGGTACTTCGCTGCATACCACCGATCGCATCAAAGGATTATTCCATGACACAACCGAATCCCTGCGCTTCTTGGAAGCGCTCGCTCGCCATCGTCTGGATCGGCGAGTTCTTCTCCGTGCTCACGAGCTCCATTCTGCAGATGGGTCTCATCTGGCACGTCACCCTCACCACCGGCTCCGCGAGCGCCCTGTCGTTCGTGAGCCTGGCGGCCTTCTTGCCCATGGCGCTCCTCGGCGCCTTCGCGGGCACCATCGTGGACCGCACGTCCATCAAGCGTCTCATGATCGGCGCCGATCTCTTCATCGCGGCCGTGAGCCTCACGCTTGTCTTCGGCTCGCTTCGGGGCGACCTTTCTGTCGCCGTTGTGGCGGCGGTGCTGTTCGTCCGTGCGCTGGGCAGCACGCTCCATACGCCCGCCTTCAACGCGCTCACACCGCTCATCGCCCCGCCCGAGGTGCTCGGCAAGCTGGCGGGCATGCTGCAGTTCATGCAGTCGGGTAGCTATATCATCGGCAACGCCATCGCCGCGGCGGTCTACCCGGCGTTTGGTCTGACTTTCATGATCGCGCTCGATGTCGCCGGGGCGGTGCTCGCGAGCATCGCGGTGGCGACCTCCGGCATCAAGACGCCGGCGCCCGAGCGCCATACGCCCGAGGAGAACGCCGAGGCGTCGCACCGCGCGGTGCGGGCCTTCCTATTGGAGACGGCCAACGGGTACCGCGAGCTCAAACGCCATCACGGTCTGTTCGCCATGCTCTGGATCGGCTTCGCCTTCTCGGTCCTGTTCTCGCCCATATCCGCGCTGTTCCCGCTCATGGTGTTCGACCATTTTGGGGGCACCACTACGCAGTCGGCTATCGCGGAGATCGCGTTCTCGGTCGGCATGATCGCGGCGAGCGGCTGGATCGGGGCGACGGGTGGCCTTAAGAACCGCGCTCTTTCGTGCACGCTGGCCATCGGCCTCTTCGGAGCGGGCACGCTCGCGGGCGGCCTCGTGCCCCCTTCCGCGCTCGTTGTGTTTCTGGGGCTTACGTTCGCGATGGGGGTCTCGAGTCCGCTGTACAGCGCGCCGCAGATGGCGCTCATGCAGGAGCGCGTCGATCCCGAGTGCATGGGCCGCGTCTTCGGTCTGTACGGAGCGGTCTGCAGCTGGGCTATGCCCGTGGGGCTCGTCGCATCGACCTTGTTCGCGGACGCCATCGGCGTAAGCGCGTGCTTCGTGCTCATCGGTGCTGCAATGGTGATCCTAGCAGGCATCACCTGGGCGATCCCGAGCATCCGCAAGATTGGGTAGCGCTCTGGCGGAGTGCGTTTCGTTTCGGACGGCTCGTAGGGTCGCTGCGACGTGAAGGGTGGTCGACGGTGCGCCTGCGAGGGCGCCGTCGACCACCCTTTTGTTTAATTCGTCTGGCCCGGCGACGATCATCATCTGTTCGCCGGGCAATTGCGATGCCGCCGCTTGCCGATACGCGGCTCCTTACGTTGTGCGCATCCCATCGTTCTGGCAGCGTTTCCTGCAGTTAATCTCCAGAGCTCGAGGCGGTGGCCCCTATGAGTAATCTGCTCGAATCCATTCTGCGCGTCGGTATGACCGTGTTCATCGTCGGCCCGCTCACTGCATGGGTCGCCCGCCGCGGCGCGCGCGAGCGCAGCGAGGCAACGGACAGCCTCGATTGCTTCACGGTGCGCATGCCCGCAGCCATCCGCACGATCATCGCCTGCTGCGCCGTCGCGTTCGAACTGCTCATGCTGGGTGTCTACGTCTGGCAGGGCGTCTCGCTGGGCGAGTGGGACCACGAACTTGTGTGGTTCGGTCATGCCATGGCGCTCGCGGGTATGGCTATCTGGGCCTTGCTGAGCATCCCGCGTATCGACGTGGACGGTGGGCGCATTCTCTCGCGTAACGCCTTCGGCATCCGCAAGGAGACGACGTTTGGCAACATCACCCGTGCAACGCTTCACGCGCAGATGATGAGGATCGACCTGTTCGAGGGCGACCGGAAGTTCTGCTCGATAAGCCTCGAGGGGGTGTGCTCGCTCAACCTCCTCGCCCGTCTGGAGGAAGAGGGCATCGAAGTCTCGGACGCCGTCGACGGTCCCATGACCAAGGCGGGCCTGTGTTGGTCTGCCATCAAGCCGTTGACGATTGTTTTCAACGGCATGGCCCTCGTCTTCTCGCTCGTCCTCGCCTTCATGGCGGTCTTCACCGACGAGGGTGCGCGCCTGCTCGTGCTCATCCCGTTCCTGTTCCTGTTCATAGGGGGGTTCCTGCCCCTGCTCATGCTCGGCATGCCGGCCCGCGGCATCCTCGAGATCGGCAGGCAGGAGCGCGCGCTCGGTTTCTCCTTCTCCGAGGAGATGGCAAGCCGAGGTGCCACGGGTGCTTCGCTTGTCGATGACGATTGGTTCATCGAGATCAGCAACGCCCGCGTCGTGGCGTTTCGCCGCGATTACCTCAAGAAGATCACGGCGCACGAGAACAGCGAGAGCGGCGACCGCTGCACGGTGACCACGAGGGGTGGTCGCAAAATCAAGGTGTATGCAAGCGGGCAGCACGCTCGAGGACCTGCGCACGTGGTTCAAACAGGGTGCCAAGGTCAGAAGCACACTCGACCGCGCGGGGGACGCACTCGAGGCGACCGTTTGATTGGGTTGCCTGCCAAGGATCCAAAACGGGAAGGGGCGCTGTCGGCGCCCCTTGTCATACCAGGCCCGCTGGCCAGCGAGAGGCCTGCAGGTTGACATGTCCGTTGGCGAGGAAGGCAACGCCTTCGTCCTCGAGCAGTGTGCGCTGCGCCTCGGGCCCACCGAAGGCGAACCCCTCCGCGAGGCGTCCGTCGGCGAATACGATGCGATGACAGGGGATGGTGCCGGGTTCCGGATTGACGTGCAGGGCGTATCCCACGTATCGGGCTCGACGGGGCTCACCAACGAGCTTGGCGATCTGACCATATGTGGCAACCATGCCGCAGGGCACCTGGCGTACCATGTCGTATACGCGGTTGAAGAATCCGTCGGTGTCCCGGTCTGCCATGCCGCCCTCACTTTCAATCGATATCGCCATTGTAGTCAAGAAAGGCGCCCCACATGCGCGGGGCGCCTTTCCAAAGAGGAGTTGCGCGAGGGGAGGGAAGGCGCAACGTTCGTGTCGAAGGTCTTTAATTCGCCTGTGCCTTCATTAAGTTAACTATAGCTAATTCTCTGAGACCCAAGTCGTAGACCGACGAGCACACAGCCTCTCCATAAGTTAATCAAGGGTTACAAATAGAAAGACACAGTGACATGTGGTCGTTGGGGTTCAAGGAATCGCTCGATGAGTTCGGAGAACGCACCCTCAGCCCCAGCCGTTTCAAGGACGACATCGCAATACGGCCGCACGTCGTCGGTGACATTCGCCACGCCGACGCCCAGTCCCGCCGCCTTGATCATGGAGAGGTCGTTTGCGGAATCACCAACGGCGATGACCTCGGACATCGGAATTCCCAGCATATCGGCAAGGCGCGTGAGCCCCGTCCCTTTGTCAACGCCTGCGGGCATGAGTTCGAGGTAGCGCTTGGAGGAGAAGGTGATGTCAACGCCGAGTCGCTCGGCCATCGGCGCGAGCTTGCGGCCCAATTCCTGCAGCTCATCGAAGTCCCAGTCGACGTACAGGATCTTCACGATGCCACGGCCTTCAAGGAATGAGAGGTCGGGATGGTCAGATCCGCGAAAATGAGTGACCCCGGTGATCGATTCCAGATAGTCGCGCTCCCGTGTGGGTGCGTCATTCACGAACACGTGGCCGTCGGCGACGTTGACGTGCATGCAGAGTCCGAGTTCGAGCCCCTTTGCATAGATCGCGTTTGCGCATTCGTTGGAAAGGCCGCAGGTGGTGAGCGGGGTGGGGTCTCCCACGCGGTTGATGAAGCCGCCGTTATAGGAGAGCACATAGCCGTCTTCGATCAGCTCGCGGGCCTCCCCCGAGAAGTTGTCCATGATAGAGGAATACCATCGCCCGCTCGAAGGGACGAACAGCACACCGAGCTCCCTCATGCGTTTGAGTGCTCGGAGATTGGACGCCGGGATGGCGTGGTCGGCATCGAGAAACGTCTCATCCATATCGCTGGCAACAAGTCGGTACATGCAATCCCCCATACAACGTAAAAAACGAGGCGGGCTTATTATCGCCCACCTCGTAAGACCTTGGCTATGTCGAAGGCGTGGACACGTGAAGATGGCCCATTCGCGTGTCGCGGCGCGTTTCCGCGAGCCGGATGGCTTAGTACACCATGCCCATAGCCTCGCGCACCTCGGCGAGCGTGGCCTCGGCGACCTCGTTGGCGCGGCGGTTGCCCTCGTGCAGGACGTCCTTGACGTAGTCCATATCCTGCACGAGCTCCTCGCGGCGCGCGCGGATGGGGGCGAAGTGCTCGTTCACGCTCTCGGTGACGTACTTCTTGAGCGCGCCTGCGCCGCCCATGCCGATCTCCTCGGCGATCTCGACCTCGGAGCGGCCGGTGCAGATGGCGGCGGTGGAGAGCAGGCCGGACACGCCGGGACGGGCTTCGGGGTCGAACGTGATCATGCGCTCGCCGTCGGTCTGGCTCTTCTTGATGCGCTTGGCCGTCTCCTCGGCGGTCATGGAGATGTTGATGGCGTTGCCGTAGGACTTGCTCATCTTGCGCCCGTCAAGGCCGGGCAGCAGCGGCGTGTCGGACAGCAGCGCGTCGACCTCGGAGAACACCTTGCCGTAGCGGTTGTTGAACTTGCGTGCGATGGTGCGGGTGAGCTCGATGTGCGGCAGCTGGTCGCGCCCGACCGGCACCACGTTGCCCTTGCAGAACAAGATGTCGCACGCCTGGTGCACGGGGTAGGTGAGCAAAAGGCCGGTGAGCTCATGGCCGCTGGCCTCCATCTCGGCCTTGACGGTGGGGTTGCGCTGCAGCAGGGCCTCGGAGACGAGCGGCAAGAACGGCAGCATGAGCTGGTTTGCCGCGGGCACGGCGGAGTGCGTGTAGATCATCGTCTTGTCGGGGTCCAGGCCGCAGGCCAGGTAGTCGATGACCATGTTGTAGACGTTGTCCTGGATGTTATCGGTGCTGTCGCGGTCGGTGATGACCTGGTAGTCGGCGATGAGCACGTTGGTGTGCACGCCCATGTCCTGCAGCTCGACACGGCTCTTGAGCGTGCCGAAGTAGTGGCCCAGGTGCAGACGGCCGGTGGGGCGGTCACCGGTGAGCATGGTGTACTTCTCGGGGTGCTGCGGCAGGTCGGCGCGGATCTGGTTGCTGCGCTCGAGGCTGACCTCATAGCTGAGCTCGTTGGGCATGCTGTCTCCTTTTGGGTTGAGTGCCCGGCCGGCATTGTCGGTCTTGGTTGAAGATGAAGCTACCAGAGAAACGGCGTCTCTTGCCGGAATCAACGATGGTTTTCGCCTTGTCGTCCCGCAGGGTCGTTTCCCTTCTTGGGAAGGAGCCCCTCGATATGCTCGAGCCGCTCCTCATGGGCCACGTGCGCCGCGCGCTCCTCGGCGGCGAAAGCGGGGTCTTCGGGCGTGACGGTCTCATCTCGCTGTCGACTCCGGTACCACCGCGACGGCGCTCCTGAGCCTGCTCGTCGACAAGCCGGTGACTATCTACACCACCAACGGCTATGCATGTCGGTTTACAGGCGAGCTTGCTGCTAAGGTGGTGGTAATTGGCGGCGACTTCAACCCCGTTACCTGCTCGCTCACCGGTCCTATGGTTGAGAGCGCGCTGCGCGAGCTGTACTTTGACCGGGCGTTTATAGGTGTCAATGCGGTGGACGAGGACCGCGGCATCATGACGCCAGGTTATCCCGAGGCTATCAAAAAACGTATCGTGATGCAGAATTCCCAGGCGAGTTACGTACTCGCCGATAGCTCCAAGTTCCACGTGTTTTCAAATGTAAAGGTGTGCGACCTGGAGGGCTTTACTGTTATTTCCGACAAGCGCGACGCCAAAATCGGCGAACGCGTCAAAATGATCACGGCCTAGGACACTGGGGCATCGCATCTTGCCCTCAAGCCGTTGCCCACGTAACGTAGCGTGGGGCGAACGTGCGCCCCATTCCTGATTTGGGGACTAGCTTAGTTCGTCGGCTATTTGGTGCTCGTAGAAGGCTTCTACTACGGCGTTAAAGTCGCGGGCGAAGTCTTCCATGGTTCCACGCCAGGTGGCTCGGCCGGGCTTTCCTTGGCCCACATAGGCGGTTTGAATGCCGCAGTCGGGGCTGGGGAAATCGCGCTTGGGGTCGTTGCCCACCATGAGGACCTCATGTGGCTCGAGCCCCATGACCTGCAGCTGCTCTAGATAATATGTGGCATCGGGCTTGCAGCGCGTGGCGTTGCCCATGTGCGTTACGAGCTCGAAGGGCGCGTCTGTCAGCTCGCCCCAGCCCATGCGGCACTCGATGGCGCCTTGAGGAAAGCTGGGGTTGGTGAAGAGCGCGCAGCGCAGCCCTGCGTCCTGTACGGCTTGAAGCGCGGCGTGCGCACCCGGCATGGCTTTTGCGTTGATCATGTCATCGTTCTTGTACGGTAGAACTTCGTGATCGTAGCAGGTAAACGCCTCGTAGATAAGTGGGTCCGAGAGGCAAATGCCGCACCGGCGCTCGACCTCGGTCTGGTAAAACTCAAGATTGGTGCGATTGTCCGTGCTGTTGCGGCGATTGGCGTTGAGGTCGACCAGGATGGTGCCGAGGCGCGCCATCGTGCCCCCGCGGCTGCGACGTCCGATATCCGCGAGCATCGACGAGACATCCTTAAAATAGCGAAGGATGAACGCGTTGAGGTTGATGCTAAGAAGCGTCTCGTCCATATCGAAAACGACTGCTTTGAGCACGCGGGCACCTTTCTCGAAAAATCGTTCCAGAATCGTATGTCTGGGATACTTTACCCCAAAGCAGTGTGCCTAGCTGCTCATCGTCAACTTGTGGAGACAGTCGTTCACAAGATTGCGAAAAAGTCTCCATACGAGTAAAAAATCGCAGTTCACGCTTGAAATCGAAGCGATTTCCCCGTAATCTATACGGACGTGATTGCATAAGCGTCACATCAGTATCTGTCGGCTCCCGAGTGTTCCTAAACGTTGTGTGCTTGTCGCACCCATCTGTAGGTCCTAGCAATCGGGGCCCCGTAGTTCGAAAGGGGTCCACCTTTGAGTGAGATTCAGAACTCGTCCATTTTCTCTCTTGACGATGTCAACGAGGAGGAGATGAACAACCTCATCGACGGTACGATTACCGACTTTGATGAGGGCGATCTCGTTAACGGCACTGTCGTTAAGATCGAGCATGACGAGGTGCTCGTTGACATCGGATTCAAGTCCGAGGGCGTTATCCCGGTCCGCGAGCTGTCCATCCGCAAGGACGCTAACCCTGCAGACATCGTTGCACTCGGTGATCCCATCGAGGCCCTGGTTCTCCAGAAGGAGGACAAGGACGGTCGTCTGGTCCTGTCCAAGAAGCGTGCCGAGTACGAGCGTGCTTGGAACCGCATCGAGGAGAAGTTCAACTCCGGCGAGAACGTCGAGGGCGAGGTTATCGAGGTTGTCAAGGGCGGCCTGATCCTCGACATCGGCCTGCGTGGCTTCCTGCCCGCTTCCCTCGTCGACCTCCGTCGTGTCAAGGACCTCACCTCCTACATGGGCACCCGCATCGAGGCCCGCGTCATCGAGATGGACCGCAACCGCAACAA
>UMBF01043338.1_pt1 | contig 34059 bp, 24 predicted proteins | sample 1963901 | NCBI WGS metagenome assembly UMBF01 (sample SAMEA4835935, study PRJEB28245) | human gut metagenome | biome: gut microbiome; material: fecal sample | place: Denmark | collected 2008 | reverse complement strand
TTTCACGGTCTGCGTGTAGTTCCTTGTAAACTGACCTAAAGAAGAATATACACCACAATGCAATGGTATAAAAATATCTTTCAGCCAACAATTTACCAAATTTCTTTTTGGTAATATGCGATGTACACATAAAGTATCCAGTAATCAAGACAAAACAATTAATGCCTGTTTTTCCTGCCCAGCCAAATAGTAGCAAAAAATAATCTTGAAAATGCAAACTTGCCTGCGCATCAATGCAATCAAGTAATCCTGAATTCACAAGATAATGGTGAGCTACAATCATCAGCATTGAGAGAATTCTAAAAAGCTCGATGTTAGAACTCCTTACCCCCCTCAAATTTTTGTCTTTAACCAATTTTGTTTCCATTTAATTTTCCTCACATTGTAATTAGCATCGCATGCCGCCCAAATTTTTTCTTCCGTATTATAAAGAACCAAACAGCGAATTTACCGTTTTACTACTTTTACAATATTTATTTAATATTCAACGCATTTCTGCCGTAATAACCATTACGTTGCCTACTGCTCACCACGAAGAGGTATGCAATCGTCGAGCAGCATCACCTGCACGGAAAAGCCATGCAGGCGTTCTTATGATTTTCGCTTATTTATGTATTTTTGACTATCTTTTATCCCAGAATAATATCGCAGATACGGTCAACATCTTCCAGCGCCAAATCTGCATACAACGGAAGCGTCAACACACGCAATGCCAAATGCTGTGCCACAGGCGTTTTCTCTGTTCCAGCAGTCGGGTAGTTCCGATAACACTCAAAACTGTTAGTCAACGGGTAGAAATATTTTCTAGCCGTAATCCCCTGCTCAGACAACATCTCGTAAACTTCATTGCGAGTATACTTGTAGCCATCAAACACGACCGGAAAATATGCATAATTGCTTTCCACATTTTCCTGAACCGCGCTAAGCTTAATGCCTTCTACACCAGAAAGTCGCTCACGGTATCGTTCTACCACTTTCTTTCTCTTTGCGATTTCATCGGTTAAGTGGCGCAGATTACAAATTCCCATTGCTGCCTGGAACTCATTCATCTTGGCATTACCACCAACAAAACATACAGATTCAGGTCCATGAATACCAAAATTCTTCTGATCATTCAGCAACTGAACCCAGCTGTCATTTTTGAAGCAAACCGCACCGCCCTCAATGGTATTAAACACCTTAGTAGCATGGAAGCTGAACATGGATGCATCACCAAAACATGCCGAAGACACGCCTTTGTACTTCACCGCAAATGCATGGGCAGCATCATAGATGACTTTCAGCCCATATTTCTTTGCAATCCTGTCAATTTCCTCTACATCACAGAGGTTTCCATAAACATGTACAGGCACGATAGCAACAGTGCGATCCGTAATAAGACTCTCCATCTTTGTAACATCAATGGTATAATCTTTCTCATTAACGTCACAGAAAACTGGAACCAAGCCATTTCTAACAATTGCATGGGTAGTAGATGCAAAAGTAAACGGTGTAGTAATCACTTCGCCGCCCTCTGGCAGATTCAATGCTGCAATAACATTCTCCAATGCCAAATGACCATTCGTATAAAGAGCCACATGCGGAATTCCCAAAAATTCCTCCAACTGTGCCTGTAACTGCCTATGCTTCACGCCCATATTGGTCAGCCAGTGACTATCCCAAATAGGTCGGATTTCTTCAATGTACTCATCAAGAGTCGGCATAGATGAACGGGTAACTAAAATTTTATTATCCATATTTCCCTCCACAATCAGATACTTTTTAATAATGCTTCTGTAACATCTGTTTTCTGAATATTCCAATCTTTTCCCAGATTATTATTCAACACTTTCTTATAGAAACTGTATGCGACACTGACATCAACAAAAGAAAGGCCAATGGAATTGAAATAACAAATCTCATCATCATTTTCCCGACCAGGCTTTGTCCCATCTATAATGTCAGCTACATTGGCATATATATCACTATCTTCAAGCAATCCCTCTTTATACATCCGAGCAATGGTTGGTGAACCTCTATGTTTCAAAGAGTGCCAATCATCACAAACAATCTTTGAAGCCTTTTGTGGAACAGCATATTCATCTTCCCACCCGCCTACATGGCAATAATAAGTTCCCTTTCTTACAGCACTTGCTTTTAGAAGAGGTTCTTGACAACTTACCGCTGTAACAATTATATCGGCGTTTTTGGTAGCCTTATCATAATCAGAATTACATGCCACAAAATCAACATCAGGATACTTTTTTTTCATCGTATCAATAAATTGATTCTCCCCGTGCTCACTCCTGGATGCTACATAACAAGTATCTATTTGAGGGAACATCCGTTTAATTGCAATAAAGTGTGCCTTTGCCTGTTCTCCAGAACCAATTGTTCCATACGTATGGCTATCTTTACGAGCTAAATATTTTGCACCAATTGCCCCCATACAGGCTGTACGTAATGCAGTGATTAACGTGCCATCCATCACAGCAAACGGGAAGCCTTGTTCTAATTCAGATAAGATAATTACACCAGAAACATTCTGAGATGAAAACTTATGCGGGTTTTCTGGAAAAACAGACACCCATTTAACACCACAAACACCATCTTTCATTAATGTTGATGGCATACAATTTATTCTATCCTGCGTTTCTGAGTTAAAAATCTGTGATATTTTATCCGGGAGCATAACTCCACCATTTTTATAATCAACAAGAACTTCTTCAATTACTCGAATAACCTCCTGAATATCACAACATCCCGCCGCCATAATATCTTCCATGGATATCAACTTTATGTTCAAATCGTTTTTCAAGAATATCCCTCCCCTCATAAGATCCTATCTACGGAAAATTTCTCATATTGCATATTATTACCCTGCGTATCAAATACCAACATATTATCCTGTAGCTTTGATATCTCCGTCTTAAGTTCTTCCGTATTAGCACACAAAATATCTACTTCGGCCATTCTTTGATTTACGTCGTAACTCCAAGGGATTTCACTTCCAATCTCACACCTTGGAATCAGTGAAACCACTTTACAATTATCCGTTCGGTCAAATCCCTGCATTTTAGCAACTTTGCCTGCTTTTAACGTGGGGAACAAAACCGCTGCACGCCTACCGTTCAGCTTAACCCCATCTTCCAACGGTTTCACATTACCGCAATTGCCTTCCAATGCGTAATGAACCATTGCCTCCATCAAATCAATCCCAAATTCTTTTGTATACACTCTTTCGTAATCGACACCCGGAAATCTCAGCCCCGGATCAAAGAACCTAAATTTACCATTGTCTTCAAACCCCTGCATAAAGATTGGACCGTTCTTGTATCCCATTGCTTTAAACATTTTCATGACATTTTGATGTGCCGTTTTCAAATATTCATCTGTAAATCTTGATGGAGAAACAGCGCAGGCTACAACTTTTTCAAGGTGATTTCCCTCAGAACCACAGTAACTGTCTACTGTTCTGATCAAATAGGCTTCGCCATCCACAAAGAAATATGTAACCTGAAACTCATGAGCACCCTTCATATATTTTTCGATAATGATATCCCCATTTGAAGATTCACTTTTTGCAAAGCTAATTGCATTTTCAAGTTGTTCTATCGTATAGCACACGGACTGTCCACGCGATCCTCTGCTGTCAACCGGCTTAACAAACAGTGGAAAGTCAGCTCGTCCAGATAAAGCTTCTTCTTCCGTGTACTCAGGAATAACATCAACGCCGTTCTCCACACACATTTTTTTAAATGCATGCTTATCAGTCATATAGAAAAACTGGTCTTTTGTTCCATAACACGGCAAATCAAGTGCCTCACAGATTTGTTGATATGGTCTTTGACATGGATCAATGTATCCGCAAATGACACCATTCACTTGCTCTTGCTTACAGCGTTCAACAATCTGATCTACATCTTTTATATTAAGCATCCATGCTTCATCTGCGACTTTCTTTGCAGGAGAATCCACAAGATAATCTGTAACAATTGTGTATACACCCATCTTTTTAGCTGCCTCAACCAGCTTTATCTGTTGGGCGGTTCCACCAAGAATCAATATTTTTTTCATTATCCATCCTCCATTACTTTTTACTAACTACTGATTGAACTATGCTAGTTAAATATTGATAAGCTTCTAAATGAAGCAACGAGGACAAACCAATATAAATAATTGCTCCAAGCGGCACTTGTATTAAAAGTGTCAGTAAATCTGATAAACCAAATAGTTTAACCAAGTTCACACAGCCACCCATAAACAATGCTGTCATAATACTTGGAAAAATATCCCTTAATTGTTCCAGATAACCATATCCAAGCAATCTCTTATTTGGCCAAGAATTGATAATTTGACTTGTAATACTGCTAATTAACAGACTATATGCCATCACCATAACACCAAAGCGCATGGTCGAAAGAAGCAAAATCATGCCAATTGTTTTCTTTGCAATTTCCAATTTCAGAAAGTAATCACTTCTGCCCATTGCATTGATAGCATTAAGATTTGCTGTATGAATCGGCCAGAACATATATGTGATACAAAAAATTTGAAGATAAGGCACACATGGTAACCATTTTTCAGTTAGAACCAGTCGTACAATAGGCGTTGCACAAAATGCCAGTCCCACCATTAGCGGTGCCATAATGTAGGTGCTTGTCTTGATTGCTCTTCTAGTCATGTTTTTTACACGCTCACGGTCATCCTGAGCACTTGAAAGAGTCGGTAGAAGAACGCTATCGATTGAACTGTTTATATTCGTGACAATAAGTTTGGGAAATTTATCTCCTTGATTGTAATACGCCAAATCCGCAGAAGAATAAAACTTTCCAATTATCAAATTTCTAAGATTGTTGTATACAGTATCAAGCAACGATGAAACCAGCAATTTCCACCCGAAAGAGAGAAGCCCCTTTAATCGTTTCCAAGAAAACATTTTCTTTGGACGCCATTTTACTGTAATCCATAGTATTAACGTATCAATCATCGTGTTTGATAATTGCTGTGCAACAATTGCCCAAACCCCAAATCCTGCATAGGCAAGGCCTACACCAAGAAATGCTGAAAAAATAGTTCCTCCCAATGTTGCAAAAAAGAAACGCTTAAAGAGCATATTCCGTGATACGTAAGATTGTTGAATTCCTTTAACACCAGAAATCACAATCGTCAAACTAATTACTCTGATAATTGGAACCAATGAACTATCACCATAAAATCTAGCAATTACCGGAGCCGCCAAGAACATTCCTATGTAAAGAATAATACATACCACAAAATTGAAGTAAAATACTGAGGAAAAATCCAGATCATCAGCATTCTTTTTCTGAATCAATGCAGTGCCCAATCCGCTATCTACAAATACTTGCAGGATTGTCGTAAATACCGTTACAAGAGCAATTGTTCCATAATCCTCTGGTGACAAAAGACGTGCAAGAACAATTGAAACAATAAATGTAACTAATTGTGCACCACATCGTTCAGCAAAACGCCAAATAAAGTTTTTTATTGTTGTATTTTTCATCTTGAACTTTCATATTTTCCTTATAGTTTTATATTTTTCTATACCGATAAATTTTATAACCACCTTTTTTATCTGAAACCTTACAATGCTATTTATTATCGTCTTCAATTTTCTACTATCAAACTGATTCAGTCTCTTTCGATTTGATTCAACATCAAACTGCTCAGCTACATTCAAAGTAATAGTTTTGGCTCCATCAATTTGCTGTTCCGAATAATTATAGTTATCTGCACAAATTCTTTTTTTGCTATTTAATCCAATATTGTCGCAGTAAATACCTGATCCGTCAAAGCCATGATTTCTAACCTTAGAAAGTGTCGGACTGATAATATATTTATTAAACAACTGCATATAACAGCCGCAAGCCACATCAGAAAACTGTACAACTAAATTTCTTTTCCCGTAATTAAAAGTTCCGTCCAGAGAATCTAAATATCTTGCAACCGTCATCTCTCTTTTTCTTATGCGATTCTTTGAAACATACTCTGGTATACAGCCTTTCACTATATCTTCATATACTGTATAAAATTTTTTTCTCCAGAATCCTGTTCCCCACATTGGAAAAACATAATTATTTTTAAAGGCATTATAATTATTACTAATGTTCCAATCAACGGGGTATGAATAACCTGTTACTCCTATAACATTGTCATCGTCCTCATATTTTTCAAGACAGCAATCCATGTATTCTAAAAAATCCACAGAAAACTCGCAATCGTCATCAGTCCTAATAAATCTATCATGTTTTTTCAAAACATAATCTCTCAATGCCACCATATTAGCTGCCCCACCATAGTTATATGGTCGTTTAATGACGTGTAGATTTGCAAATTCTGTGCAATCACAGCTCAGATATTCAACTATTCTCTTGTATCCATCCCAATGTGATTCTTTTGCAGGATAATCAACAGCAATATATACTTCTGTATATTTAGCCCAGGTATTTTTTTTCAAGCTCTCTAAGCATCGAATAAAATGATCGGATCGACATAATGTTGGAATCAAAACCGGTGCATAAATCATTATTATCTTTCCTTTCTAAAAGTTAATGCTACAAATTTTTTAACAAATCCCTTGATTCCATAACAATACATGTTTTTCCATACGCTAAATAACACGTTATGTTCTAGTGAAATATGTAGCTTCTCTTCTAATTTTTTTTGTACTTGTTTTACTTTTTTTTCTTTGTCCGTAATCCATGTTGCGGAATAATGATGTATAGAACATGTGTTTTCGGTGATTGAAATTTCTCCCGTATAATAATTCATTGGACAAAAGTAATCCACCGGATAAATATTCAATCCTGTGATTTTTTCAATTTTCCCATCATACTGATAACCTTGCTCATTCAGCAATTCTGTTGTATATTCGCATATTGTTTTCATATGAAACTTATCAAAGTGAATATTGTTATAATAATCAAGTACAGTCTTAAAAAAAGCAAGACCCTTTTCTGCTCCCATACCGAGACCAGGATTTACTAGCACTGTGTTTTGTTCTAATCCGTACTCATTTCCCATGAATGAACCTTTAGCGATGATATCACTCGCTCTTTTTATCACTTCAACATCAGTATCAAAGTACAGCCCACCATAGTTATACAAAATCCAAAACCTTGCATAGTCGGAAACAAAGGCCCACTTTTTTTCCGCATATGCTTCTTTAACATAATCACAAATATTCACATTAAAATTATCTTCATTCCACTCGACTATCTCATAATCCGGATAATATTTTTTCCATGATTCTATACAGTCCACAGCATCCTTTGGTAATTGTTTCCTGCCAAACCAACAATAATGTATTACTTTTGGAATTCCCATCTTTTTCTCCTCACTTATGCGCTTATACTTTCCTCATTCGCTCATGTACCCACAGATACATTTTTGGGGAAACAAAATATAGTAAAGATTTTACCTTTGTTTTTGGATAATAAGCGTTTCTCCAAGGCTCACTACGCTTCCATTTTGCAGTGGATAAAAAATCCGGGAGTTTCCAAACTGCTTGTAGATATGTATCTACCATATGATCACGAAGGTAGTAAAGGTCACTCCGTCCGCTATTGTCATATATTTTTTTCAACTCATTTGTTACGATTAAATCCGATCTACCACTTTTTTCCATATTTGAAGAATGCATTATTGATCCTTCTCTCATATAGTGAAAATATATATTAAGATTACTATAATATATTTGTTCTGCATTCATTAAAAGCTGTGGCGTCCACAACTCATCTTCATGCAGTATGTTCTTTCTAAAAGAAAAGCAGTGCTTATCGACAAATGTCTTTTTTACCACATGGAACTGTGCACAAAGCAATACACTTTTGGGATATTTTCTTAACATTTCCATGTACTCATGACTCGAATATAGCCCTGATGGAATTTCATAGTGGCATTCATCTTGAATCTTTCCATAATCATCTATTGTTTTGGACATACAGACAACTACATCACTTGAATATTTACATAAAACCTTCTCCAAAGATTCTAGAGCATCTTCTGTTATGTAATCATCACTGTCTACAAACCAAACATATTTTCCTTTACAATGCTTCAATCCCTCATTTCTAGCGTCTGACAATCCACCATTAGTTTTATGAATACATACAACATTTTTTCTGCATTTGGCGTAACTATCACAAATTATTCCACTACTGTCTGTAGAACCATCATCCACCAAAATCACTTCGTAGTTTTCCGTTTCCTGACATAAAATTGAATCCAAGCAGCGTTTAATATACTTTTCCACATTATAAACAGGAATAATTATACTTAATAAGATATTATCCATTCATTACAACCTTCTCTCTCCATATAATCTTTACACTATATGATTTCAATGAATTATTTTTGTGTCTAAGAAATATCACAATCAAATCCAATGAACACCATAGGGGAACACCCCACTACCATTATATAAAAATTCACATACAAACACATAAATTGCATATATGGAGAAAAGCAAAAAAGCTAACTGTTTACTTTTTCCTCTTTTAACAGCTTCTCCCCAAAATACTATTTCAAACATCAAATAGTATAATCCTAATCTGGACAAAAAAGAAAAGAACATCCCAAGAGCAGATGTTGCTAGTCCCGCAATATAGAATATACTTTCGCACTTATTGATGCCAATCGTTTCTCTTTCCCCTTTTCTCTCTTTAAATACAATAATTTCCTTTTTACTATATTGAAGAGCTAAAATAAGAACAAAAACAATTATTCTGTATATAAAAGTAGCATTAACATCTGCTCGTTTTTGTGAAAAATAGTTTGATATCTGTGCCGATTGTGTTTTCACAAGGACTATTGAAACAATCGGAATTGCGATAAGTAGCGGAAATAGCATCCATTTTTTTTGTTTGCTAGGAGCAACTTTCCAATAGTAGACAAAAAAGAAAAGCAGTCCTAATAGGGCTGATGAATGAAATACTGATGCCAGAAGTATTGCTATACAAAATTTAATATAACCTCTTTTTTCTAAAAATCTAGTTGCAAAAAAAACAATAGCTATCGCAATGTACTGGCGCATTATGTTAAGCGTATTCATATAATGCAATGTTATATAGAGAAACACCATATATGAATATGAGCAATCTTTTCTGAAATCCCACAATCGATATAATATTAATGCATTAGTTACAGTTGCGTAAAGAAGTAATAAACACGTTACATTTCCAGAAAAAGCATTCATTAAAAGACGAGATATTTCTCTAAAACCAGTCTCTTTAAACAACCATATAACAGAAAAGTTTGTCTTAAAAGCCGAAATATATTGATAGGTATCTAACCCAACATTATCATTTCTTAACCCTGCTCCTAAAGAAAGTGTAATAATTCCAAGTACCAAAAACAGCTTGTTATCCTTTAAATCTGCTAATTTAAATAATATAAATGCGACAACACATATCGTTATAAATAAAATATATCCCATCTTTATCCTCGTAATTTATCCTGTTTACTTTTCCTTAACCTTGAAGCTATATAAATTAATAGATACGCTTTATAATTCAGCATTTCTAATACACAGCGTGTTGCTGTATCAAGGCTTTCCTTGTCAAAAGTTTTAATGTCAAATTCTTCTGAATATTCCTTATGCAAATTGGACATAAATTTGATTGCATCTGTCACATTGGTATTCATTGTGCAACGGTACATACCAATAGAAATGGCCTTTAATGCTAGACTATTGAGCGACTTCTTATATTTTTCATATTCTCCAATCTCTTGTAAATGGTTTTTCATTGCCGTAACCATTGGATGCCAAGGGTCCTTATCTCCTTTTGTGTGCTGCCCGTTCGAATTCTGAACATAATGATAGATTACTTTATCTGCAAATTTCACATTTTGTGCATTCCTCAATATTTCAAAACTGAAAATTGCTTCTTCGCCAACACTATACCCTTCAAACTGTACATTTACTTTCTCTAAGAGATCTCTTCTGATAACCTTAAACATTCCCCACGGTAATTTGCCTGTCATTTGATTACTTAACATTCGTTCTCTAGCAGCACCCGCATTTTTCTTTATATTCAAATAATTTGCAATATCTCCATTGGGATACTCTGTTACAGCTTCAACAAAAATCAGGTCAGCTTTATTATTATCACTACACCGGATAATAGTTTCTAAAAAGTCCTTTTCCCAGTAATCATCTGCATCTATAAAGGCAATATAATCTCCTTCACTTTGAGAAATACCATTATTTCTTGCGATTCCAGGGCCAGCGTTATCTTGACAAATTATTTTTACTCTGCCATCTTCTTGTGCATATTGACTAACAATCTTGTGAGATTCATCACATGACCCATCATCCACAATAATGAATTCAAAATCTTTTGTTGTTTGTTGCAAAACGCTTTGAATTGTTTTGTCTAAAGTTTTTTCTGCGTTATACACGGGCATTATGATTGAAAATATCACTTCTGAGTACTCCTTATCCATCCTCAATACAATTCGTTTACCAGTTTTTCAAGTTCTTCATTAAATTTCGCATTATTACTGCTCATACCATGTCCCATACTGGCGACAATCTGGTCATAGTTCGTTATGATATCTCCCAGTGTATTAATGTCCTCCACCGGAATAATTGTTCCCATTCTCTGTGCTACATTTCTTGCAAACTCAACCTGATGGTCGTTCACATGCTCATTGAACTGATGCTGACGCGGCACAACGATGGGCGTTTTTCCAATCTGCAGCGGCATGATGAAACTGGCGGGGCCACCGTGGGTGATCACGATCCGGGCATCGGCCACATTCTTTACCATCTGCTGGTACGGAATCAATTTGCTCCACTGACAATATTTCGGCTCATATGTACTAAATCCAGTTTGGATAATTACATCATCTTTGATAGCCCCATCGCGTTTCAGTTCGTCTACTTTTTGAATCAGTCGATTAAACGGCTGCTCATGTGTTCCTACCGTCACAAAAATCATTACTTCTTACCCCTACTTAGAAAATGCTGCCGAGGTTGACCGCTTTCGGATAAACCTTTTTCTGCTCTTCCCACTGCACAACAAACTTGTCTACAATGGGATAAACCATCTTTCCCGTCATTGTCGGCTTATCAATCCGATCAAAGACCTCAATATAAACCAGCTTTGCGCCCATCATCTTTCCAATGTAAAAGAACGGAACCGCAACTGCTGCACCGCAGGAAATGATTAAATCCGGCTTTTCCTTATGCAGCACGTCCCACGCGATTTTAGTATTCTTAATGAGCGCCTTGATGCTACGGTTTGTCGGAAAGTAGCACGGGTAGACTTTTTCTCCCTCCAAAAGACTTCTCGCATCTTCTTTGTCAAAGGTCACCCAAAAACGATTTTTGTCCTTCCAAAAAGGCTTTAACATATAAAGGTGGGTCAAATGACCGCCAGATGAACCCACCAAGCACACTTTTATTTCATCTTTTTTCTTCATCTGACTCTCTCCTCTAAAAAATTCATTCATACCGTAATAATGGTTTAGAAACTGCTTCGTATATTTCGGAAAACAGTCCTTTCCTTTACGTGTAACAACGTCCAATTCCCATACACTCAATTCTTTGGTTGTTTCAGACAACACAAATAGCGGATAGGCTCGCTTGCCTGTCCGCTGGCTGTCACCCCACCCTCATGGTCGAGATTTCTTCCTGTGCAGCATTTCTGCCGCTCAAAAAGATCATTCGTTCATTCTTCGGGTAAGAAAATATGAACTTCGGGTCGCGGAGCCTTTCGTTCTCTGCCGTACCCTTGTCCCTATTATGACAGCCGCGTATTATTTCACACTCCCCATGGACGGTAACTACAACTCTTTTACCAAACATCTTCGGCAGCCATGTAAAGAAGGCAGGCTCCTCCGTATCAGGTACTCAACAACAGTTTTACGAAGTAGGTGATAAACTCATGGATTCTCATTGTTTTCTCTTGTTTTTCGCCATCTCCTCAAAACTTCTGAAAAAGCTGTGCCAATTTTGTGCCGCAGGGGCCAAAAGTTCGGCGTTTTAGTTCATATATAGTTCATATAACTGTAAAACACGACCGGTTTTAGTGCCCCATATAGTGTGCAAAACAGGTTCTTTTTGATGATGCTACGTCAGTATGGTTTATCGGCCGCACATTTCCCTCTTCCTTATCTCCAACAGCACTCCGGTCAAAATCACCAGCGAGCAAAGCAGGGTCAGCCACCAGTTTTCGGTAAAGCCGGCGATCAGGTAGCCAACAGCACACACGGCAATGACCACAAAGGCGTACTGCATCTGGGTTTGCACATGGTTGATATGGTTGGACTGAGCACCGGAGCTGGACATGATGGTAGTATCAGAAATAGGCGAAATATGGTCACCGCAGACAGCACCAGCCAGGACAGCCGCTACAGAAATGATCATCATGGTCGGGTCCAGTTCAGCAAACATGTTGACCACGATGGGCACAAAAATAGCAAAGGTGCCCCAGCTGGTGCCGGAAGAAAAGGCAATAAAAATTGCAATGCAGAAGATGACCAGCGGCACAAAGTTCATCAGGCTGGAATTCAGATTGATGGCCGAACGTACAAAGGTACCGATACCCAGGGCGTCCGTCATACCTTTCAGAGTCCAGGCCAGCACTAAAATCAGGATGGCGGGCATCATAAGCTTGCCACCTTCGGGAACGGAATTCATAAAATCCTTAAAGCCGATGACACGGCGCGGCAGATACAGAAGCAGCAGGAATCCCACTGTGACCAAACCGGCAAACACCAACGCTTCCGAAGAAGAACAGTTGGCAAAGTCCTCCACCAGATTCTGGCCGCCGTTCAGGTGGCCGGTCCAGATCATAGCTGCGATTGCCGTTGCAATCATGACGACCATGGGCGCAATCAGATCGATGACCTTGCCTTTGGCGTATTTGCCGCCCTCGGTCGGGTCTTTTGTTTCCTGGTTCTGGAACTCTTCCCCGCCGGAGGTGAACAGATCACCTTTGGCCGCGTTCTCTTCATGCTTTTTCATCAGGCCGAAATCGAAGCCCACAATGGAGGTGAAGAACACCATATACAGGGTTAAAATTGCATAGAGGTTGAACGGAATGGTTTTAACGAACATCTCAAAACCGGACATGGAGCTGCCCGCCGGAACGTAAGAGTTGACGGCTGCCGCCCAGGAAGAAATCGGCGCAATGATGCAGACTGGCGCGGCGGTTGCATCAATGATATACGCCAGCTTGGCGCGGGAAACCTTGTACTTATCTGTGACAGGGCGCATGACAGAGCCAACCGTCAGGCAGTTGAAGTAGTCATCCACAAAAATCAGCGCACCGAGCAGAGAGGTCGTTACCAAAGCGGAGCGCTTACTTTTCAGGTGGCTGGAGGCCCATTCACCGTAAGCGCGGGTGCCGCCGGATTCCTGCATGAGCATAACGATCATGCCCAAAAGGATCATGAACATCAGAATGGAAAAATCCACACTATCGATCATTGTGTTAAACAGCGTATCAAACGCAATCCACGGGTGGAATTCTGCCGCCAACAGTGCGCCAAGGGCACACCCCGCAAACAATGACAAATACACTTCTTTGGTCAGCAGTGCCAGCGCAATCGCCACAATGGGCGGCATCAGTGACCACCATGTTCCTACAAACATCCTTTATTCTTCCTTTCCTCTTTTGATCTAATCAAAGTTATTCTAACATATTGTCCATGCCGATTCAATACGTAAAAAAATAATATATCCTAGATAACGTTGTTTATTTTTCCCCTTCTCATTCTCTTTCTTTTGACGCAAGCTGCACCCAAGAATCAGATTTTTTTGCCAGAAATCGATATTTTTTGGTGTATGCCAATACCATCTTGCTGCACTCTATGCTATAATAAAGGCAATACCGCATAATTCTAAGTGCCGATACGGCGAGCGAGGTGCGGCAGATGCCAAGCCAAAAGCGCAGATAATACTGGATGCTGCAAAGGTGAGCGCCGCCAGTGGCGGAAACAGCGAACCGAAGCAGGGGCAGCGGTCGCAGAGTGCGAGGGGCTTTCGCCCCCGAAGCACGATGCGGGTACCGCAACCCGACATTATCGAGCATTTTGGCAACGCAGATGCCGTGCCGCAGCTGCCGGAGCGGTGCTTAAGCCGCAAGGCGGGAATTGTGCGGTGTTGCCTAAAGTCAGATGCCATATAAAAATTGGCCACTACCGCCATTTTTGTCCTATTTTGTTATTTGCTATGCCCAACATCCCGGACCGGACTACAAACGTTCCCCAGAAATCCGCGCCGCAAAGTCAAAAAAGGAGGGCCCACCATGTTCGTCCAGAAAGTACCGCATATCAAGGACCAGTTTTTGACGCAGGAACGCGCCAGCATGGAGCTGGAAAGCGGTCAGATTTCCGTGGGTTGGTATACCAACGAGCAGGACAGCCAGTCTGTTGTACACTCTCACCCGTATTATGAGCTTGTACTGCCCCTGGTGGGCAGCAACGTGCGCTATTCTGTGGACGGCAACATTTATGATATAAACCTGGGGGAAATGATCATCTTCCCTGCCCGGTGCTATCATGCGGGCATGTTCAATATCACGGATAAGATTTCTGAACGTCTGATTGCCCAGATCAGCGCCGAGCTATGGCAGGAAGCCCTGCTGGCCAGCGGGCTGGTTGCCCCCACCTGGCTGGGGCAGCTGGTGATCCTGGATGCAGACGCCGTCACCGCATGGGATCTACGCGGCTTATTTGAGCGGATGGCCCAGACCGCTTACTTACACGGCAGCACCCAGCACATGGTGCAGCGGTGCGAGCTGGTGGAGCTTTTGTTGCTGATGGACCAGATTGTGGCCGAGCGCCGCACGGCACCGCCCAGCGCTACAAGTGCCCTGGTTGCCAAGGCCGTTGCTTTTTTGCAGGCCAATTATACCGACCCGAACCTAACCGTTGGCAGCCTTGCCAAATATACCTACACCAGCCGGGAGCATTTGTCCCGCGCGTTCAAAACCTACACGATGGAAAGTGTGCACGGCTATTTGACCAACCTGCGCATGCAGCATTGCCGCCGTGCCATTGCAGCCGGCGCCAGCGTGCTGGATGCCTGCAACGCCAGCGGTTTTACCAATTATACCAGTTTTTTGAAAACTTTCCGCAGTTTATACGGCATTACGCCGTCCGAATATCGCAACCAGCTGCGGCGTACGCCGGAGCAGGTTCACTCTACCCCATAAACAATGTAAGCCGCCCGATATCAAGTCTTGGACAACTTTTTCCCAAATAAATTTGAAAAAGGCACAAAAACAGGCTCATCAAAGCCAAAGCAGTTTTCAATCTGTCCTTGGCTTTGATGAACCTTTATTTAAGGCAACACCGCACAATTCCCGCCTGACGGCTTAAGCACCGCTCCGGCGGCTGCGGCACGGCATCTGCGTTGCCAAAATGCTCGATAATGTCGGGTTGCGGTACCCGCATCGTGCTTCGGGGGCAAAAGCCCCTCGCACTCTGCGACCGCTGCCCCTGCTTCGGTTCGCTGTTTCCGCCACTGGCGGCGCTCACCTTTGCAGCATCCAGTATTATCTGCGCTTTTGGCTTGGCATCTGCCGCACCTCGCTCGCCGTATCGGCACTTAGAATTATGCGGTATTGCCTTAATGCAAAATCCCGCTGTGTTTGTAGAAATAGACCATATTTTCGACTTTTCAGATACACCCTAAGGAAAAAAGAAGGATAAACAGGCCCGAAAAGCGGAAAATGAAGTTGATGAAAGAAATGGAATGAAAACCTCAAAGCGCAATACAATATGCAGCTTCTAACCGCCAAGGAAAAAACTCAAAAGCAAGTTATTGGCTTTTCCTGATGTTTTTTCCTCTTTTGCAAGTGGCATGCGGCAGTCCATCGAAGTTTTTTCCGCTGGCTAAACGCTGTTCCTAATATTCAACATGCTTCACATATTCGCTCTTCTGCTGGTTTACTTTTTCACATCTTTTGCTCGCCCTTACTTTGTGCTTGCTCAACTCTTAATTCACATTTTTTGGGCACAAACAGCTTTATGCAGTCGGTTCCTTCCAATTTCAACAGCTGGATTTTTCGCTCAACACCACCCGCATAACCGATCAGGCTGCCGCTGGCACCCACCACACGGTGGCACGGGATGATGAGCGAAATGGGGTTATGTCCCACGGCTCCGCCCACCGCCTGGGCGGACAGGCGCGCCGTGCCATGCTTTGCCGCAAGCCGGGCGGCCAGCGCGCCGTATGTTGTCGTTTGCCCGTATGGGATTTGCAGCAGCAGCGCCCACACTTCCTGCCGGAAGTCTGACCCGATGGGGTGCAGCGGCGGCATAAAATCCGGCATTTTTCCGCTGAAATACACATCCAGCCAGCGCTTTGCTTCGGTCAAAGGCGGGGTTTCGCGCTCCGTGCTCTGCGGGGCCAGGCCCGCCGCATAATACTTTGCGCGGTCAAACCACAAGCCGGTCAGGCCCACTTCATCCGCTGCCAGCAGAATTTCCCCCAAGGGGGACTGATAATGCGCGGTGAACATCATAGCATCTACTCTTTCTGTTGTACTTTTGATGTTTTCTCCGTGTGGGAACCAGCGGGTGCTGCCTTTTTGGCCGGGGCTTTCTTTTTGGGGGCATAATCCTTCAACCCCGGCACCGCGCCGCCCGCGGCGGCCCACAGGTAAAGGCTCGCCACGCTGCAATAAGGGCTGAACCGCCTGCGGTACTTTTCAAACAGTTTACGGTCAATTTTACGGTGATGGTACACCATGCGCAGCCCGCGCTGGATGGCAAGGTCATCATAGCTGAACACATCGGGCCTCTGCATGCAGAAAAGCAAAATCATCTCCGCTGTCCACACGCCAATGCCTTTCAGGGCACTTAACTCCCGGATCACTTCCTCATCCGGCTTCTGCCAGATGCCCTCCAAATCAAACTCACCGTTCTGGATCTTTCGTGCAAAGTCCGTGATGTACTCTGCCTTGCGGCAGCTGATGCCAAGCAGCTGTAATTGCTCGTTCCCTGCTTCCAGAATATGCTCGGCATCCACCGTGCCAAGGGCACCCCGCATGCGCTGCCAGATGGTAGCCTGCGCCTTGGTGGAAATCTGCTGCCCCACAATATGGTACACCACGGCAGAAAACAGGTCTGTATCCACCTCGCGATTCACCCGGCCCACCTGGGCAATCACCGCCCCAAGTTTTTCATCTTTGCCGCTCAGGTATTCCGTTTCTTCCTGCCCGTATTGAAAGTACATGGTCTTTCCTTTCCTGTGTTCTTTTCGTGTTCTGTGTGTTGGTTTCTGCGTTTATCCTGCCATCATTATACCATGCTTTGCGCGGTTTGGGCATCGGCGGCGAAAGCGTATTTTTTTATGGCAATACCGCATAATTCTAAGTGCCGATACGGCGAGCGAGGTGCGGCAGCTGCTAAGCCAAAAGCGCAGATAATACTTTGTGTATTATCGAGCATTTTGGCAACGCAGATGCCGTGCCGCAGCCGCCGGAGCGGTACTTAAGCCGTCAGGCGGGAATTGTGCGGTGTTGCCTTATCTCCACTTTCCCCCGATACAACAGCCAGCCACCCCACCGTGGAACATTCCCACAGGCAGGGCGGCTGGCTGCTTTTATTTTTGTTTGTTTATGGGTTCAGTGCGCGGTGGATCAACACGCGCAGGTTTTGTATGGGCGTTAGCGCGTCCGGGTGCTTGGAAACATAGCACAGCCCTATCAGCCCACCCGCCGCAGCGGAAAGCAGAGCCAGATCACAGTAATCATCCGGCAGGGCGGGGTTGATCTCCCCTTTTTGCCGCAGGGCTGCCATGGTTCTGTGCAGCACCCCACGCAGGGCTTGCACACACTCGTCCATACCGCGGAGGTTCTCCCGTGCGCCAATACTGGAAGCGATCACCTGATAGGTTCCCATCCGGTTGCCGGAAAGATCCTGCAGGTAGGCCATCACGGCGTCCTCCAGCTCTTGCAGGGTGGTGCATGGCTCCATCAATACGGCAATGCGGGCAATCTCGGTATCAAAGCAGTACAGGGCCATTCCCTGCAGGATCTCATCCTTAGAGGCAAAGTATTCATACACGGTGCCCTTGCCGATTCCGGCTTCGTCCGCGATCTGCTGCACCTTCATGGCGGCGGGGTTTACCCCCTTGGCAATCAGGCGCAAGGCGGCTTCGTACAGGGCGGTTTCGCGTTCTTTGCGGATATCTGGTGTCATTGTGGCGTCCCCTCCCCGTTTTCGGTATCGGGTTTACCGGGCAGCTTTAAGCGGCGGTGCTCGGCGGTATCCGGTGTTTCGGGTTCCGGCTGGTTCTTGCCCTCTGCTGCGCGGCGGGCGGCAAATTCTGCGGCAAACTCGGCCGCATCATCGGGCAGGTCATCCATGCCGTCATCGCCCACATCAATGTTGACCGGCGGCTTGCGGTAGAAGAGGTCATACATCACCGGCACAATAAACAGGGTCATCAGCGTTGCATAGGAAAGGCCGCCCACAATAACAATGGCCATGCCTTTGCCCATCTCGCTGCCGGCATCCTTGCTGAAGATCATCGTTACCATGGCAAGCACGGTGGTCAGGGTCGTCATCAGGATGGGGCGCATACGGGTGCGGCCGGTTGCCACCAGGGCATCGGTGCGCTCCAGCCCGCCAATGCGCAGCTGGTTGGCGTAATCCACAAACACAATGCCGTTGTTGACCACCACGCCCATCAGCACAAGGAAGCCCATGAGCGAAATGACCGAAAGCTGTTCGCCGCCAATCATCAGGCCGATCATGCCGCCGGTAAAGGCCAGCGGAATGGTGAACAGCACAATGAAGGGGGAAAGCAGGCTTTGGAACTGCGCCACCATGACAAAATAGACAAACAACAGTGCCAGGGCCATCATTTTGGCCATCTGCTGGATCATCTCGGTCACCTGGGTGGTTTCACCGGCAATTTCAGCGGTGCAGCCATCTGGCAGGTCCAGTGCTTCCAGCTGGGGGCTCAGATCACGGGAGATCAGGGTGGTGTTGTAGCCTTCGGCGGTATCGCTGGTCACGCTGATCTTGCGGGAGCCGTTTTCGCGCGCAATGGTCGCATAGGCGTTGCCGTTGGTGCGGGAGGCAAACTCGCCCAGGGTATGGGTCTCGTTCACGGTGCTGCCGTCATCGTCGGTGGTCGTTGTGATGAACTCCATCTGGAACAGATCGTCCAGGTTCGGGGTATCGGTCTTATCCACAATCGTCACATCATAGGTATCGCGGCCCACTTTCAGGGTGGTTGCGGTGGTATCGGTGCTGAGCTTTGCGGCGATCTGCTGGTACACCTGCGCCACCGTCAGGCCAAGGCGCATGGCTTTGTCCTTATCAATGACGATATGCACCTCCTCGTCGCCGGTTTCCTGCCCGTTGGAGACATTCTCGATGCCGTCCACGCTGTTCAGCAGGTCCATCACCTGCTGGCTGGCGGTGGTCAGGCTGTCCAGGTTCTGGCCGTAGATGTCCACCTCCACGCCGCTGCCGGACAATGCGCTCATATCCATGCTGCTGGCGCTGATGTCCACTTCGCAGTTCAGGTCAGCGGTGTCATCGGCGATCTGCTGCTGGATGGCCTTGCTGTTGCTGGCGCCCTCGTCAGTCAGCAGAACATAATAGGTAAAGCTGGTGTTGTCCGTGGTGCCCTCAGTGCCGGTCATCATCAGCATGCTGCTGGTGCTGTCGCTGCCGCCGGACATGGCGCCCACCGTTTCCACGCCGTCAATGTTGGTAATGGCGTCCATCACGGCGTCTGCGGTGGCAAAGGCATTCTCTTTTTCGGTATCCGCAGGCACCGTTACCGTAATCGAAAGCTGGTTGGAGCCCATATCCGGGATGAGCATCACGCCCATGGTGGCAATGCGCCAGACCGACACGGCCAGCAGCACGATCGCCAGTGTGAGCGGGATGGCCTTGCGCTTTAAGCAGAAGCGCAAGAGCTTTTCGTACCCGTTCAGGAAACGGTCGAACCAGGGGTGCTTGATCTCTTTTTGCTTGCGCAGTACGGTGGAACCGGCGCAGGGCACCACGGTAAGGGCCACAATGAGGGATGCCAGCAGGCTGAACGTGATGGTCCATGCCATATCGGAAAGCAGCTCCAGCACCATGCCGGTGGTAAACACCATGGGCAGGAACACGCAGACCGTGGTCAGGGTGGAGGACACGATGGCCCCCGCCACCTGGCGTGCGCCCTGCACCGCAGCACGCGGGGCCGGAATGCCGCGCCCGCGCAGGCGGTAAATATTTTCGATGACAACGACCGAGTTATCCACCAGCATGCCAACGCCCAACCCCAAGCCGGACAGGCTGAGAATGTTCAGGGTAATGCCACTGAAATACATCATGACAATGGCAAACAGCACACTGAGCGGCATGCTGATGGCCACCACCAGCGTGGGGCGGATATCCTTTAAGAACAGAGCCAGCACGATGATGGCCAGCACAGCGCCTTCGATCAGGTTGGACATGACGCTGTTCACAATCAGCTTGATGTAATCACCCTGATCCATGATGGTGGTCAGGTGCAGGCCGTCGTTTTCTGCCATCAGTTCTTTCATAGCAGCGGTGCTTGCGTTGGAGACAGACGAGGTGGAAGCCGTGGAGCTTTTATAGATTGAAAGCAGCACGGCGCGGTTTTTGCCCACCTTGGCGTAGCTGTCGTCCGCGTTATCGGTCAGCTCAATGTCCGCCACATCGGAAAGCCGCACATCGCCGATGCCGTCAATGCTGCACAGGACCATACTTTTCAGCTCATCCACATTGTCAAACGCATCGCCGACTTTTAAGATGTACTGGTTATCGTCCCCTTCCTCGCCGTCAATGTAACCGGCGGGCATAGAGAAGTTCTGCGCGGCGATCAGCTGCTTTAAGGTGTTCATGTTCAGCAGCTGGTCCAGATTGGCGCTTTTCAGCGCTTCCTCGCGGGCCGATTCATACTCTTCGCGGGCGGAGTTCAACTGGGTCTGGCCCGCTTCCAGCTGGGTGCGGCCGCTGCTGATCTGGAACTCGCCCAAACTGAGCTGGGCTTCGGTGCCGCTGAGCAGCAGCTGCACGGCCATATCGGCCAGTTGGGGGTCTGTCGGGTTGGCAGAAAGGCTTTCCAGCATCGATTGCAGCTTGCCGCGCTGATCGTTCAAATTGGCCAGCATGGCTTCGGCTTTGTCGATCTGGGTGTTCAGGGTGGTAATCGTCTGCTGTAGGGTTTGGCGCAGTTCCTCGGTGCTCTCGTTCAGGCTGGCTTCGGCTTCCTGCCGGGCTTTCAGCAGCACCGTTGCGTTCCGCAAGGCCGTCTGGGTGGTGGAAAGGGTGCTTTCATCACTCTTGTAACCATCCAGGGCTGCGCGCTGGCTGGTGGCAGTGTCCAGCTGGGTCTGTAAAGCCGCCTGTTCAGCTTTTTTGCTTTCGATTTCCGCGCGGATGGCATCCTGCTCTTCCGGGGCGGCGGTATCCAGCTGCTGTTCCAGCTGAACGATCTCGTTATCCTTCTGCTGCACCTGCACGGTCAGCGTCAGGATCTGGGCGTCCAGCGCGGCGCAGGCATCGCTGACGCTCTGCCCGCCGGTCAGGGCGGCAGCTTCGGTCTCAATGGCCTGCTGGGCGCGCTCGATGGAAGCCAGCATCGCGGCCATCTTGGTCAGGTCGCTCTTGGCTTCCTCCAAATTAGCGGGCATGGCATTTGCATCGTACTGGGGGTCATATTTTGCCAGAATCTCTTTGCAGGAAGCAAACAGTGCATCATCGATCGGCAGCGTCACTTCCGGCAGGCTGCTGGGGTCCACTTTCAGCTGGTTCAGCTTGCTCTGGGCGGTGTCCAGCTGGGTTTTCAGCCCCGCAATCTGCTCTTCCAGCTTGGGGATCTCCTCGTTCAGCTGGTCGATGGCATCCCGCAGCTGCTGGGTCAGGCTCTGCTTTTGGGTATTCAGCTGGGCTTTGCCGGAATCCAGCTGGCTCTGGGCACTGTCCAGCTCCGCCAGGCCGTCCTTGATTTTGGTCTCGTTTTCGTCCAGCTGCTTTTTGGCTTCGGCCAGGCGGTCGCTCACCTTGACCAGCAGTTTGTCATTCACCTCGTCAATTTTGTCCTGGTCCAGCGTGATCTGCACTGATTTTTTGACAAGGCCGGTGGTGGAAACGCTGGCCACGCCGTCCACGCGCTCCAGCTGGGGTACGATCGTATCCTCCACATAGTCGGAAAGCTCGTAGATGTCCATCCCCTCATAGTCCACCGCAACATACTGGGTGGCCATCATATCGGGGCTCATCTCCATCAGCGTGGGGGTGCTGGCCATATCGGGCAGACTGTCCGAAAGCTGGTTCACGGCGGTGCTGGCCTTGACCATGGCGCTGTCCATGTCGGTGTCGTCCTGGTATTCCAGAATGACAAGGCTGTAGTTTTCGTTGCTCTGGCTGGTCACGTTCTTTACACCATTCAGGGTGGAAAGGCTGTTTTCCAGCGGCTGGGTCACATCGCTTTCCACCTGTTCCGGGCTGGCGCCGGGGTAGGTGGTAATGACCAGCAGGTAGGGCAGGTTCATATTGGGCAGCAGGTCCGTCTGCATGCCGGTCAGGCTTACAAAGCCCAGCACCACCACCAATATGACCGCCACAAGTACGGTAAATGGCTTTTTAACACTGTATTTTGGCATTTGTTTGTTCCCTTTGCCCGCACTTTGGGCGGGCCTATGTTGGCGGATGTGACCGACCGGCCGGGTTCAGGCTGCCCCAAAAGGAAGGAGCGCCGAAGCGCAGCGCAGCCGCCGTGTAGCGCCCCTTTTTAGGGGGAAACGGAGCTTTTTCAGCGTGCTTGACCGACCGGTCGGTCGGTTTTTCGCTGTTATTATAGCACCGCGGAAAATCATTGTAAAGAGGAGATAAAGATTCCGTCCGTGCGGTACAGTTTGCCGCAAAAGCGGCAAAAATCGCCGCCAGCCTTGCTTTTTCGGCCCCAATCATGTAAACTGTTCATCATAAGTTTACAGTTATACGGTGCAGCTGAAAAAACGAACATTCAGTCGGTTTCCTTGTTTTCCGCTGCACCCTGGGTAAGGAAGGGCGTTTTGCATGGGGATCGTTGTCATCGGCGCAGTTTTTGTTGATATCAAGGGGTACCCCCTTGCCACCTATATTCCGGGCGGGCGCAACGCCGGGCGGGTAGAACAGGTACACGGCGGTGTGTGCCGCAATGTGGCGGAGGATATCGCCAACGTGGAGCTGCGCCCCACCTTTGTAAGCCTGGTGGATGACACTGGCACAGGGCAGGATGTTATTGATAAACTGGCGCGCCACAAGGTGAACACCCGCTATATCCAGCGCGTGCCGGACGGCATGGGCACCTGGCTGGCTGTGTTCAATAATGAGGGCGATGTGGTTGCCGCCATCTCCAAGCGGCCGGACACCAATCCCCTGACCGACCTGCTGGCCGAAAAAGGCGATGAAATTTTTAAGGACTGCGATGGCATTGCCATTGAACTTGATCTGGAAAAAGACACTGTAAAGCAGGTCTTGTATTTTGCACAGAAATACCACAAAAAGGTATATGCCGCGGTTTCCAACATGAGCATTGCCATGGAGCGGCGTGACTTTTTGCAGCAAATCGACTGTTTTGTCTGCAACCAGCAGGAAGCGGGGATCCTCTTTTCTGACGAATACGACCATATGGGGCCGGAGGAAATGTGCCGCACGCTGGCCGCTAATGTAGGCAGCGCCCGCATCCCCTGCATGGTTGTTACCATGGGGGACAAAGGCGCGGTGTACGCCTGCGCGGATGGCGAAAGTGGCATTGTACCCGCCAAAAAGGTAAACGTGATCGATACCACCGGCGCAGGCGATGCGTTCTTTGCCGGTACGGTCATTGGCCGCGCTTATGGCAAAACGATGGCGGAAGCCTGCGGCATTGGCAGCCGGCTGGCGGCTTCGGTCATCTGCACCGCCGAAAATGTCTGCCCGCGGTTCCGCCCGCAGGAGTTCGGGCTGGATGTTCCGGTTGTGGATTGAGCGCCGTTTCAGCAGGCCGGTCACAGCTGCCGGAGCGGTGCTTAAGCCGCAAGGCGGGAATTGTGCGGTGTTGCCCAAAGAATAAACAAGCCCCCGGCAAGTTTACAGCGTATGAACCGTGCTCCGCTGCCTGCCGGGGGCTTGCTTCATTCTATATCCCTGTTAAAATGTCAGCCGCATCTGGTTCCACGCCACATTGCCGTGGGTGGACTGGGAAACGCCCTCGTTCACAAAGCCAAATTTGGCGTAATAATGTACTAGTTTGTCCTTACAGGTCAGTACCAGACCCTTGCGGCCCTGCTGGCGGGCATCGGCAATGGCGCGGTTCAGCAGCTGGGCTGCCAGACCGTGTTTGCGGTACTCTGGCCGGGTCACCACGCCAAAAATCATCTGCCATGCGCCGGTTTCGCTGTGCAGAGCGGCATTTTCGTATAGATCATCGGTCAGATCGGGCTGGTCTGTCACCATGCCGTCCACAAAAGAAATCAGCGTTTCACCGTCAAACATCAACCAAAAGTGTCCGGCATAAGCCTGCAGACGGTCCCTGAACTGCTGTTCCGGCGCGGCTTCCGCCGCGGGGAAGCAGAGGGCCTCCACCTCCGCCAGCGCGGCGGCATCGGCGGGGACTGCGGTGCGTATCAACATAAAAAACATCCACCTTTCGGGGAAAAATCGGGGGGCGTTCCTGTGCCCCGTTCCGCCGGTCAATCCGGCCGGGCGCAAACGGCATGGCCCTTTGCTGTAAGCCATTATCCCATACCCCCGTCCAAATTGCAAGCGGGGTTTGACAGGCGTGTGCAGGAGCGGTATCCTTAAGGCAACACCGCACAATTCCCGCCTTGCGGCTTAAGCACCGCTCCGGCAGCTGCGGCACGGCATCTACGTTGCCAAAATACTCGATAATACACAAAGTATTATCTGCGCTTTTGGCTTAGCAGCTGCCGTGCCTCGCTCGCCGTATCGGCACTTAGAATTATGCGGTATTGCCTTAAAGTGTAACGGATGACCGCCCCTGTAGGCAAAGGAGTGTATTGTATTATGACCTGCCGCGTTCTGCGCATTGATGAACAGCTGTATGGCTGTGAGGAGCTGCCTGCCGGGCAGCCGGTGCTGTGTGATGTTCTGCTGGCCGATGCCGCCGGTACCCAGCGGGTGCTTCCCTACCCCGATGAAGCCCTGACTGCCCAGAACATCCAGGAGGGCGATACCGTTGCCCTGCTGCCGGACGGCACGCTGAAAAAACTAAGGTGTATCTGACACCCTAGGGTAAGCCCGCACTTTGCAAAAGATTCACCGTAACTTTACATCGGTATGGTTGTAGCCCGCAGCCAAATGGCCTATACTGAAATTAAGGGCAACACCGCACAATTCCCGCCTGACGGCTTAAGCACCGCTCCGGCGGCTGCGGCACGGCATCTACGTTGCCAAAATGCTCGATCATACACAAAGTATTATCTGCGCTTTTGGCTTAGCAGCTGCCGTGCCGCGCTCGCCGTATCGGCACTTAGAATTGTGCGGTATTGCCTAAGAACCAACAGGAAAGTGTGGATCACTATGACCTACCATGACATCAAACACAATGCCGAAGTAAACGAGCTGCTGAAAAAGGGCAACCAGAATTTGGGACTTTTGGGCTTTACCGACCATTCGCAGGCGCACTGCATCCATGTGGCGGAAACCGCTGCGCACATCCTGAAAAAGTTTGACTACAGCGCCCATGATATTGAGCTTGCTAAAATTGCCGGGTACATGCACGATATCGGCAACGCCATCAACCGCACCCACCACGCGGAATACGGCGGCCTGCTGGCCAACGAGATTTTGAAGCAGTATGATTTGAGCGTTGCGGACCGCATTACCATTGTTTCGGCCATTTCCAACCATGACGAATCCACCGGCGGCGCGGTGGACCCCATTTCGGCTGCGCTGATTATTGGCGACAAAACCGATGTGCGCCGCAGCCGCGTGCGGGAAAAGCCCAAAGCCAGCTTTGACATCCACGACCGGGTCAACTATGCCGTAACGGACCAGACATTAAAGATCAACACCGACAAAAAGGTCATCTCGCTGAATCTGCAGATCGACACGGACATCTGCTCGATGTACGAATATTTCGAAATTTTCCTGAACCGCATGCTGATGTGCCGCGGCGCCGCTGACCTGCTGGGCGCCACCTTTAAGCTGACGGCCAACGGGGCAAAAGTGTTGTAAAATTATAATCCTGTATCAAAAAGCTCAGGCTGTTCCCTGTTGGGGGCAGCCTGAGTTTTTATACCATGGAAAATCATTCCGCCGTTTTACAGATTCAGCATATACGTTTCCATTTGCATCGTCCTTACCGCCGCTCTTCATGATTCTGCCGGAACAAACGGCAATTCAATGTTTTCCTCGTCCACAGGCGGGGTTTGGGTTGCGCTGGGGGGCGGGGTTTCTGTCGGTTCCTTCGTGTTGTCCACCGGTTCGCCGTCACCATTTTCTGCGGGCGCGGCACTGGCGGTGGGCTGACCGGCGGCGTTCAGCACCGGTGTTTTTTTCGTTGCGGGCTTCTGGGTCGGCTTGGGGGCAGTTGTCTGCTGCGGGACAGTAGTTGCCGTGGGCTGCGGTTCAGCCGTCGCGGCGGGCTGCGGCGTGGGCTCTGCCGGGACGGCATCATTCGTTTCCGCCTGCCGGGTCGGCTCCGGGGTTGGCTGGGTACCTGCCTGCGGCCGGTGCAGTGCAAAGGCAGCGGCAAGCACCACGGCAGCCACCACAACGGCCAGGACTATTTTTTTCTTCATTGCTGTTTTCCTTTTTATATTTGGGGGCGTTGCGGCATCAGCCTGCCACGCTGTAACGCTGTGCAGCGGTGGTCAGGTCATCCAGCGCGCGGAGCAGGTTCAGCAGCGGCAGCTGGCTTTCATCCACCGCTGCCAGCGCGCGGACCATATCGCCATAGCTGAACACCCCATAGCGCAGGATGCACAGGTCCGCCCCGTTTTGCCGCATGGCAACCACCGGCATGGCATCCGCGCGGCGGAACGCAATGGCCGGTGTAACGACATAATATACCTTTTTGCCGTCAAAGCGGGTGTTGGTATCCACGGGCTGCAACTCGGTTTCGGGCTCACCCGCGTTCCAGGCAAAAGTAAAAGTGCATTCCGCGCCGTCCGGCACCATAAAATAGTGGCGGATCTGGATAACGGGCTCCAGCAGCAGGCTGCTGCCGTAATAATCATCGGTCTGGGTGCCGCTGCTTTCAAACTGGTAGCTGCCCCAGTTGGCCGTGGAGTTTGGCTCCGCGGTGCCGGCTAACGCATCGGTCCGGTAGCCAAAGTACAGCTGCGCTTTGCCGCCATACACCAGCAGGGTGCCGGCCAGCTCCTTTGCCTGTTGGGGATAATCGTGTTCCAGCAGGTAGTTCAGGTAATCCTTTACGGTGTAAGTATAAACCGGGCCATATTTACCGTTTACCACCATCCGGGCTCCAATATCATCCGTCAGCTGTTTGGCGGCCACCTGGCAAGGGAAAGCGGTGCAGCTTTTGCCGTTTACTTCCACCTGCTTTGCATCTGCCACTGCCACCTGTGTTACGGTGGAATCCGGCAGGGTAAACTGCATGGCGGCATCCTGCGGGGTATCTTCCGGCAGGGTAACGTAAAAATAAATTGTGACTGTCTCCCCCAGGCTCAGGCTGTAGCCTTCCAGATGCTCGCCGGTCTGGGCGGTTTCCGGGGTGGCGGGATCCTGCGGCGGAGTTGGCACGGCAGGGTCAGGCCGGCCGGTTTCGGGGGTGCTCTGCGGCGGATCCGCCCAGGGGATATCCTCATCCGTTTCGCTCACCTGCGTCTGGATGCTGGCCGTATTTTCCTCTGCCAGCGCGGCGGCAGGCAGCGCGGCACACAGCACCACCGCCGCCAGCAAAGCCAGCAGGCGCTGGGGCCAGCTTTTTTGTTTTGTATGGTTCAAACTCAAGGTGTTTCCTTCCTGTTTTTTGTTTTGGCAATACCGCATAATTCTAAGTGCCGATACGGCGAGCGAGGTGCGGCAGATGCTAAGCCAAAAGCGCAGATAATACTGGATGCTGCAAAGGTGAGCGCCGCCAGTGGCGGAAACAGCGAACCGAAGCAGGGGCAGCGGTCGCAGAGTGCGAGGGGCTTTTGCCCCCGAAGCACGATGCGGGTACCGCAACCCGACATTATCGAGCATTTTGGCAACGCAGATGCCGTGCCGCAGCCGCCGAAGCGGTGCTTAAGCCGTAAGGCGGGAATTGTGCGGTATTGCCTTTATCTTCTCTTTTTTATCCCGCTAAAGGCATCATCCCTGGTTTTTGGCCAGCAGCGCTGCTCCAATCACCCCGGCGCGGTAGCCAAGGGTGCAGGTGGTAATGCGGGTGTGCTTTTGGGCGTAAGCATTGCCAAAAACCATTGGTCCCACCGCGGCGCGCAGGGGAGCCAGCAGGTTCTCCCCCTGGTTGGCCACCCCGCCGGACAGACCGATCACTTCCGGGAAGAAGATGTTGATCATGTTGGCAACGCCCACCGCAAGGTAATGAATGTACTGTTCCACCACGGCTTTGCCTGCGGCATCGCCCTGGGCGGCGGCATCAAAGGCGGTGCGGCCATTTACCCCGCCGCTTTGGGCGGCTATGCCATGCAGGGTGCTTTCGGGGTGGGCTGCCATGGCTTCTTTGGTCATGCGGATCAGGGCGGTGGCACTGGCCAGGCTTTCCAGGCAGCCGGGGCGGCCACAGGTGCAGCGCGGGGCATCCGGGGTGTCCAGAATGACCATGTGCCCCGGTTCCGCCGCTGCGCCGGTGTAACCGGTCAGCATTTTGCCGCCCAGCACCACACCGCCGCCCACGCCGGTACCCAGTGTGATGATCACTGCGCTTTCGGCCCCTTTGGCGCAGCCCGCCAGTGCTTCGCCCAAAGCGGCGGCGTTGGCATCATTGGCAAGAGCAACCGGCAGGCCGGTTCTGGCGCGCAGATAATCCCCCATGGCAAAATCATGCCAGTCCAAATTGTTGGAGTAGCGCACGAGGCCGCCATCCACCGTGCCGGGGCAGCCAACGCCAATGCCTGCTACCAGCTGGCCCTGTGCCAGCTGATTGCAGAGGGCTGCAATATCATCGCACACGGCCTCGGCCGGGCGCGGCAGTTTGGTGGGGGTGCTCGCTTCCTTTATAATAGCACCGTCTGCATCCACAAGCGCAGCTTTGATATTGGTTCCCCCAAGGTCCACACCCAGATAATACATGATTGCAGCCTCCTGTACATAACATTTTTTTCAGTGTAGCAGATTGCCCGCCCCGGCGCAAGAACTTGTAGACAAAAAAGCATCCAAAAGTAAACCCGGCACTACCCACTGCTCTTTTGTCGGGTCGTGCCGGTTGGATTTTATTTTTTATTAGCGGCTGCTCATCCGTTCAGTTTGGCGTAACGCCTTCTATATTTTCATATGAATACCACAACAATAGTACAACAATAGTACAACACAAACAGGATTTAAGGCAAAGAGCTGCAGGCAGTATGATGCGGGAATGATCAACCAGCAGGGTTCCGGCTGCTCCGGCGCGATGTGTGCATCGCGCCCTACAAACGGCCCAATGCCTTATCGCAGTATGTTAAGCATGTAACCATCATATTTTTTCAAAACCCCTTATCGAAAAAACTGCCCGCACAACGGCTTATCATACCGTGTACGGGCAGTTGATTTATCATTATCTACTTTTCTCTCAGGTCTGGGTCGATAAACGCAACCCCACCTGGTACCCCAGCAGGGTGCGGGTTTCCACCGGCTGATGGCGGATGAGGGAAAGCAGCTGCTGTGCGGTGCGGCGGCCCAGCTGTTCGGCATCAAAAGAGACCGCCGTGATCTGTGGCGTACACCCCTGCAGCGCTTCGTCGTCATACAGGGAGGCAAGACGGATATCCTGCGGCACGCGCAGGTTCAGCTGTCTCAGGGTGCTCAAAGCCAGCAGGGCAACCTGGTCATCCATGCACAGGATGCAGTCCGCCCCACGCTGTACCGCGAGCTCCACAGCGCTGGTGCGCAGATCGTCGCTTTCCAGCTCCAAAAACAGCAGGCTCTCATCAATCTTGCAGCAGGCGCGGTCATGCGCCTGCTTATAGCCTTCCAGGCGGGACTGGTTGACGGTGTACAGCATGGATCCGCCCAGCAAAGCAATGCGGCGCAGGCCCTTCATCAGCAGCAGGCTGACCAGCTCGCGGCAGCCGCCCACCTGATCATGGTCCACCGAGATGACATCCTGGTCAGCCGGGCGGCCAATGGCAACAAAGGGGATGCCGCTTTTTTGCAGCATGGGGATCAGCGGATCACGCTCCAGCGTGCGGGCCAGAATCACGCCATCAATCTTGCGGTTGACCAGCAGACGCTGCATCGGGCTTGTTTCCTGCTCGCCCACCATCGTCATCAGCACATCATAATCATTGCGGGTGGCAATATCGTACACGGCGCTGACGGTTTTGCGCAAAAATGGTGCGGCAAGGTTGCCGAACTGGCGCGAGAACACCAGTGAGATATTATAAGACTGCTGGGTTACCAACCCGCGTGCCAGCATATTGGGCACATAGTTTTTTTCTTTGGCGTACTGGACCACGCGGGCGCGGGTCGCTTCGCTGACACGGCCATTGCCCGAAAGGGCACGGGATACCGTGGTCTTGGACACGCCAAGGTCTTCAGCCATCTGGCTGATGTCAATTTTTTTTTCTCCTTCTGTCTGTTTACGGCGCGGCATGGGTTTACTCCTGTTAATGTTTGCTTCTATAAGATCTTCTTTCTGTCCTTGCCGGTTTTCCGCCCCACGGGCAGTTCCCAGGGTACTGTTTCAGAAACCAGTTCCCCACCCCGGCCATTCCCTACTTGGTCAATGGACTTAACATATTATACCACATTTTCCTGGATCATGGTAGCCCTCTGTGCAAAGAAAGCAAAGAACACGCTACCCCAATACGGGGTCATTATATCATTCCTGGCTCTGTTTTTCAACCGATTTCTGGCTCTGTTTCCGTTTTCCAGTGTGTTTTATAACCTGGTAAAGTTTTCTCATTTTGTCCGTATCCTGCTCAGTCATCGTACCTGCGCCAAATTGGGCGGCTTGGGCCAATGCCAGCAGAGCTTCGGCATCCTGGGGTTCAAGGGTGGGGACACAACTTTGCAAAAATGCGGCAAACTCCGGCGCATCGGATGGTGTATCCGGCGGCAGGCCGCGGCGCACCAAAAGGCGGTAGATGCTGCCAAACACGGCCAGCACCCGCGCGTTGCAGCTGCCCCGGCCATACCCCATGGCATGGCGGCGGGCCAGCACCAGCAGCACCGCAGCAGCCAACAGGCAACCCCCCAGCAACGCCGCCAAAACCAGCCTGCTGCGGGGCACGATGGTGGCTGCGGATTCGTTTGCGCTGCTCTCCCCTGCTGCGGGGGCGGTGTCTTGACCTTGAGTTTCGGGCAGCGGGTCGGTGCGCAGGTCGGCCTGTTGGGCACTGACCAGCACGCCGGGGGTCATCTCCATGGGGGTCCAGCCCTGGCCGGAAATGTACACCTCCGCCCAGGCGTGGGCGTTATCGTCCTGCAAAATGGCGTGCCAGCTGCCGTCCTCCTGTTGGGTAAACAGGCTTTGCGGCGCGGCATAGCCCACCACATAGCGCGCAGGCAGCCCGAACATGCGGAACATAACCACCGCCGCCGAAGCAAACTGCACACTGTACCCCTGTTTGGATTCCGTTAAAAAGTAACGGATGGGGTCGGCCCCCTCCGGCGGCTGGGGAGCGCTGGCGTTATACTGGTAGTTGGTGTTTAGGTAGGCGCGGATGTAATCGCCAATGTCCGCAGCTTCGGTCAGCTTCTGGTCCTTTTTGGCTTCATCGCACAGGGTTTGCAGCTCGTCATAGCCGTCCGGCACGGCGGTGTAGCGGCTGGCGGCGTAAGCGGCATAGGATGCTTCCATCCGGTCCAGCACGCTGGGGTCGGCATCGGCGCGGGCTTCCAACTGGGTTTGGGCGGTATCCCGCGGGTAATACAGGAACACATCGTCCTGCGCGGTCTGGCCCGCGGCGGCGCCATCGCCCTGGATGGTGTAATAATCACCCCAGTAGGCGTTGTACGGTGCATAGGTGTACTGGGTATCGGCGTGGATGCGCTCCACCGTCAGCGTCTGGGGCTGGGCGGTGCCGTCATAGGCGGTGCGCAAAAACGGCAGGCTGGCAATGGTCAGCCGGGCGTTATCCTCGGTTTTCCAGTTCATAGCGGCGCTGTCAAAGGCATCGGCATCAGGGGCCTGCCAGGTGGTGCCGTCATAACTGCCGCCGATAAATCCCCGCAGGTATACGGTTTCTTCGGGTTTGTCGCTGGCGGTCAGGGCCAGATCCGTCACTCCGCTGACCTGGATCCCCCCGCCCTGGCTCAAGGCGCCATCCGCCACACCACCGGCAGCGGCTTCTACCTGAATGTTCAGCCTGCCGCCGCTGACCCGCGGCAGCCAGGTAATGGCGGTGCTCAGCGCGGCGGATTCCACCCGCTGGGCCGCGGGCTGCAGCCAGCCAAGGGGAACCCCCAGCGCCGGGCGCAGCAGCCACCAACAGGGCAGCGCCAGCGCAAGGCAAAGCCCGCCCGCCGCCAGCGCGGCAGACTTTTGGATGTTATAATGGCGGCAAAGGTTCTGGCGGTAGTTTTCGGTATCGCGCCTGCCCCACAAGGCCTGCCGCTGCACCGAGCAGGAAGCCGCCCACGCCCCCATCCAACCGGCCAACAGCAGCAGGCAGGCGGGCACAGCAGGCGCGGCCCCGGCCAGCGCCAGCAGCACAACAACGGGCAGCAGCATTAGATCCAGCAGCAGAGCATCCGCACGGCGCAGGGCCGCAGCGGCCAGCGCCCCGGTAACGGGCAGGGCGGCCAGCAGCAAAAACAGCCCCAGCTGCGCCGCACTGCCGCCCTGGGCCACCGGCAGCGCGCTGCCAAGGCGGGCGTTCAGGCTTTGGGCAATGTTCCCGGCGCACTGCTGCGCCCCGGCCAAAAAGTTCCGCTGGCAGATGAACAACACCACAAGATACACAATCACCCCCGCCAGCAGCCCCCAGCGGCGCAGGGCTTGCGGCGCACGCAGGAACAGCGCCCACCCGGCGCAGAAAGCGGCTGCCGCGGGCCACACCCACAACGGCACCGCAATGCCGAACCCGGTGGAAAGCACCAGCAGCAAACCAAAGGTGAGCGCCAGCAGCAGCGCGGCATCTGCCGCCAGCCACAACGCGGGGTGCGCTGCGGGGCGCTGGGTGCTCACCAGCACACGGTCCACAAACTTCAGCCCACTGCCGGGGTCGGCAGCGCCGCGCCGGCTCAGGGCAGTACGTTCTTTTTTGCGCTTGGGCGGGTTTTTGCGGTGCTTCGCCGCCTGTTGGGGAAAATTCCCCCATTCCTCCGCTCCGTCCAGGTCCCCACCGGGGGTCAGGGCAGCGCGCAGGGCGGTCAGCGGTTCGCGCACCATCAGGCGGTCCAGCTTGGCGCTCAGCTTCCAGTGTACCTGCTTGATGGTATCCCCGTCCCGGTACTCCCGCAGCTCATAGCTGCCGCCCAGGGCGGCGCGGGTGTCGGCTTCGTCGCCGTCCTCATCGGGGGCGGTTTCCGCTTTGGCTTTGCCAGCCGCGGCAGCGGGCAGCACACAGATGCTCTGGCTTTGCACGGCAGCCGGGCATGCCGCGGTGAACACCCCCAGGTGATCCCGCAGGGTGATGCCCCGCACCGCAATGCTCCACACGCCGCTTTTCCCTGCGTTTAGGGTAATGCGCTGTTCGGCGCTCTCCTTGCCGCCCAGCATGGCGGCGCAGCGCAGGGCGATCTGCCCGCCGCCCCATTCATCGGCGGCGTTCAGCAGCACCACAAGCGCAGGGATGGGCAACCGGCTGCGGTTGCGCAGCCGAACCGTCAGGGTAAAATCTTCGCCCTGTATCACGGGTTTGTCCGGCACCAGCAGCTCTGCCGTTACCTGCCTGCGCAGATAGGCGGCATCCAGCCGCAGCAGCACCAGAAGCACCAGCGCAAACGCTAACAGGAACACCGCCAGCGGTGCCTGGGTGATGAGCGCCGCGGCCAGCAGCACCAAAAGCACCAGCGCCCGGC
>UMBF01020247.1_pt1 | contig 34488 bp, 35 predicted proteins | sample 1963901 | NCBI WGS metagenome assembly UMBF01 (sample SAMEA4835935, study PRJEB28245) | human gut metagenome | biome: gut microbiome; material: fecal sample | place: Denmark | collected 2008 | reverse complement strand
CAGGCGGCCCGGTACGAGCGCAATGAGCAACGCCAGGGCTATCGCAGCGGCCACTATAGCCGAAACCTCACCACCACTTCCGGGGATGTCACCCTCAAGGTACCCAAGCTCAAAGGGATTTCCTTTGAGACGGCTATTATTGAGCGGTACCGCCGCCGGGAAAGCAGTGTGGAAGAGGCCCTCATTGAGATGTACCTGGCAGGTGTATCCGTCCGGCGTGTTGAGGATATCACGGAGGCCCTGTGGGGTAGCAAAGTTTCTCCCTCCACCATCAGTGAACTGAACAAGAAGGCGTATGTCCACATCGAGGATTGGCGTAACCATCCTCTGCAAGGTGGGCGTTATCCGTATGTCTATGTGGATGGAATCTATCTGCGCCGCAACTGGGGCGGAGAGTTTGAAAATGTAGCCATTCTGGTAGCAATTGCAGTCAATGAGGACGGATACCGTGAGGTTCTGGGTGCCGCTGAGGGCATGAAAGAGGACAAGGCCAGCTGGGTCAGCTTCTTCCAGTGGCTGCGTGGCCGTGGTCTGGACGGCGTGAAACTCATCGTTGGAGACAAGTGTCTTGGTATGCTGGAGGCTGTGGGAGAAGTGTTTCCTGAGGCCAAATACCAACGGTGTACCGTCCACTTCTACCGCAATGTTTTCTCTGTAACGCCTCGCTCCAAGGTGAAGCTGGTGGCCAAGATGCTTAAGGCAATCCATGCTCAGGAGAGCAAAAGAGCTGCCAGAGAAAAGGCTAAGACTGTGGTGGAGGAACTCCGTTCCATGAAACTGAAGGAGGCCGCTAAAAAAGTTGAGGACGGTATTGAGGAAACCTTGACCTACTGTGATTTTCCCAGCGAGCACTGGACTCGCATCCGAACCAACAATGTTATTGAGAGGCTGAACCGGGAGATCCGCCGCCGCACTCGTGTAGTGGGCAGTTTCCCGGACGGTAATTCTGCCCTTATGCTGGTCTGTGCCCGGCTGCGCCATGTGGCTGGTACCCAGTGGGGCAACAAGAAGTACATGAACATGAGGCACCTGGAGGTGGCCCTTGAGGACACCTCCTTTGATGGCTGATTTCATTCATCTCAAAGTCTGCAAACCAATTTGCGCAAAACTGTTGACACTACCGCAGACTAAAGTGCAAAAAATAGTACAGTCGGAAAACATTATAAAGGGAGTAGCCAGAATACATGATTCTAACTACTCCCTTTATTCATTATTCAAATGATCGTTTTTTCTATTTCATGGAGTCTAATATCTATATCATGTAGTTCTCTATGAGCGTTTGAGTACAGTTGCATAAGGCTTTTATGCACTTTATCAAAATAATGTATGATTTCCTTTTTGCTTGGATAACAAATATCTATTTCGTATAGATTATCATGTAATTCGCAAAAGTCTTTCGAAAGAGCATATGCATCATAGTTTAAATGTTTTTTGCAATAATTGCGTGGATTGAATGAAAGCAACCTATCAAATGTGCTTTGCAAAATATCCTCATTAACCCAATTAGCATGTGCGCCAACATCGTATATAAAAGCAAACAATTCTTCATCACCATCAAATGAAGCAAATGGTTTTTTCATTAACTTTTGAAAAAAATCATTGTACTCACAAATCATACTGCGGATATGTTCCAGCCAGTTTTTCTTGTTTTCTAACTTTGCAATGTAAAGCTGTTTTACACCAGAGAGCAAACAAATGACCAGTCCTGTAACAAGTCCAGCAAAAATATTTGCAAAAACTGAAGATAAATATTCTTGGGCATTTTTATATAATATGGAAGAAATTGCAAGAGATGCAATAGCCAGCAATATTATTAATATACATATCCAGAAATGGGGAAAACTAAGAATTAAGCTTGATCTGCATTGTATTTTTTTAAGGGAGTTTTTAATCTTATAAATTTTCAAAGTATTTCCACCATCATTTAAAATCTTTTTATTTTACTTTATCACAATTAGGTAGGATACTCAAGGATGTGCATAGAAAATAGTGACCAAGACTTAAAAGCCGCGATCGCTATTTCTTCTTTTGACATCACCGCCACATCCTTACGGCAAAGCCACCTTTGAAAAAATAGGTGTTCGTCTAATGTCCATCTGGTGGAGCTTGCCCGCCGGTGGGCAAGCTCCGGCGGGACCAGAAAGAGCGCCCCCATAGGTCGGTGTAAGTACAGCGGCAAGTATATGCTCAGCAAACTCCTCTTCTGCGGCGAGTGCGGAACTGTTTACCGCCAATGTGTTTGAACACGAAAGGAATACCAGCGAGTGGTGTGGCGATGCATCAGCCGGTTGGCCTACGGGACTAAATACTGCAAGCACTCCGCTATTATCAACGAAGAAATATTGAAGCAAACAATTTTGGCCGCTGTCAACCGAGTGATGGTCAGTCGTGGCGATTTGAAAGACCAGCTGATAAGTGCCTTGAGACAGGAAATGCTTCCCATCTCTGGCGAGGCCTTAAGCATTTCTGATATCGATCGGGCTTTGGAGGATCTGTCAAGCCGGTCCGATCAGTTGTTGAGAAGAACTGCAATCTCTAGATGGTTCGGAAAATGCGGAGCAATTCCGCCGCATCTCCACTGCCATGACAGAATTGAGGGGGCGCAGGACACAGGAGGAGAAGCTCCACCGGGAAAATAAGCAGGTGTGCCGCCGAACCAAAGCTGCAGAAGCAGTACTAACTGGTGTTGCGGCAGAGATTACAGAGTGGAAAGAGGATCTCTATCAGCCGCTGGAAAAGGTGACGGTGCTGGATGAAGCCAGGATTAAAGTGACATTCCACAGCGGCGTGGAGATCGAGCAGACATTGGAAAAAGGCGAAAGGAGTGTAACGGCATGAGTGTCTATGCCACGGGAGACTGCCACGAGACCTTCCGCCGGTTTGGCCGCAAATACTTCCCGGAACAAACCAATATGACCCGTAACGATTGTGATATCATCTGTGGTGACTTCGGGGTCCTCTGGGAGAGTCCTGAGAAGGAAAACTATTGGCTGGATTGGCTGAATGGTAAGCCCTGGACGACCCTCTGGGTGGATGGAAACCATGAAAACTACACACTGCTTTCTGGATTTTCGCTTGAGATGTGGCATGGAGAAATGGTGCATCGGGTACGGTCCAACATCTTGCACCTCATGCGTGGGCAGGTGTTTGAGCTTCAAGGATATACCTCCTTCACCCTGGGCGGGGCCAAGAGCCATGATGTGGAGGATGGAATCCTGGAACCAAAGGCACCGGACTTTGAAACCCGGCTCATGATGCGCCAGATCCTAGGGCGGCGACGGTATCAAGAGCTGGGATATACCTGCTGGCCGGAGGAACTGCCTTCGGAGGAGGAGTACACCAGAGTCCGACATAGTCTTGAAGAACATGACTGGGCGGTAGACTACATCATAACCCACTGTGCCCCAACAAATCTGGCTATGGCTATTAACTGTCACAATGAGGCAAACCCCTTTACGGATTTTCTCCAAGAGATCCGGGAAAAAGCCCGGTATCATTATTGGCTGTTTGGGCACAGCCATCGCAATCAGGCAATTGACAATAAGCATATCCTGCTCTGGGAACAGATTGTGCAGGTCATATAGAGTCACGGCAAAGAGGAGTGCGGCAGAGTTATGCCGTATTTCTCTTTGCCGTGATCTGCAGAATAAGGCGCTTCGCGCCGGAAAGGAGAAGTCCATGAATATCCGAAAGCCTGTTGTTTACAGTGCGATGTACACTGGTTTGGATCAGGTGATGCAAAGAAAACTGCCGCAGTTGGAGCTGTATCTCGAAATCGGGAAATTGGTCAGCGTCAGAACAGAAAAAGGAGCGGAAGTGGCGGCAGCGGAGTATCTTGCGGCCAAGCATTCCAACAACTCTGGATTTTCACCTCGGAATCTTTTCCGGATGCGGGACTTTTTCTGTACCTATGAAACCGCATCTAACATTCGACACGAAGCTCTCATGATTGGGTGGACTCAGAACGTGGTCATCCTGTAGGCGGACCTGTCCATGGATCAGCGGCATTGGTATATTCGGCCTACTTCGCAGTGTGGCTGGTCTAAGGCAGAGCTGTTGCGGCAAATCAGTGATTTCGCATATGAGAAGATTGATCTCTGTAGTACACTTGACATGGGACATGATGAAAATGAAAAGGGGGAGTTATGCTACACTGGAAAATCAAGTGAATACCTGACTACACTTGAACGAGTGATACCGGAGAAAAGAGCAGCACAACACGGCGTTGTCACGCAAATCAATGTGCTGATCTGATCTTTTCCAATGCCTAGATCTGATAGATAAACTTGATTCAGGTTTATTTCCGGTATGGAAATCAGTCTGTGTAAAAACGCTTCATGGGTGGATCATCAGAAGATTGCATCCTTGGCCGTTACATCCATACACAGAACTGGACAAACAGTTGATAGCCTAGACCGAAATGATTTAGAGGTTAGTTTGCTTTCGATAATGGAGTTGTTGCATAGCAGGATGCAACTTTCTTTCAATAATCATGATTTATTAGAGACGGATAAGTGTACTTATACTTCATAATGAGATTTGGGGTTTAACATGTTCTTATTTTGTGGTGCTTATCATAAGGATATCAAGATGTTGTTATTGAACATGAATTAACTCGGAGATGTTGCGATTGACAGACATTAATGATTGAATTATAATAATTTTAGAAAAATATTTGACTTCTCGTTTAAAATGTAGTATCATATTACGATTTCTTACATACTATATTGTAAACGGTCAGAAAAGGAGGAATGGGTATGCAGAGTGCTCGCATGTTTGGAAATTATGTGAGCTTCCTAGCTGAAAAGAACCGCCTGTCTAACTCTGATCTGGGCCGTGTCCTTGACTGTTCTGATTTTCAGGTAGAATCCTTGCTAAAAGGTCGGGCATACGCATCTTTTGGGCAAGTGTCAAGATTGGCAGAGTTATTCCATACTACAGTTGAAAAGTTGCTGGCGGGAGATCCCAAACATTACAACGCAACTGTTGTTCACTGTATGAACGATTTTCAGGACCCAGAAAATCGCGAAAAGATTCTAGATTTTATTGATGACTATGTAGATGTGGTCAACGCAGTTGATATGCATCAGTAGATATAGAAAGGCATGGTTTTTACCATGCCCTTTTTATTAAGGAGCGAAGGGTATGAATGACTTTTCTGTTTTGCCGAATCAGGTGGAGACGTGCGTCCAGCAGCTGATCGCGCAAAAATTTCAGGAAGATAATCTATACAGCATCTTCCCGAACCGCCTCTTAAGAGAAGACGTGCTTGACCTTCTTGACAGATACTGTACCGTCGTGTACTATCCGTTGGAAAATGAAGAAAACAATGGGTTTCGTGTAAAGGACATTCCCTTTGCCAAAGGCACCTGTCATGATTTTGTTTTTATTAATACAGCCCAAACGTTGGAGAAGCAGGCTTTCACTGCAGCTCATGAGTTAGGCCATATTTGGAATGTGGACCGTTTTGTGATTGAGCATTGTGAGATAGCTCCTGAATTCGCAGAGCCAATTATTAATCGTTTTGCGGCTGTGTTGCTTATGCCAAGAGAGGAATTCAAGGCGGCGGTCCGTTTACAGTTAGGTGAATACATTACTTCTGAGAAAAGATCTATCACTTATATAAATCTGATAAAAATTATTGTCCATTTGATGAATCAATTCTTTGCGCCTCTCAAGGCTGTTTCACTTCGTTTGGTTGAAACAGGATTCTTAAAGCAGAACACGGTCGAGACTTTATTCAATGGTGAGGTTATTCCCACGGAGTTCCTTTCGAAATTAGTAAAAAGTTTCATCAACGAATTTGGCTATGTCAAGTTAAAGAATCCCTCTAACAAAAAGTGGATTGAGGGGCTTGCCGAAAACCTGGACATTGCTGAAAAAAGGCATTTAATTTCTGAACAAAAGATTAATTTGATGAGAGAAAGATTTGATCTTCCTACTGCACCGGAGGTATCACCTGAGATGAATCATTCTTTCTCTATTGACTCGCAAGAAGGGCTTGATTCACAATGATACTTGATGGTAATACTGCCGTCATCGACAATGATTTTACAGGGCATTTAGCTGAGGCGCATTTGACTGATGAGATCCTAGCAGAACGTTTGAATACCATCTTTTCTGAACTAGGTCTTTCTATTGTAATGCACCCACTTGTCTACGAACATGAGTTGTTGAAAGATGCGCCTCGAATTGCCATGCTGTTTGATCGGAACATACTCAATAAGGCTGAATTCGTAGATATTCATCAAAATGATCCTGGGAAAAAGGCCTACTACACCTTTTTGATGACAAACCTTTATCGAGATCTAAGGGGGGAAGACCTTCCACTATCGGGAGAGAAGATATTTACTGGATGGAAGAAAGGGGCTAGTTTAGGAGAGGTCCACTCAGTAGTTATGTGTTTGATCTGCGGCTGCGGCATCTTCCTGTCTGATGACGGAGATTCAAAAGTGCTACAAAATCTCATCAAAGATAAAGCTCTTGGGAATGTCAACGTATATAACCGCAGGGAACTTGTTGATGTACATCTGGAGCAGGGTAAAACCAAGATTCCACGAAAGGAACGACAGTCCTTGGCTCATTCTAGGTCATGAGTGATTCTGGGTTTTGAAAATTTTTATCTAATGTGGGAAGTGCTTTACCTAGAAGATTTTGTGTCATATAATGCTTCAATTAATTGAGTGTTAATGGAGCGTGTTGGCCGTTTGGCCGGGGCGTGGCCCACCCATGGCGCACTAGCGGTATTGTTCCTGTCAAATAGGATACTTCAGCAGACTGACGGAGTTCACTAAAAAGATTTTGGTGAAAGGAAGAACTATTATTAAGCGGGTATATAATTGCGGCCATGCGGTTTGAAGAACCTTGCTGTGCACCGCCCATTTTCGGACGGAGGTTCAGATTGTATCAGCATCACAAAGTAGACAAAACCTGCGTATAACCATAGTTATACGCAGGTTTTGCTTTTTCTCGTCAGTTTGCACCAGAAACACCACTGTTGATTGGTGATTACTCCATAAATATTGTTTTGTAACGCAGGTTTGGGCGGAGAAAGCTCCGTTTCTAAACCTGCGTATATTATTGTTTTAGCAAAGGAGATATGTAAACATGCGTATTCCCTATGGTTATCAACTGGAAAGCAATAACTTTATCATCTGCCAAGAGAAAGCGGAAGTCGTCCGCATGATTTTTGACTGCTATCTTTCCGGAGCCAGCCTCGGCAAAGTTGCAGACATGCTTTCTGAGAGAAGGATTCCTTCCCCTACCGGAAAAGAACGCTGGACAAGAGCAGCAATCGATAAGCTCTTGTCCAATGCGAAGTATATCCCAATCGTTGGAACTAAAATCTATATGGATGTCCAATTTGAAAAGAGTCGCAGATGTAATATCGACTACGACAAAGCCGGCAACCCCAGAAAAGCTACTCGGTATCAATCTCCGGCACTATGATCTTGTAGAGCTCTATCTAACCATCTCCTTCTGTGTTATACTGAAACAAAAAGCGGAGGATGCAGTATGACAGAGAAAGAACTCAGCGAACTGTATACGCGGCTTGCACTTCAATTTGATTCTGTGCTGGGGACGCTCGTTTCAAAGAACTTGGTTTTCCCGGATTTTGTACCCGGGATCAGAAAAGACTTTTACGATTCTCTCAACGAAGAAAAGAGAAAAGACTTTGAAAGAATCTTTACCTACACCGAAATCATAAGGCGCTACATAAGAGCGAATGCAGATAACGGCCCGATATCGCTGACTCAACTGGCCAAAGAGTATTCTGAAGAATCTCCTGGGTATGTGATCCAAAGCTGGATGCGCAGCAGAAATACATTAGAGTTCTTACGCCAGTGGGAAATGGCAGAAAATCCGGATTTCGATGATGCTGCGTGTAAAGAGCTAATGCAGCAGGCACGATCCTCGTCCCTGACAATCACGCCAAGCCTCTGGGTGAAAAGGACACAAGCAATAGGGATGACAGTAAAGCAAGGCAAAGGTGGCGGCGTAACCGCACACTCAGAAATTGCCTTGGACTTTCACCTTTGGTTGGATCCAGCAATGCGGGTGACGATGGTGAGGCTAATTGGTCAAAAGCGATAAGGAGCTTAGATAGTAAGGAGAATCACAGTTGAAAGTCTCGGAATATACAGATTACATGTGTAAAGTTTTATCTCGGAGCGGTTTCTCTTCGGACGAAATAAATTTTCGCATAGGGAGATTAAAACATGCTGAGCATATGCCTGGATCACAGATCAGTATTATAAGCGATACATATTATTCACTGGCGCATGAAATTAAAGCACTACCATTTTTGAATAGCTTTGGAGAAATTCGTGTTGCAGATGATAGTCATCACCAGGCCGGATGCGACTACATTTTGAACAAAAGATACCAGATTGAATGTGTTTGTAGTACTGCTGGAAATGCAGATACAAATGGGTTAGCTAAGTTTTGCGTTTATAATACTTTAGGTAAACTTATCGACTATGGCAAAAAAGAGATTCTCCTTTATAGCAGGCTTACAAGTTCACTCCGAGATAAGAAAGAATTTTACCAAAAACACATAGCTGCGGGAACAATGTCCGCCAACCTTCCCTACATAATTTTCTTAGGCCTTGGTTCATTATCTCAAGAGATGATTATAAATCCAGAAATGAACGGAATTGAATTTACAGGTGTGCTACTTGGAAAAGGCAATCCAACCATTACCATTAATTCTAAAACGCAAGAAATAATAGGTCAAGGATATGCTTTTCAACCTCGTATTGAAAAATGGAATCACCAAATAATTGACAGTGCGATTTTTTGCAATCCGGAATATACTGGAATATCGGGAATTTTATTTAGTAGTGCAGATTTATACGAAGAATACACCAACAAAAATACTTGGCTTTTCATAAATCCTTATGCAATTAACAAAATTATTAAAAAAGACTTTCGAAATATTACCTATTGGGCAGCAGACAAGGACATGATGTATAGAGCATATCGGAATGGCAGAAGGCAATGATAACGTTTTGCATTGCAAAGGCATATTTTAGGTTTGTGGTCTATAGAGATGTAAAGTTTCGAAATATTACTGGCATCTATAGTGTTGCGATTAGCCACAAGAGAGCCATACGAACCCACGCGGTTCGTATGGCTCTCTTTTACTCCACCATAATAGCAAAACGGTATAGATGCCACTGGCGAAAAGCCAGCAGTATCTATGCCGTTTCATTTTTAACCTTGGATTTTTCAAGAGCAACACCGTACAGAGAAAGCAGAAACAAAACACATATGCCCCTTCACAGTTGTCTTCTATGTCTATTACATATTATACATTTACCGTTTTTAACTTCTTAATATCTGCTAGTTTTTTGGCTTGTTCTGTATAAATGTCAGCAATTGTAATATCTCTTCCCCTTTCTATACTACACTTCGCAATCTTCATGAAATTTTTTGTATTCTGATTCTTCATGCGCATATACCCGGAGAATGATTTCGGACACATATCAGGAAGATTGATTGCGAGCCATTCATAATCAGATTTATTTCTTGCAGATACTATAGCTTCTCCCGTGGATAATTCGGCCATATCAATTTCCTCTTTGTATCTGTTAATTGGTTCAATTCTATGTTTAATACCAAATAGGAAATTTTTAATTTTAAATTTAATACCTCTCTTAATTCCCCATTTCTTTTCGTGGCCTTTTTGGTGCATCTTTCCTTGGTGCTCTATAAGCGCCCGATATTGCTTTCCTGACATTTTATACATTTCGGACTGCTTTATATTTTCGAGAAGTTGCAAAGAAGTATCAAAACTTCCCATACAATTCAACATATTGATTAGTCCAACAGCATAATGACTTTTTTCTGGGTGTTGATAGTATAACTTTTCATATAAAGTGGCTGCTTTTTGATACATACGCTCTCCTTGGTATGCTTTTGCAAGTTCTGATGTAAGATATTCTCTATACCACACAGGGTCATTTGTCCACTCAAATTGTGCAGTGGCCAATAGATCTGGCAAATAATATATTACCTGCTGTCTGCATGAAGCTCCTGCATAACGATAGCAAGTAATCTTTAAATCGGCATCTTGATCTGTTAAAGGCTTTATCCTATTTCCAGCAATAGTAAGCAAATATATTCTAACGCTATAATTCCTTCCATTTTTTGCAGCGCACTCCCCCTCTAATTTTTTGCATTCCATTTCAAATCTTTGATCGAGAGAGTGTAAAGCGCCAACTCTTCCTCCATATTTCGCGAGGACATACTGTGCAAATGCTATATCATCAGAATAAGAATACATATTGTTGTCCACCTATTACATATTTTGCTTGCCTTATGTCAAAAAAATATATAACATGTCACTTTTATAGTATCATCCACAACCCAAATTTACAATGATAAAGATAGACACCATCTTTCGAATGATTGGAAACGGCAAAGCTGTCCTTGCACCGAAGTTTGGCCTGTAGCTGAAACGCTTGCGTGGCGAAAATGAGATTCCCGGCCGAGGCTACCCTCAGCCGGGAATCTTGCGTTCAAAAATCCGCACAGTAATCCATCACGGCCTGCAGCTGTGGAGAGATCCACTTGTCCCGGTGGCAGAACAGCTGTTTCCAGACTTTGATTTCAAAGTCCGCTACCGGGAGGCGGACCAGCTGTCCGGCTGCCACGGCGGCATCCGTTGCGTAATCCGGGAGAAAGGAGCAGCCAGCCCCCTGGGATACCAGTTGGCAGAGCAGCTCCGTATCACTGGTTTCCAGCAGCGGCTGAATTTCCAGGGAGCGGGCCGCCAGGCCCTCGTCCATCAGCCGCCGGTAGCTCATGCCCTTTTCCGTCAGCAAAAACGGATAATCCATCAGTTCCCTCACAGACAAAGCGCTTTTGCGGCACAGGGGACACTCCGGCGGCGCCACAAAATGGGTATCAATTTGTGTCTCCCGGATCAGGCGGTACTCTGTGTTGTAAATATGGCTGTCCAGCGTCAAAACCAGGTCCACCTCATTGTGCCGCAGGAGCCGGAAGAGAGACTCCGTCCCAGCGGTAACGATCTTCAGACTGATTCCGGGATAGAGGGCCCAGAACCCCCGGAAGGTACGGCCCAGGCGGCTGCACAGTGAGTCCGCCGTGGCCAGGCGGACATGGCCGGTGATCTCTTCTTTTGCATGCAGGTCCTCCGTCAGATCCTGGGTCAGTTTATCCATCTGGTAGGCGTAGCGCAGAACCTCCCGGCCCTGGTCCGTCAGCTTCATGGCATGCCGGGTGCGCTCAAACAGGTGGGCACCCAGCTCCCGCTCCAGCTGCTTGATCTGAAAGGATACCGTGGATTGAGAGAATCCAAGCTGCTCTGCGGCCCGGGTGAAACTGGCCAGCTCCGCCACGGAGATAAAAGTTTTTAAATTCCGGAGATCCATGACAACGGTCCTTTTTAAATCGAAATTTTAGATAATCTGGATTGAAATTATCTATTTTACAAATGAATAACCCTATTATATACTGGAAAACAAGAAAATCAACCCCGCTTCTGTGTACCGGACCAGGCGGGTACACAGAGAAAGGGAGACACATCCAATGGAACTGATTATCCAGCTCATCTCTACGGTTTATAATTTTTTGTGGGGAGATCTGTTCACCATTCCCCTGCCGGGCGGCGGCTCGGCGGGGATCTCTTTACTGGTGCTGCTGCTGATTCCCACCGGCATTTACTTTACCATCCGAACCCGGGTGCTGCCCGGCCGCATGTTCCCGGAAATGCTGCGGCTGACTGTGGAAAAGCGCACCGGAGAGCGGGGACACGCCATCTCCGGCCTTCAGACCCTGATCGTCTCCACGGCCACCCGAGTGGGTATGGGAAATCTGGTGGGCGTTGTGGCGGCCATCTCTGCCGGCGGCGCAGGCGCGGTGTTCTGGATGTGGGTCTCGGCACTGCTGGGGTCCTCCACGGCATTTGTGGAGGCGACGCTGGCTCAGCTTTATAAGGAGAAGGACCCGCTGTACGGCGGGTATCGGGGCGGCCCCGCATATTATATCCACGCGTTTGTCCAGCGAAAGCTGGGCGGGAAGAAGCGGCGCTATTCCCTGGTGGCGGTGCTTTTTGCCATCTCGGGCCTCATTTGCTGGTGCGGTATCAGCCAAGTCATCAGCAATTCCGTCTCCAGCGCCTTTGAAAACGCCTTCCAGGTGCCGCCGCTGTACTCCACGCTGCTGCTGGTTCTCCTGGCGGCGGTGATCGTGCTGCGGAAAAATGCCACGGTCAAGGTGCTGGATGTGCTGGTGCCTGTGATGGCGGGATGCTATTTCCTCATTACGGTGGTGCTGCTGGTGAAAAACGCGGCACTGCTGCCCTCTGTGTTCCAGCGGATTTTTGAGGAGGCCTTCGGCATTCGTCAGGCAGTGGCGGGCGGTTTTGGCGCCGTACTGATGAACGGTGTGAAGCGGGGGTTGTTTTCCAACGAGGCGGGGTCTGGTTCCGCTCCCTGCGCTGCGGCTGCGGCGGATGTGAGCCATCCGGCCAAGGCGGGACTGCTGCAGGCGCTGGGCGTGTTCATTGATACCATTGTCATCTGCAGCTGCACGGCGCTGATTATGCTGGTGACGCCGGAGAAAAACATCGCGGGGCTGCAGGGCATGGATCTGCTGCAGGCGTCCATGCAGTATCACCTGGGGCAGTTCGGCGTGGTGTTCATTGCTCTGGTTCTGTGGCTGTTCAGCTTTTCCACGTTTATCGGCATTTTGTTCTACGCCCGATCCAACGTGGCATATCTGTTTGGAGACAACTGGGTCTCGCAGACGGGCTATAAGGTGCTGGCGCTGGTGATGCTCTTTATCGGCGGCATGGCGACCTATACGTTCGTGTGGGACCTGGGGGACGTGGGCATCGGATTGATGACCATTTTCAACATCGCGGTGATCCTCCCCATGTCCAAAGAGGCACTGGGATGCCTGCGGGAGTATGAGGGGCGCCTGCGGGAGCGGCGCTGATGCATCAAAAAAAGCAGCCTTTGGGCTGCTTTTTTTTGATACGCTTGCTCTGACGGATGAAACAGTGCTATAATAAAAAACTGGCCGCCAGAGCTGGAGCGTACCTTGCAAAAGGAGAGAACTATTATGAAGATCATTGACGCCCATCTGCATCTTTTTCCGGAGAATAAGGCATGGGCGGAGGAGATGGCCCGGAACGTGGGCCATCATAACAGCGCGGAGCATCTGCGCCAGGCATACCGGGAGCTGGGGATCGTCCATGGAGTGGTCATGGGCAACCACAGCCTCAAAACAGGAGAACAGCCCGGCCCCGGAGATTTGTTCCATTACTGCGCGGGGCTGGACGGTTCGCTGATGGACGACAGCGGGCGGCCGCTGCCGGATCTGGTGGAGCGGGTGGAGGAGCATCTGCAGCGGGAACGCTGCTGCGGGATCAAGCTCTACCCGGGATATAACCGGATCGCTCTGACAGACCCCATCTATGAGCCGCTCTACGCGCTGGCGGCACAGTACAAAAAGCCGGTGGCGGTGCATATGGGACTTACTGCCCATCCCCGGGCCTATCTCAAATACTGCCATCCGTTGGCGCTGGATGAAGCGGCAGCGGACCATCCGGACACCCATTTTGTCATGTGTCACTTTGGCAATCCCTTTCTGGATGCCGCGGCGGCAGTGGTGGAGAAAAACCCCAATGTGTCCGCGGACCTCTCCGGCCTGTTGGAGGGGCCGGTGGACCTGGAGGACTATTTCAGCCGTCAGGCGGGGTACCTCTCTTTGCTGCGCACATGGCTGACGGCCATTGACCGCTGGGACGATCTGCTCTTTGGAACGGACTGGCCGATCGTCAACCTGGGTACCTATGTGGCGTTTATCCGCCGCCTGATCCCGGAAGAGCACTGGGAGCAGGTGTTTTTTCAAAACGCCAACCGGGTCTATGGATTGGGCCTGTAAGTGGACAGAAAAAGACACCAAGACCAAAAGCGAGACCGCCCTTTCCGGCGGTCTCGCTTTGCATGTTCAGGAAACGGCTCAGGCGGCCGGGACAGTGAGGACCTGACCGATCTGAATCTGGTTGGGATCACGGATGATGGTGCGGTTGGCCTCGTAAAGCTCCGGCCAGCGGGTGCCGGTGCCGTAGAGCTTCTGGGCGATGTTCCAGAGGCAATCGCCGGCGGCGACGGTGTAGGTGGCCTGTGCCGGCGTCTGAGCGGAGGGTTCCTCCGCAGGTGTCTGGACCGGGGGCTCGGCAGGGGATTCCTCCGCGGGGAGGCTGTAATTCTTGGCCAAGTTTGCCCGCAGGGAATCCAGCTCCGCCTGGCTCAGACCGGCGCTGAGCATGTAGTTGGAGGCCGCGGCCGCAAGATCCACCTTGGAGAGATCCGTTCCCTCCGTGGCTCCGGTGATGGCAGTGAGGATGGAGACGATGTTGCTGTTTTTCACTGCCTCATACTGTTCGCTCCCTGCTTTCAGATGGTAGTAGTTCACATACGAGGTCATGTAATCCGTCACAACTTCCTCGTAGGTGGCGCCCATCAGGCATTCCAGCAGGGCGGAGGCAAATCCGGCCCGGTCCTTGCCCTCGTTGCAGTGGACCAGGTAGGGCCCTTCGTGTTCCGCCAGAAAACGCAGTCCATCAGCCAGGCCCGCCTTGAAGTCCGCGGCGCTGAAGTCCACACCCAGGTTCAGCGCCTTGACCTTTCCAGCTTCAAACAGGGACTGGTAATAGGGGGAGTTGAAGCCGTCTGCGGCGATGTAACCCTCGATCAGCGCATCGGAGTCGGCCAGATTCATGACGGTCTGGATGCCGTTGGCCTTGGCCAATGCATCTGCGTAAGCGGCCCGGCCCAGCTCGTTATTCATGGGGCTGCTGCTGCGGAAGAGTGCGTTTTCTCCCAGTTCTCCCACTGCTACATTGCGGAAGTTGGCAAATACCGCGTCGGAGGAATAGTCCGCCCGGTTATCGGTGCGGGTGAGCTGGTGGATGAGATACTGGTCGTGGTAGCCGCCGGGCTCCTTCATGGAGAGGGTGACGGTGATATCCTCTAGGGATTTCCCCGCAGGGAACACCCAGGTATAGGAGCCGTCCGCGGCGGTGGTTTTCGTGGCAAGACCGCTGGCAGTGGCAAAATCCCCCATATTGATGGCGGCGATCAGCACGCCTTCGCTGTCCCGCAGCACCAGGGCGCCAGTGTCTACGTCGGAGTAGTTGGTGCAAAGCGGCATTTCGTATTCGATTCCATCCACGGTGATCTGCAGCAAATCGCCGTAGGTGTAGCCGCCTTTCTCCACCTCTGCCGGGTCAATGTCCAGAACCAGATTGCCATACTTTTGAATTTCCTGCACGCCGCCTTCCAGAACCGGATAGGAGGCCTCCTCTGCCGCCGAAACCGGCAGCGTCAGGCTGAGGACCAACGCCAGGGCCAGGAACAGGGAACCGATCTTTTTCATACACATTCCTCCTGTCAGAATTTCCCGGATTTTGCTGGGAGTCCTTACTATGAAGTATAGCACAGGCGGCATTTTCTGACCAGATACTTTTCCGGCTTTTCCCAGTTCGGGAGACACAAAGCGGGCAAGAAAAGGCAGAGGGGACATCCACAAGGATGCCCCCTCTGCCTTTGAGCGCTGAGCAAGCGCGGCGAAGTTCGGCAGAGCGGCCGCTTACACCGTCACAGCTGCCCGGAGTTTTGCAAGATCCTCCTCATCCGGATGGGAGAGGGCACGGTCGAAATTCTCCAGCATGAGGGTGCGCCGGGGACTGTCCTCCATGGCTTCGTAGCGGTCCCGCACGGCCTGCGGCATCTTTCCCTGGCACATGTAGGTTCCGGTCACCTGGACCTCTGCGACCAGATTTTCCCGTACCCGGCCCAAAATCTGCTCGAAATAGGCAGGGGATCCGCCGAATCCGGCGGTACCAAACAGGAATACCCGCTGATTGGTTAGTTCCTTCAAAAATGCGGCGATGGACGTGTCACAGGTCCCTTTGTCGGTCCAGAAGCCTACGTAAAGGGTGTCCGCTGCCAGGGCTCCGGGGTCGGGAGCGCCGAAGTAGACACACTCCCCCTGCGGCAGTGTCTCCCGGATGGCCTGAGCCAGCAGGGCGGTGTTGCCTGTACGGCTGCTGAAAACAATGGCGTAACTCATGTGATTTCCTTCCTTTCATAGATGCAGTGAACGCCCCGGTGGGCCATCATGCCGCCCAGGCACTCCTTGTTGCAGCGGACGCAGCGGTGGATTTCTTTCACACGGCCCTCCTGGATTTTCCGGGGCCAGTCCGGGTCAGCGGTGAGCTGGCGGCTCATGGCGGCGCAGTCGATGCGCCCGGAGCGCAGCTGTTCCTCTACAAAGTCCGGGTCGGTGAGCCCGCCCACACCGCAGATGGGGAGCTTTGTAAGGGCACGCACCTGATCGCAGAATTTCAAAAAGCAGCCTTCACCGCCGAATTCCGGATGGTTTCTGGGGGGGATTGTGTCGCTGAGCTCACTGTGATTGGCCAGCGTTACATGGAAACTGGTGACCCCCGCTTGCTCCAGCAGCGGCACAAAGACCGGCAGTTCCGACTCCAGCACACCGGCGTTTCCGTAGTGGGGATCTTCCTGCCGTACGGCCAGCTTGTAATCAATGGGGACCTCCGGCAGGCGGCGGCGAATGGCGGACACCGCCTCCACGGCAAACCGGGCACGGTTCTCCGGGCTGCCGCCGTAGCGGTCGGTGCGGTGGTTGAAGACCGTGGAACTGAAGCTGCCGCACATCCGGTCTCCATGGACCTGCACCATATCAAAGCCCGCCTGCAGGGCCAGCTCTGCCGCTGTTCCGAAGGCGTCGGTGATCTGTGCGATTTTTTTCTCCGGAAGGCCCGTGATGTAAGGGGCCACCTGCTGATTCAGAAGAGGCCGCAGTTCCTCCATGGAGATACGCTTGGTGAGCACGCCGGGGATGTACTTCACCATGGCCTTGAGATTGGAGTCGGACTGGTGAAGCTGTGCGCAGAGCTTGCATCCCTCCCGGTGGACGGCATCTGCCAGGGCCTTGTAAAAGGCAAAGCCTTTCTTGGAATAGAGAGAGGGGCCGAAGCCGTGCGGGAGCACCGGCACATCGCCGATGATGATCATGGCGCAGCCTCCTGCGGCGATTCTGCGCAGGCGTTCCACCTGCTCCTCCTGGGGAAGGCCCAGACTGGTGGGAGCAAAGATGATGCGGTTTTTCAGGGGCAGCCCGCCGTAGTTCAGGGGGCTGGAGATGTTTTCGTACATGTAGAATCCACTCCTTTTCTGGTGGCTTTTTCTAAGAGTGCAAATAACTGTTTTTGTTCTGCCTCGTCCAGGGCACTCAGAGCCTCCTTGTCCCAGTCGAAAAAGACCTGGTGACTGACAGAAAAGGCCTCCTGCCCTTTGGGACTCAGATTCAGGTGGTAGGCCCGGCCGGACTTTTCCCGGGTGAGGAATCCCTCCTCCACCAGTTTGGTGATACAGCGCTGGGAGTAGCCCCAATCCAGGCCCAGGGCCGCTGTCAGTTCCGCCTGGGTGCAGCCTGGGTGCTTGCCTACATAGATGACCGGGAACAAAGAGCCGAAGCTCAGCCCCAGCTGCTGGAGCCGCCGGGTGGTATAGGCGGTAAAGCTGCGGTGAAACACGGTGGCGTAGTAGGCAAGGGTTTGGAACATGAAACGGTCAACTCCTTTTTCTTGACCTGGTCAAGTATAATGCGCAAACTTGATAAAGTCAAGTAAAAAATAAAAAAGCATCGCGGAAAATTTTCCCGCGATACAAAGAGCGCTCGCTTTTATAAAAAAGTCAGAGCAAGCGATATGGCGCTTGCTTCGACGTGCACATTCGCAGCAGGATAGATGCTGCATCCAAAACCAAATCGCAACCCAGCGCAAGCGGTTGCGATTTGGAAAGAAGGAGCAAGGGAACGGGCGGATAATGTTTTTTGCCATGGGAACAAAAAGACGTCGGAGCAAAGCGGACTTTGCTCCGACGTGGTGCCGGTGGTGGGACTCGAACCCACACGGTATCGCTACCAACGGATTTTGAGTCCGTCACGTCTACCAATTCCATCACACCGGCAATTACAGTGCTTGTTTATTATACTAGATGAAAAAGTAAAATTCAAGAGCGGATTTTGATTCCGGACAAAATCATGAACAGTCCGTAAAAAACGTGGAAAATCAAAAGAAGATCTACACAAATCTTGGAGGACGTGCTATCATATATAAGTTAAATTATGCGCGTTATGCACATCTGCGACCTGCGCGATACAAAAGGGGGGAACGAGACCGTGAGACGATGGATGCGCGCCGCTTTGCTGGGACTGATGCTTGGCGTATTGCTGCAAACGGCCTGCGGCTGCAGCACCGGATTCATTTTCAACCCCCAGGAGCTTTACAGCCTGCCGCAGCTTCCGCCGAAGTATGATGCGCTCAACCAGTGCCTTTCCGAAATCATCAATGGAGGGGCGGAGTATGCCGCGCCTACCTCGGGAACCAATATTCAGGCGGTGCAGATGGTGGATCTGGACGGTGACGGCCAGGAAGAGGCCGTGGCATTTTTCCGTAATGCCGCGGATGAAAAGCCCTTGAAGATCTATATTTTTGCCGCTGAGGGCGAGAGTTACCGGCAGGTAGCAGTGATTGAGGGAAGCGGTACCGCCATTTACAGCATCGACTATCAGGATCTCAATGGAGACGGCGAGATGGCACTGCTGGTGGGCTGGCGGGTCAGTACGGACTTGCAGGCGCTGTCGGTCTACGCACTGGACGGCGACGAGGCGGTAGAGCTGGTCCGGTCCAATTACGTCAAATATGCCATCACCGACTTGGACCAGGATCAGCAAAAGGAACTGATGGTTCTGCGCTCAGACAACCAGGGCGAGGGCGTTGCGGAATATTACAGCTGGCAGGACGGAAGTCTGCTGCCCAGCTCCACGATCCGCATCTCCATTACCATGGCAGAACTGAGCCAGCAGGGACGGATCGTCAACGGTATGCTGCGGGACGAGGTGCCTGCACTGTTTATCACCGGTGTCGCGGAAAATGCTGAGGCCATCACGGATATTCTGACCGTTCGGGACGGAGAGCTGACCAATGCGGTGCTCTCCAACATGACGGGGGTTTCCCAGGTGATTGCGCCGTTTCGGTCGCTGTATCCCTACGACATCAACAACGACGGCGTGACGGAGGTGCCGCAGCCTGTGTCGATGCCGGGCTGGGGTAGCGGACTGACTTCGGATGACGGCTACCGCATTGACTGGTACAGCTACGACTCCGAGGGAAAGGGCAAGATCGTGATGCGGACGTATCATGATATGGAGAGCGGCTGGTATTTCCAGCTGCCGGAGGACTGGACGGATCTGATCCAGATACACCGCAGCTCCGGCACGGATGAGACCGTTGTGACCTTTTCCGTACAGGAGGGAGATACCGTGCGGGAGATCCTGAGCATCAGCACCCTCACCGGCAGCAACAGGGAAGTTCAGGCCAGCCGCGGAAACCGGTTTAATCTCAGCCGTCAGTCGGACGCCACTTATACGGCCGAGCTGCTGAGCGGCAACAGCGGATGGAAGTACGGACTGACGGAAGACCAGGTGCGGGAGGCATTCAGCCTGATCCGGTCCGAATGGCTGACCGGAGACAACTGAGAAGGCAGAAAGGACGGATATCACCATGAAAAAAGTATTGGTACTGGAGGATGAATCCAGCATCCGCAGTTTTATCGTCATCAATCTGCGCCGGGCCGGCTATGACGTCATTGAGGCGGAGAGCGGCGAGGAGGCCCTGGACCGTTTGCAGGAGAACCCGGACACCAAGGTGGCGCTTCTGGATATCATGCTGCCGGGGATCGACGGCTTTGAGGTCTGCCGCCGCATTCGGGCTACCAACACCAAGATCGGCATCATCATGCTCACTGCCCGTTCCCAGGAAATGGATAAGGTCACGGGCCTGATGACCGGCGCCGACGACTATGTGACCAAGCCCTTCTCCCCGGCGGAACTCACCGCCCGGGTGGATGCGCTGTTCCGCCGGGCCGGCGGGGAGGACCCGGTCCAGACCGGGGAGATCCGGCAGGACCCCTTCCTGCTCAATACCCGCAACCGGACGCTGGAGAAGAACGGCCAGCGGATCAAGCTGACCCAGGTGGAGTACTCCATCATGAAGGTCTTTATGGAAAACCCGGGCAAGGCCCTCTCCCGGGAGGAGATCCTGGACATGGTTTGGGGTCGGGACTATTTCGGTGAGCTGAAGATCGTGGATGTCAACGTCCGCCGTCTCCGGCTGAAGATCGAGGATAACGTGCAGAATCCCACTTATATCACCACTGTCTGGGGATATGGATACAAGTGGGGCTTTTGAGCGTGTCCGGAGGTGTGAGCGCATGGGCATGCTGAAGACGCCGTGGCAGCGGGCATACCAGGCGGTTTGGCGGCGTGAGGAGCGGTATCTGGCCCGATATGAGACCCGCCGGGAATCCCAGCTGGATGCAAAGCTGGGCGAGTTGGCGCCGGAATCGCTGCTGGAGACACTGCACACCGCTTTTTCCAAGGCATTTTCAGCGGTGTTTGAAAAGGGCACCGGACTGATCGACTGGGCAGGACGGCAGGACCGGCGGCGGGCCGACTGTCGGGTGCGGCAATACGCCGCAGACCAGCGGGAGGACCACAGGGCCCTGCGGGCGTTTTCCAAAGCTGCCGGCACGGCCGGCCGGGGCAATGTGTTGCTCTCCGGCGCTGCCGGGATCGGCATGGGCCTCGTGGGTGCGGCACTGCCGGACGTGCCGCTTTTTACCGCCATGCTGCTCAAATGCGTCTATGAGACCGGGGAGAGCTTTGGTTTTTCCCATGACACGCCGTCCGAACGGCGCTTCGTTTTGCGCCTGATCGAAGCGGCACTGTCCGACGGGGCAGAGCTGAGAGATCGCAACCAGGCGCTGAATGCCTTTATCCAGGACGGGTGCTGGCGGGACCAGCCGCCTGAGGAGGTCCAGCTCCGGGCAACGGCCCGGCAGGTGTCGGAAGCGGTGCTGTATGGAAAGATCCTCCAGGGGATTCCTCTCGTGGGGGTCCTGGGCGGCGCGGAAGACGCGATCCTTTTGGGCCGTGTCCAGCGGTATGCTGCCATCAAATACGAGCGGCGCTTTTTGATCCGGCGTCGGCTGGCTCAACTGAAATGAAACACGGATCGGGAGAGGAGGTCCCGCTATGACGGAAGGGAAGCCCCCCAGATGGAAGGTCCTGCGGCTGCGGGGTCTGCGGCAGCGGTGGATCGTCAACACCGTAATGCCGGTTCTGGTGCTGCTGATTTTGCTGATGACTCTGTTTTCCGCGGGGGTATCCAGCTACTATTACCGCAGCATGCAAAATGGCCTGGAAAAGCAGGCCCAGGCGCTGGCCAGCGCCTTTGACGAGTACTTTATGGACAACGGCTTTGCCGAGTATTCCCGGAAAGCGGAGCAGACCGCCAATTCCTACGAGGACAAGGACCGCATCGAGCTGCAGTTTATCAGCAGCACCGGGCGCATCCAGGTGTCCACCTCCGGCCTGACGGCCGGCACCGCTCCCGGTACCAGCGACATCGATCAGGCCATCGCGGAAAATGAGATGAAGGCCTTCCAGGGGAAGGACCCGGAGACCGGGGAGAAGATCCTCTCTGTCTCCCATCCCCTGACCTTTAACGGCCGGGTGGTGGGCGTGATGCGCTTTGTCACGTCGCTGCGGGTGGCGGACCGACAGATCATGCTGGCAAATCTCGTGATTCTGGCGGTAGCCATCTTGTGCATGGCGCTGGTCGTCATCTCCAACCTGCTCTTCATCAACAACGTGGCGGAGCCGGTGGCGGTGGTGACGGACGCGGCCAAGCGGATCTCCGCCGGCAGCTACGGAATCCAGATTGAAAACAAATACACCGACGAAATGGGAGAACTGGTGGACAACATCAACGACATGTCGCTGAAGATCGGCCAGAATGAAAAGATGAAATCCGAGTTCATCTCCTCGGTGTCCCATGAGCTGCGCACACCGCTGACGGCCATCAACGGCTGGGGTGAGACGATCCTGGCGGACCCAACCGGCGATCCGGTGCAGCTGCGCCGGGGCATCCGCATCATCCTCAATGAGTCCAGGCGTCTTTCTACAATGGTGGAGGAGCTGCTGGAATTCTCCAAGATGGAGGACGGCCGGTTCACGCTGCGCATTGAGGAGGTGGACCTCCAGGCGGAGTTTGAGGACGCTGTATTCACCTACCGCCAGCTCTTCCGGCAGGAGGGTATCGACCTGGAGTACGAGAGCGGAGACGAGCTGCTGCCGCCCATTCCCGGAGACCCGGAGCGGCTCAAGCAGGTCTTCTGCAACGTACTGGATAACGCCGCCAAGCACGGCGGTTCCGGCAAGCGCATCACCGCATCGGTCTGCCAGGAGGGCGAATACGAGGTGGTCCGGGTCCGGGACTACGGCCCCGGAATCCCGGAGGCGGAGCTGCCCTTTATCAAGCAGAAGTTCTACAAGGGTTCTTCCAAGGCCCGGGGCAGCGGCATCGGCCTTGCGGTGTGCGATGAGATCGTCAACCTCCACAACGGAACCTTTACCATCGGCAATGCGGACGGCGGCGGTGCCATCGTTACCATTCGCCTTCCGATGAAGGAATGAAAATCGAACAATCGTTTGATTTTTGCTGAAAAATATGCTACACTAAGAGATTAGAAAGGAACATCCATGGCAGAGCAGAACAAATCCTGCGCCTTCCGCACCAGCATCGGCGGACAGGCGCTGATCGAGGGCATCCTGATGCGGGGGCCGGAGAAGCAGGCCATCGTGGTCCGAGATCAGGAGGGCCACCTGGTGGAAAAGGTGGAGGAGCTGCGGTTCATCAAGGACCGCTATCCCATCCTGGGCCTCCCACTGGTACGGGGCACCGTGAACTTCCTGGGAGCTATGGTCAGCGGCGTCAAGGCGCTGATGTACTCGGCGGATTTTTATCCGGAGGAAGAGGCGGCCAAGCCCTCAAAATTTGAGCTTTGGCTGGAAAAGCACCTCTCAAGTAAGAAGCTGGAAAGCGCCGTGGTGGCGCTGGCGGTGCTGCTGGGCGTGGGGATGAGCATCTTTTTGTTCCTGGTGCTGCCCACCTTTTTGACAGGCGGCATTCTGCACTTTTTCCCGGACTTCCCCATGTGGGGGAGAAACCTGGTGGAGGGTATCCTGAAGGTTTTGATCTTTCTGGTCTATTTGATCGTCTGCTCCAAGCAGAAGGATATTTACCGGGTGTTTCAGTACCACGGGGCGGAGCATAAAAGTATCTTCTGCTATGAGGCGGGACTGCCGCTGACGGTGGAAAACGTCCGTATTCAGCCCCGGCATCATCCCCGCTGCGGCACCAGTTTTCTCTTTGTGGTGATTTTCGTGTCGATTCTGGCATCCAGCGTGGTATTTGGCATCTGGCCCATTACCAATGTCTGGCTGCGGACGCTGGCCCATCTGCTGCTGCTGCCGCTGGTGGTGGGTATCACCTACGAGTTCAACCGCTGGGTGGGCCGCCATGCTCAGGACAACGTCCTGGCCAAGATCCTCACCGCCCCCGGACTGTGGATGCAGAACTTTACCACCAATGAGCCGGATGACGGCATGATCGAGTGTGCTATCCGGTCACTGGAGCTGGTGCTGCCCTCGGAGAAGGGTAAGGACGCCTGGTAAACGGGAGACCGGGACAGGCGCATCACGGGGGAGATTGGAAGGACGGAACGTACTTATGGCAATTACCTATAACAATTTATACCTGGATATCCGTCAGCAGCTGCGGCGCTCCGGCATTGAGGCTGCTACGCTGGAGGCCCGGGAGCTGGTGTGCTTCGGCACCGGGAAAAGCCGGGAGGAGCTGACCCGGGACGGAGGGCTTTATGCCTCTCCGGAGCTGGAACGGCGGGTCCGGGAGCTGGTGGAACGCCATCTGGCCGGCGAGCCGGTGGCATATCTGATCGGAGAGTGGGAGTTCTACGGATTGCCCCTGGATATCTCTCCGGAGGTGCTGATCCCCCGGCCCGATACGGAAGTGCTGGCCGAGCAGGCCATTTCCTACGTGCGGGAGCAGGGGGAGTGCCGGGTGCTGGACCTGTGCGCCGGCAGCGGCTGCGTCGGACTGGCAGTGGCGGCCCAGGCCCCGGCGTGCCGGGTAGTGCTGGGAGAGTGGTCTGACGGCGCACTGAAGATCTGCCGGCAGAACATCCGCCGCAACAGCCTTACCGCCCGGGTGGTGCCCATGCAGACAGATGCCCGGGAAAAACCGGACAAATCCCTGGGGGAATTTCAGTGTATCGTCTCCAATCCCCCGTACATTCCCCGGGCGGACATCGACACACTGGATGCATCTGTCAAGGACTACGAGCCGCATCTGGCTCTGGACGGCGGTGAGGACGGCCTGGACTTTTACCATACCATCTCAGAGAAATGGAAGGAGGTCCTGGTCCCCGGCGGCCGGCTCTATTTCGAGGTGGGCATCGGCCAGGCGGACAGTGTGCTGCGCATCATGCGGGCTCAGGGCTTTGGGGATATTCAGGTGGTCAAGGACCTCCACGATATCCCCCGGGTGGTATTCGGCACCCTTTGTACGGAAATTTGAGAAATTCTGCGGCAGGAGCACTTTCCCGCCTGCATCATGCGGACCGGGCCGCAGAATGAGCGAAGATTAGGAGGAGAAACAGATGGCAAAGGAGAAAGCACCGCTGCCTTCGGCAGCACCGGCGGACGATAAGAAAAAGGCCATTGATACCGCAATGGCCCAGATCGAGAAAATGTACGGCAAGGGTTCCATCATGCGCTTCGGCGACAAGGCGGAGCTGAATGTGGACTTTATTCCCACCGGCTCTCTGGCGCTGGATGTGGCGCTGGGGATCGGCGGCCTTCCCAAGGGGCGGATCGTGGAGATCTACGGGCCTGAGTCCTCCGGTAAGACCACGCTGGCGCTGCATGTGGTGGCGGAGGCCCAGAAGCGGGGCGGTGAAGTGGCTTTCGTGGATGCGGAGCATGCTCTGGACCCCACCTATGCCCGGGCACTGGGCGTGCGGGTGGAGGATATGCTGATCTCCCAACCGGACACCGGTGAGCAGGCCCTGGAAATCACCGAGGCGCTGGTCCGTTCTGGAGCTATTGACGTCATCGTGGTGGACTCCGTGGCCGCGCTGGTTCCCCGGGCGGAGATCGAGGGTGAGATGGGCGACAGCTACGTGGGTCTCCAGGCCCGCCTGATGAGCCAAGCACTGCGCAAGCTCACCGGCGCCATCGGCAAGACCAACACAATCGTTATTTTCATCAACCAGCTGCGGGAAAAAGTGGGCGTCATGTACGGCAATCCGGAGGTTACTACCGGCGGCCGGGCGCTGAAATTCTACTCCTCCGTCCGCATCGATGTGCGGCGGATCGAAGCACTGAAAAACGGCTCCGAGATCATCGGCAACCGCACCCGGGCCAAGGTGGTGAAAAACAAGATGGCACCTCCGTTCCGGGAGGCGGAGTTCGACATCATGTACGGCGAGGGCATTGCCCACGAGGGCGAGCTGATCGACCTGGGTGTGAAGCTGGATCTGGTGCAGAAGGCGGGCTCCTGGTTCTCCATGGGAGAGACCCGCATCGGCCAGGGCCGGGACGCCGCCAAGAAATATCTCAAGGAAAACCCGGAGATCGCCGCGCAGCTGGAGGCGGATATCCGCAAGAACTTCGATAAGCTCCTGAGCAACCAGGCCCGGATTGCCGCCAAGGCCGCTGGGCGTGCGGTGGACGTGAGCGCCGACGACTTCAACGATGACAATTGAGCGCATTGAGGCGTCCCGGCATAAAAAGGGCCGGGTGCTGGTATTCCTGGAGGACGGCGCCTGCCTTCGGATCACGGAGCAGGAGCTGCTGGACTTTGGCCTGCGGGCCGGAGATGAACTGAACGACAAGACCCTGCAAAAGCTCAAAGAGGCCGCTGGCGTGTCCAATGTAAAAGCCACAGCGGCAGATCTGGTGGGCAAGCGGGCCATGAGCCGCCGGGATCTGGAGCGCAAACTCCGGGACCGGGGCGCCAGCGAGGCGGAAGCCCGCTACGCCGCCGAGTGGCTGGAGGCCACCGGTGCCATCAACGACGCGGACTACGCCGCGGTGCTGGCCCGGCACTGCGCGGATCTGGGCTACGGTCCTCAGCGGGTGCGGGAGAAGCTCTACGAAAAGGGCGTGCCCCGGGAGCTGTGGGACGATGCCCTGGATACCCTTCCAGATCCCGCTGGACAGATCGACCGCTTTCTGGTATCCAAACTCCGGGGCCGGGTCCCGGATGAGAAGGAGAAAAAGCGCCTTTGCGACGCCTTGGCCCGCCGGGGCTTTGCCTGGCCGGATATCCGGGCGGGATGGAGCCGACTGGGGGAGGAGATCCCCCAGGAGTGACACGGAAGGAGCGTGTGGCTCATGACCGGAAGAAACCGAGCACTGCGATTTTTTGCCTTGTCCCTGGCCGGGGTCCTCTTGGCCCTGCTGCTCTGGAGGCTCAGTCCCGGTCCGGAGTGGCTGGCCTGTTCCACGGCGGAACGCTACACGCGGCAGTGCGCCCCTGCGTACAGCCATCTCACCATGGTGCTGGAGGGAGAGGTCAGCCGCCATGTGGTGGGATCATTTTGCGTGGAATATCCGTCCTGGACGGTGCTATTGTCCCAGGAAAACGACCCGGATCTCCAAGGCCCTTTCCTTCGGCTGGAGATGCATAACGGGATCTTTCCCACTGCGGTGACCGCAGCCAGCTGGTGGACGCCGGAAATCTCTCTGCCTGTTTCTCAATAAAAAATCAAAAAACGGAGCGATCCTATGTCATACAAAATAGCATTTATTTCCCTGGGCTGTGCGAAGAACCAGGTGAACTGCGAACAGATGATGGCCACTTGTCAGAAGGCCGGGTACACCATCCAGGTGGCGCCGGAGGGGGCCGACGTGGTGGTGGTGAATACCTGCGGCTTTTTGACCTCCGCCTGTGAGGAGGCCATCGACAACATTCTGGAGATGGCGGAGCTGAAAAAGGCCGGGCAGGTGAAAAAGATCCTGGTCACCGGCTGCATGGCCCAGCGGTACAAGGAGGACGTCCTTTCGGAACTGCCGGAGGTGGACGGCGTGCTGGGCACCGGCAGCTACGGCGACATTGCCGATGCGGTGGCGGAGGTCATGGACCAGGGACTGCGGCCCTGTCACTTGGGCAATATCCACACCGCCGACCAAAGCGGTGAGCGGATCTTGTCCACGCCGCCCTGGTATGCCTACCTGCGGATTGCCGAGGGGTGCGACAATCACTGCGCCTACTGCGTGATCCCCTCCTTGCGGGGAAAGTACCGCAGCCGCCCTATGGACGAGCTGCTGGAAGAGGCAAAGGAGCTGGCTTCCGCCGGGGTGAAGGAATTGCTGGTTATCGCCCAGGACATCACCCGTTACGGTACGGACCTGAGCGGCGAGCATCAGCTGGCAAAGCTGCTGACGGAGCTGTGCAAGCTGGACTTCCACTGGATTCGCCTGCATTACCTCTATCCTGATGAGATCACCGAGGAGCTCATCGACACCATCGCCCGGGAGCCCAAGATCGTCAAGTATCTGGACATTCCCATCCAGCACTGCAACGACGGTATCCTGAAGGCCATGAACCGGCGGGATACCAAGGCAGAGCTTTTAGAGCTCTTTGCCAAGCTCCGCTCCCGTATCCCCGGTCTGGTGCTACGCACCAGCCTTATCACCGGTCTGCCTGGCGAAGGGGAGACGGAGCTGGAGGAACTGTGTGAATTCCTGCGCCAGACCCGCATCGAGCGGGCCGGCGTGTTCCCGTTCTCTCCGGAGGAGGGAACCCGAGCCGCCCAGATGGAGCATGTGGACATGGAGGAGGCCCGCCGCCGTGCGGAGCTGGTGGTGGACGTGCAGTCTGATATCATCGACGATTACAACGACTCTGTTCTCGGCACCGAGCGGGAGGTTTTGTGCGAGGGCTTCGACGGCCAGGCCCAAATGTACTTTGGCCGCAGCTATGCCGAGTCTCCGGAGATCGATGGCCGTATCTATTTCACCGCCGATCAGGAGGTGGAGCCGGGTACCTTTGTAACCGTTCGGCTGACAGGCACCATGGACGGCGAGCTGACCGGCGAAGAGGTGTAAAGCACCGGAGAGTGAGCACATGAAGCATCCGCTGGAGGAGATTCCCGGCGTGGGGCCCCGGATCGCCGGCGTCATGGAGAGAATGGGTATCCGTCAGGTCTCTGACCTGGTGGGGAAGGACCCGGAAGAACTATACCGCCGGGAGTGTCGGCTCAAAGGATTTGAGGAGGATCGCTGTGCCCTGTATGTCTGGCGGACGGCGGTTTATTATGCCGAGAACCCGGTGCGGGAAGCGAAAAAATTAAAATGGTGGTATTGGAAAGACAAACCCTATCCGCCGCCAAAAGAAGGAGAAACCAATGAATCTGCCAAATAAACTGACTCTTTTGCGCATTATATTGATCCCTGTATTTATGGTGGTGCTGTACTGGGGATTTCCATATGCCAACTATGTGGCGCTGGCCATTTTCATCATCGCCAGTCTGACGGATATGCTGGATGGAAAGATTGCCCGGAAGTACAATCTGGTGACGGACTTCGGCAAGTTTGCCGATCCCCTTGCAGATAAGATGCTGGTGACGGCGGCCATGCTGTGGTTCGTGGAAAACCATCAGATGGCGGCCTGGATGCTGCTGATCGTCATCTGCCGGGAATTCGCAGTCAGCGGTCTGCGGATGATCGCCAGCGACAAGGGGCGGGTGATCGCCGCCGGCTGGTCCGGAAAGGTCAAGACCGCCTCTACTATGGTGTGCATTGTGCTGATGTTCCTGCCCATCCCGCCGGTGCTCAACACGATCTGCTGCTGGGTCATCACGCTGACGACGTTGTATTCCGGCGTGGAATACTTTGTAAAAAACAAAGACGTTATCGCCACTGCCTGAGTACAGGTTCCGGCGTTTCCTCTCCGTTTCGGGGAGGGTGCGCAGCCCCGTTCGTAATGAAATCAAGAGAGCCTGCCGTTTCAAACGGCAGGCCCTTTTTGCATATGGTGCAAAACATACCGCGAATCCGGGAAGGGAGAGCGCTGCGGAGCGGCTTGCATGCGCGGGCGGCGGATGCCGAAAATCGGTCCGCAGAAGGCAGCGATACCACAGAGTTCCCACTTTCCTATAAAACCTACTTGACAAATAGGAAAAAGCATGATATGAATATATCATACAAAACAGATAGGAAATAAGGAGAAACTGCCATGAAGATTTACGCGGATCATGCGGCCACCACCGCCGTCAGCGATACGGCCATGGCTGCGATGCTGCCCTGCTTCCAGGGCATTTACGCCAATCCCTCCAGCCTCCACAGTCCCGGTCAGCGGGCGGCGGAGAAGCTGGTGGAGGCCCGGGAGATTTTTGCCCGGAATCTGAACGCCGCCCCCCGGGAGATTACCTTTACCTCCGGCGGCAGCGAGTCCGATGTTCAGGCTCTGCGTACCGGCGCGGCGCTGGGGGCCCGGAAGGGCAAGCGCCATATCCTCTCCACCAAGTTTGAGCACCATGCAGTCCTCCACACCCTCAAGGCGCTGGAGAAGGAGGGATTCACAGTTACGCTGTTGGATATTCCTGCCGACGGTGTGGTGACGGCGGAGGCGGTCCGGGAGGCCCTGCGGCCGGATACCTGCCTGGTGTCGGTGATGTTTGCCAATAACGAGATCGGTACCATCCAGCCCATCGCGGAGATCGGAGCGCTGTGCCGGGAGGCAGGCGTACTGTTCCACACCGACGCAGTCCAGGCGGCGGGCCATCTGCCCATTGACGTGGAGGCCATGCACATTGACCTGCTGTCCCTGTCCGCCCACAAGTTCCGGGGCCCCAAGGGAGTGGGTGTGCTGTATGCCCGCCGAGGCGTTGCGCCGGAAACGGTGATCCACGGCGGTGCTCAGGAGTGGGGCAAGCGAGCCGGAACGGAGAACCTGCCTGGTATCTGCGGCGCGGCAGCGGCCTTTGACGAGGCTTGCACCAACCTCAGGGAGAGCACGGCCTACCTGGCGCCGCTGCGGGACAAGCTGATCGCCGGTTTGACCGCCATCCCCCACACCGTGCTCAACGGCGACCCCGTCCGGCGGCTGCCGGGAAACGTCAACGTCTGCTTTGAGGGCATCGAGGGAGAGTCGCTGCTGCTGATGCTGGATGCAAAGGGCATCGCGGCGTCTTCCGGCTCCGCCTGCACCTCCGGGTCCCTGGACCCAAGCCATGTGCTGCTGGCACTGGGACGGCCCCATGAGGTGGCCCACGGTTCCCTGCGGCTGAGCCTGGACGTGGACAACACGCCGGAGGAGATTGACTATATTCTGGACGTCCTGCCCGGCATCGTCTCGTACCTGCGGGAGATCTCCCCGGTGTGGGACGAACTGGAGACGGGCCGGCGGCCCCATCTGATTTGAAAGGGAGGAACCAACAATGGCATTGTACAGTGATAAGGTCATGGACCACTTCCAGAATCCACGGAACGTGGGCAAAATGGAGAACGCCGACGGCATCGGCGAAGTAGGCAACGCCAAGTGCGGCGACATCATGCGGATGTACATCAAGGTGGACCCCCAGACACAGGTCATCACCGACGTGAAGTTCAACACCTTCGGCTGCGGCAGCGCCATTGCCACCAGCTCCATGGCCACGGAGATGATCAAGGGCAAGCCCATTTCAGAGGCGCTGAAACTCTCCAACAAGGCGGTGGTGGAGGCGCTGGATGGCCTGCCCACCCATAAGATCCACTGCTCCGTTCTGGCGGAGGAGGCGGTCCGGGCGGCGGTAAAGGACTATTTTGACCGCAACGGCATCCCCTATGGGGACGAGCTCCAGGACTGCGCCGGCCACTGTGATACCTGCGGCCACAGCTGCGAAGTGTGAGCGGCTGACGGAAGAATAAAAAGACCCCCCGGCACAGAAAAATCTGTGCCGGGGGGTTGTTCATGAGAAAGGGACGGGGGAGCGGTCAGTTCCCGCTGTGCTCCGCCTCGTATTTTTTCAGGAAGTCCACCAGGGCCACCACGCCTTCCTTGGGCATGGCGTTGTAAATGGAGGCCCGCAGGCCGCCTACGCTCTTGTGGCCCTTCAGGTTGTCGAAGCCCGCCGCCTTGCTGGCTGCCACCACGTCGGCGTCCTGCTCCTTGCTGGGGGTGACGAAGGGGACGTTCATGAGGGAGCGGTCCTCCTTGCGCACGGCGCCGGTGAAGAACTTGCTCTGGTCCAGGAAGTCATAGAGAATGGCCGCCTTTTCCTCGTTGCGCTTGGCCATGGCCTCCAGGCCGCCGTGGGCGAGCAGGTACTTGAACACCTTGCCGCAGCAGTAGATAGCCCAGCAGTTGGGGGTGTTGTACAGAGAGTCGTTATCGGCATGGGTCTTGTAGTTGAGATAAGTGGGGACAAAGGTGGGCAGGTCGTCCCGCAGCAGATCCTCCCGGATGATGACGATGGCCATGCCGGCGGGCCCCACGTTCTTCTGCACGCCAGCCCAGATCAGGCCATAATCGGAGACGTTGCAGGGACGGGAGAGGAACATGGAGGACTGGTCTGCCACCAGCACCTTGCCCTTGGTATTGGGGAGCTGGTGATAGGTGGTGCCGTTGATGGTCTCGTTTTCGCAGATGTAGACATAGTCGGCGTTGTCCGGAATGTCCAGATCCGAGCAGTCGGGAATATAGGAGAAGTTCTTGTCGGCGGAGGAGGCAACAATCTTGACTTTGCCATATTTCTGGGCTTCTTTCAGGGCCTTCTTGGACCAGTTGCCGGTCTCCACATAGCAGGCCACGCCGTTTTTCATCAGGTTCATAGGCACCATGGCAAACTGCACCGTGCCGCCGCCCTGAATAAAGAGCACTTTATAGTTGTCGGGAATCCCCATCAGCTTCCGCAGGTCAGCTTCCGCTTCGTCCCGGATCTGCTGGAACACCTGGGAGCGATGACTCATCTCCATGACACACATGCCGCTGCCGTGGTAGTTCATCATCTCAGCGGCAATCTCTTCCAGCACTTCTTCCGGCATCATCGCCGGGCCAGCGGAAAAATTGTAGGTCCGTCCGTATTTCATGCGCGTTTCCTCCATCTTTCTGAATAGAATCTAACCGGACGGCTGACGGAAGCAGGCGGCTCTCTGCCGCCTGCCTCTCCGGCCTTCAGGGTGCCTCCAGTATACGACAGGCTGCCAGAACAATCAACTGACCGGAAGAAGTTTCACAAAACGCCCAAAAATCAGGAGAAAACCGAAATTACAATGCATAAAATGAACAATACAGAAATGGACTCACTGCGGGAAATATAAAAAATGAGAAAGAGCACGGAGAAAGACGCGAAACCTGGAACGGAGATTGCAATCCTGTGGAAAATTTTATATAATTTTAACCGAATCTGACAAGCGGGCGGAACGGAGCCGTCCAGAATCTGGAAGAATCGAGGAAGGACTATGAGACCGGACGGGACCCGTTTGCGAAATCTGACACCTATCGTGCAGGCACTGCCCTATATCATGCCACGTCGTTTTGATGCCCAGAACTGGGCCACGGACTATGTGGACGAGGATCTTCTGCGTGCCTACATCCGTCAAAAGCGGCGGGAGGGGCAGCATGTGACCCACATGAGCGTTCTGGTGGCGGCTTACTACAAGGCGGCGCTGGAGCATCCCAAGGTAAACTGCTTTGTGATGAATCGCAAGGTGTATCAGCGCAATCATTTCTGCTTCAGCTTTGTGCTGCTCAAGACCCGGGCGGACGGTACGCCGGACGAGACCGCCCTGAAGATCTTTCTGGAGCCGGAGGACGATGTGTTCACTATTGCCCGGAAGATCAAAGAGCATATTGACCGCAATCTGCAGACCACTCACAATAACCAAACAGACCGGTTTGCCAGCTTCGCATTTTCTCTGCCGCTGCTGCCCCGGCTGGTGTTTGGCCTTGCGTATCACCTGGATCTCCACGGCCTGCTGCCCCGGAAGATCATCGACTTGAGTCCCTTTCACACCAGCCTCTTTATCACCAATCTCGCCTCCATCAATACCACCTGCATTTTCCATCACTGCTATGAGTTTGGCACTACCGGTGTTTTCATCTGCATGGGGCGGCCGGTGCCGGACCCCACGGCGCCGGAGGGCAGCCGGAAAAAGCTGCTGCCCCTGGGCGTGGTGATGGACGAGCGCATTGCAACCGGCATTGAATACTCCCGCTTTTTCGCGGCCTTCAGCCGTTACCTGCGCAAGCCGGAGATCCTGGAGCAGCGGCTGGACGGGAAGGTGCCGGGACTTATGGCCTCAAAGCTGTAAACACCCGGAATAAAGAGGAGAGAGAACATATGGGAAAAGGATTTGGAAGCCGGGCCGCGGCGTGGTGTGTCCATACGGGCCTATACATCCGGGCGTTTATCAAATGGCTGCTGGTAGCGGCGGTAATGGGGACCTGCTGCGGCGTGGTGGGCTCCCTCTTTCACATCGGCATCAACGGGGCCACGGCCCTGCGGGGGGCGCACCCGTGGCTTTTGTGGTGCCTGCCGCTGGCGGGCCTTGTGATCGTAGGTTTTTATAAGCTGACAAAGACAGAGGGGCAGGGGACCAACGACATCATCGAGGCAGTCCACCATGGCAAGGTGCTCTCCATCTGGCTGCTGCCGGCTATCTTTGTCAGCACGGTGCTGACGCACCTGTGCGGCGGTTCTGCCGGGCGGGAGGGCGCCGCACTGCAGATGGGGGGTACCATCGGCAGTTTTGTGGGGCATCTGTTCGGTTTGGATGACCGGGACCAGCGGACGGCCACCATGGTGGGCATGGCGGCATTTTTCTCCGCATTGTTCGGGACGCCGCTGGGCGCTACGATTTTTGCCATCATGGTCATCAGTGTGGGCGTGCTGTACCACGCGGCGCTGGTGCCCTGTCTCACCGCTGCCCTGATCTCCTACGGCGTGTCGCTGGCCATGGGGGTTGAGCCGACAAGGTTTACGGTCGCCGCACCGGCGCTGGAGCCGGGAATGCTGGTACGGACGGCGATTCTGGCGGCACTTTGCGCGCTGGTGTCGCTGCTGTTCTGCAATACGCTCCACTTTGTGGAAAACCTGCTCAAACACTGGCTACCCAATGCCTGGGTGCGGGCAGTGGTGGGCGGCGCGGCGGTGGTGGCGCTGACCTATCTCTGCGGTACCACAGACTATAACGGTGCGGGCATGGAGATCATCACCGCGGCGGTAGAGCAGGGAAGTGTCCGTCCTGCCGCCTTTTTGCTCAAGATCCTCTTCACCGCCGTGACGCTGGGGGCCGGCTTCAAGGGCGGTGAGGTGGTCCCGTCGTTTTTTGTGGGCGCCACCTTCGGCTGCTTGGCAGGTCCGCTGCTGGGGATTCCGGCGGGGTTTGCAGCGGCGCTGGGATTGGCGGCGGTGTTCTGCGGTGCCACCAACTGTCCGGTGGCGTCCATGTTTTTGGCGGTGGAACTGTTCGGCGCCGACGGGCTTTTGTATTTCGCATTGGTCTGCG
>UMBF01018215.1_pt1 | contig 34729 bp, 21 predicted proteins | sample 1963901 | NCBI WGS metagenome assembly UMBF01 (sample SAMEA4835935, study PRJEB28245) | human gut metagenome | biome: gut microbiome; material: fecal sample | place: Denmark | collected 2008 | reverse complement strand
GGCTAGCCCCTTGTCACACAAACTACCGAAGCCTCAAAAATATCTTGCAGAAATATAAATGACCGCAAAATAATTCAACGCATTGCTGCATGACTGCTCTATTGGAGCTCGTGGTTTTTCTAGCACCGCCGTTACGGCCGGATGCCGATCGACCCTGTGCTTCGCGACTGGTTAAGCCGCGAGCGCAGTTGAACCCATGTAACGTAGGTATCCTAGCACAGCAGATAGCCCATACGTTTTGGTGTGTGTTGAGCAACATATTGTTTATTTGCCGTGGTTAAGAGGGATATGGTGCCGTCTTGCGCACATTGCCGCAGGATTATGCGGGTGTGTAGGTTGGCGAGCACTGCCTGAGTTGTAAAGCTGGCGGCGTGAATTGCTCAAACTATTATGTTTGGCTAACAAACTTTGTACAAAACCGGGAAGGTAATTGCGCAACTTTTTGGGCTGTAGTTGTCGCAAATTTTGCGACAACTACAGCTGACGGCGAACTTGAACAGAAAGGCAACTTGCATATTTTGCAAAAATGCAGTTCAACCACTAAATATCGCATGCAAATAAAAAAGGCCACTCGATTGAGTAGCCTTTTATTCACGATGGTGGAGACGAGGGGAATCGAACCCCTGACCTCTTGACTGCCAGTCAAGCGCTCTCCCAGCTGAGCTACGCCCCCGTGACGAGGTAGTACTATAGGGGAAGATTCACTGTTGTGCAAGAAGTTTTTTTGGTTGATTCTCGCACTTACGGGTTTTCCTGGGACGGGGCTGAATTGACTAATTTTGCCGAAGTCAAAATTAGTCAATTAACCCGCCGTCCCGATAAAACCCTCACGCGGCGGCACCCTACTTGTAGAGGTAGGCGATCGCCGTCCCTTGGTGGACTTGGATCTTGGCCTTTTTCCTGACGACATTAGAGATGCCCGTGTCGGCTAACAGGCCTAGGGGGCTGTGGTCTAGCTCCCACTCAAGGCCGTGTTCGCTTATCTCTGTGTTGGGAGCAATGGCGATGATGGAGAAGGTTTTGCCCTCGGCGCCCTCGATGATCCAGGTCTCGTCCTGGTGCAGGATTCTGGCCGTCACTTCGTCTTCTTCGATCCAGACGGGGGCGTCTGCATAGCCTGCCAGTAGCCCTAAAACAGACAGGGCCATGTCCGGGCGGCCGCCGGTGGCGCAGGTTGCCACCACTTCAGCACCCGGCCAACGACGGCGGACGGAATCGAGCGCCAGCGCCAGATCGGTATAGTCCTTGTACGGGTCATGGCGCTCAACTTCAAAGTCGGTGGCGGCATCGACCAAAGCGCATCCCTCATCGCTAACGGTGTCGGCGTCGCCCACGTAGACGTCGCAGCCCAGCCCCGTGCCCAACAGAGCGTCCAGGCCGCGGTCTACGGCTACGATGTGGTCGCACTCCCCTGCCAGCTGGCGAAGCAGATCCGCGCTCACCACCACCGGCGAGCCGCAAACCACCAATACTTTGCAAGCCACGGCCCTCGCCTAGCCCTCAAACGAAAGCACGAGGGGCAGGTCCAGGCCCTCATAGCTGTCGATAAAGATGTCGCAGTTGGCACGCACCTCGTCGCGCTCCATACGGCCGTGTGGGTCATAGATGCCCACACGCTTAAAGTCTGCAATGCCAGAGCTCTTAAGTCCAAAGACGGCGTCCTCAAATACCCAAGCGCGCTCGAACTTGTGCCCGTGGCGCTCTTCCAGGCGACGCAACGCCAGCTCATACACGTCGGGGAACTGCTTGGAGCGCCCCGCCTCGCCCGTCGTGGTAATGAACTCCATATAGCGATCAAGACCAGCAGCTGCAAGGGCGGACTGCACCAGTTCGGCCGGCGTGGACGTGGCCACGCACATGGCAATGCCCGCTGCCTGCGCCTGCTTCAAAAATGCAACCAGGCCCTCGCGCGACGGCACCTTGGAGTAGCCATCAATCAAAATCTCGCCCAGCTCGCGGTAGACCTCCTCGCCATTCGCGCCAATGCCCCACGTGTCGTGGTAGGCCTGGCACTCGTCCTCCATCGATAGATGTTCAAACTGGGCAAAATCGTCGACCGTTACATCGATGCCATGACGGCGCAATAACTCGGTCTGCGCATGGCCCCAGACGGGGGAGCTATTAACCAGTGTTCCGTCACAATCGAAAATAAAAGCAACACTTGGCGCAGCGATGTGGTTCATAAACGAGCCTTTCGATGTCAAATGGTAAACAACCCGCTAAAAACGTTTTACCAAACGTTAGCCTAACAGTTTTGAAACCCTAATTGGTAAAACTGTCAAGAGTTTTACCACAGCAATTCTGCCAGTGGTATAAACATGTCGCTTACCGATTAAACGCCCTCGCAAATCCGCTTTCGTCCATAAAACTAACGTACAGGTGTTATCGTAGTTTCTGCCGAAAGTTCCACCGAGCACGCGAGGTGGAACGAATCATAGAACTATCGCCGTCCCTTCGATTCGTGCAGCCTTGGACCTTTCGCATCTAGTCACCAAGGCAACACGCTGCCGCGTCATGATGGGATCAAACGTGAGCGATACAAAGCTAAAGCCAGTAACCAAAAAGCCCGCTACCCGTAAAGCCGCCCCGCACGCACCGGAGCTCTCCAAGGACGATGTCTATCTGTTTGGCATTGGAATGTGGGAGCGCAGCTGGGAAAAGATGGGCGCTCACCCCGACACGCAGAACCGTAAGCGTGGCTGGCGCTTTTGCGTTTGGGCGCCCGACGTAAAGAGCGTCCATGTCATTGGCGAATTTAACGACTGGGACGAGGAAGCCAACCCGCTGGTGCCCATGCATACGAGCGCTATTTGGGAAGGCTTTATTCCCGGTGCCGAGCAGGGCCAGCTCTATAAGTACCTTATCGAGACCAACGAGGGCAAAAAGCTCTATAAGGCCGATCCGTACGCCTTTAAGGCCGAGTGCCCCCCGGGTACGGCGAGTGTGCTGTGGACCCTCGATGGCTACCAATGGAACGACGCCGCGTGGCTCAAGCGCCGCGCCAGCCATAACCACATGTCGCAGCCCCTTAACATCTACGAGGTGCATATTGGCTCGTGGAAGCGCCACGGCGACGCGCCGCAGGGCGAGCCCGACGAGTACGGCAACTACCCCGGCCCCATGGATCCCTTCCCCGCGCAGCGCGGCGAGTTCTACACCTACGACGACCTGTCGGTGGAGCTTGTGGACTACGTGCGCGACATGGGCTATACGCATATCGAGGTCATGCCGCTCATGGAGCATCCCTTCGATGGCTCCTGGGGCTACCAGACGACCGGCTACTACGCCGCCACGTCGCGCTACGGCAACCCGCAGCAGCTCATGCATTTTATCGATGCGTGCCACGAGGCGGGCATTGGCGTGATCATGGACTGGGTGCCCGGCGGTTTTTGCGCCGACTCCCACGGCCTTGCCACCTTTAACGGCCACATGCTGTTTGAGCACGAGATTCACCCCAACTGGGGAACGCACAAGTTCGACTTCGCCCGCGGCGAGGTCCGCTCCTTCCTGGTCTCCAACGTGCTGTACTGGCTCGAGAACTTCCACGTGGACGGCATTCGCATGGACGGCGTGTCCAGCATGCTGTACCTCAACTTTGGCATCGACGATCCGGGCCAAAAGAAGTTCAACAAGTACGGTACCGAGGAGGACCTGGACGCCAGCGCGTTTATCCGCCAGGTCAACTGCGCCGTGGAGGCGCACTACCCCGACGTGATGATGATGGCCGAGGAGTCCACCGCGTGGCCGCTCGTGACCTATCCGCCGCAGGACGGCGGCCTGGGCTTCCACTACAAGTGGGACATGGGCTGGATGAACGACACCCTGCACTACATGCAGACCGATTTTCCGTGGCGCCCCGGCAACCACGGCCTGCTCACGTTCTCCATCATGTACGCCTTTACCGAGAACTTTATCTGCCCGCTGAGCCACGACGAGGTCGTGCACGGCAAGTGCTCACTGATTGGCCGCATGCCGGGCGACTGGTGGCGCCAGTTTGCCGGTCTGCGCACGCTGGCCTTCTACCAGATGACGCACCCCGGCGCCAAGCTCAACTTTATGGGCAACGAGATCGGCCAGTTTATTGAGTGGCGCTACTACGAGTCCATCCAGTGGTTCCTGACCGAGGAGTACGAGACCCACAAGCATCATCAGGCGTTTATCAAGGCGCTCAATCACCTATACACCGCCGAGCCCGCCCTGTACGAGCGCGGCTACACCGACGACGGCTTTACCTGGATCGATGCGGACAACTCCAAGCAGTCCATCGTGAGCTTTGTGCGCCAGGGCGAGGATGTCGACGATGACTTGGTGATCCTGATTAACTTTGACCCGGCGAGCTACGAGAGCTTCCGCGTGGGCGTGCCGCGCGAGGGTGACTGGGAGGTCATCTTTGACTCCGATCGTCCCGAGTTCGGTGGCAGCGGCTATGCCGGCGAGGAGCCCTACACCTGCTCGAGCGAGCCCTATCCCTGGAACGGGCAGATGGACTCTATTGAGATTAAGGTGCCCGGCCTGGCCGGCGTGGTGCTTAAGCGCCGCGGTCCCAGCAGCTACAAGCCGCCCGTGGTCGAGGAGCCCAAGAAGGCGACGCGTAAGCGCACGTCCTCGGTGAAGCCCAAGCCTGCAGCCGCTAAGAAGGCTCCGGCTAAGGCGAAGGCTACGACGACCAAGGCCAAGGCCAAGACCGCCGCAAAGCCCGCCTCTAAGCCCGCGGCCAAGAAGCCGGCTGCCAAAAAGGCCGCTACCAAGGCAAAGTCTGCTTCTGTTAAGTCGTCTACCAACGATGCGTAACAAAGCCGTTACAGCTGTAATTACCCGCCTCGCCGAGGCGTAGGATACAAGACATAACCGTTCCGGGAGAAACATCCCCGGGGGAAAGGAACGTATGAATAAGATCTTCGACAACAAGCAGGAGTTTACCGAGCTCTATCGCGATGCCGTCATGAGCATTAGCGGCAAGAGCGTCGAGGCCGCCAGCGACCTTGACCGCTTTAACGCCCTGGCCAAGCTCGTGGCCGAGAAGGCCCGCACCGTTGCCACCAAAAGTGACGCCCGCGCCACCGCCGAGGGCAAGAAGCGCGTGTACTACTTCTCAATCGAGTTTTTGATCGGTCGCCTGCTCGATAACTACCTGCTCAACTTTGGTGTGCGCGACATGGTCGCCGAGGCGCTCGACGACATGGGCTTTGACCTTTCCGTCATCGAGAACCAGGAGCCCGATCCGGCGCTGGGCAACGGTGGCCTGGGCCGTCTGGCAGCATGCTTCTTGGATTCCATGGCAGCCGAGGGCATCGCCGGCTACGGCAACGGCATGCGCTACCGCTACGGCCTGTTTAAGCAGGAGATCGTCGTCGGCAGCCAGGTCGAGGCTACCGACGAGTGGCTCACCCACGGCTATCCCTGGGAGGTCCGCCGTCAGGACAAGGCTGTGACCATCAAGTTTGGTGGCCATGTTGAGGGCTTTGAGGAGAACGGCCGCACGTTCTACCGCATGGTGGACACGCAGGACATCCTGGCCGTCCCTTATGACATCCCCGTGGTGGGCTATGCCGGCGAGACCGTCAACAAGCTGCGCGTCTGGGCCGCCGAGCCGGTCGAGGAGCACTTCGATCTGGAAGCCTTCAACCGCGGCGACTACGCCCTGGCCGACGCCGAGCGCGCCGAGGCCGAGGCCATCAGCGCCATCCTCTACCCCAACGACGCCGGCGAGCACGGTCGTCTGCTGCGCCTGAAGCAGGAGTACCTGTTTGTCTCGGCCGGCATCTACAGCCTGCTCGACACCTTTGAGAAGGAGCACGGCGAGAACTGGGAGCTGCTGCCGCAGTTTGTGGCCATCCACACCAACGACACGCACCCCGCCATGTGCGGCCCCGAGCTCATGCGCATCCTGATCGACGAGAAGAAGCTCGAGTGGGACGACGCCTGGAACATCGTGACGCAGGTCGTGAGCTACACCAACCACACCATCCTGCCCGAGGCTCTGGAGAAGTGGCCCATCGGTACGTTCTCCAAGCTCCTCCCCCGCGTGTACCAGATCATCGACGAGATCAGCCGTCGTTGGCACGAGTCGTTCGACACCACGCAGGAGGGCTGGCAGGAGCGTCTGCGCCAGACCGCCATCCTGTGGGACGGCGAGATTCGCATGGCCAACCTGTCTGTGATCTGCAGCCACAGCGTCAACGGCGTGGCCAAGATCCACTCCGACATCATCAAGAACATCGTGCTCAAGGACTTCTATGCCCTGACGCCCGAGAAGTTCAACAACAAGACCAACGGCATCTCGCACCGTCGCTTCTTTGCCGAGGCCAACCCCACCTACGCCAAGCTCGTCACCGATGCCATTGGCGATGGTTGGCTCAAGGACGCCTTTGAGCTGGAAAAGCTCAAGGAGTTCCAGAACGACACCGAGTTCCTGAAGGCCGTGGGTGCCTCCAAGCGCGCCAACAAGGAGCGTCTGGCTGCCTACGTTAAGGCCGAGACCGGTCTGGTCATCGACCCCAACACCGTCTTCGATGTTCAGGTTAAGCGCTTCCATGCCTACAAGCGCCAGCTCATGAACATCATGAAGGTGATGGACATCTACAACCGTCGCATCGCCGATCCCAATTTCCACGTGACGCCGACGACCTTCATCTTTAGCGGCAAGGCGGCCTCGAGCTACACCTTTGCCAAGGAGACTATCCGCCTCATTAACTCCGTGGCCGAGGTCATCAACAACGACCCGCGCGTCAACGAGGTCATGAAGGTCTGCTTTATCCCCAATTTCCGCGTAAGCAACGCCCAGCTCATCTACCCCGCCGCCGAGATCTCGGAGCAGATCTCCACAGCAGGCAAGGAGGCCTCGGGCACGTCCAACATGAAGCTCATGATGAACGGCGCCATTACGCTGGGCACCCTCGACGGCGCCAACATCGAGATCGCCGACCTGGCCGGCCGCGAGAACGAGGCCATCTTTGGCCTGACCGCTCCCGAGGTCGAGCAGCTCTGGGCATCCAACAGCTACTTTGCCTGGGATACCCTCAACAACGATCGCGAGCGTCTGGGCCGCGTGATGGACGAGCTCAAGGACAACACCTTTGCGGGTCTTTCGGGCAACTTCGAGAGCATCTACAACGAGCTCATGAACAACAACGACCCCGACCTGGTCATGGCGGACTTCCGCAGCTACGTGGATGCGTGGGAGAAGCTCACGAACAGCTACGGCGACCAGGAGACCTGGAACCGCAAGGCGCTGCTCAACACCGCCTCCTCCGGCTGGTTCTCGAGCGACCGCACCATTCGCGAGTACCGCGACGAGATCTGGCACGCGTAAAGGCGCGCAAGCTCCCTTATGCCAGCACGGCATTACTCGACGGGCGCGACGTTGCGCCGCGCCCGTCGCTAATGGGTTTAAGAACATCGATGACAGAAGGAGAAATCGATGAGTAAGAAAGAATGCATCGCGATGCTCCTCGCAGGAGGACAGGGCAGCCGATTGGGGGCACTCACCCAAAAGATCGCTAAGCCGGCGGTTAGCTTTGGTGGTAAGTTCCGCATTATCGACTTTTCGCTGTCCAACTGCTCCAACTCGGGCATCGACACGGTGGGCGTTCTGACGCAGTACCGTCCCTACCTGCTGCATGCCTACGTGGGCTCCGGCGAGGCTTGGGATCTGGACAGCCGTGACGGCGGCGTGTCGATCCTGCCGCCGTACGAGACGCAGACCGGTGGCGCCTGGTATGCGGGCACGGCCGACGCCATTACGCAGAACCTCGACTACATCAAGGCCAACGACCCCAAGTACGTCCTGATTCTTTCGGGCGATCACCTGTATCGCATGGACTACCGCAAGATGCTCAAGACGCACATTGAGAACAACGCCGACCTCACCGTGAGCGTTATGCCCGTGCCGTGGGAGGAGGCCAGCCGCTTTGGCATCCTGACCACCGACCCCGAGGACGGCCGCATCACCAAGTTTACCGAGAAGCCCGATAAGCCCGATTCGAATCTCGCATCCATGGGCATCTACATCTTCTCGGCCGACGTCCTGATTGAGGCACTCGAGGAGGACGCTCTGGACCAACGCTCGAGCCATGACTTTGGCAAGGACATCATCCCCAAGCTGCTCGGCGAGGGCAAGCGTCTGTACAGCTACGAGTTCCATGGCTTTTGGAAGGACGTCGGCACCATCGCCAGCTTCCACGAGACCTCGATGGACCTGCTGGGCAACAACCCCGAGTTCGATCTGTTTGACAAGCACTTCCCCATCATGTCCAACATCACCACGCGTCCGCCGCACTACATTGGCCCGGACGGCCGCCTGGACGACTGCCTGGTCTCCAACGGCTGCAAGATCTACGGCACCGCTCGCCATTCGATCCTTTCGACCGATGTCATCATCGAGGAGCGTGCCGTGGTCGAGGACTCCGTGCTGCTGCCGGGTGCGCACGTTAAGAGCGGCGCGCACATCTGCCGCGCTATTTTAGGCGAGAACTCCACGGTCGAAGAGGGCGTGAAGCTCGGCTCTGTCGATACCACCAAGGATACGGCCGTCGTTGGAAATGACGTCGTTATCGGGAAGGGGGAATGATCCGATGATCAATCGCAAGGCCATCGGTTATATCACCGCTAACTACTCTTCGACCTACGGCAGCGTGCTGCTCAAGGACCGCCCCATCGCGTCCGTCCCGTTTTTGGGCCGCTACCGTCTGATCGACTTCCCGCTGTCCAACATGATGAATGCCGGCATTAAGACCGTCGGTGTCGTCATGCCGGGCAACTACCGCTCGCTGATCGACCACGTGGGCTCGGGCAAGGACTGGGGCCTGGACCGCAAGAAGGGCGGCCTGTTCATGGTGCCCGGCAACGCGTATGGCACCACCAAGGGCGGCATGCGCTTCTTGCTGCGCGACATCATCTCCAACAAGACGCTGTTCCAGCGCTCGGACAAGCCCTATGTCGTGATGATGGGCACCAACATCATCTTTAACATGGACCTCAACACCATCATCGATGCGCACGAGAACTCCGGCGCCCAGATGACCGTGGTGTACTGCAAGGCCACGCGCAACGTCGATGACGAGACCAAGCTCGAGATTAACGAGAACGGCCGCCTGACGGGCGTGAGCGCCGGAGTCGTGTACGGCGACAACGCCTCTATGGACTGCTGCATCGTCAACCGCGAGACGCTGCTCGAGATTATCGACCACTACCAGGCCGCCGACTATCTGGACCTGCTCGAGGCACTCCAGGGCGACTTTGGCAACATCGACGTGTGCAGCTACGAGTACAAGGGCGAGGTCGTGGGCGTATTTAGCGAGAAGTCGCTCTATCGCCGCAGCATGGACCTGCTCGACCAGACCGTAGCCGACCAGCTCTTTGACCCCGAGCGCCCGATCCTGACCAAGGCTCACGACGTGCCGCCTTCGCGCTATGCGACCGGCAGCCACGCGTGCAACTCGATCATCTCGGCCGGCTGCATCATCAAGGGCACCGTGCGCAACTCGATCCTGTCGCGCGGCGTTGTGGTTGAGGAAGGCGCTTCGGTGACCAACTCGATCATCAACCAGAGCTGCATCATCAAGAGCGGCGCCCGCGTTGAGAATGCCATCCTGGACAAGAACAACGTGGTCCCCACCAACACCGAGCTTCGCGGCACGCCCGAGAACATCCTGGTGCTGGGCAAGGCTCCGTTAACTTCTGATACCACCATCGTACGTTAACGTTGGCACCGCAACATCGCTCGTAACATGTAGAATAGCCGCCCGGTTCGCGCCTGGCGGCTATTCTCGAATAACAACATGGGAGACAATATGGCTGATTCCAGCAAAAAGATGCAGATCGTGTTTGCCTCGGCCGAGTGCGCACCGTTTGTAAAGACCGGTGGCCTGGGCGACGTGGCGGGCTCGCTGCCTGCGGCGCTTGTGCGCGCCGGCGCCGAAGTCATCGTGATGGTGCCCAAGTACGCCACCATCAAGGACGAGTACAAGGCGCAGATGGAGCACTTCTCCGACTTTTACGTGAGCCTGGGCTGGCGCAACGAGTACTGCGGGCTCGAGAAGCTCGAGCACGACGGCGTCACCTATATGTTCATCGACAACGAGCGCTACTTTGCGCGCGACTATCCGTACGGCTTCTTTGACGACGGCGAGCGCTTTGCGTTCTTCTCCAAGGCCATCACCGAAAGCTTGCAGCACCTGCCCGAGGGCTTTGAGTGCGACATCCTGCACTGCAATGACTGGCAGACGGCACTGGCGCCTGTGTTCTTGCGCGAGTTCTACCAGGGCCTGCCGCTGTACGACCGCGTCAAGACCGTGTTCTCGATCCACAACGTGGCGTTCCAGGGCCAGTTTAGCGACACCGTGATGGAGGACATCCTGGGCGTGGCGCACATTCCGGCGGCCGCCTCGCAGCTGCGTTGCGACGCCTGCAGCATCAACTACATGCTGGGCGCGCTGCGCTATGCCGACGCTATTACCACGGTGAGCCCCACCTATGCCAACGAGATCCAGACGCCCGAGTTTGGCGAGGGCCTGGACGGTGTGCTGCGCGAGCGCTCCTATGCGCTGCAGGGCATTTTGAACGGCATTGACGTGGCGGGCTTTGACCCGGCGACCGACAAGCGCATTGCCGCAAACTACACGGTCGAGGACCGTTCCGGCAAGGCCGTGTGCAAGGCCAAGCTGCAGGAAGAGCTGGGGCTCGAGGTTCGCGACGATCGTCCGCTCATGGTGATGGTCACGCGTCTGACGCGCCAAAAGGGCATGGACCTGGTCATGTACGCGCTTGACCGCATCCTGTCCGGCGGCGTGCAGGTGGCGGTGCTGGGCACCGGCGACCGCGACTACGAGGACGGCCTGCGCTACTTCCAGGACAAGTACCCCGGCACCATGGCCGCGCGCATCGAGTTCGATCCGGCGCTGTCGCAGCGCATGTACGCCGCCGCCGATATGTTCCTGATGCCCTCGAAGTTTGAGCCCTGCGGCCTGTCGCAGATTATCGCTATGCGCTACGGCACCCTGCCGATTGTTCGCGAAACCGGTGGCCTGAAGGACACGGTAATCCCGTACAACGAGTTTACCGGCGAGGGCACGGGCTTCTCGTTTAGCAACTTTAACGGCGACGAGATGGGCGACGCCGTGTTCCGCGCGGCACGCCTGTTCTGGGACAACCGCGAGGCGTGGAATCAGCTGGTCACGCAGGCCATGAGCCAGGACTTTAGCTGGACACGCTCGGCCGACAAGTATCTGGACCTGTATTTCTTTATGCATCCGGAGATTGAGAGGCCGGCGGCTGTGGAGGCTGCGGCTGAGGAGCCAGTGGCTGTTGCTGAGGCCAAGGCCGAGCCGGTTGTTGAGGCGCCCGCTGCTGCTGAGGAGCCCGAAGCTGAGGAGAAGCCGGTTGAGACAAAATCTGAGGTGAAGGTTGAGGCAGCTCCCGAGGCTGAGGCTAAGCCGGCTGCGAAGCCTGCCGCCAAGAAGACCACGACGCGCAAGACGACGGCCAAGAAGGCTGCGACAACCAAGGCCGCTGCCACCAAGACTGCCGCAGCAAAGACGACTACTGCCAAGGCAACGACGACGCGCAAGCGCACGACCGCCGCTGCCAAGAAGGCCGCCGAGGCTGAGGTCGCTCCCGAGGTAAAGGCCGAGGCCGCCGAGGCTAAGCCTGCGGCAAAGGCTCCGGCCAAGACCGCTGCCAAGAAGACGGCTGCAACCAAGACCACGACCGCCAAAAAGGCTACGGCGGCCAAGAAAACCACGGCAACGAAGTCGACGACCACGAAGGCCGCCACGACTAAGACAGCCGCAAAGCCGGCCGCCAAAGTCGAGGAGACACCCGCCGAGTCCAAGGCCGAGGCAACCGTCGAGGCCAAGCCCGCCGCCAAGACCACCACGCGTAAGCGCGCAACGACGACGGCCAAGAAGAACACGACCAAGGCTGCTGCTCCCAAGGCGGAGGCTAAAGTCGAGGCCAAGCCCGCTGCCGCCAAAGAGGAGTCCAAGGCCGAGGTAAAGGCCAAGCCCGAACCCGCCAAGGAGACCCCGGTCTCCCCTGCCACTCCGGCAGAGGAAAAGGCTCCGACCAAGAAGACCTCCGTCCGCAAGGCAACGGCCACCCGCAAGCGCCGCTAGCCCGCAGACGATCTAAAACCTAATCAAAACCCTAAACAAGGGGCGCTCCAACCGGGCGCCCCTTCTCTGTAGATAGATGGTAAAACGATTTTCTAGGACAACCGTTCGCCGATGGTAAACGGATGTTGTTTATACAGCCTGTGTACAACAGATATACTTATATTCTGTGCGTAAAGCCCATGGCCCGCAGGCCGTGATTCTATTGAACTGGACCGTACTATGAGATTGATTCACAACAGCCGTCTACCGCAGTTTCGCACTCCGTTTGGCGCTGTGACCACCGGAACTTCCGTTTCGCTCTCGGTTATTTTAGAGGATGCCGACCCCAACCAGGCAACGCTCACCTTGCGCACCTGGGTCGATGAAATCGGTGAGTCTCTGTATCCCATGACGCACGAGGGCGACGGCATATTTACCGTAGAGCTTGAGTGCACTGAGCCCTGTCTTATCTGGTACAGTTTTATCTGCAATATCGAGGGCCAGCCCGAGGTCCGCTTGGGCGCACCGCAGGGTCGCACCGGTGGCGAGGGCGTAACCTACGACTACGCCGAGGTTCCGTCGTTCCAGATTACCGTCTACAAGCACCGCGAGAACCGTCCCGCTTGGTACGAGCAGGGCATGGTCTACCAGATCTTCCCCGATCGCTATGCCCGCGACGAGCACTGGCGCGAGCGCACGCTGGCCGAAGTCGAGAAACCGCGCAACGGAATTCAGCGCCGGATGGTCGAGGACTGGAACGAGCCGCCCGTGTACGAGCGCGCCGAGGACGGCTCCATCAAGACCTGGGACTTCTACGGCGGCTCGCTCAAGGGCATCCAGGAAGACCTGCCCCGCATCGCCGAGCTGGGCTTTACGGCCATCTACCTCAACCCCATCTTTGAAGCCGCGAGCAACCACCGCTACGACACGGCCGACTACACCAAGATTGACCCGATCCTGGGCACCGAGCAGGACTTTACCGAGCTGTGCCAAGCAGCCGAGAAGCTGGGCATCTCCATCATCCTGGACGGCGTCTTCAACCACACGGGCGACGACTCGATCTATTTCAACCGCTACGGAAACTACCCCGGCGTGGGCGCCTGGCAGAGCGAGGATTCGCCGTGGCGCGATGCGTTTACCTTCCACGAGGACGGCTCGTACGACTGCTGGTGGGGCGTGGGCAACATGCCAGCCATCAACGAGAAATCCGAGCTGGTGCGCGAGAGGCTTCTGGGCAAAGACGGCGTGATCCGCAAATGGCTGCGCGCCGGTGCCCATGGTTGGCGCCTGGACGTCGCTGACGAGCTTTCCGACGATTTCCTAGCCGAGATCAAGAAGGCTGTGCTCGCCGAAAAGCCTGACGCACTGTTGCTCGGTGAAGTCTGGGAAGACGCCTCCAACAAGATTAGCTACGGTCATCTGCGCCGCTACCTGCAGGGCTCCGAGCTGGACTCTGCTATGGATTATCCCTTCCGCGACATGGTCATCGGCTTTCTGATGGGATACAAGAACGCCTACCAGGCAGCCGAGGATATCGAGACCCTGCGCGAGAATTATCCGCGCGAGGCTCTGTCCTGCGCGCTCAACCTGTTGTCGAGCCACGACCGTCCGCGCATTATCTCGGTGCTCGGCGGCGGCCCCGACGAGTCGCAGCTGCCCGAGTGCGAGCGCAGCAAATGGCGCCTGGACGAGAACTCGATGGGCCTGGCCAAGAGCCGTTTTTGGCTTGCAACGCTCATGCAGATGACGTTCCCCGGCGTGCCTTCGATCTACTACGGCGACGAATACGGCCTGGAGGGTCTTACCGATCCGGGCAACCGCCGCACCCTGCCGACCAAGGACCAACTGCACGACTTCGACACGCTGGCTATTGTCAAGAACGCCTCCGCCGTACGCCGCGCACTGCCCTTTATGATCGACGGCGAGATTAAGGCCTTCGCGCTCAACGACGAGGTGCTGGCCTACAACCGCACGGGCAAGAATGGCGAGTCCGCGACGGTTATCATCAACCGCAGCCTGCGCAATTCGCACCGCGTGACGATTCCGGCGCTCGGCGAATGTGCGAGTGACGTGATCAGCGGTCACGAGTGCGAGATCCACAACGGAACGGTCACGCTCGATCTGTATCCGCTGGGCTCGTCGATCATCTATCACCATGCCGAGCAGCGCCTGCAGGAGCCGCTCGATCACGGCGCGGGCGTCGTGTGCCATATCACCTCGGTGCCCACCGACGACGGCAAGCCCGGCACGATCGGTGCACCCACGCGTCGCTTTATCGACCATCTGGCCGCTATGGGCATGCGCTACTGGCAGGTTCTTCCTGTCAACCCGACGGACTTCTTCCGCTCCCCTTACGCTGGGCCTTCGGCCTTTGCGGGCAATATTGACCTGCTGCCCGAAAGCCAAGAGGAACTTGCGGACGACTTTGAGGCTTGGAAGGCCCGTGGCGGCGAGGATGCAGATCCGCTGTACACGGCGTTTAAACATCGCAACGCTGACTGGCTCGAGAAGTACTGCGTCTACATGGCCGTCAAGAAGTACTTTGAAGGCGAATCGCGTCACGATTGGCCGGCCGATGTCGCGCGCTACAACGAGTATATGATCGATGACAAGCGTTTCCACGACGAGGCCGAACTGCAGGCGTACATGCAGTACCGCTTTGACCTGGCCTGGTGCGAGCTCATGAACTATGCGCACAAGAAGGGTATCGAGGTTATCGGCGATATCCCGATGTATGTCTCGGACGATTCGGCCGATGCGTGGAGCGAACCCGAGAACTTCTGGCTGTCCGATACCGGCAAGGCGATTGAGATTTCTGGCGCGCCGCCCGACAATTTTGCGCCCGAGGGCCAGGTGTGGGGCAACCCCACCTTCCGTTGGGATCACATGAAGGAGAACGGCTACCGCTGGTGGATGGACCGTCTGCGTCGCGCGTTCTCGCTCTACGACCGCGTGCGCCTGGACCACTTCCTGGGATTCCACAGCTACTTTAGCATTCCCGCCGGCGAGGCCTGTGCCGACGGCCGCTGGCTGGCGGGCCCGGGCAAGGACCTGTTCCAGACCGCCTACGACGAGCTGGGTCCGCTCAACTTTATCGCCGAAGACCTGGGTTATCTGACGCCTGGCGTTCGCGCGATGGCTTCGACCTGCGGCTTCCCCGGCATGGACGTGCTGGAGTTTAGCAACTACGACGTTCGCTGCGGAATTCATCCCACACCGGGCAAGATCCTGTACACCTCGACGCACGACACCTCGACGCTTGCCGGATGGTGCACGCATTCTTTTGCGGGCGGCGACGAGCCGAGCGGCATTGCATTGGCAAGCGAGCTAATGGGCAATGCCCTGGCAAGCGATGCTCCGCTCGTAATGATGCCGCTGCAGGACATCCTGGGACTAGGCGACGATGCGCGCATGAACGTGCCGGGTGTCGCCACGGGCAACTGGACCTGGCAGGCCGATGAGGCCGACGTTGCGGCCGCCGAGAGCAAAACTGCACAGCTCCTGCGCAACACCCATAGATTCTGGGGCGAAGCGTGATAAAACCACCGATATAGGGTACAGTTACAGCTGTTTGAATTTATGCGGGCAGAGCGATCTGCCCGCTTTGTGCTGAAAAGGAAGTATTATGGCGCGCTACGATTACAAGTGCTCGAGCTGCGGCAACGTGTTTGAGGTTGAGCATCCCATGTCCGAGACCCCCGAGGTCGTGTGCCCGAGCTGCGGCGCCCCGGCGGCCAAGACGTTCTCGGCCAGCGGCATCAAGTTTGAGGGCAGCGGCTTCTACAACACCGACCAGCGCAGCGGTGGTTCCAGCACCAGCGCCACAAGCGGCTGCTGCGCCAACTGCCCGCATAACCACTAGCGACAAGCGGTCCCGACACCCAGGTTTCGTTATGAGTTGCGGTGAAATAGTTCCTGAATCAGCCCATCCAACGGCCAACAGGAACTATTTCACCGCAACTTTTCTATAGATCGGATTTCGGACTGATGCTAAGTTTGTAACATTTCAAAACTCTACCGGATTACGGGGCTGAATTGACAACCTCTATCCATTCCGGTAATTTGCAAATTTCAACAAACCATCTACCTGCGATTTTGTTTAGGCCATTTTTGCTGTGGTCGGGCATCACCAATCTAGCCCCGTAATCCGCCCTACTTTTGATAACAGCAAGCATGAAACGGGGCTATTTTTCCCACTCTTTACCGCTATTGCGATCTCCACTCGCACGACCTTCTGAGTTGCGGTGAAATAAGGACTGTTTGGCCGGTAGATGCCGCTATTCAATCCCTATTTCACCGCAACTTAGTAGTTACTTGTGGATCAGGCGGGCGCAGAAGTGGCCGTCGTAGGAGTCGGCGTTTACGGGGACACTTTGGAAGAGGCCTCGAGGATTTTGGCGGAGAGTGACGAGGCTCTTGGCATGGTCGTACTCGGGGAGCTGCAGAATCTGAGCTTCGGAGAGCGGCGCCACGGTAAAGCCGGCGCCCTCGGGAGAGGTCAGGAAGGCATCCACGACCTGCGTGTTCTCTTCATCAAAAACCGAGCATGTGGCATAGATAAGCTCACCGCCGGCAGCCACGCGCGCGGCTGCTTCCTTGAGCATCGTCAGCTGCAGACGGGGCAGCTCAGTCGTAACGTCGTTCTCGGTCAGACGCCACGGAATCTCGGGGTGACGGCGCATGGTGCCAGTGCCAGAGCACGGTGCATCGATAAACACCGTGTCGAACAGGGCGGGCTCGCCAAGCATGGCATCAAACGACGTAAGCACCTCATTGAGCTCGCAGGCATCGCCCGAGACCGTACGTACACCCGTAATACCCGCCTTATGCAGGCGCGCGAGATTCTGATCGCACTTGCGATCGTGCAGATCGAGCGCGGTATGCTGATGCTCGTACCCAGCGCGCTTGGCCTGGCACATCATCACATAGGTCTTGGTGCCGCGGCCGGCACCAATCTCCAAGCAACGCCCGGGACGTGTCGCCGCAGTAGCGATAAGCTGAGCGTTGAGGTCCGAGGCAACGGCAGCGGCGCGTTCAAACACGCCGGACGCAACCGTAACCTGAGCATCGACCGGAGCATGGCAGCCCGGAAAGACAGGCGCAACGAGCTGCGAGATATACGGGTCAGCCTTGGTCGCAAACGCATTCTCGTGCAGTGCAAGCGGCGCGGGAGCCAGATTACCGGCAAAGTTCAGCGCGCCCTCGGGCGTATCGAACGAGGCCATAATACGAGCGCACAGCCAGCGAGGAAGACCCATCAGACGAGAAAGACGAACCAAACGGCGCTCGGACTCATCAACGTCGGATGCTGTGGCAAAGTCCTCAACGTTGTCCGCAACCTTGTGCAGCACCGCGTTAGCCAGGCCCGCGGCAGACTTAGCACCGCTGCGCACCAGCTCAACACCCTGGCTCACGGCAACGCGGCCCGGCGTATGCAGGTAGAGCATCTCGAAGGCCGAGATACGAAGCGCCATGCGCACGCGCGGCGCGACCTTTTTGGGCTTATCCAAAAACTGATCGAGTAACTCATCCAAAATACCCTGCGTGGCGGCAACACCGAGCGCCAAACGCGCGGCAAAAGCGGAATCGCGCTGGTCAATGGCCTTGGCGGACGCACGGGAAGACAACATGTCGCGTGCGTACATACCGCGGCGATCGGCCTCCATCAACACATCGAGCGCAAGCTTGCGCGCGGGAGACAACTTGCTCATGACAGTACACCCCACCTAAGTTCGGCACCCTGCAGGCCGGCAGCCCAGGCAGAAGCAGCCATGGCACGCTTGCCATCGGGCTTAACCTCGAGCAGTTCAACCGCGCCATCGGAAAGGCCCAGGTAAACACGCTTGCTCTTGACGGCAACAGTGCCCTCGCCAAGCGACACATCGGCCGGAGCAGCATCGAGCACGCGAACCGATTTACCGGCAATCACACAACGGGCAGGCGCGGTATCGGACGAAGCGAGCACATGACGCACGCAATCGAGCGCCGCCATCTGCGGATCCAGACGCATCTCCTGCTTGGAAATCTTGGCAGCATGAGTGACGAGCGACTCATCCTGCTCAGTCCAAACAGCCGAGCCATCGGCAAGCGAGGGCAGCGTATCGGCAAGCAACTTGCCACCAAGCTCACCAAGCTCCATCGTGAGCGCCTCGGCATGCTTACCCGCAACCGAGGTCGAGACCTGCGCACAATAAGCGCCGGTATCCACGCCATGCCCAATGCGCATAATGGAAACGCCAGCAACTTCATCGCCAGCGAGAATAGCACGCTGAATGGGAGCAGCGCCACGCCAACGCGGCAGCAGCGAAGCATGAACATTCACAATACCAAGCGGCGCCATATGCAGCACCTCATCAGGCAAAATGCAGCCATAGGCAGCCACACAGAAAATATCGGCCCGCGCGGCCTGGAGCGCCTCAACAACCTCAGGCGTCATACGATTAGCCTCAACAACCGGCAAACCCAGCTCAAGCGCCTTAGCCTTAACAGGAGAAGGCTCAAGCTTCTTACCACGCCCACGAACAGCATCGGGACGAGTAATAACAAGCGCAATCTCGTTCCCAGCCTCAACAAGCGAAGTCAGCGAAGGCACAGCAAAATCAGGCGTACCCATAAACACAATACGCATAAAGAACGTCTCCCCTCAACCAAAGCCGAGACGGCTACAAACAACAGCGGAAAGCCAAGTACCCAGTCCATCCGCAATAACAATTCAACAAGAACAAATATACCCAAAACCAAAGAAAGAGCCGCATAAAAGCAGCCCTCCCAACAAAGCACCTATCAGCGAAGACGCCCCTCCCTGGCCCAACGGCACCCGGGCGAACCGAGCCAAGAACAGGTAGTCCCTGGGGCTGGCCGCCTATATATCGTCCCGCGCGCAGTTTCGCAGCAAAGCGAGAATGTTTGAGCACGGGATGATATATAGGCGGCCAGCCCCAGGGACGGACGACCTTATTCAGTCTCGCCCGGTCGAGCGCCGCGGGCCAGGGCGTCCTGGTACTCCTTGACTGCCTTAATGCGCTGCATCGGCTTGAGTCGCTCGAACATGGTATTGCCGTGCAGGTGATCGATCTCGTGCTGCAGGCACACGCAGAACAGGTCGCCCGTGGCCTCGTAGCGGATCAGGTTGGCATCCAAGTCGTACGCCTCGACGACAACGTGATCGGGACGCTCGATCTCGCAGCTAATGCCGGGAATGGACAGGCAGCCCTCGCTAAACGGCACCAGATGGTCACTCTGCTCAACAATGACAGGGTTGATGAGCACGTACGGGTCATAATCATTTTTGTCGCTATAGTCGCAGTCGATGGTGACGAGCTGAATGAGCTCGCCGATCTGCGGGGCAGCCAGGCCGCAACCGCCGTTGTCGAACATCATCTTCTTCATCTTCTCGGCGAGCGCCTCGATCGCCGGGGTAATCTCCTCGATGACGGCGCACTCCTGGCGCAGACGAGGGTCGGGAGACAGTACGATTCCGTTGGCTTCCATGGCCATCCTTTCGGGTTGTTACATCAAATCATAGGCGTCGACGTCAACACTCACGCTCACGCCGCGCACGGAGCCCACCTCTTTGAGGCAGGCGTCGATATCATCAGAGACATGGTACCCTACCGGCGACTTTACAAGCAGATGGAAGCGGTAACGGTCCTTGGCTCTCTCGATTACACACGAAGCCGGACCAAGCACCTGGGGCACGGCGCTGCCCGCCCGCAAAAAGTCGGGCGCGGCGGCATGCCAGCGACGCTTGAGGAGCTTCGCGATGCGACCGATGTAGTCCCGCGCGTCATCCGCGTTCGTCGACCATACCAAGATGTTGGCCAGGCGTACGAACGGCGGATACAGGGCATCGCGGCGCTGGTCCAGGTCGTAGTCGGTAAAGATCGAACGGTCGTGCTCGGCGACGGCGCGAATGACCGGGTCATCGGGCAGATAGGTTTGGATGATAACCTCGCCGGGGCGATCGCCGCGACCGGCGCGGCCCGCAACCTGCTCCAGCAGATCGTAGGCGCGCTCCCCTGCTCTAAAATCGGGCAGCTTGAGGGCAAAGTCGGCATTGACCACGCCCACGAGCGTGACCTCGGGAAAGTCGAGGCCCTTGGCAATCATCTGGGTGCCCAGCAGCACCGCGCAATCGGCGGCATCGAACTGCTCGAGCAGCTTTTTGTGCGCATCCTTTCCGCGCGTGGAATCGGCGTCCATGCGAATGATGACGACGTCGTCAGGCAGCATCTGGTGCAGTGCGTCCTCGATCTGCTGAGTACCCAGGCCCATTTTTGCCAGGTAGCGGCTGCCGCACTTGGGACAGCGACTCGTGGGCGCAGGATAGGGCTGCACGCGCCAGGACGATCCACAAGTGTGGCACTGCAGCGTGTGCGTGCGCTCGTGGTACGTGAGTGCGGTCGAGCAGTGGTTGCAGGTGGGCACGCAGCCACATTCGCGGCACATAAGGAACGGTGCAAAGCCGCGACGGTTGTGCAGCAACACGGCCTTTTCGCGGCGTTCGACCACGCGCTCGAGACCTTCCATCAGCGGTTTAGAGAACATGGAGCGGCTGCCGTGTGCGAACTCGCGACGCAGGTCGGCAATGAGGACTGTGGGCAACACGGCGTGTCCCGGGCGCTCGGGCATCTCGACGCGCGTCCAGGTGGCACCGTTATACGTTCCGCGGCTGCAGCGGTCGAGGGCCTCGGCCGAGGGCGTGGCCGAGCCCAACACAAGCGGGCAGCGAAAGCGACGAGCCATCTCGGCCGCCACCTCGCGCGCATGGTAGCGCGGGCTGGAGCCCTGCTTGTAGCTGGTCTCGTGCTCCTCGTCGATGATGATGAGGCCCAAGTCGCTGAGCGGGCAAAAGAGCGCCGAGCGGGCGCCCACGACCACGCGCGCGGCACCGCTGGCGACCATATCCCACTGGTCCAGACGCTCGCCAGCAGAAAGACGCGAATGGAACACAGCGACTGTCTCGCCAAAGCGCGAGCGGAAGCGGCCGACGGTCTGGGCCGTCAGCGAGATCTCGGGCACGAGCACGCAGGCCGAACGGCCGGCCGCCAGCACGCGCTCAATCGCCGAAAGGTAGACCTCGGTTTTGCCGGAGCCGGTGACGCCGTCGACCAGAACCACGTCGCCGTGGGCGTCAAGACGGGCACGCTCAATCTGCGCGAGCGCCTGCTGCTGGCCGTTCGTAAGTGCCACCGGGGCCTTGCCGCTTGCCGAGGACAACGTGGTCTGCTCGCTGCAGCCACGCCAGGCGCGGCGCTCTTCCACCACCACGACGCCGCGTTTTTCGAGCGCTTTAATGGTCGCCGACATACTGTTGTAGAGCAGGTTGAGGTCGCGCGTCGTGACCGGGCCGCATTGGAGCGCCTCGATGAGCTGACGCTGACGAACCGCGGTCTTGGGCGGCGTGTAGTCGAAACCCTCGGGTGTGAGCATGACCCAGCGGTTTTGGATGGGTTTGACGGCGGGGCGCTCAACGGTCCACACGCCATCTTCGCCCTTGACCACGCGCGGGCTTCCACCCGGTGGCAAGAACAGGCGCAGGCACTCGGAAAGCGTCGCGACATACTCGCGGCTCATCCAACGCGCAATGCGGGCGGCTTCGGCGGTAAAGAGCGGTTTGCTGAGGATGGCCTCGATGGGCTTGATGCGCGCGGGATCGAGGGCGTTGTTGCCTTGAAGATCGGCCAGCTCGGGCGCGATGTCAACGATGTAGCCAGCGGCAGCACGGTTGCCAAAATGAACTAGGACGGTAGAGCCGATCTGGGCATCGTTGGCGAGTGACTGCGGAATGCCGTAGGCAAACGGCTCAGAGAGCGCACGGGTGGGAATGTCCAGGACTACGCTCGCATAGGCGGAAATGGACTCTGGCGTAGGCCCGGGCTGCGTCGAGGCGGCGGCAGGGGCCGCGGACTTCGGAGCTTCCTCCGGTCCCGGCGAACCAAACAGCGAAAGTTGCTCGGCCATGGCCCCAGCACCTCCTATCCCATACGTCTACAGAAACAAGAGCCCCGCTCGGGTGAACGGGGCTCGGATACATGCGTTTGCGCAGCTGCTACAGCGCCATCGTGCGGGCGCGGTCGATGCGCGCCAGGCAGTCGTCGCGGCCGACGAGCGCCATGGTCTCGCCCAGCGGGGGGCTCACCATGTTGCCGCAGACGGCGACGCGCACAGCCTGGAACACCACGCGCTTCTTGAGGTCCATCTGCTCGGGCAGCGGCTCAAGCGCGGCGTCGATGTTGGCGGCCGTCCACTCGTTCACGCCCTCGAGCGCGGCCTTGGCGGCATCCAGAATGGCGCCCATGCCTTCCTTGGCCAGACCCTTGTTGACAGACTTCTCGTCATACTTGAGCGTCTCAGCCGTGGCAAAGATGGGAGCGGCGACGGTCACGGCGTCGGCCGGCATCTTGGTGCGCGGCTTGACGATGGCAGAAAGCGCATCGATCCAATCCTCGCCGTACTCGACATTACCCTCGATGAGACCCGCCTCGTGCAGCTCGGGGACCATGATCTCGTCGGCAAACTGAGCATCGGACATGCCGTTGATGTACTCGGCATTGACCCAGTCGAGCTTCTTGGGGTCGAAAGTCGCCGGGTTCTTGGAGATGCGGTCGAGCGAGAATTTGCTGGCCAGGACGTCGCGCGGGATGATCGTAGTCTCGCCGTCGAGCGACCAGCCGAGCAGTGCCAGATAGTTGACGAAGGCGTCGGGCAGATAACCGGCGTCGCGATACTCCTCCACCGAGGTAGCGCCGTGGCGCTTGGAGAGCTTCTTGCCGTCGGCACCCAGAATCATGGAGATGTGCGCGAACGTGGGCACGGGCGCGCCGAGGGCTTCGTAGACCATGACCTGGCGCGGGGTGTTGGACAGATGGTCGTCGCCGCGGATGACGTGGGTAATCTTCATCATGGCATCGTCGACGACGGTCGCGAAGTTATACGTGGGCGTGCCATCGGAGCGGAAGATGACGAAGTCGTCGAGCTCCTTGGCGTCGAAGGTCACCTCGCCGTGAACGGCGTCGTGGATGACGACGTCACCGCGGTCCTCGGGCACCTTGATGCGCAGGACGTAGGGCTCGCCGGCCTCGATGCGGCGGCGCGCCTCCTCGGGATCAAGATCGCGGCAGCGGCGCTGATAGCCCTGGAAGGGGTCCTTGCGCTCCTGGGCGGCCTTGCGATCGGCGTCGAGCTGCTCCTTGGTGCAGAAGCAGGGATAGGCCTTGCCCTCGTCCCAGAGCTTCTGGGCGGCCTGCTTGTACAGGTCCAGACGCTCGGTCTGTGCGTAGGGGCCATAGTCGCCACCCACCTCGGGGCCCTCGTCCCAGTCCAAGCCCAGCCAACGCATGGCGCGCAGGATGATCTGCGTGTTCTCGTCGGTGGAACGGGTGGGGTCGGTGTCGTCGATGCGCAGGATGAACGTGCCGCCGTTTGCGCGGGCGAAAGCCCAGTTATAGATAGCGGTGCGGGCGCCGCCGATGTGCAGCTTACCCGTGGGTGAGGGTGCAAAGCGGACGCGAACGTCTGATGCCATGGATATCTCCTCGATTGCAGGATGGATGTCTAACCGCACCAGTATAAAGCAACAAAGCAACCTCCGCACAAAGGGCACCGACCTACTCATTTAAGTCTGTCCCCAATGAGTAGGTGCGGAAAGGGTGTGAATGTTGGATTTACGCGATATGATGTTCCCTTGCATATAGAGCTCGGCGGAATGGTAACGGTCGCCGGGACACGTTTTTGAAAGGACAATCATGTCAGAAGAACTTCGTTCCATCCCACCCCAACACGGGTCCTTTGTATTTACGTCGGAGTCGGTGACCGAAGGTCATCCCGATAAGATTGCTGACCAGATCAGCGACGCCGTCCTCGACGCAATCCTCGCTAAAGAAATAGAGCTGCAGGAGCAGGGCTACATTGCGCCCAACGGCGTGCCCGCCAACGTTGAGAACGTTCGCTGCGCCTGCGAGACCCTCGTGACCACCGGCACCGTCATCGTTGCCGGCGAGATCCGCACCCAGGCCTACGTCGACGTGCAGGAGATTGCCCGTGGCGTTATCCGCCGCATTGGGTACAACCGTGCAAAGTTCGGTTTTGACTGCGATACCTGCGGCGTTATGAGCCTCATCCACGAGCAGTCGCCCGATATCGCCCAGGGCGTCGACGAGTCCTTCGAGACCCAGACCGGCGCCACCACCGACCCGATCGACCTGATCGGCGCCGGCGACCAGGGCATGATGTTTGGCTATGCCTCCAACGAGACCAAGACCCTCATGCCCATGCCGCACTACCTGGCGAGCCGCCTGGCCGAGCGCCTGGCCGCCGTGCGCCACGACGGCACCCTGCCCTACCTGCGCCCCGACGGCAAGACCCAGGTCACCGTGCGCTACGAGGACGGCAAGCCCGTCGAGGTCACGACCATCGTCATCTCCACGCAGCACGCCGCCGAAATCGAGGACATGGGCAAGATCAAGGACGACCTCATCGAGCACGTCATCACCCCCGTCATGGCTGCCGAGAACATGCCGTGGGACAACGCCGACATCTACGTGAACCCCACCGGTCGCTTTGTCGTGGGCGGCCCCATGGGCGACACGGGCCTCACCGGCCGCAAGATCATCGTCGACACCTACGGCGGTTACGGCCGTCACGGCGGCGGCGCCTTTAGCGGCAAGGACTGCACCAAGGTCGACCGCTCCGCCGCATACGCCGCGCGCTGGGTCGCCAAGAACGTGGTGGCCGCCGGCCTGGCCGACCGCTGCGAGGTCGAGCTGGCCTACGCCATCGGCGTGTCCAAGCCGCTGTCCATCATGGTCGACACCTTCGGTACCGCACATGTTGCCGAGGACAAGATCGTCGAGGCCGTCGAGAAGACCTTCGACCTACGCCCGGGCGCGATCATCCGCGACCTGGACCTGCGTCGACCGATCTACGAGAAGACGGCAGCCTACGGCCACTTCGGCCGCGAAGACGCCGACTTCACCTGGGAGAAGACCGACCGAGTCAAAGAACTCAAAGCAGCCTGCGGCCTGTAAGCTAGCGAGAAAAGCCACAGCCAAAAAACAACACACCAAAAGAAGTACCGGCTCCAACCGGTACTTCTTTTTTATTTAAACGGTGGTGAAGACGTTTCGATATGCAAGGTAAAGCGCGTCCCTAGCTAATGAATTTTGCCATCTAGCAACTCCAACCATGTATCCTTAGTCCCGAGGGGCGGGGCATAAGGTCGATCGCGAGTTCCGCACGAGCCGGAGGCCACTTAATGTGGCCTCCGTGCGAGCAGGACTGTCCGAGCAGGCGACCTTATGCCCCGCCCCTCGGGACGACGGAATAGAACAGGAGCACACATGGCAGGCAAGCCGCAAACACTAGCTACGACCTCTGCATTCGAGATCTTAGGGCCCGTCATGGTCGGCCCCAGCTCATCGCACACCGCCGGCGCCCTGCGGTGCGCGCAGGTGGCCGCCAGCCTGCTCGAGGGCCGCATTACCAAGGTCACCTTTGGCCTGTGGAACTCCTTCGCCCACACCTACCGCGGCCACGGCACCGACCGCGCGCTCGTCGCGGGCATCCTGGGTCTCGACACCGACGACGAGAATATCAAGCAGGCCTTCGACCTCGCGCGCAAGCAGGGCCTCGATTATCACTTTGACATTAAGGGCGACGATGCCTCCATCCACCCCAACACCGTCGATATCGAGATGGTCGACGACAGGGGCGCTACGGCGCAGGTCCGCGGCGAGAGCCTGGGCGGCGGCAAGATGCGCATTAGCCGCATCAACGGCGTCGGCGTCGACATCTCGGGCATGTATTCAACGCTCTTCGTGGCGCACCAGGACGTTCCAGGCGTGCTCGCCGCGCTCACCAACTTGCTCGCCTACGCACACGTCAACATTGCCTTCTGCCGTACTTACCGCACCGAGGTGGGCGGCCAGGCCTACTCCGTCTTTGAGACCGACGGCACACCCGACGACACTGTCATCCCCATGCTGCGCAAACTCGACAACGTCGGCTACGCCACCTTTATTGAGCTCCCCGGCTCGGCATCATCGCTCTCCCCCGGCGTCTCGGCCAAGGAGGTCTTCGACGACGGCGAGCAGCTGCTCGGCGCATGCGAGGAGCTGGGACTCAGCATCGGCGCCGTCATGGCCGTGCGCGAGGCGCGTCTGACCGGCGAGGCCCACGCCGTCGCCGCCATGCGCCGCGTGCTCGACGTCATGCGCGAGGAGACCACGGCCCCCATCGCCAATCCGCAGCGCTCGCTCGGCGGGCTTATCGGCGGCGAGGCTAAGCTCGTCGATGCCACCGGCCGCAACGACCTTAGCTCCAGTTTAATGGGCGCCGTACAGACCGAAGCCGTGGCCCGTGCCATGGCCGTACTTGAGCGCTCCGACACTATGGGCGTGATCGTCGCGGCCCCCACGGCAGGCTCCGCGGGCGTCGTACCCGGCTGCGTTCTGGCCCTGGCCGACCACCTGCAGCTCGATGACGAACAGGTCATGGACGCCCTCTACTGCGCCGCCGCCATCGGCCTCAACCTCACCACGAGCGCCTGCGTCGCCGGCGCCGAGGGCGGATGCCAGGCCGAGGTGGGAAGTGCCGCCGCCATGGCCGCCGCCGCGCTGGTGCAGATGCTCGGCGGCACCCCCGAGCAGGCACTTGACGCCAGCTCCATCGCGCTGAGCAATCTGCTGGGCCTCGTTTGCGACCCCGTGGGCGGACTGGTCGAGGTGCCGTGCCAAAACCGCAATGCCATCGGCGTGGCTGCGGCCTTCAGCTCAGCCCAGCTCGCGCTCGCCGGCATCAAGAGCCTGGTACCGTTTGACCAGATGGCGCATGTGATGCTCTCGGTGGGCCACGCCCTTCCGGCAACCCTGCGCGAGACGGCCAAAGGCGGCATCGCTCAGGCCCCAGCCGCGCTTTCCGCCTGCGCCAAATGCGGCATATGCGGATAGGCAGGCTTCTCCAAACTGATACTGTTTCCGCACCACAAACAACAGGCTAATCGCTATAATGCAAGCCCAGTTAAAACACGATGAGCCGCAAGGCGAAACTCGAAGGAAATATACACGATGTCGCAAATCGACCGCAGCAACATGATTCCCGATCCGCAACAGCCCAGTAGGCATACTGGCGGCATCCAATCGCCGCGCCCCATCGCGCCGGCTCACAGCCAACAACACGGCCCGGCCAATGCCTCTCAGCGCCCGAATCAGCGTCAATACCAGCAGCATCAACAACATCAGCAGCGTCCCGCACATGGTGCCGCCCCCACGCAGGGCCCTTCGCACGCTCGCGCGGCAAACAATCGCGGGCCCGCGGACAAGCGCACCAACAAAAGCAGCAAGTCGGGCGGAAAGACGGCCCTCTTTGTCGTCCTCGGCCTCGTCGCGATCGTCTACATCGTAGGCGTCGTGGCGTTCTCGCAAGTCGCTTACCCCAACACTACCATCGCCGGCGTCGACATCTCGCTCTCTAACGCATCTTCGGCAGCCACCAAGGTCAACTCGGCATGGAAGCACTACAAGCTCACCGTGTCGGACGACAGCTTTAGCTGGACCTACCAGCCCGAGTCCGACGAGCCCATCGTCGATGGCGAGGAAGCCGCCCACGAGATAATCAGCAAAAACGAGCCGCTGCTGTGGCCATCGCGCCTTATCGAGTCGCTCGGCGGCAAAACCGATAGCGCCACCAAGAAAGCCTCGGTCGACTTGGACCAGGACGTCGACCTGTCCATGCTCTCCGATGCCTTTGACCAAAAGCAGTTTGAGGAGGACCTGGGCAGCGCCATCGACGAGTTCAATGAGGGCCGCTCGGGCACCTTCGAGGCCGCCAGCTCCTATGACGAGAAGGCCGGCAAGTTCACCGTTGAGAAGGCCCGTTCCAACGAGAAGATCAACCGCGAGCATGTCATCAAATATGCCGAGATCGAGCTCGCGTCGCTCGCTGAGAACGTCGATATCACCAAGATCGGAAACGACGCCTACGAACCGCTCAACGGCACCCTCACCAACGACCAGATTCAGGCTGCATGCGATGCCGCCAACAACTTCCTGGGCGTCAACGTAACTCTTAAGCTCAACGGCAATGATGCCGGTAAGGTGGACGGCAGCTCGGTACTGCAGTGGATCAGCTTTGCCGATCCGGCCAACCCCACGCTCGATACGTCGCAGATCAGCAGCTGGGCCGCCGAGCTCGCCAACGGCTTTAACACCGTGGGCACCACCCGCTGGTGGACACGCGCCGACGGTAAGGAATGCGCTGTAGAGGGCGGCGACTTTGGCTGGTCCATCGACAGCGACACGCTCGCCAAGCAGGTCGAGGACGCCATCAATAACAAGCAGACCGGCGATATCGAGATTTCGTACTCCAAGAAGGCCGACACGTTCACCGCCAAGGGCGAGCCCGATTGGAAGGCCTATATCGACGTCGACCTGTCCGAGCAGCACGCGCGCTACTACGACGAGAACGGCAATATCGTGTGGGAGGCCAACTTTATTTCCGGCAAACCGGGCGAAGACGCCACCCCCGAGGGCGTGTGGCAGATCAACAGCAACGACGGTGCAAGCAAGCTCATCGGTGCCAAAGACCCCGCGACCGGAAAGCCCAAATACGAGAGCCCGGTCAGCTACTGGATGCCGTTCGAGGGCAATATGGTCGGCTTCCACGACGCTACCTGGCAAAACGATTCGAGTTTCGATAGTGCCGAATCTTACAAATGGTGTGGAAGCCACGGCTGCATCAACCTGCGCCTGGCCGATGCCAAAGCGCTCCACGACTGCATCAGCGTCGGCCTGTGCGTGGTCGTGCACTCGTAAGGAATCACGCCTTCGCACAACGGGGAGCTGACGCTCCAATCTAACAGTTCCGAAAGATACCGCCATAATGCGCCCGCCTCTCGCGACGGGCGCATATACTTATCGAAGAACTTTCTATAAAGGAGACGCCATGTCGAATGTCCCCACCATCACCCCGGGACCGAATGATACCGAGCGAGCGCCCGAGGGTGCCACCGAAACGCTTCCCCTCATAACAAACGTGCACGCCACACAGCAAAACGGCAGCACGAGCGATACAACCGAGATTTCTGACGAAGAGGCCTACGCCAAGCTCAAGGCGAAGCGTGCCGAGCGTCGGCGCAAAAAGCTCATCCGACGCGGCATTGCGGCCGGCGTCGTGGCCGCCATTGTGCTCATCGCCATTGTCGTGACCTTCGTCATTAACACACGGCCCGCAGGAACCAACGGGCCGGTGACCGACATGGTCACCGAGGGCACGTTTACGACCACCGTCGAGGCTAAAGGCCAGCTCAAGCCCATCTCGGCTTCGGTGGTCTCCCCTTCTGTCGACGGCACGGTGGCATCGATCAACGTGCAAGCCGGCCAGTCCGTCAACGAGGGTGACGTGCTCATGACCATTAAAAACGACGAGCTCGATCGCAACGTAGCCGAGGCGCAACGCGCGGTGACAGCCGCACAGGAAGACCTCGCCAACGCGCAGAAAGCGGTAGCTGCCGCCCAAGCCGCTCCGGCGACTGACACAGATGCGGCAGGCGCGAGTGGCGCCAGCGGAACCGCCGACACGAGTGCCGTCTCGAGCGCCCAACGCAACCTGGCCTCGGCCCAGGCGAACCTGGACCAAGCCAACGCCAAAGCTGCCGAGCGCACCGTGACCGCGCCCAGCTCGGGCAGCATCGTCGAGCTCAACGCCAAAGTCGGCGCCACGGTGACGGGCGGCATGATTATGGGCGAAGGCGATACGAACGGCGGCAAGCATTGCATGCAGATCGCCGACCTCTCCAAGATGAAGGTCACCGTTCAGGTGGGTGAAAAGGATATCGCCAAAATCGCCGTTGGGCAGAGCGCCAATGTTACCTATCCGGCCTTTCCCGATATCGTGAGCCAGGGAACGGTCACCGCAATCGCTTCGGTGGCAAACTCCGACTCCACCTACGGTGGCGGCGGCAGCGTGACCTTTAACGTCGATATCCTCATCGAAGCACCCGACGCGCGCCTCAAGCCGGGCATGACTGCCGAGGTCTCGGTAGTGACCGAACAGCTCGACGACGTGGTGATGGTGCCGACCATGGCGCTCATGACCGAGGATGGCGAGCACTATTACGTCAACGTGGCAACCGACGGCGAAGGCAAACAGACCCAACGCGTAAAGGTAACCGTCGTGACGCAAAACGATAACGACGCCGTGGTCGGCAAAACGCAGGTCAAGCGCGATGACCAGGGCAACGAGATTAACCCGGACGTACCGGTCACCAAACTGCGCGACGGCGACACCCTCATCGTGGATACCGGCGCAGGCATGACGGCCGACGACGGCGACTCTGGCGGCATGTCTGCCGACGAGGGCATGTAATGCGTCCCGTCATCGACATCCGCAACGTGCATCGCATTTTTGAGAGCGAGGCCGGCTGCGCCCATATCCTGCATAACGTGAGCTTGGCCGTGAATCACGGCGAGTTTGTTGCCATTACCGGCCCTTCGGGCTCGGGCAAGTCAACGCTCATGAATATCCTGGGCTGCCTGGACAAGCCGACGGCAGGCGATTATTACCTGCAGGGCCTCAACGTGGCGGAGCTCGACGATGACGAGCTCACCGAAGTTCGCGCCCTGAGCATCGGCTTTGTCTTTCAGAGCTTTAACCTGCTGCCGCGCCTATCGGTCATCGAAAACGTCATGCTACCGCTGTCGTACACCAACGTGCCGCGGACTCAGCGTGAGATGCGCGCCGTCCATGCGCTGCAAGCCGTCACGCTGCCGGTCGACCACTGGGACCACCGCATCTCCGAGCTCTCGGGCGGACAGATGCAGAGGGTTGCCATCGCACGCGCCCTCGTCAACGATCCGCCCATCATCCTGGCGGACGAGCCGACGGGAAATCTGGACTCCGCCACCGGAGCACTCGTGATGGAGACGTTCCACAAACTCAAGGAACGCGGCAAGACCATCGTGCTCATCACGCATGATCCCGGTATCGCCGCGGAGGCCGACCGCGCCGTAACCATTCGCGACGGCCGGATCCACGACGGCGCATACATCGCGCACACGCCGCAGACCTTGCGTGGCGCCATTGATAGCCTGCCCATGATTTCCGCACACGCCAATCCGACGAAAGGAGTGAAGGCATGAGCACGCGCGACCTTATCCAAGAAGCCCTTCACTCCCTCGAGGCCAATAAGGGACGCAGCCTACTCACCATCCTGGGCATCGTCATTGGCATCGCCTCCGTCATTGCCATGACCTCGCTTATCGGCGGTATCCAAAACAGCCTGGTCAACAGCCTGGGCCTCAACGCCGCACGTATGGTGCAGATTTATTCGTCGCAAGAGCTCACCGAGTCGGACGTTGAGAAGCTTCACAAAATGGTGCCGCAGATCGAGCAAATCGGCATCGTGGACAGCGCCTATACCGAGTACAAGGCCGGTGACAAAAGCTATACCGTCATGGCGCAGGGTGTCGATAGCGACATGCTCGACTCGGTGGGCGCCAGCAAACTCGTCGCGGGGCGCACCTATACCCAGACCGAGTCCCAATCTGGCGCACGCGTGGCGCTCATCAGCCGTGGCGGCGCGGATCAGCTGTACGGCAACGAACAGGACGCTGTGGGCAAGGCCATTAAGGTCTCCAACGGCGAGGTGCAGATTATCGGCGTTATCGACGGCGGTAGCGACTCCATGGGCTCGCTCACGCTCTACATGCCGCGCGAGACCATCTCGGGCCTCTTTGGCGACGAGAACCCCTCTTTTCCCAGCGTAACGGCGCTCGCCGCCGAGGGCACGGACATGGACGAGCTGTGCAAGACGATTGAATCCAAGGTGCGTAGCATGAAAGGCATCGCGGACGACGACGAATATGACAGCGTATCGGTGACCTCAATGAAAAGCGCCATCGATGCCCTCAATTCTTTTATGGGCGCATTTTCGCTCATCATGGGCGCCGTTGCCAGCATTTCGCTGCTCGTAGGCGGTATCGGCATCATGAACATGATGCTCACCAATGTGACCGAGCGTATCCGCGAGATCGGGATTCGTCGAGCCTTGGGTGCCAGCCGTCGCGATATCACCGCACAGTTTTTGGCTGAGTCCTCGGCGCTGTGCGTCACCGGAGGCCTGCTGGGCGTCCTGATTGGGTACCTGCTTGCCTGGGGTCTAGCGATGTTTGCCGCGGGTTCCGGCGTGCTTGGCGAGCTCGGTGCCAGCGGTACCATTACGCCGAGTTTTTCGATCGCCACGGTGCTGCTGGCCTTTGCGGTCTCCGTCGGCATCGGCGTCATCTTCGGCTTCTATCCCGCCCGCCGGGCAGCAAAACTCGACCCCGTGGAGTGTTTGCGCTACCAGTAATGCAATCCCCCTGAGTTGCGGTGAAATAGGGATTGTTTAGGCCGATAGAAGACCTATTCAGTCCTTATTTCACCGCAACTCAGGGGGGAGACAAGGCGCAAGTACTATTCGAAACGCGATTCCAGGCTCGATAGTCCGTTCAATGTCAGATTGTTAGCGACCTCCGAGATGCGCTCGATGGGCACCGAGCCATCGGAGAGCGCCCACGTGCGGTAAATGCCGATAATGCCCGAAAGCAAAAACGCCAGATAATAGTCGAACATCTCGTCCTTGAGGCCGTGGGGCAGCAGGTCGCGCTCGGCAATCTCATGCTCGAGCGGCACGCGCAAACGCGTCATAAAATCGTCGAGCGGGATGTTCTCAATCAGCTGGCGATTGAGCACGAGGTTATTGCAAAGTGCCTCGTTGATGGTCTTAAAAAACGTTGCCGCCGCTCCGAGGGCACGTTCGCTCGTGTCGCCGTCCAAGGAAGCAAGCGTTTTCTCGACCGAGTCGGCAATCATCTCCACCACATCAACGGCGATGGCATCGAGCAGGCCGTCAACCGTACCGAAGTGTACGTAGAAGGTCTTGCGGTCGACATTTGCCTCACGCGCGATGGCACTCACCGTAATGTCGGCAAGCGGCTTATCCATCAACAGGCGCTCAAACGCAGACAGGATGGCATTGCGGCTGCGAACGATGCGGCGGTCGAGGCGCGGTTTGCTGGTGGCCATGGACGTGTCCCTTCAGAATGCAAGCATTCATCAACAGATGAGAGTTAATCTACGTAAGAGGATTATCCCCCATCCGGCACAAAAATGCCCGGCAACATGAAGAACGCACGACCAACTATTGCGCCTTAGGGTGTTTCTTTTTGTTCAAAGCAGCCGGGGACACACGGATGCCGTCGCCCGTCTGGCGCACATAGGCCTTATGCGCCGGTTTGGCGGCTCCAGAAGCCTTCTGAGCATGCTGATTGGGATCCACGGTAACCGCATGCACAGGATGGGGCTTTGCAGGCTTAGAGGACGTCTGAGGCGTTCGCCCGAGCTTGCGCATCACGCGATCCCAGCGCGCATGGATACTCTCGTTGTGAGCGCTCTTAAGGCCCAGCAGGGGCGCGGCCAAAATAGTCGGCGCGATAAACGTAATGAGGCGCCACAGCAGATAACCGGCGGTCGATGCCGATCCAAAGAAATGACCCAGGAACAGCGCGAAGCCGCCCTCGGCGCCGCCGGTGCCACCGGGCAGGGGAACTGCAGAGCTCAGGAGCTGAACAAAGGCGCTCGCGGCCATGACCGAGAAAAAGTCGACTTCGTGGTGGCCAAAGGCAAGCATCAGGAAATACGGCACGAGGTAGAAAAACGCCAGCTGCAACATGGTGATGACCACCGTGAGCAGCATGGACGAAAAGTGGCCGGCCGAAAGCTTGAACTTCTCGGAGAACGAGTAGATTTCGCCGTCGACAAACGTACGCCAGCCCTCGATCTTGGTAGCCGAGACGCCCATTCGCTCGAGCCAATTGATGATGCAGTGCGCGACGCGCGTGACGGTCTTGGGCATGAGCGCGACGGCAAAGATGCCAAGCAGAATGCAGCAGTGACCGCCAAAGCTAAAGACACACAGCAGCGTCATGTCGCCATAGCGCTCGGCGAAAAACGGCATGCGGGCAAGCAGCAGAATGGCGCCCCAGGCAACAAGGCCAAACTGATACACGATAAAGCGCGTGAACTGCGTGGCACCGGCCTCGCCAACGTTTTGGCCTGCCTTGGTCAGGCGGTAGATCTGGGCAGGTGTGGAGCCCATCATCATGGGCGTCAGGTTTCCAAAGAAGATACCGCTCGCCTCGACCGAAATCAGGTCGCGAATGCCGACGGGCGAATTGGGATCGAGCCAGACGGCGATCGCATAGGCAACGATGCCAAAGAACAGGTACAGGAACATGCAAAAGCATGCAGCAACGAGCCACGGCGCTTGGACGCTCGACATGGCAGCCCAGAACTGTCCCATCTGACCGGTCACAATCAGATAAACGATATAACCAACCAGCACGACGCCGATAAAAATGGCACCACGACGCGCACCCTTGTTGTCATCGCCGCCCGAGGCCTCAACCTCGACCTGGGGCTTAGATGTATGCTGAGAGGACTCCTTCATGAGGCTCCTTCTGACCGTCCAAATATCTTGCATATTGTACCCGCAAGGGCCACAAGCAGAACGTAAAGCTATAGGCCAAATGGGAATTGCAGACGGTTTGCTCGGAAATAAAAAACCCGGACTTCCGCGAGAAGTCCGGGTCTCAAATTCA
>UMBF01025964.1_pt1 | contig 36288 bp, 33 predicted proteins | sample 1963901 | NCBI WGS metagenome assembly UMBF01 (sample SAMEA4835935, study PRJEB28245) | human gut metagenome | biome: gut microbiome; material: fecal sample | place: Denmark | collected 2008 | reverse complement strand
CGCACACCGGCGCGCAGACCATTCTGCTCGGCAAAAAGCCGGGCGAGCCGGTCAACCTCGAATGTGATGTGATCGGCAAATATGTTGAAAAAATGCTCACGCCGCACAAATCCAGCGGTATTACGATGGATTTTCTTGCACAACACGGATTTTAACGGAGGTTTTCTCTTATGGAATATCAGTTCAATACAGTTGAAGAGGCGCTCGAAGAGCTTCGCGCCGGACACCTCATCCTCACCATTGATGACCCGGACCGCGAAAACGAGGGCGACCTCATCTGCGCGGCACAGTTTGCCACGACCGAGAACGTCAACTTTATGGCGACCCATGCCAAGGGCCTGATCTGCACACCGATGAGTGAGCAGGTTGCACTCCGTCTCGGTCTCGAGCAGATGGTAAAGGTCAACACCGACAACCACCACACCGCGTTCACGGTCTCTATCGACCATGTGGACACCACGACCGGCATTTCCGCCGAGGAACGCGGCTTTACCTGCCGCAAATGTGCGGATATCCACACCAAGCCGGAGGAGCTCCGCCGTCCGGGACACGTTTTCCCGCTTGTTGCACGCCGCGGTGGTGTGCTGACCCGCAACGGCCACACCGAGGCAACTGTCGATCTGTGCCGTCTGGCCGGACTCGAGCAGTGCGGTCTGTGCTGTGAGATCATGCGTGATGACGGCACAATGATGCGCACCTCCGAGCTGATGGAGAAGGCCAAGGAATGGGGCCTCAAGATCATCACCATCAAGGATCTGCAGGACTACTGCCGCCGCCATGACAAGCACGTTGTGCGCGAAGCCTGTGCGAAAATGCCGACCCGTTTCGGTGAGTTCCGCATCTACGGCTACGTCAACGACCTGACCGGCGAGCACCACGTTGCGCTCGTCAAGGGCGAGATCGGCGATGGCAAGAACCTGCTCTGCCGTGTACACTCCGAGTGCCTGACCGGCGACGTGTTCGGTTCCCGCCGTTGCGACTGCGGTCAGCAGCTGGCGGCAGCCATGCAGCAGATCGACAAGGAAGGCCGCGGCGTGCTGCTCTATATGCGCCAGGAAGGCCGCGGCATCGGCCTGATCAACAAGCTGAAGGCGTATGAGCTGCAGGAAAAGGGCTTCGATACCGTTGAGGCAAACGTAAAGCTCGGCTTTGCGCCCGACCTGCGCGAATACTGGATCGGCGCTCAGATCCTGCAGGACCTCGGCGCGAAGGAGCTGCGCCTGCTGACCAATAATCCGGAGAAGATTTACGGTCTGGACGGCTTCGGCGTAGAGATCGCCGAGCGCGTGCCGATTGAGATTGCACCGCAGAAGGACGACGCGTTCTACCTCAGAACCAAGAAGATTAAGATGGGACACCTCTTTAGTGAAACATTGTAATCAATCTATCCCGCAGGGCAGGATGATCTCACCTCGCCCTGCAATGTATCTGTTCACCATATTGAAAGGAAGATTTTAAGATGAAGGTACTCGAAGGCAAGTTAGTAGCAACCAAGGGCAAGTTTGCAATCGTTGGTGCACGTTTCAACGAATTTATCGTTTCCAAGCTGATCTCCGGCGCGGAGGACACGCTGGTACGTCACGGTGTGGACACGGATGACATCACGCTCGTATGGGTTCCGGGTGCATTTGAGATTCCGCTTGCGGCGCAGAAGCTGGCGCAGAGCGGCAAGTATGATGCAGTTATCTGCCTCGGCGCGGTTATCCGCGGCTCGACCAGCCACTACGACCTCGTGTGCAACGAGGCTGCCAAGGGCATCGCACAGGTCAACCTGCAGACCGGCGTACCGGTAACGTTCGGCGTGATTACCACTGAGAACATCGAGCAGGCCATCGAGCGCGCAGGCACCAAGGCCGGCAACAAGGGCGCAGATGCAGCGATTGCGGCTCTCGAGCTGGCAAACCTGCTGCCGCAGATCTAAAATTGTGCAGAAAAAATGCTCTCTGAGTGTTCAGAGAGCATTTTTCATTTACCATGTAAATAATTGAGAATTAAAAAGCGTGTTCCCATATTAAAATCATTTGCAGATGCATAACCGTAGGGGCGCACAGTGTGCGCCCTCAAACCCATGATAGAGCATTGCGCGGGAGCACACTGTGCTCTCCCTACAATATGAAAACCGTGCCATCCTGAAAGATACGGCACACATTCATTTTCCATTCTCCATCCTCCATTTTCAATTATTATCCCGCAGACGCAAAAACCACCCGAGAAAATCTCGGGTGGTTTTCTATTTATCGCACTGCTCCGTCTCCTCCCATGAGCGCGGTCAGCTCCTCAATCCGCTCCAACGGGAACGGCGGGAACGCCACCGGCTTCATGGCGATGGACATCAGCTTCATTGGGTTATCGTCAGCCGCTGCGCGGTTGGAATGCAGTACACCGCAGCGTCGGCAGCGATGAATCACTGCCCACTCACTGTTTTTGCGGACCCAGACACCGATGGCGTCCATAATGCCGCCGCAGTCGGCGGCACGGTCGCCCGGCTCATCGTCCACATGCAGGCTGGACAGACAGTTCGGACAGTGATTCCTGTGGTCGCTGCCCGCGCCTGCGGGTACGACCGGACGGCCGCACACCCTGCAGGTGAAGCTGTCGTCACAGGCATGCGTTTTGTAATAACCCTTTTGATATTGCTTGCGTTTATTCTCCCGATTCATGGGAATTCCTCCTGAAAAGTCGATTATTTTCGTCCTTTGGGGAGGTGGTTTATGGGTTCAGCCGACCTCCCGGTCAGCTTACCGAATCCAATTCACCATATTTCTTCAAAAAGCAAAGCTCCTTTAATTATTTATCCTTAAGTGCGTCCTTTACCTTATCCCAAAAGCTCTTGCGCTTGACCTGATTCTCGTCGGTAGACGTTTCCTCGAACTCACGCAGCAGCTTTTTCTGCTTGTCGGACAGGTTCTTCGGCACCTCGATGTTTACGCGGACGTACTGGTCGCCGCGGCCGCGGCCGTTGACGTTCTGGATGCCCTTGCCGCGCATGCGGAAGGTCGTGCCGGTCTGTGTGCCTTCCGGAATCTTGTACTCGATGCGGCCGTCGATGGTCGGCACCTGCAGCGTATCGCCGAGTGCAGCCTGCGCGAACGAAATCGGAATATCGACATGTACATCCGGGCCGTTGCGAGTAAAGATCGGGTGCGGACGGATGGCAACCGTTACGAACAGATCGCCTGCGGGGCCGCCGTTTACGCCAGCATTGCCCTGACCGCGCTGCTGGATGGACTGACCATCGTCGATACCGGCCGGAATGTTGACCTTGAACTTGCGGGTCTTGCGGACACGACCCTGACCGCCGCACTTCGGACACGGCTTCTTGATGATCTTGCCGGTGCCGCGGCAGTTCGGGCAGGCGCCCTGCGTCTGGAACATGCCGAGCGGCGTGCGCTGGGTCTGCGTAACAACTCCGGTGCCGCGGCAGTTCGGACAGGTCTCCGCCGTGGTGCCCTTTGCGGCACCTGTGCCGCCGCAGTCATCACAGGATTCGATGCGCTCGATCGTGATCTCTTTCTCACAGCCGAACGCGGCCTCCTCGAAGGACAGGATCACCGTCTGACGGATGGATTCGCCGCGCTGCGGTGCGTTGCGGCGTGACGACCGTCCGCCGCCAAAGCCGCCGCCGAAGAACGAGCCGAACAGGTCGCCCAGATCGCCCATGTCAAAGCCGCCGCCGAAGCCGCCCGCACCGGCGCCGCCGCCGTAGCTCGGGTCCACACCGGCAAAGCCGAACTGGTCGTACTTGGCGCGCTTCTCCTTGTCGGACAGCACCTCGTATGCTTCGTTTACTTCCTTGAACTTATCCGCAGCCTCCGGATTATCCTTGTTGAGGTCCGGGTGGTACTTGCGCGCCAGCTTGCGGTATGCCTTTTTCAGCTCATCATCACTTGCGCCCTTCTGTACGCCGAGCACTTCATAATAATCTCTTTTATCAGCCATAAAAAATCATCCTATACACAGGGATAGGCGCACCAAAGTGCGCCTTATCCAATGGAGAATGGAAAATGTAAAATTGAGAATTGAGGAACGGCATTTCATGCCGAATTGAATGACGCGCGAAGCGCGTAACCATCATTCTCCATTATCCATTCTCCATTTTCAATTACTTACTTGTTATCGTCGTCCTTAACCTCGGTGAAGTCAGCGTCTACAAAGTCGCCCTGCTGGCCGCCCTGTGCGCCTGCACCCTGAGCGCCGCCCATGTTCGGGTCACCCTGCGGTGCCTGCTGCTGATAGATCTTGCCGGCCAGATCGGAGAACTTCTTGGACAGACCCTCGGTTGCAGCCTTGATCATATCGGTATCGGTGCCCTTGAGTGCTTCCTTAACCTTTTCGATCTCAGCCTGAACGCCGCTCTTCTCGTCTGCGGACAGCTTGTCGCCCAGATCGGTCAGTGCCTTCTCGGACTGGAATACCAGCTGCTCAGCGTTGTTGCGAACCTCAACTGCTTCCTTGTTCTTCTTATCCTGCTCAGCGTACTGCTCAGCCTCGTGCATTGCCTTGTCGATCTCGTCCTGCGACAGGTTGGTGGAGGCAGTGATGGTGATCTTCTGCTCCTTGCCGGTGCCGAGGTCCTTAGCGGATACGTTTACGATGCCGTTTGCGTCGATATCGAAGGTAACCTCGATCTGAGGAATGCCGCGCGGTGCCGGAGCGATGCCGTCGAGGGTGAAGCGGCCGAGGGTCTTGTTGCCTGCAGCCATCTCGCGCTCGCCCTGCAGAACGTGAATCTCAACGGACGGCTGGTTATCAGCTGCGGTGGAGAAGATCTGGCTCTTCTTGGTCGGGATGGTGGTGTTGCGGTCGATCAGCTTGGTGCATACGCCGCCGAGGGTCTCAATACCGAGGGACAGCGGAGTTACGTCGAGCAGCAGCACGTCCTTGACCTCGCCGCCGAGAACGCCGCCCTGGATGGATGCGCCGATTGCTACGCATTCGTCCGGGTTGATGCCCTTGAAGCCTTCCTTGCCGGTGATGCCCTTAACAGCCTCCTGTACAGCCGGAATACGGGTGGAACCGCCAACCAGCAGGACCTTGGACAGATCGGAAGCGGACAGACCAGCGTCGCTCATAGCCTGACGAACCGGACCCATGGTGCGCTCTACGAGGTCTGCGGTCAGCTCGTTGAACTTTGCACGGGTCAGGGTCAGCTCGAGGTGCTTCGGGCCGGTAGCGTCAGCCGTGATGTACGGCTGGTTGATGGAGGTCTGGCTCATGCCGGACAGCTCGATCTTTGCCTTCTCAGCAGCTTCCTTCAGGCGCTGCATAGCCATACGGTCGTTCGACAGGTCAATGCCGTTGGACTTCTTGAACTCGTCAACCATCCAGTCAATGATGCGCTGGTCGAAGTCATCGCCGCCGAGGTGGGTATCACCTGCGGTGGACAGAACCTCCAGAACGCCCTCGCCGATATCCAGGATAGATACATCGAACGTACCGCCGCCGAGGTCGTAAACCATGATCTTCTGCTCGGATTCCTTATCTACGCCGTAAGCCAGCGCAGCAGCGGTCGGCTCGTTGATGATACGCAGAACTTCCAGACCTGCGATCTTGCCGGCATCCTTGGTAGCCTGACGCTGCGAGTCGGAGAAGTAAGCCGGAACGGTGATGACCGCCTGATTTACCGGCTGGCCGAGGTATGCTTCTGCGTCAGCCTTCAGCTTCTGCAGGATCATAGCGGAAATCTCCTGCGGGGAGTACGGCTTGCCGTCGATGTTTACGCGGTAGTCGGTGCCCATGTGACGCTTGATGGAAATAATGGTACGGTCAGCGTTGGTTACAGCCTGGCGCTTAGCGACCTGACCGATCATACGCTCGCCGTCCTTGGAAAATGCAACAACAGACGGAGTGGTGCGCGCACCCTCAGCGTTAGGGATGACTACGGCTTCGCCGCCCTCCATAACAGATACACAAGAGTTCGTCGTACCAAGGTCAATACCAATGATCTTACCCATAATAAATACACTCCTTAATAGTTAGGATTTAGTTTACTTTAATTAGTAGTTAGTAATCAGTTTGCAACCTTCACCATCGCATGGCGAATAACCTTATCGCCGATCTGGAAGCCCTGCTGGAAGGTTTCCGCGATGACATTCTCACCGAGGCTTTCATCCTCAACGTGCATAACCGCGTTGTGGAAGTTCGGATCGAATGCGGTGCCTGCGGCAGCGTCGATGACGGTGACGTTAATGCCCTTGAGGCTTTCGGTCAGCTGCGTCATGGTCAGCTCGACACCCTTTTTATATTCGGTGTCGGCGGTCTCTGCCTTGAGCGCCCGCTCGAGGTTATCGTAGGTCGGCAGCAGTGCGGTTACGGCGCGGCTAACTGCATCGGTGTACGCCTGCTCGCGCTCGCGCTGGCTGCGCTTGCGGAAGTTGTCGTACTCCGCCGCCATGCGGAGATAACGATCGTTCAGGTCGTTATACTTGGCTTCCCAGTCCGTCGCGGGCTTTGCATCAGCCTTGGCGGTCTCCTCTGCGGGAGCCTCGGTCTTTACCTGCTCCTGCTCTTCCGCCTCCGGCTTTGTCTTTTTGCTCATGTCGTTTTGTGCCTCCGTTTACAGGAAATCAATGATTTCCTTCTTTTTCATCTAAAAATGTCTCGGCAATCAGCTTGTTCAGCCCTTTTGCGAAGCGACTGAGCTGTGCGGACAGCTTGGCGTAATCCATGCGGGTCGGACCCACGATGCCGATCGCACCCTGACCGATCTTGCCGATATCGTATTTTGCGTAGATCGCCGAGGTTTCACTCAGCGGGTTTTCACCGTTTTCCGGTCCGATAAAGAACTGGATACCGTCGATCTTGCGGGTGGCCGGCAGCAGGTGCTTGCGGTCGTCCTCCATGTAATCGAGCAGCGTCTGTGCCTTTTTCGTATCGCGGTACTCCGGAAAACGAAGCAGCTTGCTGGCACCGTCGAGGTAAACCTTCTGGTCGCTCAGCTCGGTGATCAGCTCTGCGATGTACTCGGCCACCGGAGCGAGCAGCGCGGTCAATCCCGCGGCGCGGCGCACAATGTCGAATCGCTCGGCGGTGATGCTCGAGAGCGGCAGTCCGGTCAGCGTCTGGTTGAGTACATAGGTGAGCAGTTCGGCCTCATCCTTGGAAACCTCAGCCACCGTGCGGACCATTTTGTTCTTAACCGTACCCGAATCCGTAACTACTACGATTACGAAATTCATCTTATCGACTGCGATGATCTCAAACTGCCGGATGGCGATCTGTGTCATGGACGGTGTGATAGCAACCGACGCGTAATTCGTCAGACTGGTGAGCAGCTTGCCGGCCTCCTGAATGAGGTGGTCAAGCTCCCGTACCTTGGTAAGCACGCTGTTCTGCAGTGCGTTTCCGTCCTCCGCATTGTCGGCCGGACGCTCCATCAGTTCATCCACATACAGTCGATAGCCCTGCGGTGAGGGGATTCGTCCCGCAGAGGTGTGCGGCTTTTCGAGGTAGCCCATGTCCTCCAGCTCACTCATCTCATTGCGGATGGTGGCGGACGAGAACGGCAGCTCGTGTCCCTCGGTCAATGCCTTGGAGCCGACCGGCTCAGCCGTGCGGATGTAATCGCCGATAATGGCTTTGAGTATTTGCTTTTTACGTTCCGAAAGCTCCACCGAAGCAGACTCCTTTCTTTCGGTTGTTAGCACTCCATCTCCCCGAGTGCTAAACTTAATTTACCACCACATACGGGCAAAGTCAAGTGCTGTTTGTGAACAATTTATGAAAATTTTAATTCCTTTCCTCGTACCTTTCGCACTAAAACAAGGCTGTTCACGGCATAAAGCAGGGTTTTCAGCCACTTTTGAAAATCCAGTTTTTAGCAATCTTCACATATCTTCACGCACTTTCACGCGAAAATGTTGTACTTGTGATGTACTGTGCAGTGTGCTTATCCTCGCATTTTCTTTTGCGCTGTGGCACGGAGAGTGCTAATATCAATGATATTTTGCGATTTTGCCATCTTTTCAGCAGCCAGCTCCTTATTTGCGTGTCCATATACGTTCAAAATCTGAGTGGGTGTTCCATGCCCCATTACTGCTTGCAGTTCTTTCAGGCTCATCTTGTCCAAATATTCCGTGCAGAACGTGTGTCGGAATCGGTGCGGGAAAACGTGCGTGATTGGATTATCAGGGTGTTGCTTGTTATACTTCTTCTCAGCCCACGCCATTTTAGAAGAAATGTTCTCGCCTACCATCGGTTTTCCATCCTGTGTAAAGAACAAAAAACCGCTATATCCACCTACCACAGGTTCTTCCATCGGTGCATTACGGTTTTCCAGCAGATGTTTGAAACAATAATAGGCGTTGTCATTCATTCCAATACTGCGATTGCCCGCTTTGGTCTTTGGCAGGTCAATAAAGTATTTTCCCTCGCGCTTTTTCAACTGCTTGTTGATAAAGATTCTCCGATTTTCAAAATCCAAATCAGATACCGTCAGTCCGCACAGTTCACTTACACGAACGCCTGTGAACAACAGCAGCGCGAACATATCAAAATACTTAGAATACGTTTCATCGTTCCACAGGAAAGTCAGCCAGTTCCGCTGTTCCTCAGCTGTCAACGGTGTGCGTTCCTCTGTATCGTTTTCAAGCACTTTGTTCATTCGGATTTTGAACGGATTACGCACGATAATTTCATCCTCAATCGCCATATTGTAGGCCGCTTTTAACACTGCAATAACACTTGTGATAGTCTTATAGGCTCTGCCGTCCTCGTGCATTTTGCCAATCAGATTTTTCACGCTCGAAACTTTAACGTCCATAATTTTCTGATGAATGACAGGCTCTTGCTCGACCATTTTCAGCCGTGCTCTGTAATTCTTGATTGTAGTATCTCGTCTTCCTGTCAGTTGGGCAATATACTGATCAACCAGTTCATACACCGTGATATTCGCAGAGTTATAATCAACGCCGCTGTCAAGTTTCTTCCACAGCTCTTTCTCTTTCTCACGCAGTTTGTCAAGTGACATTGAAGAAAAACTCTTTCGTTCTTTGGAATACGGGTCGATATAGCTATACTGATAAAGCCCACTCGCCCGTTGACATTCACCTTTTTCAAGACCTCTGCCTTTGTTGTCTTTTCGCTTTCCAGTCAATAGTTTATCTCCTTTCCTGCTGAAAAGCCCCAAGTATGACAGACACAGTATAGCATAGATGGGGCTGAATTGCACTACTTTTCCCAGATTACGCAGAATATGCCTGATTGATATATTCCAAGAACTTTTCGCGCTTAATCATGTACTTATTCCCTACCTTGAATACAAACGGGTTATTTCTCCCCCCTGTCATTCTGCGAATGGTATTCAAGCCAATACCCGTTGCCATTGATGCCTCCTTAATCGTCCACAACACTTTCTCCATGATGGATACAACATTATCATTGCTGTTCTGGTCGCTATTGGTAGTATTCTTATTTTCGTTCATGTGAATCTTCTCCTTTTAATCGGTTGAGTGAAATACATCTACTCGCCCGCTCGTGTGCAGGCGGCAGGTGTGAAAAGTGTAAATTGTGCCCGTACAGGTAATTGTAAAATTAGGGTATAGTCTAACTTGGCTCTCTCAGGGGTATGCTATTCGGTAAAATTAAAATCCACATTGCCATTTATTTTACCAACCGTAAAGATAGTCATTGACTTATACTTTACGTTATGCTATTCTAATCTCACAGGAGGTTGAGAATATGGCAAATATCGCGTATGTGAGAGTATCTACAGTAGAGCAGAACGATGAACGGCAGCGTGAATCGTTAGCCGCTTACCAGATAGACAAGTGGTTCTGCGAGAAAGTGTCCGGCAAAGACACGAACAGGCCGCAGCTTCAAGCCATGCTGGAGTTTGTGCGCGAGGGTGATACCGTGTATGTTCACGATTTCAGCCGTCTGGCACGCTCTACCGCTGACCTGCTGAACATCGTTGACACTCTGGCAACCAAGGGTGTGCATCTTGTCAGCCGCAAAGAAGCCGTAGACAGCAGTACACCAACAGGAAAGCTCATGCTGACTATGATAGGAGCTATCGCAGAGTTTGAACGTGCGAATTTGTTAGAACGCCAGAGAGAGGGTATCGCCATCGCCAAGCGGGAGGGCAAGTACAAAGGGCGCACGCCTGTTACACCTGCCGACTTTGCCGCCCAGTATGCGAGATACCAGCGCCGCGAGATACCGTCTAAAGCTGAGTTGGCACGGGTGCTCAAAATCAGCCGTCCGACACTGGATAAGCTGATTAAGGAGCAGGGAGAGGGTTAACGCCCTCTCCTTTTGCTCTGGAACGCCTTGTATTCATCAGCGTTGTAGGGGGTAGGTAAATCGCCGTACCCTTTCTTTCGCTCTTAAATGCCCTGTATTCGTGTTAGTTTTCACCCAGAATACCGTAACGGTATTGCAGCTGATGCGCTGTTGTTCAAAGGTCGCAGTTCCCGACTTTAGCAGCAGGGTGAGCGTTTCGGTCACCCCTTTGCATAGGGTAACGTTTCGTTACTCTATCTGTTATCTGTCACAGCCAGCAAAAGGGCGTCGTGTCTTGCGACACCCTTAATCGAGGGGGGCATCATTTCGGTGACACCTGTTTATGAGGGCGTGTTCCGCGACTTCATCGGCCACAGCCCACAAGGGTGTAACTATTCGTTACTCCCCTTAGTCCAGCCAGCGAGGGAATAGCTGATTGCGACACAGCCTTAGTTACAGTCGGTGACAGAACACAGCTTAATTCCACAAATCACCAAATTCTGCATACATCTGTTCTAATTCTTTCTTGTTCTGCTCTTGCGTTTCTTTACTTATTCCAGCCAGAGCATCAGTGTTGCTTGTCTGGCTGGCAGTCTGATAGGAACTATCAGTAACACCCGCTTGCACAGTTTGATTGCTGGTTTCTTGTGTGACATGGTATAATTCTGCCGTCAAATGTTCACGCCGTTCTTCTTCCGAATACTTATTTCCCTCAACGCGATTCAGCGCAGTTTCGATTTGCGTTATGCTGATATTTTTTAATCGCTCACTAACTACATCACCGTTCATTTCTCGATTATCAATACAGATGGTTTTGGGTGTCATCCTCATCAGCTTAAACAGTAACCGACGTACTTCATCCACTAAAGATTCTTCATTTCTGGCCAGAAGATAATCTTTTGCATCTGAGGTCATAAGACCGCCATCCAAAGCCCGCTCGTTACCATTGACAGAGTAATTACTGTTATCAGTTTTACTAATTTCAGTATCGTTACTATCAGTATTACTGTTATCAGTCTTACTAATTTCAGTCTTATTCTTATCAGTCTTATTACTCTGTCCGTTGGACTGCTCTGGAACTGTCCCCCCGACAGGTCTTGTCTGTCCGTTAGACGGTTCAGCGATGTTCTCCTGACAGCTCTTTAACTGTTCTTCCTGCGGCTCTTGTCCGTCCTTTGAACGTGTTCTATCCAGTCGTTTTGACGGTTCAGTTTCAAGCACATCATGCACATAGATTCGATTGGGTTTTCCCAATCCCTGCCGAACCTTGTGAATCAACCCCATGTTGTCGAGGTCATTCACTAACTGGCCAGCTTTCTTTTCACCGCAGCGAACATCTGCCGCCACGTTTCTAAGGTCATAACAGATGAACGGCGTTCCATTCTCATCTTGCATCTGTTTAATGATAGACAGTTGCAGGCGGTCACGCATCAGGGTGTACGCCAGGATATGTTGCGCTGTCAGGTGTTTGTACTGCGGGTATTGCGGCGCTTCTTCGTTAAAGAAAACTTTCGGCAGTTTGGCGAACGCTTGTGTGCTTTCGTTCTGGCTGGACATTCCTTTCTGTGAAGTGGGGGGATTATTCATTTTCATCCTCCATTACGCTGTGAATATAATACCAGTTCGGCTTGCATCCGCCAAATTTCACCCGGGTAATCAGTCCGGCTCTCTCCAGCTTTTCAATCATTCGCATTGCTTTTGTCAATCTCCAACGAAAATCAACAGCAATGTCATACATGGTATAGCAGATGTATGGCTTGCCCTCATCGTCATACCAACCGTTCGCATCTGACAGCGCTAATCGTTCCGCCATTGCGCTGTACAGCAACTTAACATCTGCGGACAGGTAATTGTATCGCGGGGCACTCAGCAACACGCGCGGCACGCGGATATACGGCAGTTCATTATTAACAGGCATGGAATTTTTCATTTTTTCTTTCCTCCAAAGTTCATTATTCATTTAATGTTAAACCTCTTCTTTCCCGTCTGGCTCGTTCCGAGTTTTCGGAAAACAGCTTTCGCGGCTCTCCGAAGTTTCGGGAAACGTGCCTCTCGATGAAAAATTTAGGTTTTCTTGAATTTTCTCGAGCGCACGAATCAAACTCGAACGTGGGAATGAGCCAAAATACTTGACTTCTCCCACACTTGATGGTAATATTGCTTTGAATAGTTGAATCACAATTTTCACTTCCCTTTCATAATTGGCTCAGAATCGCCCAGAATCGTTTCTGGTACTTGCTCGTCAAATGATACGTCAGATGCATCAAAAGCGATTACAGCGCATTCTCGCAGGATTATGGCATTTTCGCACTGTCTATCAAATTGTAATTGCTCTCTTTCTGGTCGTTGGTCGTAGTTGGTCATTGTGAATCGCTGGCTGAACTCGATAACAAAACGTTATTGAGTGGCCATGCGGCTGGCTTGCTAAGTCATGGAATTTCACCTCTTTCTATAAATCGGCTCAGAATCGTCCAGAATCGTTTCTGGTGGTTGTTCGTCAAGAGATAGGCGCAGTTAGGGCAGGAACGATTGTGGCGCATTCTCGCAGGATTATGCAACTTAACGCGCGGTGTTTTTTCCTGACATATACTACTATACAAAAAATCGGGAATTGGGCCTCGGCGCTATGCACAAATTTCACTCTTGTTTATTGTATATTATTCACAATTTACAACTAAATTTATTATATAGGCAGCAAAAAGCGGCTGATATGCGTGAAAAATCGCACATCAGCCGCAGTTATTTTTTAATTAAAAATCTTCATCATCATCAGCCAGAAAGATAGTCAGCTGAAAAGGTTTCTGATCTGCGAACTTCACAGTGATATACTCAATCCGTTCCTCTGGAAAGAAACGCCCGCTTGCCCATGCAAATTCGCCTTTTACCACAATCTTACTCTCCCAGAACGGGTCAATGATAAAAGCAACGCCGCCCTCGATAATTTCAAAAGGCCCTACTACAAGAGATATATCTACTCGACTGGCCGCATCTTTCGAGGGAAAGTTCATCTGCATACTGGTGAAATACCCTCTGTTCAAATGAACCAGCAGGCTTTCCAGTGTCGGGAATGTTAGTCTTTCAAATTCCATGTTTTTTCTCCTTTGTTTTTCCGTTGGGTGATTGGGTTTTCGGTGTCATTTCGGGGCTTTTCGGGTCAAATGTTGTACTTGTGATGTACTGATTTTTCATATTGATAATATTCCAGTAGTTTTAATCATACATTCCGCTTGAATAACATCATTTTGCGAACTTTATTCACACCTCAAAGCGTACTATTTGTTATCAATTTATGAAATGATCATCGGAATTTTATCACACCCGCCTGCCGAGTGCTGAAATGCCAGTTTTCACCGTATAAAAAACGCTCTGATTTGGTTGTTTTTCCTTGCGTTCGCGTCCACGCAGTGATAAAATTAGTATGAGAGAGAGACAGGCAATCGTTCGATTGCCGTAGAGAGAAAATCCGCTCTATAAAAAGGAGAACAAACATGAAGGAAATCAAAGTTGGCATCGTCGGTTTGGGCCGTCTCGGTTCGGTACACGCGCAGAATCTCGCGTTCAAGATTCCCGGCTGCAAGCTGGTCGCTGCCTGCTCGCTCGAGCAGAAGGAGCTGGACTGGGCGAAGGACTACCTCAAGGTAGAGTACACCACCACGGACTACAAGAAAATGGTTGACGAGGCAGACATCGAAGCTGTCGTTATCGTCTCCTCCTCTCCGGAGCACTGCTGGATGATCGAGTACGCGCTCGATGCAGGCAAGCACGTTTTCACCGACAAGCCGCTCGGCTGCTCGCTCGAAGAGTGCAAACGCGCTGAGGCTGCCGTTGAACGTCACCCGGACAAGATCTTCTTCCTTGGCTTTATGCGCCGCTACGATCCGTCCTATGCGGATGCAAAGGCACAGATCAACGCAGGCCGCATCGGCAAGCCGTATCTGGTAAAGGCTACCGGCCTTGACCCGGAAGCACTGGTCGAGAGCTGCATCAAGTTCTCCAAGACCTCGGGCGGCATCTTCATCGACGCGGCTTCGCACGACATTGACCTGATGCGCTGGTTCCTCGGCGGTGAGGTTACCGAGGTTTACGCCGCAGGCACCAACTTTAAGCACCCCGAGTTTGCCGAGAACGGTGACACCGAGACCGGCATGGCAATGCTCAAGTTTGACAATGGCACGGTCGCTTTCCTGCACGTTGGCCGTACTGCGCCGCACGGCTACCACACCGAGACCGAAATCGTCGGCACCGAAGCGCATATTCGCGTAGCCGGTGTACCGTGGAAGGACCGTGTAATGGTTTACGATCAGTACGGTGCCCGTCAGGAGATCGTCGAGAACTTCCCGCAGCGTTTCGCAGAGGCTTACCTGCTCGAAATGGTGGACTTCATCGACTGCATCCAGAAGGACCGCAAGCCCGAGCTGACCGTTTACGACGGCACCAAGGCAACCCTCGTTACCTACGCGATTACGGATTCGTTCCACTCCGGCAAGCCGGTTCAGGTACAGTATTAATATATTGTAAAATCGCACAAAAGCAGAGCCGAAAGGCTCTGCTTTTTCTTGCATATTTTCATCTTCTCTGCTATTATAATGGCAAGGAGGTAGAGATTATGAACAACAACATTCCCATTGCCCGCTGGCTTTCCATGTTCTGGCTATGCAGCGCCGTTTCACTGGTGCTTGGACAATTCAGCGGCTCCGTCACTTTGAACGGTACAAACGGTGCAGCGCTCACCGTTACCGGCATTCTCGGTATATTCTGCACCCTCGTGCAGTTTTATCCGTTTTACCGGTTCAGCCGCGTGTCCGAGCGCCTGCAGCGTGCGTTCACAGCCACTGTGCTCAGCGTGGCGGCAACCGTTGTCGGCCTGCTGGCCATGACGCTCGTTCCGAGCGACACGCCGCCGTATACACCCAGCACGTTTTATCTGCTGTTCAGCCTGATCGCACTTGCCGGTGTGATCGCAGCCTATGTCTCGCAGTTCTGGCTGTACACCGGACTGGACGATGTCTGCACAGAGCGCGGCTACGACTTTCCGCCCAAGCGTATTCGCTGGTGCTTTTATCTTTCTCTTATCAACATTTTGCTGCGCATGCTGCCAACTTCCATTCCGATTTTTCTCTCGCAGATTGCCAGCCTTGTGCTGCTTGCCCTGTTTATCCGTGCCGCATATCAAGCGGAAAAGCTGACCGTATAACCCAATATAAAAGAAAAAGGACCGCTGGGGCGGTCCTTTTTCTTTTATATGAGAGATTATTTGTAGAGAGCAGGTTTATCCATCATCTCGATCGGCAGGAACTGATTCGTGCCGCGGGAACGGTTGAGCGTGTCTGCTGCGACGCAGGCAGCGTAGCCGTCCCATGCGGACGGACCATCCGGCTCACCCTTCTCCTCGAGGGTCTTGACCCAATGGGTCAGCTCAATGTCATAGGCTTCAATAAAGCGGTCCTTCCAGTCGGTCAGGATCGGGAACGAACGGGTTGCGTTCGAGCGCTTGACAACCGCATACGGATCAGGCAGGTTGACTGTGCCCTTCTCGCAGACGACCTGACACTGGATGTCGTAACCGTAAGCGTCCGCAACCTGAACCTCTACGTCAATGCGAGCACCGGACTGGGTTTCCAGCAGCACGATCTGCGGGTTGTCGTAACCCTTGGTAGAGCACGCGGACTGGCGCACCTTGAGCACCTGACCGCTCTTATACTCATCGCCGAGCAGCCAGCGGCATATGTCCAGCTCGTGGATTGCAACGTTGGAAACGCCCATCTCGGTCTGGAAGCCGTCCGGCTGAGACACGTTACGGTGGCACGCGTGAATCATCAGCGGCGCACCCAGCTCACCGGAGTCGATGATGCGCTTCATCTCGGCGTAGCCGCGGTCATAGTGGCGCATAAAGCCGACCTGTACCAGACGCTTGCCGTGTGCGGTCTCGGCCGCGATGATTTTCTCGCAGTCGGCGGCACTCTGTGCCAGCGGCTTCTCGCAGAACACCTGCTTGCCCGCTTTAAGAGCCTCGAGCACATAGCCTGCGTGGCTCGGATCGGACGAGGTGATAACGACCGCCTGCACCTCCGGTGCTGCGATCAGCTCTTCGCCGGTCTTGTATGCCTTCATGCCTTCATACTGCGCCGCAACCTTAATCGCAGCTTCTTCAAAATAGTCTGCGCAGGCAACAACCTGACAGCCCGGAACAATGTCCGTCAAGCGTCGAATGTGATCGCGGCCGATTGCGCCGCAGCCGATAACACCAATATTCAGCATGCTGATCCTCTCCTTTTTAACAGCAGGAATAATCACTTAAAATCTCGCTAATACACGCGGATTCCCGCGTTTTTCACACTTTTTCTTCATTGCATACATTGTACCGCAATCTCTCCGTCACGGTCAACCGTCCCATCAAAACATTGGAAGCCTGCCTAAAAAAGCACCGCAAATTTATGGCAAAATGAAGGCTCAAAAGCAGATGACAGTGCATTTTTGATTGTGCACTGTGCGTAGTTATGCTTGACGTCAGCGCTGCTCTCCTCTATACTTTGAAGTAGAAAAGGAGAATGTGTCAATGGCAGTTACCATACAAAAAATCGCAGAGCTGTCCGGTGTGTCGCGCGGCACGGTGGACCGTGTGCTGCACGGACGCCCCAACGTCAATCCGATGATACGCGAAAAAGTTGTCCGTGTCGCAGAAAAACTCGGCTACCAGCCTCCGGTGCCGCCGAAATCGGCAGATTGCAGGCAAGCGGCTATTCTCATTCCGCAATGGACGGATGGGTACTTCAACCGACAGATCGTCAGCGGCATTCGCAAGGCACTGCGCTATATCGCCGATCCAGCGTTTATACTGACCGAGCAGCCGCTGCGCACCATGACCATGCAGGAGCTGCTCCGCGCGATGGACGAGCAGATTTGTTCCGGCGTGGATGGACTCATCATCCGTGCCGAGAATACGCCGGAGGTCCGCGCCGCCATCGAGCAGGCGGTGCAGAAAGGCGTTACCGTTATCACCTATGATGCCGATGTGCCGCACAGCGGCCGTCTGTGCCACGCCGGACAGGATCTTGTCCGCGCGGGCGCTATCGCCGCCGGTGTCATGGCGCGGCTCATCCGGCCGCCCGAGCACGTTCTCATTGTCACCGGAAATCTGCGTATGGAGGCCCACAAAGGCCGCGTGGACGGCTTTTGCCGCCGTCTGCTCGAGCTGGGCTTCTCCGAAGATGCCTACCGCGTGATCGAAACCAACGAAATGCCCGAACTCACCGGCGAACTCGTCGCGCAGGCGCTTCAGGCCGACAGCCGCCTGCACGCCGTCTATATGGCCTGCCAGCCGCTCTCCGGCTGCATCGCGGGCATTCGAAAAGCGCGGCGCACCACCCGGCCGCATATCGTCTGCAACGACCTCACGCCCACCGCGAAGCGGTATCTGCGCGAGGGAACGGTGGATTTCGTGATCGGTCAGTCATTCTCGCAGGAGTCGTTCCACGCCGTGCTGGCGATGTATCAAATGCTGCTGCGCGGCGTGAAGCCCAAACGGGAGCTGTATTATACCAATCTTGGGCTGATAACGCAGGAGATGTTGTAGCGGGAGATTGCATTTAGCGATTTGCAGTAATTGAGAATTGATAATGGAGAATGGAAAATTGACGTGACGGTTTACCGTTGTGTGGGTGGCCAATGGCCGCCCCTACGGGATAGATTGTGCAGGTCGGATACAAGCGGTGCGCCGAGTCGTACCCCAGGGCACCTTCTCTTGCCCTGACGGGCAATTCACCTTGTCACACCCTACGGTATAACGAGTGCAATTCGTAGGTGTCGTGCAAAATATCCAAGCCAACGAGTTGCGCGACACTGTTATCCCCCAGGGGACCTTCTCTTGCCCTTCGGGCAATTCACCTTGTGTCGCGCCTGTGAAGAATAACCCGCATGTGTAGCAGTACGCTATCTGTGAACTGCGAATAATTTGCGAAAGACACGCAATGGTAACCCGACTGCCGTTCCCCATATCGAAGCGGTCGCCGGTCTCTGATCTGCGCCAACCCAAGAAATAAAGGAAGATGGAGTCCCAAGAGGATAGTACTCATTTTATCCGCGCACGGCGCGGGAACAAGGTTTAGTGGCCTACGGGCAAACCTTAGGTGTCTATCCTTTTGGATCTCCTAGCCAAAGGTTGGCTCCCATTCCCAATACTTTAGTAATCAGATAACGATTTACACAACAAAAAAGAGCCGCTTTACAGCGACTCTTTTTTGTTTGATATGCGCGGACTGATTACTTAGCAGCCAGACGGCGAGCCTTAGCAGCCATGCGCTCACGAGTAACGTCGAGCAGTACGGCGCCGATGATAACCAGGCCGAGTACGAGGTTCTGTACTGCCGAAGAAACGGACAGCAGGGAGAAGCCGTTACGCAGAACAGCGATGATCAGCGCGCCGAGCATGGTACCAACCATGGTGCCCTTGCCGCCCATGAAGGATGCGCCGCCGATGATGCAGGCTGCGATTGCGTCGGTATCGTACGGCTGAATAGCGTTAACGCCGTTGCAGATACCGGAACGACCGATGGAAACGATACCAGCCAGAGCTGCCATGAAACCGGACAGGGTGTAGCAGAAGGTCAGCACGTTAGCGGAGTTGATACCGGACAGACGAGCTGCTTCCGGGTTGCCGCCTACACAGTAGATGGAACGGCCCAGAGCGGTCTTGGTCAGCAGGATGTGCATGATAACGTAGATGACAAGTACTACGATAAAGGATACCGGGAAGCCGGCTACGGTCGAAGAACCGAGCCACATAACAGCATCATTACCGGAGAAGGATACCATCTGAGAGTTGGTGATGATCAGCGCACCGCCCCACAGTACGTTCTTCATACCGAGGGTAGATACGAACGGATGCGGCAGGTGCAGACGGGTAAGAAGCATACCGTTGATCCAGCCGATCAGGGTGCCGCCAACGATGGCAACAACCAGCAACAGAACCGGATTGTTCATGCCCTTGTTAACCAGCATACCTGCAAGGCAGGCAGCGAACGTTGCGTTCGCACCTACGGACAGGTCGATGCCAGCGGTGATCAGGCAGAGCAGCATACCAGTGGATACCAGTGCATTGAACGAGGTCTGCTTGAGAACAGACATCATGTTGGAATACTTAAAGAAGTTCGGCGAAGCGATCGCCAGAACTACACAAAGGATTACCAGTGCGCCAAAAGTACCAGCATAAGACATCAAACTGCTGGATTTCTTCGATTTAGTCATCTAATTTACCTCCCCAAGCTGCCTTCATAAGGTCTTCCTGATTGAAATGTTCGCTGTCACGGTCTACTTCGGCCATTACTTCGCCGCCGCGCATTACGATTACGCGGTCGGACATGCCGAGGATCTCAGGCATTTCCGAAGATACCATGATAACGCACTTGCCCTGCTTGACAAGGCTGTTCATTACGTTGTAAACCTCGACCTTTGCGCCGACGTCGATACCACGGGTCGGTTCGTCAAAGATAAAGATCTCTGCATCTGTGTTGACCCACTTGCCGATTACGACCTTCTGCTGGTTACCACCGGACAGCTGGCCTACGATCTCATCGATCGACGGGGTCTTGATGCGCAGCGACGCAATGTTCTGCTCACCTGTCTCGAGGATCTTCTTTTCGTTCAGGAACAAGCCCGAAGAGAAGCCCTTCATGTTAGCAAGAATCAGGTTGGTGCGAATGGTCTGAGCCAGTACCAGACCCTGTCCCTTACGGTCCTCGGTGAGGAACGCAATGCCGTGCTTGATAGCCTGACGCGGGGACTTGATATGTACTTCCTTGCCCTTGATCTTGATCTTGCCGCTGTCGATCGGATCTGCGCCGAATACTGCGCGCATGATCTCGGTACGACCGGCGCCGACCAGACCTGCAAAGCCCAGAATCTGTCCGCCGTATGCCTTGAAGGATACATCGTTCAGGACGCCTGCCTCAACAACGTTGTCAACCTCGAGCATCGGCTCCTTGGACTTTTCGCCGAATTCCTTCGGGAACTGGTTGTCCAGCGAACGACCTACCATTGCGGTGATCAGGGAGTCATTATCCCACTGATTGATCGGCTTGGTTGCGATGAACTCACCATCACGGATAACCTCAACGCGGTCGCACAGCTCGAACAGCTCCTCCAGCTTATGGGATACAAAGACGATGCCGATGCCGCGTGCCTTCAGATCACGGCACGTCTTCATCAGCTGCTCAACCTCTTTCTCGCCCAGAGAGGAGGTCGGCTCGTCCATAATAATCATTTTTGCGTTGATCAGAACCGCCTTTGCGATCTCGATCATCTGCTGTACGCCCATACCAAAGTTACCTGCCGGCTTGGGCGGGTCTACGTCCTGCACGAGCGAAGCCATAACTTCCTTTGCCTTTTTATGCATGGTCGGGTAATCCAGCAGAGTACCCTTTTTGATCCACTTGTTGATGAAAATGTTGTCAGTAATGCTCAGCAGCTTCTCAATGTTAAGCTCCTGATATACGCACGCGATGCCAGCCGCTGCCGAATCGTTCGGGTCCTTGAAATGCTGCTCGACGCCGTCTACATAAATCTGACCCTCGTCTGCCTGATGTACACCAGTCAGCACCTTGATCAGCGTAGATTTGCCTGCGCCGTTCTCACCGATCAGGCCGAGGATCTCGCCCGGCTTGACGGAAAGCTGCATGTTTTTCAGAGCCACTACGCCCGGAAAACGCTTGGTCGCGTTTTTCAGTTCTACTACGTATTCACTCATTTGCATATCACCTTTTCTTCTCCGAGATGAAGTGCGGGACAAAGTAAACTGTTCTCGGTTCAGTTCCCTAAGGAAAAGCCTGCCCAGTGCAAGCTCTTTACCATTTCTTGTCCGCGGGAGCATGTTTGAAAAGAGAACCCCTGCAGAGATTGAAATCGAGCAGGGGTTTCTTCTCGTTCACTTAAATGCTGGAACTAATGGAAAACCACAAGCGTGTGGGATGGATTGCTTAGCCGATGTAGCCCTTCAGCTTATCCAGGCGCTCCTGAGCGTTATCCTTGGTGACAACGGAGCAACCGGAGTCGATGAACTTCTCCAGCTTCTCACCGTTAACAGCCTTTACAGCAGCCTCAACTGCCTTGTAGCCCATGTCGTATGCTTCCTGAGCAACGGACATGGTCTCCTCACCAGCGAGGATAGCGTTGCAAGCGGACTGAATGCCGTCGAAGCCAACGAAGATGGTCTTCGCGTAAGCAGCGTTGCCCTTTGCAGCACGAGCAGCAGCCATAGCCATATCGTCGTTGTTGCAGACGATGATAGCGACGCCTTCCGGATGGTTCTGCATGATTGCTTCCATCGAGGTAGCAGCCTTATCAGCAACAGCGTCAGCGTACTGGATCTCGTCCTTCAGGAACTCGCCGCCAGCCTCGGTAACGCCCTTCTCATAACCGGTCAGACGTGCGGTAGCAGTGCCGTCGCCCTGTACGCCGGAAATTGCGATTGCCTGAACCTTATCCCAGCCAGCAGCCTTAGCAGCCTCTACGGCAGCCTTGCCGCCTTCTGCAGCAGCATCCTCGTTGCCGGTACCTACGAAGGACAGAACCTCAGGTGCATCGATGTTGGTATCAACTGCAACGATCGGTGCGGTCTGGCCAGCGATCAGGGTCTTAACGAGGTCAGCCTGCAGCGGAGCGATAACGAATGCATCGTATGCGCCAGAGTTCAGGTCGGTCTCGATCATATTCTGCTGCTCGTCGTAAGCGGTCTCGGAGGTAGCGCCCTTAACCTCAACCTTTACGTCCGGGTTGTCCTTGGAGTAAGCCTCAGCGCCAGCCTTAACGTAGCTCCAGTACTCGGAAGCAGTCGTCTTCAGGATAACGTCAACAGAGCAGCCGGAAGTGGTGCTAGCCTTATTGCCGCCATCCTTCTGGGTGTCGTCAGCCGGGGTAGAAGAACCGCCGCCGCAAGCTGCAAGGCTTGCAACCATAGCGCCAGTCATCAGCATAGCAAGTAATCTCTTCTTCATGATAAAAACCTCTCTCCTTTTTCATGCGGAGCAAACAGACTCTCAGGTTGTCTGCTCTGCGGTCGGTTCCCACTGCTGTGGGACTTAGGAACGCTCCAACGTTCTGGTAATATTTTAATGCAATAATACCGTTTTGGCAACCCTTCGTTGTTATTTTTGTAAGAGGTGGTGATTTTCGCACATTCCGTTTTGTGCACATTCACAAATTCCTGCTTTGACAATCGAAAACCAGACGCTGTGCATTGTGCATTTTTATTTTTCTTACGGCATTTTTCCTATAAAATCATGGGAATTTCATGGTCGTTTTGGGCATATTTTGGAGACATCTCTTGCCAGCAAAGGTTACAATGTGGTAAAATTACCGTATCCTAATGAGAGAAGGAATATGACAATGAAGCTTGCTATCAAAACCTGCACGCTGGATATGCCCTATGAGCAGATGCTCGACTTCTGCGTGGAGCAGAAAATTGCCGCCATTGAAATCGGCACCGGCAACTGGTCGGGTGCGCCGCACTGTGACCTCGACCTTCTGGTAAGCGACAAGACCGCCCGCGAAAAATGGTATGATGCCATGCGTGAGAAGGGTCTGGAGCTGTGCGCGCTCAACTGCTCAGGCAACCCGCTTGCGTATGAAAAGGACATGGATGTAACAAAGAAAACCTTTGAGCTGGCGCATCAGCTCGGAGTAAAGAAGATCGTTATGATGAGCGGTCTGCCTGTCGGCTGCGAGGGCGATAAAACGCCGGTGTGGATCACGACCTCGTGGCCGCCCGAGACGCAGGACATTCTGGATTACCAGTGGAATCAGGTTGCGATTCCCGCATGGAAAAAGCTCGTTAAGCTGGCAGAGGATTGCGGAATCGAGCGGATTGCGCTCGAAAACCACGGTATGCAGCTGGTTTACAACCCGGAAACGCTGCTCCGTCTGCGTGAGGCTGTCGGCCCGATGATCGGCATGAACCTTGATCCGTCCCACCTGTTCTGGATGGGCGGCGATCCGATCGAAGCAGCCCGTGTGCTCGGTGAGCACGGTGCAATTTACCATATCCACGGCAAGGATTCACGGCCGGAGCGCCGCTACTGGCAGCCGAACGGCATGCTAGATACCAAGCCGATCGACGCATTTGCCCGCCGCTCGTGGAACTATGTTGCCGTCGGCGCGGGACACGATGCCAAGTGGTGGAAGGAGTTTTTCTCGGTTGTCCGCATGTCGGGTTACAACGATGAGATTTCCCTTGAAATGGAAGATTTGACGCTCTCCATGCTCGACGGTCATCTCGCCAGCCTGCAGGTTCTGCGCGAGGCACTCAACATCGGCTAAACGCTCCATATAGAAAGAACACAGGCACCGCTGCTCTCTCTGCGATGCCTGTGTTCTTTATTTTTATGAAGTTCTGCGTTATCTTTCTTTAAGAGCCACATACGGCTCCGCAGGCTGCACGCAGCGGTACGCCGGACGGATGATCTTATCCGTGTTGATCAGCTCCTCCAGGCGATGCGCGCTCCAGCCGACGATACGCGCCATGGCGAACACCGGCGTGTACAATTCCGGCGGCAAACCCAGCATGGAATACACAAAACCTGAGTAAAAATCAACATTTGCAGACACGCCCTTATAGATGTGGCGTTCCTGCGCGATAACCTTGGGCGCCATCTCCTCGACCATGGTGTACAGCGCGAAATCCGCGTCTCTGCCCTTCTCGTGCGCCAGCTGACCGACGAAGGATTTGAACACCTGCGCACGCGGGTCCGATATCGAGTACACAGCGTGGCCCATGCCATAGATGAGTCCCTTCTGGTCAAATGCCTCACGGCGCAGCAGCTTGACAAGATAGTCCGCGACTGCCTGCTCATCCGTGGTATCCGACACGTTTTTCTTCATATCCTCGAACATCTGCACGACCTTGTAGTTCGCTCCGCCGTGTTTCGGGCCTTTCAGCGAACCGAGCGCCGCTGCAATAGCCGAATAGGTATCCGTGCCGGAGGACGTGACGACGTGTGTTGTGAATGACGAATTATTGCCGCCGCCGTGCTCCATGTGCAGCACAAGCGCCAGATCGAGCACGCTTGCCTCGAGCGGCGTGTACTGCATATCCGGGCGCAGCATGCGCAGGAAGTTGGACGCAGTAGACAGACTGTCCGACGGGTAGTGAATGTACATGCTGCCGCCGCACTCGTAGTGATTGTAGGCGTGATAGGAATACACCGCCAGCATCGGAAAGACCGAAATCAGCATCAGGCACTGCCGCAGCACGTTGGGCAGGCTGATATCATCCGCGTTGCTGTCGTAGGATGCCAGCGTGAGCACACTGCGCGACAGGCTGTTCATCATATCGTGCGTCGGCGCTTTCATGATGACATCGCGGGTGAAATTGGTCGGCAGCGTGCGGCCCTGTGCCAGCAGCGCCTTGAAGTCGCCCAGACGCTTGGCATCCGGCAGCTCACCGAACAGCAGCAGATAGGCAACCTCCTCATAACCCTTGCGGCCGTCACGGATGAAGCCCTGCACCAGATCCTGAATGCGAATGCCGCGATAGTACAGCTCACCCTCACAGGGCACGATTTCGCCGCCTATCTCCTTGCGGGAGATAATGTCCGAAATGTTGGTCAGACCGGCCAGTACGCCCTGTCCATTGATGTCGCGCAGACCACGCTTGACATCGTACTTGCGGTACAGCGCCGGATCAATGCGGCTGTTCGAGCGGCAGAGCGCCGCCAGCGCTTCCACGCGCGGCGTGACCTGTAAAATATCGTGTTTCGGTGTCATGATGATTCCTCCCTTTGACTGCATTGTGTGATATATTTATTGTATCAGAATCCACTCGCGTTTACATGACATTTTTTGCACAGTTCCGTTAACAATTCGTGAATTTTTTCGCACATTTCAGCAGTTACACAGGATATGCCCACCAATTTGATAAATTTATGCACAAAAAGGCACAATGAGTTTCTCATTGTGCCTTTGGGGACTCTGCAATTTTTGTTTAGTAGATAACCATACGGATCAGCGGATAAAGTTCATCATCGTGCGCGGACGGCTTTCCGGCGGCTCGATTCCGGCCTTGTCGATCACCTTGAGCATCCATGCGATATTGCGGCCCAGCTTTTCGATGACTTCAACGCCCTCGATATCCTGCACAGCCTCGCCCTTGTCTGCGCCGTGTACGGCGTTCCAGTAGTCCGAGGTGACAAGCACCATCTCCATGGTGTTGATCGTGCCGAGCAGCTGCTGATAGGTTTCCATGCCGCCCGAACGGCGCAGCGTACACAGCGCCGCACCGACCTTGTGCTTCAGCTGATTATCGCCGCAGCCTGCCGCCAGAATCAGACGGTCGAGCACGCACTTCATACCGCCCGCAATGCCGCCGTGGTACACCGGAGACGCGAGCACGATGCCGTCCGCCTCAATGCACTTGGCGATGATTTCATTTACACCGTCGTCGTCCTGCACGCAGCGCAGCGTGCCGTTGTCCAGGCAGTGATAGCACGCCATGCACGGATGCACCTTCGCCCCCGGCTGACATACCTCAAACTCGATGCCCTCCTGCTCGAGCACCTTGCCGAGCACCTCGAGCATCTGCGCACAGTTGCCGTCCTTGCGCGGCGAGCCGTTGATTGCTACAACTTTCATATCCTTTTCCTCCGTGTTTTCTCTATTTTCAGTGCGTATCCGCACTGTTTTTGACGAATATTGGACTTATAAATGCTTTTCGTTTTCCAGCCGGTACAGCCGCATCACGACCAGCGTATGATTCAGCTGCGGACCCATCAGCAGGATCATGCTGACGATATACAGCCACAGCATCAGTACGATAATCGCCGCCAGAGAGCCGTACAGCACAGAATACCGCGCCATATTGTCCACATAGAACGAAAATCCAAGCGAGACCAGAATCCACGCTACCAGCGAGAACAGCGCCCCCGGCCACACCTCGCGGAACCTAAGGTGCAGATTGGGCACGACCTTGTTGAACAGCATGAGGAACACGAAAATAAACGCGATCATCACCCAGAAGCTGGCATCGTGCAGTCCGTCCATCACAGCCGGCGGCACCGATAGATATTTCGGTACAACGCGGATGATGGTTCGTCCGGCGACAACGAGCACAAAGCTGCACACAACCGAAACAAGAAAACCCGCCGTAATGCCGAACGAAATGAGCACGTCCTTGACCATGCCGCGCGAGATTTCAACGTGGTAAATATCGTTGACCGTGCGCATCATTGAGCGCACCGCACGGGACAGGAAATACAGTGTCAGACCCAGACCGACGATCATCGGGCTGAACGACGGCGTGCCGGTCAGCTGCTGAATATAGCCGCCTATGAGCTGCTGCAGGCTTTTCGGCAGCATTTCCAGCACCGGCTGCATCCCCTCGATTGACAGGTCAAGCTGTGCGAGCATGGAGTTGACGAACATCAGCAGCGGGAACATGGAAAACAGCAGAAAATACGAAAGCTCTGCCGCAGACTGCGGAATGCCGTCATCAAAAAAGCGGTAAACCATGCGCTTGATCAGATATAGCCATCGGTTTTGACCGTTCATTGCGTCCCTCCCCTGTGTCGGTAAATTTTGCTGTACTTATCATATCAGCTTTTTATCAAATTTACAACTTGCGTTTTGGCTTCATCTATTGTATACTGATAAAAACAGAACATTTGTTCTGATTGGAGGGTGTGTCATGGCGGATCTGCGTCCGGTGACCTGCTGTTTTTCCGGCTACCGAATTGAAAAAATGCCGTTCCGGAACGAGGACTGTCCCGCTGCGCGCGAGCTGTTCGCCGCACTCGATGCTGCGGTCGCAGAGGCCGCCGCTGATGGCTGTACGCGGTTTCTCTCCGGTATGTCCACCGGCTTTGATCTGTGGGCCGCCGAAGCTGTTCTGCGCGCGCGCGCCGCACTCCCGGTGCAGCTGCTGTGTGCTGTGCCGTTCGACGGACAGGCCGATCGGTTTCCGCTCGAGTGGAAACGCCGGTTCAACCGCTGCCTGCTCGCCGCAGATAAGGTGTACGCGCTCTCGCGGAGCTATCACGCCGGGTGCTTTGCCGCGCGCAACCGGTTTATGGTAGATGCATCGTCAAGGCTCATCTGTTACTATGATGGACGGTCAGGCGGTACCGCGCAGACCGTGCATATGGCTGAGCAGAGCAGACTGAAAATTGTAAATCTCGCGGATGGACAGCTTTCGCTGCTGTAAAAAGGACTGACCGATGGGTCAGTCCTTTTGTTTTGGGTTAGCGCGTGCCGAATGGAAAATTGAGAATGGAGAATGGAGAATGGACGTGATGGTTTGGTTTTCCGAACCATCTTGTTATGGTGCACGTTGTTCGTCCTTGCCCATTTAACGTGATGTGAGAGCGCAATGCGCTCCCCTACGGTGTAGTTTGTGCAGATGAATTTACATGCGGTGCGCCGAGGTCGGCGCACTCTACGGTATACCGTAATGCCTATTGTATGCACGTTAAACCATTTGCAAACGCGCAAACGTAGGGGCGGTCATTGGCCGCCCACAAAACGTTATACCGTTACGTTAATTCTCCATTCTCCATTTTCAATTCTCAATTATTGCAGATTGCATCCAATTTATCGAGAATCTCATTGCCGTTTTTCAGATTATGTACCCAATCTCGGTACACAAAGTTAATCTCGCCGATATCGAGGAAGGTCGGTGTATTATTGTACACCGCAACGATTTCGTAGCTGATTTTATCCATCGAGAAGCTGTGCTTCGGGTGCGGCACACAGCTGGCTTTGACCTGCGTCAGCACCTCTCGCAGAGCGGTCTGATCGACCTGCTCGGTCAGTTCGGTCATGTCCGCGCCATTGACGCGCCAGATACGCACGTTCCAGAAGCCGTCCATGTCCGGCATAGGCGTGTACGGCACAAGCCAAACCGCTGCTCCGACGCACACCAGTATGCCCACCAATACAAATGCGATTCGTTTTTTCATGTCGGTTCCTCCCTTTTATTGTTTATCAAGCAGCGCAAGAAGTTTCTCGCTGCCGGACAGCTTATGCACCCACGGTGACATACTTTCTTTGACCTCATACGCATAACTCGGTTCACCGAGGCTGAAACATACGGTTTTACCGCCGTATACCACCTGAATCTGATAGCAGTCTTCGCTGATGCCACGATGATAACTCGGCAGACGGCGCGCTCTGATTTGCGGCAGCAGTTCGCATACGGCGTTCGTATCGACCTGCCCGGTGATGTCCTCAGCCGTATCTCCCGCATGAACATGGAGTACCAGCACGTCCACAATCTCTGCTGTATCCGGCATTGGCGTGTACGGTACAAGCCAAACCGCTACTCCCACACAAATCAGCACACTTATCAATGCAAATACTATCCTTCGTTTCATCGCTATCCCTCCCCTTTGTTGTAGTAGCTGTCCGCCAGCAACGTGAGCAGTTCCTCACCGCCGGACACCTTGTGCATCCACAGCGTAGGACGCAATATACCGTCATACACATAATCCGGTCCACCCGGTTCGCCGAGATTGATACACATAGTTTTATCCCAGTATTTCACCTCAACGACAAAACTGTCTTCCTGTATCCCCTCAAGCCGCAGACTCGGTATACGGCGTGCCCGAATATGCGTAAGCAGTTCGCGTACGGTATCTGTATCAACCCGCTCGGTGAAATCATCAGCGTATTCTCCCCTGTCAAGCTGATACACCCGCATTTCCGTGATATTCACCGTATCCGGTATCGGCGAATACGGCACAAGCCAATATGCCCATCCAAAAATCAGAATACCTGCAATAACAGCTATAATCTTCCGTTTCATACGCTTTCCCTCCCCACTGAAAAAGCAAAATCCGCCGACGCGATTGAATTTTCACGTCGGCGGATTCCTTACTTATGCAATTATGTGTGTGCTGAAATTACTTCAGGCCAGCGGTGATGATCGCCATCTGGTAAACCTCGTCAGCGTTGCAGCCGCGGGACAGATCGTTGATCGGCGCATTCAGACCCTGCAGAATCGGGCCGTAAGCAGCGTAGCCGCCCAGACGCTGAGCGATCTTGTAGCCAATGTTGCCAGCCTCGATAGACGGGAAGATGAAGGTGTTAGCCTGGCCTGCAACCGGAGAGCCCTTGCACTTGGTAGCAGCAACAACCGGAGATACAGCAGCATCAAACTGCAGCTCGCCGTCGATCGCCAGCTCCGGGTTCATCTCCTTAGCGTACTCGGTAGCCTCGCGGGACAGAGCAACCGTGCCGCCCTTGCCGGAGCCCTTGGTGGAGAAGGACAGAACAGCAACCTTCGGGTCGATGCCGAAAGCCTTAGCGGTGTTTGCGGTCTCGATTGCAACTTCAGCCAGCTTCTGGCTGCCCTTCAGGGTTACGTTGCCTTCCTTATCAACAGAATCCGGATAGTCGATGTTGATCGCGCAGTCGCCCATAGCCAGCTTCTCCTCTACGCCGTCCTTCTCGCGGACCAGAATAAAGCAGGAGCTTACGAGGTGTGCGCCCGGCTTGGTCTTGATCAGCTGCAGAGCCGGACGAACGGTGTCAGCGGTGGAGTAGGTAGCGCCGCCGAGCAGAGCGTCAGCCTTGCCCATCTTAACGAGCATGGTGCCGAAGTAGTTGCCCTTGGACAGTGCAGCGCGGCAGTCTTCCTCGCTCATCTTGCCCTTGCGGAGCTCTACCATCTTAGCTACCATAGCGTCCATCTCCGGGTAGGTAGCCGGGTCGATGATCTCCATGCCCTCGATATCGAAGCCGCCCTTTGCAGCAGCAGCCTTTACCTCGTCAACATTGCCGACCAGGATAGAATCCATCAGGCCGTCCTTCTTCAGGCGTGCAGCCGCTTCGAGGATACGAGCGTCCGGGCCTTCGGTGAATACGATCTTGCGCTTGTCAGCCTTGAGTGCTGCAATCAGATTTTCAAACATATTGCATTCTCCTTCGTTTTCAATCGCCTGTGTGCAGTGTGACGCTGCAAACAGGCATTCTCTTGAATTTATTATACACCCTTTCCCCCTATTCCCACAAGAGGGAATTTCTGATGGACGCAAAACGCTTTCTCGGTTCCATATCACAAGGCGAACGTGAAATTTGTCGAATCTCCGTCCCATGCAAAATATTTCGTCGGTATATTTGAACGGGACCGCGGGGAAAATCCAGATAGTATCCTCATAGTGACGACCAACAGGAGGGAATTTTATGCAGACAAAAGTTGAGATCTGCGGTGTGAATACATCGGGACTGCCGGTGCTCTCCGCAAAAAAGACGGACGAGCTTTTGAAAAAATCCGCTGCCGGAGACAAGCAGGCACGCGATGAGCTGATCCGCGGCAATCTGCGGCTGGTGCTCAGCGTTGTTCAGCGGTTTCAGGGCCGCGGCGAATCGCCGGACGACCTGTTTCAAGTCGGGTGCATCGGCCTGATGAAAGCCATCGACAATTTTAATACCGAACTCGGCGTGCGCTTCTCCACCTACGCCGTACCGATGATCATCGGCGAAATCCGCCGCTACCTGCGCGACAACAGTGCCATGCGAGTCTCGCGCAGCCTGCGCGACACGGCGTACCGCGCTCTGCAGGCCAAGGAGGCGTTCATCCGCGAGCACCAGCGTGAGCCGGACATCGTGGAACTGGCCAAGCTGATGGACGTGCCGAAAGAGGAGGTCGTGTTCGCGCTCGACGCGATACTCGACCCGGTGTCGCTGTTCGAGCCGGTGTTCCACGATGGCACGGACACGGTCTGCGTGATGGATCAGGTCGGTGACACCAAAAACACGGATGACAACTGGCTGGCCGGTATTGCTCTGCGGGACGCTATGCGCAGCCTGAACGACCGCGAGCGCCGTATCATCCGGCTGCGGTTCTTCGAGGGACGCACCCAGATGGAGGTGGCACGCGAAATACACCTTTCGCCAAACAAAAGGAAGGAAGATTCCGGTCCTTTTCTTACTATATAATAGGAGTGGCAGAAAACGCGAGGATAGGTGCAAACGGTTTGCGCCTATCCCCATCTGAATATCCACACAATATTTGACGCTTCAAACAGGATATCTCATGGCTATTGATAGATTGATCTGCTCTCTTCCGAATGCAATGGCATCAAGTTAATTCGCAAGGCGCTCAACCACTTATGACAGCGGTTGAGCGTCTCAGTCTGTCCAGAACCTTTGTTATTGCAGCATATCCCGCTTGATTTTCCCAATCCGCATATAATACCATACCAGATTGAGTGCTGCCGCACACACCCATGCTGCGCCTTCCGCAAAGAATACGCCGCTCTGCCCGATAAAGGTCGGCAGCACGAGCGCCGCGCCCATGCGCATGAGCATTTCCGCAAAGCCGGAAAGCGTCGGCACAGTCATCTCGCCCAGCCCCTGCAGTGAGGAGCGGTATGCCTGCAGCATGAACAGTGCAAACAAAAACGCCATCAGCACCATGAGATACTGATAGGCCACCGCCAGCGCCTCTGCCGCGCCCGCTTCCTCGGTCGAAAGAAACAGTCCCAGCAGCGGTTTGCCCGCAACAAGCATAGCCGTCACGATGGCGGCTGTAAATTCGGCGGACAGCACCAGTACCGCCCGAATACCTGCATCAATGCGTGCCGCGTTTCGTGCACCAAGGTTCTGCCCCATGTAGGCTGTCATGGCATAGCCAAACGCCACTGATGCACTTTCGAGTATGCCGTACAGCTTGTTGGCCGCCGTATAGCCCGCCACGAACACTACGCCGAAGCCGTTCAGCACGGACTGCAGCACCATGCCTCCCAGTGTGATCATGCTCATCTGCAGACCGGTCGGAATGCCGAGGCGGCACAGGTGCAGCAGAATGGCAGGGTCGGTCTTCCAGTCGGCCTTTGTCAGCTGCACGAACGGCAGCCGCCGCAGAGACCGCAGACACAGCAGAAACGCAATCAGCTGCGCCAGCACGGTTGCGAACGAAGCTCCGAAAATGCCCCAGCCAAAGCCCATCACGAACAGCAGGTCGAGCGCAATATTAGCAAAGCTCGCCGCGATAATCGCAAACAGTGGTGTTCTGCTGTCGCCCAGACAGCGCAGCACGGCCGCCGCCATGTTGTACGCAATGATGATGAGCGAGCCGCCGAACTGCACATATAAGTACGTCTGTGCTCCGCCGAACACCGCAGGATCGGTGTGCAGCAGTGTGAGCAGAGGTCTTACCAGCAGCAGACTGATGATCGTCACCGCAATGCCGAACCAGCACGACAGCTTAACGATCATAGCCAGTACACGACGCAGCCGGTCGTATGCGCCCGCGCCGAACTCCTGCGCCGCGAGAATCGCAAAGCCCTGCGTAAAGCCCTGCAGTCCCCATAAAACCAGCCAGTTGATCCAATCCGCCGCACCGATGGACGCCAGCGCCTGCATGCCGACACCGCGTCCGATGATGATCGTATCCACGATGGTATACAGCTGCTGAAACACGCTGCCCAGCATCAGCGGCAGCGAAAACAGCAGAATCAGCCGTATCGGACGGCCGTGTGTCATATCGGTAACGCGCACCATATCGCACCTCCCTTGCGAAAAATCATAAAACCCAAAGCGCAGAAGGAGACAGAACTGCACTTCGGGTTTCAAAACGACGGTACCGCAGAATGCTGTTGATTTACCGCACGGTAAGATAAAACACGGTACCGCCGCCGTTATGATCAGGAATCAGAGAAAATCGCCGCACAGGCTGAGAGCTGCCTCATCTGCGATAACGATCGCGTCGTTGTGCAGCTGCAGAATCGAACCGGGCACCTTGGGCGTTACCGGACCAAAGCAGGATTCACGGATAGCCCACGCCTTGTCCTCGCCGCTGGCAACGACCAGCACTTTTTTTGCGGTCATGATGGTGTGAATGCCCATCGAGTAGGCACGGCGCGGCACCTCATCCTCGCTGGCGAAAAAGCGCTTGTTTGCCTCGATGGTGGACTCGGCCAGCTCCACGCAGTGCGTGCCCTTGGCGAAGCAGTTGTCCGGCTCGTTGAAGCCGATATGGCCGTTGCGGCCGATGCCGAGCAGCTGAATATCCACATCGCCCACACTGCGAAGCACCGCATCATAGCGGGCGCACTCCTTTTTCTCGTCCGGCTCCATGCCGTTCGGCAGATTGATACGCGACGGGTCGATGTTCACATGGTCAAAAAAGTGGTCGTGCATGAAATAATGATAGCTCTGGTCGTTTTCCGGCTTCATGCCGTAGTATTCATCCAGATTGACCGTAGTCACATCCGCAAAATCCAGATCGCCCTTTTCGTACCACTTGACCAGTTGCTCATATGTGCCGATCGGCGACGAGCCGGTGGCAAGACCGAGCACGGAATCCGGCTTGAGGATGACCTGCGCGGAAATGATATTTGCCGCCTTGCGGCTCATGTCCTTATAATCCTTTGCACGAATGATTCTCATAACGAAAAAGCCTCCAAACGCTTATAAATCCTTATACTTTTCACGCAGCGCGAGCAGCTCGCTCTCCTGCACATACTCGGTCAGGCAGCCTACGCCGGTAACACTCTTGCCGCCTGTGATGTTGCCGAACCGCACACAATCCGCAAACGGATAGCCGTGGTACAGACCGTACATCAGTCCCGCAAGGAACGCATCGCCCGCACCGGTGGAATCCTTACAGGTGAATTCCGGAATATTGCGCAGCAGACGCGGCCTGCCGTCCTCGAGAATGAGACAGCCGTCCTTATCCAGCTTGACCAGCGGGTGCTCAAAATACTCAGCCAGTACGCGGAGCGCCTCCTCCGGCGTGTCCCTGCCGGTGATCTTGAGTGCTTCCTTGGTATTCGGCGTGTAGTAATCCGCCAGACGCAGATAATCGCCGTATTTCTCAAAGCTCAGTTCATCATCCCATCCCATGTCGAAAATCAGAATGGTGCCTTCCTCGTGCAGCTTGCGATATACCGGCAAAAAGCCCTCCTGCATCTGCACCAGCTTAGCGCCCTTAGACATGGTATATACCCGCTCGAGCAGCTCGTCCGTGATGGCGGTCGGCTTGCAGTAGGTCGCAAATGTACGGTCGCCGGGCGTGAGCATGGCACTGGTGACATTCACCGGAATACCGGTCTCGCCCTCCGCCGCCAGATTGTACGGAGAAACGCCGTTCTGCTCAAACTGCGCGCGGGCAAAGCCAGAAAACAGATCGCTGCCGAGATAGGTCGCCAGACGGGTCGGAATGCCCAGCCGGGCGGCGTTTACTGCCGTACCCGGTGCACCGCCGCCGAGCAGCACGCGGAAATCCTGCGAAAAGATCTCCTCGCCCTCCTGCGGCACGCGCGGCATGCCGACATACATCAAATCCACATTGGTCACACCGACCGAAGCGAGAAACGACATGCGTCAGTCCCTCCAGTCCCCGATATACGGCGCGTTGAGCTTGATATACTCGTCGGTCAGCTTGCTTGCCAGCGAGTAAGAGCCGACCAGCGGGTGCATGGTCAGGCACTCGGTAATATCCTTTCTGGAGCGGTTGACGATACCGCGTGCCGCCAGACGTTCGTAATATTTTACGCGGCGGATCATTTCGAGGTTGCTCTCCGGAATGTTCTCGATATGGTGCGGCTTGCAGCCATCGCGGGAGATATCGCAGGTAACTTCGATAATATCGGTCGGCTCGAGGCCCTCGATGGCATTGCCGTTCGGTGCGCACAGGATCATCGTGCCCATGCCGCCGGAGGCTGCAATCTCGATGAACTTGAGCGCAACGCCTGCGTAGCCGCCCGCGTCCTTGGAATACACATCAAACGTCCACGGCTTGTCGCGGTGAATACCAGTCTCATTGGCCATGTAGTTGTTCTCGCGGATGCCGTACCACTTCTCAAAGCACTTGAGACCCGCCTCAAAGTCGTTCTCGATATCGATCTTGGACAGCTTCTCGGTCATGTGGCGGTTGATGTCGCAGATCATCTCGCCGCGCGTCTGCTTGGCGTTCAGAATGTTGGCAACCGCCTTTTCACGGTAGTAGAAGTAGTACAGATATTCATTCAGCACACAGCCGCGGTCCTCGAGCAGACGCTTCTCGAAAAAGCGCATATCGGTCTTGGCGTAAGCCTCGTCATTGGCGATCAGCTCGGGCATAATCTCCTTTCCGTCCACCTTGATGCTCTGGAAGTAGGACAGATGATTCAAACCGTAGCACTCGCCGTAAATGCGGGACGCATCCACGCCGTACAGGTCGGCAAACTGGTGCAGCATGCCGCTCGGCGCGTCGCAGATACCGTAGGTAAAATCATATCCCATATCACGCAGCGCCTGTGAAACCACGCCCGCCGGATTGGTAAAGTTGAACACCTTGACGCCCGGCTTTGCCAGCTTCTTGATCAGCTCGCAGTACTCAGCCAGCGCCGGAATCGAGCGCATGGCGAACGAAACGCCGGCCGCACCTGTGGTCTCCTGACCGAGAATACCCAGATCAAGCGCCAGCCGTTCATCGCGCACGCGGGTCGCATCGCCGCCGACACGGATGGTCGTGATGACGTAATCCGCATCGGTTACCGCCTCCTCCGCACTGGAGGTCAGTGTGAACTTCATGGTCGGGCACAGCATGCGCGCAACGTGCGCCGCCAGACCGCCGTAGATGCGGAGCTTTTCCGGATCGTTATCCATAAATACCAGCTCGTCGATGTGCAGCTCCTCCGCACGCTGTGCAATGCTCTTTGCGAGGAACATGGAGCGTACACCGCCGCCGCCGATTACCGTTAATTTCATAAAAAGATACCTCCTGTTATCGAATCAGATACCGTTTGCAGCTGGACCAGCCGATCATGCCCGAGGCAAATCCGGACAGACCGCACGGGAACAGCAGCACATACGGCAGAGAAAGCGGGAAAAACAGCACTGCAGGAATCAGCAGCAGCGCATTTACGCCCAGCCCCAGCACGATCATGCCGGGACGGAGCAGACACAGCAGCCACGCATTTTTCGCCGCTGCCGCAAACGGGATGTCCACCGCCGCCTGTACTGCCCAGAAATTCTGGAAAAACGCAGCCGTGACGCAGAGCAGCAGCATGCCCAGCAGCGCCGGGAAAAATCCGTCCGCCGTTACCAGCATCACGCCCATCCACAGCAGCGCAAGCTCGGCCAGTCCGCACAGAAGAT
>UMBF01016523.1_pt1 | contig 37107 bp, 27 predicted proteins | sample 1963901 | NCBI WGS metagenome assembly UMBF01 (sample SAMEA4835935, study PRJEB28245) | human gut metagenome | biome: gut microbiome; material: fecal sample | place: Denmark | collected 2008 | reverse complement strand
AATGAAGAAATTTAAGACAAAGAAATAGCTTCTGTTTCTTAAAGGATTCTGAATGAAATCTACCTGAAAAATCAACTTGTAATTTGCTGATAAAATATATATGACGACAACAGTAGGAAAGGCATCTGCCTTTCCTACTGTTATTTTTCTTAAAGATTGTATTCTTTATACTCCGCAATGAAGAAATTTAAGACAAAGAAATAGCTTCTGTTTCTTACAGATATTTCTACTGTAAAGATAATGCCAAACAGCCTTGTAGGCAAATGAAACAGTTGACAGCTGAAAAAACCAATGATAAGATAAATGCACTCAAATTATAACAGAACAGGCTTACAGTCAGAAAAGGATCAGAATTTCGGTTCTGATTATTTTTTGTGTTTTATTCCGTTGACAAGGGAAAGTTCGCACTTGAAAAAGAATAAAAACTGGGTTATAATACGAACAAATGTTTGCAATGCAAAAAATCATTCCCGGATTTACAGTAAGCAATCCGGTTGATAGAAAGAAAGGAAATGTAACAGACATGGCAAAGAAAAACACCTATGATGCAGGGAGCATCTCTGTCCTGGAAGGTCTGGAGGCGGTTCGTAAGCGTCCGGGAATGTACATCGGAAGTGTTTCACGAAAAGGATTAAATCATCTCATTTATGAGATCGTAGATAACGCAGTAGATGAACATCTGGCAGGATACTGCAGTCTGATCCATGTGATTCTGGAGAAGGATGGTTCCTGTACGGTTACGGATAATGGAAGAGGGATTCCGGTAGATATGCATGAGAAAGGAGTGTCGGCAGAGAGACTGGTATTTACAACTCTTCATGCAGGCGGTAAATTTGATAATTCTGCCTATAAGACCAGCGGAGGACTTCATGGAGTAGGTTCTTCGGTTGTGAATGCCCTGTCTACATATCTGGACATTAAGATCAGTCGTGACGGATATGTGCATCATGATCACTATGAACGGGGAATTCCGACCATTGAACTTGAGGAAGGGCTGCTGCCGAAGCTGGGTAAGACCAGACAGACCGGAACAAGTATCAATTTCCTCCCTGACCCGGAGATTTTTGAAAAGACAAGATTTTCTGCAACAGAAGTAAAGAGCAGACTTCATGAGACTGCATATCTGAATCCGGAACTGACTATTCGCTTTGAGGATAAAAGAGGTGCAGAGGTCGAGGATATTACCTATCATGAGCCGGATGGTATCATTGGATTTATCAAAGATCTGAACCACAGCGCGGAAGTCCTGCATGATCCGGTTTACCTGAAAGGGGAAGCAGACGGCATTCAGGTAGAGGTGGCATTTCAGTTTACCAATGAATTTCGTGAGAATGTACTGGGCTTCTGTAATAACATTTACAATGCAGAGGGCGGTACTCATCTGACCGGATTTAAGACTACATTTACTACAGTCATGAATACTTATGCGAGAGAGATTGGTGTTCTTAAAGACAAGGATCCGAACTTCACAGGTGCAGATATCCGTAACGGAATGACAGCAGTTGTTTCCATCAAGCATCCGGAACCTCGTTTCGAGGGACAGACCAAGACAAAGCTGGATAATCAGGATGCATCACGCGCAACCGGAAAGGTTGTAGGAGAGCAGATGGTACTCTATTTTGACAGAAATCTGGAGACTCTTAAGACCATCCTTTCCTGCGCAGAGAAAGCAGCAAAGATTCGTAAAACAGAGGAGAGGGCGAAGACGAATCTTCTGACAAAGCAGAAATATTCCTTTGACTCTAACGGAAAGCTGGCAAACTGCGAGAAGAAGGATCCTTCCCAGTGCGAGATCTTTATCGTAGAGGGAGATTCTGCGGGAGGTTCCGCAAAGACTGCCCGCAACCGTAATTATCAGGCAATCCTTCCTATCAGAGGTAAGATCCTGAATGTGGAGAAAGCAACCATTGACAAAGTGCTTGCCAATGCGGAGATCAAGACCATGATCAATGCATTCGGATGTGGATTCTCCGAAGGATACGGAAATGACTTTGATATTACGAAGCTTCGTTACGACAAGATTGTGATCATGGCTGATGCCGATGTGGATGGGGCGCATATTTCCACACTGCTCCTTACTTTATTCTATCGTTTCATGCCGGATCTGATTACTGAGGGACATGTGTATATTGCCATGCCGCCATTATATAAAGTCATGCCTAAGAAGGGGCAGGAGGAATACCTGTACGATGATAAGGCACTGGAGAGATACAGACGTGCCCATAAGCCGGGAAGCTTTACTCTTCAGAGATATAAAGGTCTGGGCGAGATGGATGCGGAGCAGCTCTGGGAGACGACTCTGAATCCGGAAACTAGAATGATGAAGCGGGTGGAGATTGAGGATGCGAGACTTGCATCAAGCGTGACAGAGATTCTGATGGGAAGCGATGTCCCGCCGAGAAAGAAATTTATCTATGAGCATGCACAGGATGCAGAGCTGGACATCTGATTTCGCCGGAGTGTTATGTGGAAATTAAGACAGATACATGGATATGTGTCTGAGATGGAGGAAAGAAATTAAATGGAAACAAAACAGGAGAATGTGATTCCCACCGACTATGCGGAGGTCATGCAGAAATCCTATATAGATTATGCCATGAGTGTTATTATCTCCAGAGCCCTGCCGGATGTGCGTGACGGATTGAAGCCTGTACAGAGAAGAACCCTGTATGATATGTATGAACTGGGTATCCGTTATGACAGACCATACAGAAAATGTGCCCGTATCGTAGGTGATACCATGGGTAAATATCACCCCCATGGTGACAGTTCGATCTACGAAGCACTTGTGGTAATGGCTCAGGATTTTAAGAAAGGCAAAACACTGGTCGACGGACATGGAAACTTCGGTTCCATCGAGGGCGACGGTGCAGCTGCCATGCGATATACAGAAGCCAGACTGGAGAAACTGACGCAGGATGTCTTCCTCGAAGATCTGGATAAGAATGTAGTAGATTTTATGCCGAACTTTGACGAGACAGAGAAGGAACCTGTGGTACTTCCTGTCAGAATCCCGAATCTGCTGGTAAACGGGGCGGATGGTATCGCTGTCGGTATGGCAACCAGTATTCCACCTCACAATCTGGGTGAAGTGGTAGATGCGGTAAAGGCATATATGAAGAATAACGACATCAGTGTCAAAGGGCTGATGCGCTATCTCAAGGGACCGGATTTCCCGACAGGTGGTCTGGTAGTAAATAAAGATGACCTGCTCAGGATTTACGAGACAGGAACAGGGAAGCTCCGTGTCAGAGGTAAAGTGGAGACAGTGAAGCTCAAAGGCGGCAGACAGCAGCTTGTGATCACAGAGATTCCTTACACAATGATCGGTGCAAATATCGGAAAATTCTTGAATGATATTGCGTCTCTTGTGGAAAACAAGAAGGCAACAGATATCGTGGATATTTCCAACCAGTCTTCCAAAGAGGGAATCCGTATTGTTCTTGACCTGAAGCGTGACGCAGATGTAGAGAATCTTACAAATATGCTCTATAAGAAGACAAAGCTGGAAGATACTTTTGGCGTGAATATGCTGGCAGTTGCGGATGGCAGACCGGAGACTCTGAGTCTGAAGCAGGTGATCGAGCATCACGTAGATTTCGTATTCGATGTCACGACCAGAAAGTACACCACACTTCTGAATAAAGAGCAGGAGAAGAAAGAAATCCAGGAAGGTCTGATCAAGGCATGTGATGTGATCGACCTGATCATCGAGATCCTGCGAGGAAGCAAGAACAGAGAACAGGTAAAGAAATGTCTGGTTGACGGTGTGACAGAAGGAATCAGGTTCAAGAGCAAATCAAGCGAGAAAGCTGCTCAGAAGCTGCATTTCTCAGAAAAACAGGCAGCTGCGATCCTGGATATGCGTCTGTACAAACTGATTGGTCTGGAGATCGAGGCACTTCAGGCAGACTATGCAGAAACAATGAAGAACATTGCCATTTATGAAGATATCCTAAATAATTATGATTCCATGGCAGAAGTGATCATGAAAGAACTGGATCAGATCAAGAAAGAATACGGTACGAAACGCCACACAGTGATCGAGAATGCAGAAGAAGTTGTCTATGAAGAAAAGAAGATGGAGGAGATGGAAGTCACCTTCCTCATGGATCGCTTCGGATATATGCGGACCATTGATAAGTCTGCATATGAGAGAAATAAAGAAGCTGCCAATGCAGAGAACAAATATGTGTTTAACTGTATGAATACAGATAAGATTTGTATCTTTACAGATAATGGAAAGATGCACAGTATCAAGGTGGCAGATATTCCGCTGGTTCGTTTCAGGGATAAGGGGACACCGGCAGATAATCTGAGCAATTATGACAGTGCACAGGAACGTATGCTCTATGTAGCACCACTGGCATCTGTAAAAGAAAATACACTTCTGTTTGTCACTGCTGCATCCATGTGCAAGCTGGTGAGTGGTGCAGAGTTTGATGTGGCGAAGAGAACGATCGTGTCTACGAAACTTGCTGAAGAGGATTCTCTGATCTTTGTGGGTTCTGCGGATGAAATGGAACAGGTGGTATTCCAGAGTGAAGGCGGATATTTCTTAAGATTTCAGAAACAGGATATTTCTGCTATGAAGAAAACATCTATCGGGGTGCGTGGAATGAAACTGGCAGAAGGAGATAAGCTGGATCATGCATATCTTCTGGAAAGCCGCCAGGAATATACCATTACTTACCATGATAAACCCTATGTTCTCAACAGGATAAAATTGTCCAAACGGGACAGTAAAGGAATAAAACCACGTATATAAAACCAACAAATCCGCTAAAATCAAGGTTTTTGCAGGAAAAGCCTTGCAATTGCCGGGAATTGGTGTTACAATACACCTAAATTAGAACTTGTTGACAAAGGAGTGGGCGTGAGCCCACTCTTATTTGTTGCATGGAAAGGCAGGTGGGAAAATGAGCAGACGGGAAGAGTATGAAAAGCGCGCAGAGGAACTTCTGGCACCGATCGTAGAACTTAACGGCTTTGAACTGGTTGATGTAGAATATGTAAAGGAAGCAGGAAACTGGTATCTGAGAGGATACATTGACAAACCAGGCGGAATTACAGTAAATGACTGCGAGACAGTCAGCAGAGCATTCAGTGACAAACTGGATGAGAATGATTTTATCGAAGACAGTTATATCATGGAGATCAGTTCGCCGGGACTGGACAGACCGCTGAAGAAAGACAAAGACTTTGAGAGAAACATGGGAAAACTGGTGGAAATCCGTACCTACCGGCCAATCGAGAAGCAAAAAGAGTTCTGCGGGATTTTGACCGCATATGATAGTAACAGTGTGACAATCGATGAGGATGGAACCGAGCGTGTTTTTGATAAGAAAGACACAGCCCTGATACGCCTCGCAATAGAGTTTTAGTTAATTCGGGAGGATAAGAAAAAAATGAGCAGAGAGTTAAAGGAGGCACTGGATATCCTTGAAAAGGAAAAGAGTATCAGCAAAGATACTCTGCTTGAGGCAATTGAGCAGTCTCTGATCCAGGCCTGCAAGAACCATTTTGGAAAAGCTGACAATGTACATGTAACTATTGATCCGGAAACCTGCGATTTTTCAGTGTGTGCAGACAGAAGTATCGTAGAATACGTAGAGGATCCTGCAATGGAGATTTCTCTGGCAGATGCTTTGAAGATCACATCAAGAGCTGAGATCGGAGGCATGATACAGGTTCCAATCCAGTCTAAGGAATTCGGACGTATTGCGACACAGAATGCAAAGAACGTTATCCTGCAGAAAATCCGCGAGGAAGAACGTAAAGTGCTGTATGATGAATATTATGGAAAAGAGAAAGAAGTAGTAACCGGTATTGTACAGCGTGTGATGGGCAAGAATGTAAGCATCAATCTTGGTAAGGCAGATGCAGTATTAAGTGAGAATGAACAGGTGAAAGGGGAAACCTTCCAGCCGACAGAGAGAATAAAGGTGTATATTCTTGAAGTCAAGGATACCCCGAAGGGACCTCGTATTCTGGTATCCAGAACTCATCCGGGACTTGTGAAACGTCTCTTTGAGTCAGAAGTTGCAGAAGTAAAAGACGGAACTGTTGAGATCAAGAGCATCGCACGTGAGGCCGGTTCCCGTACAAAGATTGCTGTATGGAGCAACGATCCGGATGTAGATGCAGTTGGTGCATGCGTAGGTATGAACGGTGCACGTGTCAATGCAGTAGTTGAGGAACTTCGCGGTGAGAAGATCGATATCATCAACTGGGATGAGAATCCTGCAATCCTGATCGAGAATGCATTGAGCCCTGCAAAGGTTATCGCAGTTATGGCAGATCCTGATGAGAAGACAGCTCTGGTAGTTGTTCCTGATTATCAGCTGTCCCTTGCAATCGGTAAAGAAGGTCAGAATGCACGTCTTGCTGCAAGACTTACAGGATTTAAGATTGACATCAAGAGTGAGACTCAGGCAAAAGAAGCCGGTGATTTCTATGATTATGATGATGACGAGACTGCAGAAGATGCAGCTGAGGCATCAGCAGAGGAAACTTCAGCAGAAGATTCCCTGACAGAAGAAAACGAAGCAGAAGAAGTTTCAGAGGAAGTTCCTGTAGAAGAAGAGCCACAGGCTCAGGAAGCAGGAGAGAATGAAGACGAAGAATAAGATTCCCATGCGCCAGTGTACCGGCTGCAGGGAAATGAAAAGCAAGAAAGAGATGCTCAGAGTTCTTAAGACTACAGAAGATGAGATCGTGCTTGATACTACCGGTAAGAAAAACGGCAGAGGCGCATATCTGTGTCTTTCCAGAGAATGTCTGGATAAAGCGATTAAAAATCATGGACTTGAGCGTTCACTGAAAACTGCGGTTCCGGATGAGGTATACGAACGACTTAAGAAGGAGCTGGAAGATATTGAAAAATAACAGAGTACTGTCGCTGATAGGGCTGGCTACCAAAGCAGGCAAGACCGTAAGCGGAGAATTTTCCACAGAGAAATCTGTAAAGACCGGAAAAGGACTGCTTGTGATCGTTGCTGAGGATGCCTCCGAGAATACAAAGAAGAAATTCAGGAATATGTGCAGTTTTTATGAAGTTCCGATTTTTTTCTTCTCAGATAAAGAGAGCTTAGGCAGAGCAATGGGAAAGGAGTACCGCGCCTGTCTGGCTGTCCAGGATGAGAACTTTGCGAAAGCAATCATGAAGGAGGTATAGCGATTGTCAAAATTAAGAGTACATGAGCTGGCCAGAGAGCTTGGACGACAGAACAGAGAAGTGATCGAGTTTCTGAAATCAAAAGGTGTTGATGTGAGAAGCCATATGAGTATGGTGGATGAGCCTGCGGTTTCGGAAGTAAAGAATAGATTCAGAAAAGACAATAATAACAGGGGAAAGGAGCATATTGCGAAATTGGAGACTCCCAAGACAGAAGAAAAGGTTGTAACAGCAAAATCAGAAGGAGATAAAACTGAAACACCTAAAAAGAAAAAAAATATTATCCGCGTTTTTCATGCACAGAATGCAAGTGACGGAGGAAAAACAAGAAAGAAACCTGTGAAAGCTGAAGGCGAGAGAACAGGTTCACCAAGAAATGCAGAAGGAAGAAATTCCGACAGTTCAAGAACAGACGGTGACAGACCAAGAAGAAATAATAATGACCGCCCAGGTACAGGCAACAGAAGACCGGACGGACAGAACCGTCAGGGAAGACCTCAGGGTGAAGGAAGATCCCAGGGAGGACGTTTTGGCCAGGGAAGAAACCAGGGCGAAGGAAACCGTCAGGGAAGACCTCAGGGCGAGGGAAGATCCCAGGGAGATAACCGCCAGGGAGGACGTTTCGGACAGGGAAGATCCCAGGGCGATGGTCAGGGCCGTCCGGGCGGAAGATTCCAGGGCGATGGAAATCGTCAGGGAGGACGTTTCGGACAGGGAAGACCACAGGGAGATGGAAACCGTCAGGGAGGAAGACCGCAGGGCAATGGCCAGGGTCGTCCGGACGGAAACAGAAGTGAAGGACGTGACGGACGCTTCGGCGGCAGTCAGGGACGTCAGGGACAGCGCCAGAATACAAGAAAGAATGACGATATGGCATTTGCACCGGAACTGACAAAGACTTCCAAAGACAGCAAGAGAGAAAGAGACAGAGAGAACAAAAACAAGAAAAAAGATTTTGATAAGACACAGAGTGGCGGACGCAGACCAAATCAGGGTGGATTCAATAAGAATTCCAGAATCCCGAAAGCTCTGCAGAAACCGGCTCCGCAGCCAAAACAGGAAGAGAAGAAACCTGAGGTTAAGGAAATCACACTTCCGGAGAAGATGACGATCCGCGAACTGGCAGAAGCTATGAAAATGCAGCCGTCAGTAATTGTGAAGAAGCTCTTTATGCAGGGTATGATGGTTACCGTAAACCATGAAATCGATTTTGAGAAAGCTCAGGAGATTGCTCTGGAATATGATATCATCGCAGAACCGGAAGAGAAGGTAGACGTTATCGAAGAACTCCTCAAAGAGGATGAAGAAGACGAAAAAGATATGGTTTCAAGACCACCTGTAGTCTGTGTTATGGGCCACGTTGACCATGGTAAAACATCCCTTCTGGATGCAATCCGTAAGACAAATGTAACACGTGGAGAGGCAGGCGGTATCACACAGCACATCGGTGCTTCTGTAGTAGAGGTTAACGGACAGAAGATCACATTCCTGGATACACCTGGACATGAAGCTTTCACAGCTATGCGTATGCGTGGTGCAAACTCCACAGATATCGCAGTTCTGGTTGTAGCAGCTGATGATGGTGTGATGCCTCAGACAGTAGAGGCTATCAGCCATGCGAAGGCGGCAGGCGTTGAGATCATAGTTGCAATCAACAAGATTGATAAGCCAAGTGCTAATATTGAGCGTGTAAAACAGGAACTTTCTGAATATGAACTGATCCCGGAAGACTGGGGCGGAAGTACAATTTTTGTTCCTGTATCCGCACATACAGGAGAGGGAATCGATACTCTTCTTGAGATGATCCTTCTTACAGCTGAGGTATGTGAATTAAAGGCAAACCCGAACCGTTCCGCAAGAGGTCTTGTAATCGAGGCTCAGCTTGATAAAGGTAAAGGTCCGGTTGCCACGATCCTTGTCCAGAAAGGTACTCTTCATGTGGGAGACTTTATTGCAGCAGGAGCATGCAATGGTAAGGTTCGTGCCATGATGGATGATAAGGGACGCAGGATTAAAGAAGCAGGTCCTTCTACTCCTGTAGAAATCCTGGGACTTGGTGATGTGCCGAATGCAGGTGAAATTCTTCTTGCATTTGACAGTGATAAGGAAGCCAAGAACTTTGCAGGTGCATTTGTATCTGAGAACAAGAACCGTCTTCTTGAGGAGACTAAGGGCAAATTATCTCTGGATAATCTCTTTGATCAGATTCAGGCAAGCGATCTGAAGGAACTTCCGCTCATTGTCAAAGCAGATGTACAGGGATCTGTGGAAGCTGTAAAACAGAGTCTGACCAAACTTTCCAACGAAGAAGTGGTTGTAAAGGTGATCCATGGCGGTGTTGGTGCGATCAATGAGTCTGACGTAAGTCTTGCGGCTACATCAAATGCGATCATTATCGGCTTTAATGTCCGTCCGGATGCAACCGCAAAACAGCTTGCTGAGCAGGAAGGTGTAGATCTTCGTCTGTATAGAGTTATTTATCAGGCAATCGAAGATGTAGAAGCTGCCATGAAGGGTATGCTTGATCCTATATTTGAGGAGAAAGTTATCGGTCATGCGGAAGTGCGTCAGCTGTTCAAGGCATCCGGTATTGGTACGATTGCAGGAAGCTATATTCTGGATGGTATCTTCCAGAGAAACTGCAAGGTTCGTATTTCCAGAGAAGGCGAGCAGATATTTGAAGGTGAGCTTGCATCCCTGAAGAGATTCAAAGACGATGTTAAGGAAGTTAAGGCAGGATACGAATGTGGCCTTGTATTTGACGGATTTAACGATGTGAAAGAGGAAGATAAAGTAGAAGCTTATATCATGGTAGAAGTACCGAGATAGTAATGGTTTATAAAGGTAGGGTGCGCGATTCATAGTGTCAGGTACAGTGTGGTGCGCACCTTGACTTGATTGTGGTAATTCAGAAAATAATGTGATCAGGATAGTCGATGATCCGGATTGCTCACAGTATTTGACAGAATTGCCGGATATATAGGAGTAAAACTTAAAATGAGAAAAAACAGTATTAAGAATACCCGGATCAATGGGGAAGTCCAGAAGGAACTCAGCACCATTATCCGCAACGAGATCAAGGACCCGCGTATTCATCCGATGACTTCTGTCATGGCTGTAGAAGTGGCTCCTGATTTGAAAACCTGCAGAGCATATATCAGTGTGCTGGGTGAAAAAGAAGCAAAGGAAGCGACAATCAAAGGTCTGAACAGTGCAGAAGGCTACATCAGACGCCAGCTGGCGCGTAATTTAAACCTGAGAAATACACCGGAGATCCGTTTTATCCTGGACGAATCTATTGAGTATGGTGTAAATATGTCAAAGCTTATTGATGATGTTACCAAGAAAGACAGCAACTCCCACAGACAGGATGAGGAGCAGGATGAGAATTAAAAGAGGATGAGAACATGGAAAATATTGCGGAAATACTGGAAGGTGTGAAAACAATGGGAATCGGCGGACATATCCGTCCGGATGGTGACTGCGTTGGTTCCTGTATGGCGTTATATTTATATGTAAAAACCTATTATCCGGAAATTCAGGCAGATGTGTACCTGGATAATCCCAAACCTGTTTTCGGACATATTGACTGTATGGATGAGATTAAAACAGAGCTGGACGGTGACAAAGAGTATGACCTTTTTGTTACCTGTGATGTAAGTGCAAAAGACAGACTTGCCATTGCAGGTCCATACTTTGACACTGCAAAAAGAACAGCATGTATTGATCATCATATCAGTAACTCCGGATTTGCACAGGTGAATCATATCAGGGGAGAGGTAAGCTCTGCCTGTGAAGTTCTCTATGGGCTTTTTGATCCTGAGAAAGTGGTCCGTACCATTGCAGTGCCGATCTATACGGGAATGGTTCATGACACAGGGGTATTTCAGTACTCTTCAACTTCACCGGAGACCATGCGTATTGCCGGGGAACTGATGAAGACAGGATTCAATTTCAGTAAGATTATTGACGAATCTTTCTATCAGAAAACTTATGTGCAGAATCAGGTAATGGGGCGTGTCCTTGCAGAGAGTATCCTGCTTCTGGATGGAAAATGTATTATCGGATATCTTAAAAAAAGAGACATGGAGTTCTATGGTGTGGATGGCAAGGATTTGGATGGTATCGTCAGTCAGCTCCGTCTTACAGCAGGAGTGGAAGTTGCCATGTTTATCTATGAAGTGGAAACTCAGTCTTTCAAAGTTTCCCTGCGTTCCAACGGAAATGTGGATGTAAGCAAGATTGCAGTATATTTTGGCGGCGGCGGTCATATGAGAGCAGCCGGATGTGATCTTCAGGGTTCTGTGTATGATGTGATCAACAATGTGACAGAACAGATCTGCAAACAGTTTCAGGAGCAGGAAGTCTGATGGATGGAGTAATTGTAATCCGTAAGGAAAAAGGATTCACTTCCCATGATGTGGTGGCAAAGCTTCGGGGAATCCTTCATATGAAAAAAATCGGACATACAGGAACTCTTGATCCGGATGCAGAAGGAGTGCTCCCGGTGGCTCTGGGAAAAGCAACCCGTCTGGTGGATATGATCACAGATAAAGAGAAAACTTATGAGGCAGTGATGCGTCTGGGTGTTGTTACGGATACCCAGGATATGAGCGGAACTGTTCTCTCACAGACTACAGAGCTTTCCGTTACAGAAGAAGAACTTTGCACAGTGGTCAGTTCTTTTGTGGGAGACTATATGCAGGTGCCGCCAATGTATTCAGCACTGAAGGTCAATGGAAAGAAACTCTATGAACTTGCCAGAGAGGGCAAGACTGTGGAGCGTAAACCAAGACCTGTACATTTTTATGAGATAGAAATTCTGGATATCAGTTTTCCGCTGGTGCGTTTTCGTGTGACCTGCAGCAAGGGAACCTATATCCGTACTCTGTGCCATGATATAGGGGAAAAGCTGGGCTGTGGAGCTGCCATGGAAAGTCTTTTGCGGACAAAGGTGGGCAGATTTACACTGGATGATGCTATTACCCTGGCGCAGACAGAAGAGGCAGTGAAGAAAGGAACCATAGAGAGTAAAATCCTCGGTATTGAGGAGATTCTTGCAGAGTATCCAAGGGTATGCTGTACAAAAGAAGGGGACAGACTTCTGGCTAATGGAAATCCTCTTGTACAGGCACTGGTCGATGCACAGGAGAAAAACGGATGGATCCGTATGTGCAGCAGTGAAGGCAGTTTTGCCGGAGTTTACCAGTGGGACGAGAAAAGAAACAGGTATTTCCCTGTAAAAATGTTTTAGGAGACATGATGGAATATTTAAGGATTGAGAATGATTTTCCCAGAATTTCACACAGTGCGGTAACACTTGGGAAGTTTGACGGCATACACCGCGGACATCAGAAACTGGTTGAGAAAATTATTGAGCAGAAACAGGAAGGTGCACAGGCGGTTGTACTTGCGCTTGGAACTGCCTCAAGAACAATCCTCACAAAGGAAGAGAGATGTCGTATATTGGAAGAAATGGGAGTGGATATACTGTTGGAATGTCCGCTCACAGAGAAAATACGGCACATGAAAGCAGAGAATTTTATAAAAGAAATACTGATAGGAGATCTGCAGGTTTCCTATGTGGCAGTTGGAGAGGATTTCCGTTTTGGCTATGAGCGGAAAGGAACTCCTGCCATGCTCAAAGAGTTCGGAAAGAAATATGGATTTCATACGGAAGTCCTGCCAAAAGAAATGGACGGACGCCGTAAGATTAGTAGTACCTTTGTCAGGGAAGAACTGAACAGAGGAAATATGGAAAAATTCCGTTTCCTTATGGGAACAGATTTCTCAGTAGAAGGAATCGTTGAACATGGACGTGGAATGGGACATAAATATCTGCTTCCGACCACCAACCTGATCCCTCCGGTAGAGAAACTGATGCCTCCAAACGGGGTTTATATCACAGTATCCCATTTCAGAGACAGAAGTTATCAGGGAATTACCAATGTAGGTCATAAGCCTACTGTTGGCGGCGAGAAGTTTATTGGTGTGGAAACATATCTGTTTGACTGCAATGAAGATCTGTATGGGGAATACTGCAAGGTAGATTTCAAAAAATTCCTCAGACCTGAACAGAAGTTTTCTTCGCTGGAGGCACTGAAGGCACAGCTGGAGAGGGATGCTGTGAAGGGACAGGAATATTTTGAAACTTTGTAAAAAAGAGGTTTACACGCCAGAATCAATGTGCTATACTAACCAAGGTGAATTTAGCCCATGTTCAGGGACCGGACGCTCCGACCATCTCTTAATGTGTGGCGGTCAATCAATAATAATTATAGAATACAGGAGGAAATCACAATGATTTCAAAAGAAAAGAAAGCAGCGATCATGAAAGAATATGCAAGAACTGAAGGCGATACAGGATCACCGGAAGTACAGGTAGCAGTTCTTACAGCAAGAATTCAGGAACTTACAGAGCATTTACAGAGCAACCATAAAGATCATCACTCCAGACGTGGTCTTCTGAAAATGGTAGGTCAGAGACGTGGACTGTTAGCTTACCTGAAGAAAACAGACATCGAAAGATACCGTGCACTGATTGAAAAATTAGGCTTAAGAAAATAATAGCCTTTTAGTATGCGGAAGGGGGCGGATTTCCATCCGCCTCCCTTTTTATGCAAGTGGAATTGTTGTTTTAATGTGTATGCAATGCATATTCAGAAACTATGAAACGCAGCAGGAGTTATTTCCGAGACTACTGAAAAGATTATTTTGCAAAATAACTGAAAAAGTAGTTTTTTCAGTTGTTTCGGACTCCTGTTTTAATGTGACATTGTAATACCATGTAAATTTGAAAATTGCCGTCTGATACAGGAATATCTGTCCTGATTGGGGGAAGGCAAAAATTCACAGAAAGATTTGAAAAAATAATAACCAGAATATGAAAAAAGGAGAATGAACATATGTACAAAAGTTATTCCATGGAATTAGCCGGAAGAACCTTGACAGTAGATATCAACCGCGTTGCAAAACAGGCAAACGGTGCAGCATTAATGCACTATGGTGATACTACAGTTTTATCTACAGCAACAGCATCCAAAGAGCCAAGAGAAGGAATTGATTTCTTCCCGTTAAGCGTTGAATATGAAGAGAAAATGTATGCAGTAGGCAAAATCCCAGGAGGATTTAACAAGAGAGAGGGAAAAGCAAGCGAGCATGCAATCCTTACTTCCCGCGTGATCGACAGACCAATGCGTCCTCTGTTTCCGAAGGACTACAGAAATGACGTAACACTGGTAAACATGGTTATGTCTGTTGATCCTGAGTGTAATCCGGAGATTCCGGCTATGCTTGGTTCCTCTATTGCAACCTGCATTTCCGATATTCCGTTTGATGGTCCATGTGCTACCACACAGGTTGGTCTGATCAATGGTGAATATATCATCAACCCTACCATGGCACAGAAAGATGTATCTGACCTTCAGCTTACAGTAGCTTCCACAAGAGAGAAAGTAATCATGATCGAAGCCGGCGCAAAAGAAGTTCCGGAAGACAAGATGATCGAAGCTATCTATAAAGCTCATGAAGTAAACCAGGAGATCATTAAATTTATCGATAAGATCGTAGAAGAATGCGGAAAACCGAAACACAGCTACGAATCATGTGCAGTTCCGGAAGAACTCTTCGCAGCAATCAAAGAGGTCGTACCTCCGGCAGAAATGGAAGTTGCCGTATTCTCTGACGATAAACAGACAAGAGAAGAAAATATCCGTCAGGTAACAGAGAAACTGAAAGAAGCTTTTGCCGACAAGGAAGAGTGGCTTGCAGTTCTGGGCGAGGCTGTATATCAGTACCAGAAGAAGACTGTCCGCAAGATGATCTTAAAAGACCACAAACGTCCTGATGGTCGTGCCATTACTCAGATCCGTCCTCTGGCAGCAGAGACAGATATTATCCCGAGAGTACATGGTTCTGCTATGTTCACACGTGGACAGACACAGATCTGTACCATCACAACTCTGGCTCCTCTTGCAGAAGCACAGAAGCTTGACGGACTTGACGAATTTGAAACTTCAAAGAGATATATGCATCACTACAATTTCCCGTCCTATTCTGTAGGTGAGACAAAACCATCCAGAGGACCGGGACGTCGTGAGATCGGACATGGTGCACTTGCTGAAAGAGCATTAGTTCCTGTACTTCCAAGCGAAGAGGAATTCCCATATGCGATCCGTACTGTATCTGAGACATTTGAATCCAATGGTTCTACTTCTCAGGCAAGTATCTGTGCATCCACAATGTCTCTGATGGCAGCCGGTGTACCGATCAAAAAACCGGTAGCAGGTATTTCCTGTGGTCTGGTAACAGGCGATACAGATGATGATTACATCGTTCTGACAGATATCCAGGGACTTGAAGACTTCTTCGGAGATATGGACTTCAAGGTAGCCGGAACTCATGACGGTATCACAGCAATCCAGATGGATATCAAGATCCATGGACTGACAAGACCGATCGTGGAAGAAGCGATCAGACGTACAAAAGAAGCAAGAGAATATATCCTGACAGAAGTTATGGAGAAATGCATCGCAGCTCCACGTACAGCTGTAGGCGAATATGCTCCGAAGATCATCCAGATCCAGATCGATCCTCAGAAGATCGGTGATGTTGTAGGTCAGAGAGGAAAGACTATCAATACGATCATCGAGCGTACAGGTGTTAAGATCGATATCACAGACGAAGGTGCGGTATCTATCTGTGGAGTTGATCAGAAGAGCATGGATGAGGCAGCTAACATGGTTAAGATCATTGCAACTGATTTTGAAGCAGGACAGATCTTTACAGGTAAAGTTGTCAGTATCAAAGAGTTTGGTGCATTCGTTGAATTTGCACCGGGTAAAGAGGGAATGGTACACATTTCCAAGATCTGTAAAGAAAGAATCAATCGTGTTGAGGATGTTCTCACACTTGGTGATAAAGTTAAGGTTGTCTGCCTTGGCAAAGACAAGATGGGAAGAATCAGCTTCAGCATGAAGGACGTACCGGAAGAAGCGTAAAAAATTATGAGATATCACAATATTACTAAGGACGATATGCTTAATGGCGACGGACTTCGTGTAGTGCTCTGGGTGGCAGGATGCAATCACTGCTGTCCGGAGTGCCAGAATCCTGTCACCTGGGATCCAAACGGCGGACTGCCTTTCGGTGAGGCAGAACGCAAGGAGATTTTTGCGGAACTGGATAAGGATTATGTGAGCGGAATTACCTTTTCAGGTGGAGATCCACTGCACCCGGCAAATATCACTGAGGTAACAGCCTTTGCGAAGGAGATCAGAAAGAGATATCCTGGTAAAACAATCTGGCTTTATACAGGTTTCCTCTGGGAGGAGATCTGCAAAGAAGAGATTGTGCGTTATCTGGATGTCTGCGTAGACGGTGAATTTGAGGTGGACAAGAAAGAACTTTCCCTGAAATGGAAAGGTTCCAGCAATCAGAGAGTGATCGATGTTCCCAAAACTCTTCATGAAGGAAAAGTCGTATTGCATAAATAAGAAATATACAGGCAGTTCAAGTATGCGTCAGGTGTACCTGAACTGCTTTTTTACTGAATCAGTCAGTGATGATCACAAAATATTGTTACTGTTCACTCCGTTCACAGTAACGTAGCCAAAATTCATTCCAGATTGCCTGCGGCAATGGAATTTTGGCTCGTATGTCTCGGGATAGTGGTGTGTGAACAGTAACCAAATATTCAGCTATGAGTGTACTGCGAAGCAGGTGTGTTAGCTTTGCATGACCAGACAGGAGGAAAACAGATGAAACGAATCGCGAAATTTCATAAAGTAAGCAAAGAACGCTTCACAGCAGACTGGATCGATACCTTCGCACAGTCTCAGGAAGAAGCAGAGAAAGTATACGAGGCTATCCGTCTGCCGAAGAGAGCGACAGCAGGAAGTGCCGGCTATGACTTTTTCGCACCGGCAGAATTTACTCTGAAACCAGGCGAAACAGTAAAGATCCCGACAGGAATCCGGGTGGAAATGCAGCCGGAATGGGTGCTGAAATGTTATCCGAGAAGCGGACTGGGATTTAAATACCGTCTTCAGCTTAACAACACAGTTGGTATTATTGACAGTGATTATTTCTATTCAGATAACGAAGGCCACATTTTTTCAAAGATCACAAATGATTCCAATGAAAACAAAACTCTTACAATCCCGGCAGATACAGGATTCATGCAGGGAATCTTTGTAGAGTACGGAATCACGGTAGATGATGATGCTACAGAAATCCGCAATGGTGGATTTGGAAGTACTACTGCGAAATAGTGGGTAAAAGTAATGTAATGTTCTGGCGGAGCATATTTCACAAAGTTTATAGATGAAATCAGAGCCAGAATGTAAAAAAAGTAGAACATAGGGAAGAATCTGAGATTTTTACTTTACGTTCTGCTTTTTCTTTGCTATAATATTTTGAGATTCAAAATATTTGCAATACATACAATTCAAGCGTATATACTGCGGAGCAGTTATTCGATTATGAACAAGTAACGAAGCGGATGATTTTATCCGCTTGACTAAAAAATATCAGGCAAAGAAATAAATTTAGGGAGAAAAGTTATGATCATCGAGCCAAAAGTAAGAGAATATATCTGTACAACCGCACATCCGCAGGGATGTGCAGAGAGTGTGCGCAACCAGGCAGATTACGCCTGTAAACAGGGAATGGTAAACGGAACAAAAAAAGCACTGATCATCGGATGTTCTACAGGCTACGGCCTCGCATCCCGTATCTGTGCACTGGAAAACTGTGGTGCTGATACTCTTGGAATCATGTTTGAACGTCAGGCAAATGGCAGAAGGACAGCTACACCCGGATGGTATAATACAGCAGAGTTTCACAGACTGGCTTCCGGGAAAGGTGTTTATGCAAAGACCATTAACGGAGATGCTTTTTCAAAGGAAATCAAGGAGAAGGCGATTGAACTGATCAAACAGGATCTTGGAAAAGTGGACCTGGTAGTCTACAGCCTGGCAGCACCGAGACGTACAGATGCAGAAGGAAAGACCTGGTCTTCCTGTCTGAAAACTACAGATGAGCCATTTACAGAGAAGAGTCTGGATCTGAGAAATAATGAGATCACAGAGAAAACAGTAGAACCTGCTACAGAGGAAGAAGTTTTAAGTACTGTAAAGGTTATGGGCGGTGAAGACTGGGCAGACTGGATTGATGCGCTGAAAGCAGCAGATGTACTGACTGAGAATGCAGTAACCGTAGCATATTCCTACATCGGACCGGAACTGACTTATCCAATCTACTATCATGGAACCATTGGAACTGCCAAACAGCACTTACAGAAAACAATGTCAGAGATTAATCAGGCACATCCGGATGTCCGCGCAGTAATTTCTGTAAACAAAGGTCTGGTAACTCAGGCAAGTGCAGCTATTCCGGTTGTACCGCTGTATTTTGCTATTCTTTATAAAGTTATGAAAAGGGCCGGAAATCATGAAAACTGTATTCAGCAGATTGCAAGGCTTTTTACACAGAAACTCTATACCCCGGAAGGTTTCCGGACAGATGAAAACGGATTTATCCGTATGGATGATTACGAACTGCTCCCTGAGATTCAGGAAGAAGTAAAGAAATGCTGGAAAGCAGTCACTACAGATACAGTAAATCAGTATTGCGACATTGACGGCTACTGGGAAGATTTCTATCATATGTTCGGATTCCATTACAGTGATATTGACTATACACAGGACGTAGATGCGAATGTGGAGATCAACGGGATTGTAATGTAAAATGACTATAAAAAATCCTCTCCCGGAAATATTTATGAATGTTCATAGATATTCCGGGAGAGGATTTTTTTCAGGAAAAAAGAAGAAAGCTCTCAAGCGAAGCGTAAGTGGAGAATGTCCAGCATAATCCCTGTTCCCCCTGATTTTTCACAGGGGATACACGACCACTCTGACGCAGGTCATAGGCGGCAGGAAGTACAGGGGCAGAGGCTGAAGATGCGTTTCCGGTGCTTACAGAAGAGACCATATCTGAACTTCCGTCTTCATAAGCCGGATTGAGGAGAAATCCTCGTTCTTTCAGTTCCTCAGCGGAGTAGCTTTCACAGGAAATATCTTTACCGTCTGAACCGGCAGCAGGGACATTTTCTGTGATTTTACCATTGGTAAATGCTTTGATGCACACATTTGTGTTTGGCAGATAGGTGTTAAAATCCGTCCATATATCCCCATGATGGCTGATATAACTTTCTCCGTCAGAAGCAGTGGCTCTGGAACTGGTGCCGTTCAGAGGAGCCTCGAAATACGTTTTTGCACCTGTGCTGCTCCATAACTTTATGACTACAGCAAAACGTGTGCCTGCTTTTAAAGTCACAGGTCTGGAAAAATCTACCGTATGATATCCGGCATACCGGCAGTTTCCCCGGGCAGCAGGAGAAGGAAGCTTTTGAAAGGAGTTTTGATTCTTAAAGGAAGAAACAATATAAACTTCATAGTTATAATCATTATCATAGGTATAGAAGGAGACAGAACCAAGCTGCTCTTTCCTGGCTAATTTCTGTCCGTTTTCAGGGAATACATTGGCACAGTACAGTTCATCATTATAACCGAAAGCAGTGGTGGCACCTAAAGGATCATACTGATAAATGCGGTTACAGGTGTTATCAGAGGAAATCTTTCCGAATGCCATGGAGAACTCCTGCATACCCAGAAAGCCGTCGTAATAGGAAATATAAAAATATCCATTGTCCCCGAAATCTTTTCCCCAGCTGTTTTTACAAAGAAAGGCACCGTTGCCGGCCGGCCGGACCGGAAAGTTTTCTTTTGCGTAATCATCATCCCATCCTACAATAGCAATAGCATGTTGTGTGGATATGACAGGTGCAGAACCGGCAGGAGCCCTTCCTGCATCGTAATCGTCGGGAAGGCAGAAGGAAATCTGATCATTGGAGTAGTATTCGTCAACGGAGAGATAGGATGCAGATACTGCACCGTAATTCATAATTGCCTGTTTGATTGCCTGATTATCTAATGCATTCTTTCGCTGGGGAATAAACATAATCTCATTTACTCTAAGCGCAGGTGTGAATGAGTCATAGGATGCTGATGAGATATTTTCGTAAGGAGCCTGCCATTCGTATACAGGACCGGATCCGCGTGTAAGATAGGCGGCAGCCATGGAAAAACTGCCACCGTCATTATAGTTACGGTCAAAACCTGTGGAGGAAGAACTGTTGCTTAACTGGTAACCCATGTGGAATTCCGAAAAATCGTGAGCATTGAGATTATCGGAGTACGGATTTAGAGCCAGTGCTCTGGAATATGGTCCATAGTAATATTTCTTACCGATAAGGACGTATGCCCGAACTTTATATAATGGATTTACGGAGCCGAATGGCACTGGTTCATAATATGCATAGTATTCCTCTGAATCAGGACCGTTTGGTGTATCTGAAATTTTACAGTATTTACTGTTCTGATCGTCTGCACGATAAATAAAGTAGCCGGTGACATAAGTCTGGTGTTTCCATTTTACTGTGACGCCGCCATCCTGCTCAGTGACAGAAGTCAGGCTGACCTTTGGAATTGCAGTCTGGCAGACGTATCCGGTGGAGCTGTAATCACCCAGAGAAATTTTGCTGCCAAGCTTACGGTATGGGCGGACTGCATAATCATAGACTGTTTTGGGAACAGCAGTTTCGTCTGTGTAATACAACCCGGAAAATTCAATATCTCCCAGTTTTGTCCATTTGGAGATACCTTTCCTGCGGCGGTAGATGCGATAGCCATCGGCACCCGGAACTTCGTCCCACATAAGATTTATGACAACATCTTTTTGGGGCTTTTTAACCGCAGGGCGTTTGAGTTTTGCTGTACCGGTCAGGCCTTTGGTGTTATATTTACTGTAGATTTTCTTACCGTTCCGGAAAGTGTAGGACTGCACTGTATACAGGTAGGATTTCTTGATCAGTCCGGTACTGTCTGTATAGGAGGTACGGGAAGAGGAAACTGTTGCGATTGCTTTCCATGAAGCCTCTGATTTATTCTTTTCTCTGCGGAGAATCCGGTATCCACTGACATTCTTTGCTTTTTTCCAGGTGATGGTAACCTCATGAGTGGATTTGATTTTTTTTAATGACGGTTTTTCAGGAGTGACAGGAGTTCCTGATTCAATGTTTATGGTCATCCGGCAGGTTCCGAGAATCTGCCATGTATTGGTATCCATAATGGAAAAAGATGCTTCCGTCATGGTTACGGCAGGACTTAAAAGAGTAAAGAAGTCATCTCCGGGTGTGTACAGAAGTTCATCGCCTGCGAGGATTGCTGCCGGTGTATCCAGCTGTTGATGGAAATTTCCCAGTTGGTCGAACGAAATTTTTCCTGCCTGATCAGCATTGACGGTGCATGTATGCTGCGGAAAGAACAGGTTATCCTTCAAAGCAGTGCAGCCTGTGGTATCAACGCTGACCAGAGAATTAAAGCGGCAGTCAAGGCTGGAAAGTGACGTAAGTCCGGTTATATTTAATGAGGAAAGGCTGTTGTTACACAGCTGAACAGATTCCAGGCTTTTGTTGGAGGTAAGGTTCAGAGAACGGATACCTGTTCCAATACAGATCAGTTCGGTAAGTTCCGGATTTCTGCTGAGATCCAGTTCGGTGATTTGAGGAAGATCCGTACATCTCAGACTTTTCAGTCCTGTAAAATAGGCCAGATCTGAAGAAAATAACGGAAAATCTTCGTCAAAGGAAAGGGAAGAAACTTCCTTCAGATATTCGCGGGAAAGCATATGATCGTCTGTCAGTGGATAGTTCTGCTGCATTTGCTGAAACAATGCAGGTGATCGGAAATCATTTTCAAGCAGATATCCAATGTAAATGATCTGTGTGCCATATTGTTCTGTGCCGGCACTGGTAAATCTGCGGCGGATTTTTACAGGGTTTAATTTATTAATAGCAGTCAGCCGGTAAGAGGTGTCGATCATGCCATTTTCCATTATGGTGATATCTTCAGGTGAAGCGAACTGAGACAGATCATAAAATTCCATAGGAGTGCGGATCACGTTATCATTACAGATCAGTTCCTCGGGAAAGCAGCCGCGAAGATCAGGCTCCAACAGCTTATTGTCGGAACAGTTCAGTTTCTTCAGTGATAAAAAACCGGAGAGGTTCAGTTTAGTGAGAAGATTATTCTGGCAGTAAAGGGTATTCAGTGATCTGGTGTCCGGCAGTTTCAGAGTCTGTATACTGTTGGAAGAACAGTCCAGATATTTCAAACCGGAAAGACGGCTTAAGTTCAGGGTATCCAGGAGATTGCCGGAACAGATAAGCTTTTCCAGTGATGGCATAGATGCAGGTTTAAGAGCGCGCAGATTACAGTTGCTGCAATCCAGTTCTTTCAGTCTGGAAAAACGGGAGAAATCAAAATCATCAAGAACAACAGAAGAGATGTTTAATTTCTCCACAGAAAAACTTTTGGGAAGACTGATGGAACTGTTGCTCCCACAGTTGTTAAAGGAGATGTCAAGATCTTTCAGTTTTTTGCATGAGGAGAGATCCAGACTGAGCAGATTGTTGTGCGAGCAGTTCAGAGATTTCAGAACTGTGTTGGCTGATACATCGAGAAACAGCAGTTCATTGTCAGAACAGTCCAGGGTTTTCAGATTATAAAAATATTCGATGCCTTCCAGGGAATCGACTGACATGGAAGGAATACTGATTTCTGTGCACATGGAGATTTCCTCGTCAGAGAGAAGCCCGTTGCGATCTGTATCAATGTTTTCGGAAATCCATTTTTGGAAAACAGGGTCTGCAAATCCACTGTCAGCAGTGATCGGAATGGAATTTCCGGAAGCAGATATATCTGCAGTGTCTTTGGCGTATGTTGCTTCATCAGGAGTGATTTCGTCAGAAAATGCCGGATCGTCGGGCAGTTCAACCGGAAATACCGGATCATCGACCGATTCATCCGAAAATACCGGATCATCGGGTGCTTCATCCGAAAATGCCCATGGTGTCTGAATATTGGTAAGGGTTAGAAGTGAGCATAGAATAAAAACCGGAAATTTTTTCTTTTTCATTATGTAAGCCCTCCTTGTTTTGAATATTTGGGTGTATATGGATTTTCTGATACAGTGATCCGGGACAGAATAGATTCTGGCCACAAATATAATCTTTATATCCAGTATACAGTTGGAACAAGGAGATGTCTATTAACTATTGGTTAGAAGTTATCCTGAGAGGTGTTTTGGTGTTACTGTGAACGGAGTGAACAGTAACATTTTGGTAAAATAATTATAGCAATTCCATAAAATACCGGAATTGCTATAATTGTTCTTTGATCTTAATCAATTTTTTCCATTGAATCTTTTGCATTCTGAAGCACTGTGTCAAAAGCAACTGCGGCTTTTGCATATTCTTCGTCGCTTTCGATGTTGGAAAGCATCGGATCACCGCTCTCAGTACGGGCAAATGCGTAGAGGTAAACCTCGCCGCTTTCATTCTGACCGTTCTCATCAAGTGGGAGAAGTGCGATATATTCCTTCGCATCTACCGGGAAAACGGTGAGGATCGCACATTCTACCTCTGTATCGTCTTCCATGGTAAGGGTGATTGTCTTGTGGTTTTCAACAGGATCGCATCCGCCGGCTGAACTGCATCCACCACCGCAGGAAGCGCAGTCACTCGGGTTACATCCGCCAGCTGTAAATTCGTCACTCATTTTATATTCCTCATTCTTTCTTATTTATCAGGGACTATGTTTATCTGATGTCAGTTCATTGTAGCAGAAACCGGAAAAAAATGCAATGAGCAGAAACCGGAGAAAAAGAGGTTTTTTACAGTCATGAAACGTGCTATAATAGACCAGAAGTGTTCAGGGGAGAATCGTTAGCAAATGCTGAACAGGGCTAATAAGAAAACAAAGGGGATCAGTTGATTATGAAATTAATCTCATGGAATGTAAATGGTATACGTGCATGCATTGGCAAAGGGTTTGAAGAGAGCTTTGCAGCACTTGATGCGGATATTTTCTGCCTGCAGGAAACGAAATGCCAGCAGGGGCAGGTGAAGCTGGAACTTCCGGGATATTATCAGTACTGGAATTATGCCAACAGACGGGGATATTCCGGAACTGCTGTTTTTACAAAGAAAGAGCCACTGTCTGTGGTGTATGGAATTGGAATTGAGGAACATGACAAAGAAGGGCGTGTGATCACCCTGGAATATGAAAAATTTTATCTGGTGACTGTATATACACCAAATTCCCAGAGTGAACTGCGTAGACTGGAATACCGTATGCACTGGGAAGAGGATTTTCTGGCATACTTGTTGAAATTGCAGGAAAGTAAGCCTGTGATCTGCTGCGGAGATTTCAATGTGGCACATCAGGAGATCGACCTGAAGAATCCTAAGACCAACCGGAAAAATGCCGGATTTACAGATGAAGAGAGAGCATGCTTTGGTAAGGTGCTGGAGAGTGGATTTATCGATACATTCCGTTATTTTTATCCGGATGTAGAGGGCAGATATTCCTGGTGGTCTTACAGATTTAAAGCAAGAGAGAAGAATGCAGGGTGGAGAATTGACTATTTTATCACGTCTCCACAGTTGAAGGATAAGCTTGAAGGCGCAGAAATCCATTCTGAAATTATGGGTTCCGATCATTGTCCGGTAGAACTTCAGATTACATTATAGCGTTGTATAGTGTTTCTGAAAAGTGTAATGAGCAACAAGAAAAAATATGAAGGAGAGAAAGAGATGGCTGAGAGCAGAAAGATGAAAACAGAAAAGGGGCTGGCTCTTGTGCCTGGTGCAAATCCGTTGGCAGATGGCTGTAATTTTGCAGTTGAGGTACCGGAAGACAGCAGAGCATCTCTGATTCTCTACAAAAAGAGATCAGCAAAACCTTATGTGGAGATTCCTTTTACAGAAGAAAACAGAACCGGAAATGTATATGCAATGTATATTCCGGATTTTAATCTGAAAGAGTACGAGTACAATTTTCTGATAAATGGAAAGGTGTATACTGATCCCTGTGCGTACAGGATTCTGGGACGGGAACGCTTTGGTGCAGAGGTGGGTACGAATCCGCACAAAGTCAGGGGAGGATTTCTTAAAAAAGAAGTTTTTGACTGGGAGAACGACAAAAATCCGGCTATTCCATATCACGAAATGATCCTTTATAAACTGCATGTGCGCGGATATACAAAAGCGAATCGGACGATAACCGGTACAAAGGGAACTTTTCAGGCACTGGAGGAAATGATCCCGTACTGGAAAGAGCTTGGTATCAATACAATTGAACTGATGCCTGCATATGAATTTATGGAAAGCGGTACCTGTAAGAATTCTGAATCTGAGAAAATGGTATCTGAGAAGCATACACAGGGACGTGTTAATTTCTGGGGATATATGTATGGCTATTATTTTGCACCCAAGAGATCTTACTGTGCAACAGATGATCCGGAGAAAGAGTTTAAAACATTCATTAAAAAACTGCATCAGGCCGGAATTGCCTGTATCATGGAAATGTATTTTCCACGAGAATGTAATCCTGTGACAGCACTCAGGGCATTGCAGTTCTGGAAGCTTTACTATCATGTAGACGGATTTCATGTATTGGGTGAGGGAGTTTCTGCCAAATTGCTGATGCATGACGGGGTTTTAAGTGATACCCGGCTGATGTTTCACGATTTTGATGAGAGCCAGATCCGGAAAAAGAAGAAACCGGAAGACAAATGTATTGCACAGTATAATCCGGGATTTTTGCAGGATATGCGCCGTTTTCTGAAAAGTGACGAGGATATGGTCTCAGCGGCTGCTTACCATATCAGAAGGAATCCAAATACCTATGCAGTCATTAATTATATGGCCTGTCAGGATGGCTTTACCATGAATGATATGGTGACCTATAATTACAGACATAATGAAGCAAATCAGGAGAATAATCACGATGGCAGCAGTTATAATTATTCCTGGAACTGTGGCGTGGAAGGGCCAAGCAGAAGGCTGCAGATCAGACAGATGAGAGAACGTCAGATCAGAAATGCTTTTCTTATGGTGCTGCTCAGTCAGGGTGTTCCTATGATCTATGGCGGGGATGAGTTTGGAAATTCACAGAACGGAAATAATAATGCTTATTGTCAGGATAATCAGGTTGGATGGATTGACTGGAAAGCACTGAAGAAAAATGAATCCCTGTTTCAGTTTGTAAAGAATGCCATTGCTTTCCGGAAAGAACATCCGATTCTTCATGTTGCGGGAGAAATGTACGGAGTGGATTATCAGACCAGGGGACTGCCGGATGTTTCCCTTCATGGAGAACGCGCATGGTATATGAATTCTGAGAACACATCCAGACTGCTTGGAATTATGTATTGTGGCGCCTATGCGCACCGGGCAGACGGCAGCGAGGATGCTTCCATATACGTTGCATATAACTTTCACTGGGAAGATCGTATTTTTGCGCTTCCTAATCTGGCAGGATACAGAAAATGGAAGAAAGTGATTGATACCAGTGCTGTGAAAGAGAATGGTTTCCTGGAGCAGGAACAGGAAACTTATAGTAAAAAGCTGAAGGTCACACCGCGTACGATCGTGGTGCTGATGGCTGTAGAGGAGGAGAAGAAAGATGCATCCGTGGCTGCACTTTAAAACAATAACCAGACATAAGCTGTTGGTTATGCATTACTGTTTCCGGGCTGGTATGTATAAACAGGGACTGCTTCATGACCTGTCCAAATATGCACCTGTGGAATTTCTGGTTGGATGTAAATACTATCAGGGAGACAGAAGTCCCAACAATGCAGAAAGAGAAGATACAGGAATATCAAAATCCTGGCTTCATCATAAAGGGCGCAACAAACATCATTTTGAGTACTGGGTAGATTATGCACCGGGAGATGAGCATATCATCAATGGTGTGCCCATGCCCCGTAAATATATTGCGGAAATGGTGATGGACAGGATCAGTGCTTCCAGAAATTACCTAAGGGATAAGTATGATCAGCATCAGCCGCTGGACTATTATCTGAAAGGTAAGGAAAAACTGTGGTTTATCCATCCGAAGACAAAGAGAGATCTGGAGGGACTGCTGCGGATACTTAATGATCATGGGGAAGAGGTACTGATTTCCTATATTAAGAATGTTTATCTGAAAAAAGATAAAGCCCTGACAGGCAGAAAACATACAGCAAAAAGAGAATGTAAACAGGCTGGCAGACAGGAACAGATAAATTTCTGATTGACAGAGTACCTGTTTGGGTGTAAAAATATAAAACAGTTACTGTGAAGGTCTTTGCCGGACGGTAACAGTAATAATTCCATAAAATGGCGGAAAAATGTCGAAAAACAAGAAATACACTTGCGTGATGCTAAGGTAATGTGGTAAAGTAGCCGGGTACAGAAGTGGTACCCGGTTACTTTTTGCAGTATATAAAATGACTGTATTCTGTTTTTGGATAAATATGTGAAGGAAACAGAACATACTTTGACAAATCCAGAGTGTATGAAAAAAAGAAGAAAAAAGGAGGAGTAAATTTGAGTGGTACAACAATGGTCATATTGTCCGCATTTGTTGCCTATCTGTTACTTATGATAGTCATTGGTGTGGTTTATATGAAAAAAACAAGCAGCTCGGAAGATTATTTTCTGGGCGGACGTGGACTGAATGCATGGGTAGCTGCTCTTTCAGCACAGGCATCAGATATGAGCGGATGGCTCTTAATGGGACTTCCGGGAGCAATTTATTCACTGGGAACAGGACAGATCTGGATTGCTGTAGGTCTGTTCATCGGAACTGTATTAAACTGGGTGTGTATTTCACACAGACTTCGTAAATATACGATCGCAGCAAACAATTCCCTTACAATCCCGGCATTTCTTGAGAACAGATTTCAGGATAAGAAGAGAATCCTGTTATTGCTTTCATCCATCGTGATCGTAATCTTTTTCCTGGTTTATACAGCTTCTGCACTGGCAGCAGGCGGTAAACTTTTTAACACAGTATTTGGAATTGATTATCATATAGCTCTGGCAATTGGTGCAGCAGTCATCCTCTGTTATACATTTATGGGGGGATTTATGGCTGTATGCGTAACTGACTTTGTACAGGGAACACTGATGCTGATCGGTCTTCTGATCGTTCCGCTGGTTGCATATCTGACACTGAGCGGAAGTCTGAGTGATCTTCTGACACAGAGCGGAGCACCGGGGGGAGCAGCAGCTTTCCTGAATCCTTTTGAGAACGGAGAGCGTCCATATACATTTGTTGAAATCTTTTCCCAGCTTGCATGGGGACTTGGATACTGCGGTATGCCTCATATCCTTACCCGCTTCATGGCTGTAAAGAGTGAGAAAGAATTAAAAAAATCCAGTGCGATCGCAATCGTGTGGGATATCCTTTCTCTGACAGCAGCGTGCTTTATCGGTATTATAGGTCGTGCATATCTGCTTCCGACTGTACTTGGTGAAAATGGTGCATCTTCCTCAGAGAGTGTATTTATCGAGATGATCAATAAACTGTTTTCCAGTCATCTGGGAATTCCGTTTATCGGAGGAATCTTCCTTTGCGGTATTCTTGCGGCAATTATGTCCACAGCTGATTCACAGCTTCTGGTAACAGCGTCCGCAGCATCTGAGGATTTATATCATCAGTTCATTAAGAAGGATGCAGACTCAAAGGAAATCCTTGCAGTTGCAAGACTTACGGTTATCGTGGTGTCTGTTCTGGCATTTGTGATCGCATGGAATCCGAACAGCAGTATCATGGGACTGGTATCCAATGCATGGGCCGGTCTTGGTGCAGCATTTGGTCCGACTGTGGTAATGTCACTGTTCTGGAGAAGAACAAACCTTACAGGTGCAGTTGCAGGTATTGTTTCCGGTGGTCTGACAGTTATCGTCTGGGATTATATACCGTTTGCAGCAGGACAGACTCTTGGTTCTTATACAGGACTTTATTCTCTGGCTGTAGGTTTTGCTGTCAGCCTTGTGATGATCATTATCTTCAGTCTGGCTACGAAAGCACCATCCAAAGAAATCACAGATGTGTTTGATAAAGTGACAGGAAAATAATAGAATAGAAAGACTATCCATTTTCGGATGAATTTGTTATAATGGCAGTAGCGCAAAAAAGCGTTACTGCTTTTTCAATATTACAAGAAGAAGGTGTCGCACATGAAGAAATATGATTATCTGATAGTAGGAGCCGGCCTTTTTGGTGCAGTATTTGCACATGAGGCCACAAGACGGGGGAAAACATGCCTTGTGATCGATAAGAGAGGTCATATCGGCGGTAATATTTACACAGAAGAAGTAGAGGGAATCCAGGTACACAGATACGGTGCACATATCTTCCATACTTCCAGAAAACAGGTGTGGGATTATATCAATCAGTTTGCAGAATTTAATCATTTTGTAAATTCACCGATCGCAGTCTATAAGGATGAGTTATATAATCTGCCGTTTAATATGAATACCTTCCATCAGCTCTGGGGAGTACGTACTCCTGCAGAGGCAAAAGCGAAGATACAGGAACAGATCGCAAGAATGCACATTACCCATCCGAAGAACCTGGAGGAACAGGCGCTTGCACTGGTTGGACAGGACGTATATGAGAAACTGGTAGAGGGATATACAAGGAAGCAGTGGGGCAGGGAGTGTAAAGATCTGCCGGCATTTATCATAAAAAGACTGCCTTTGCGTTATACTTATGATAATAACTATTTCAAAGATCCTTATCAGGGAATCCCCAAAGGTGGATATACACGTATTGTGAAGAAACTTCTGGAGGGTGTACAGGTATGTCTGAATACAGATTTCTTTGCAAACAGAGAAGAACTGACTGCACAGGCAGACAAAGTACTCTTTACAGGTATGATCGATGAATTTTATGACTATTGTTACGGAGAACTGGAATACAGATCACTGAAATTTGAGACAGAAGTGCTGGATATGGGAAATTATCAGGGCAATGCGGTTGTCAATTATACAGATTATGAAGTTCCGTATACAAGGATCATCGAGCATAAACATTTTGAATTTGGTACACAGCCAAAGACTGTGATCACCAGAGAATATCCGGCAGCATGGGAGAAAGGCAAAGAGCCGTACTATCCGGTCAATGACCCGAAGAACAGTGAACTGTTTGACAAATATGAACGTCGCGCACTGGAAGAGAAGAATGTGATCTTTGGCGGAAGACTCGGCATGTATCGCTACATGGATATGGATCAGGTTATTGAAGAGGCGCTGTCTCTGGCAGAAACAGAGCTTACCTATGAAGAGCCATGAAAGTAAATTTTGGGATTGTAAGATAAAGGTAGCAAACAGTTACAGATAAAGTAACCGGAAAGGATAAATATATGACAGACACACCAATAATTGCTCTTTATTACAGAGAGCATGATCCGATGAAAAGAAAGATGTTTCTTGACCAGTCTATTGCTGCAGGCGAAGATGAGGAGGCAAATGCTGTCCGTAAGGAACTGTGGGAACTGCGTTACGGAGAACCTTCAGAGGCAGGTTCCGGTATACGTGCTGATGGGTATCTGGCGCTTTGGATGGCAATGGAATACAGCAAGGATACAGCGGGAAAGCTGTTTGGTTTAAAGAGAGCCAGAAAAGAAATCGAGAAAAACCTTGCCAGACTGAAATTCAGGGAAATGCAGGAAAAGAGCGAACTTCACAGGGAACTGCTTTACAGAGAATGCTGCCATATGGTTAAGACTTATATGGAACTTTGTGAGAAGGACAAGACATATAATACTACCCTGTGCGGAATTGTTCCTATCAGTGAGAAAAGTGCGAAGAGTAAGCTTCAGAAAGATGTCTATACCACTGCCATTGTGTTTCCGGAAGAAATCAATATGCAGGAAGAACTGGAAATGATAACAAAGGCAGCAAGGGAAGCTTACGAAGCTCATTTTCCGGGAGAAGGCGGATTATAAAGAAAAGCCAAAAAAAATTACTGGAGGCATACATGAACAAAGCAAATTTGACAGCTTATGAAGTTGTAACAGAAGAAAACCTGACAGATATCCATTCCACAGGCTGGCTTCTGCGCCATAAGAAAACAGGTGCAAGAGTTATGCTGATCGAGAATGATGATGAGAATAAAGTATTTAATATCGCATTCCGCACACCGCCTAAGGACAGCACAGGTGTGGCACATATCCTGGAGCACAGTGTACTCTGCGGTTCAAGGGAATTTCCATTAAAGGATCCTTTCGTAGAACTGGTAAAAGGTTCTCTGAATACTTTCCTGAATGCCATGACTTATCCGGATAAAACCTGCTATCCTGTAGCCAGCTGCAATGATAAGGATTTTCAGAATCTGATGCATGTTTATCTGGATGCGGTATTTTATCCGAATATCTATAAAAGAGAAGAGATTTTCCGTCAGGAAGGCTGGAACTATCATCTGGAACAGAAGGAAGGACCGCTGAAATATAACGGTGTTGTATATAATGAGATGAAAGGTGCTTTCTCCTCACCGGATGAAGTTCTGGAACGGGAGATTATGAATCACCTTTTCCCTGATACCACTTATGGATGTGAATCAGGCGGTGATCCGAAAAATATTCCGGATCTTACCTATGAGAATTTCCTGAATTTCCACAGAACTTATTACCATCCATCCAACAGCTATATTTATCTGTATGGAAATATGGATATGGAAGAGAAACTGGCATTCCTGGATGAGCATTATCTGTCGCATTTTGATTATCTGGATGTGGATTCTGTTATTCAGGAACAGAAAGCATTCGGAGCATGCCGGGATGTGACTCTTGAGTATCCGGTTGCTGAGAATGAGGGAGAAGAGGACAATACCTATCTTTCTTATAACATGGTTGTGGGAAATGCCGCGGACAGTCAGATGGCGATGGCATTTGAGGTATTGGATTACGCACTGTTAAGCGCACCGGGAGCACCGTTAAAGCAGGCACTTCTGGATGTAAAAGCAGGCAAGGATGTCTATGGATCTTATGATGATGGTATTCTCCAGCCATATTTTACAGTAATTGCAAAAGGTTCCAATCCGGACAGAAAAGAAGAATTCGTATCTGTGATCAGACGGGTACTGGGAGATATTGTTAAGAATGGAATTGACAGGAAAGCTGTAGAGGCAGGAATCAATTACTTTGAATTCCGCTATCGTGAAGCTGATTTTTCCTCTTATCCGAAAGGACTGATGTACAGTCTGGATATTCTGGGAGACTGGCTGTATGAAAAAGGAAATCCCTTTGCACAGGTACAGCAGCTTACAGTTTTTGAAAAACTGAAAAAGGCAGTAAACGAAGGATATTTTGAAGAACTGATCCGTAAATATCTTCTTGAGAATCCACATGGATGCATCATGACTCTTGTGCCGAAGAAAGGTCTGGCAGCCCAGCGTGAGAAAGAGCTGGAGGAGAAGCTGGAAGCATACAGAAGCAGTCTTTCTGAAGAACAGCTGGATGCAATGGTTGAGAAGACGAAAGCACTGGAAGCATATCAGGAAGCCGGCGAAGATCCAAAAGCACTGGAGTGCATTCCGATGTTAAAGAGAAGTGATATTAAAAGAGAAGCTGCAAAGATCATAAATGAAGAATTAACGGTAGATGACAGTCTGTTCCTTTACCATGACGTATGCACAAATGGCATCGGTTACGTAGACCTGATGTTTAAGACTGACAGTATTGCGCCTGAGCAGATTCCTTATCTGGGACTTTTGAAATCCGTACTGGGTTATGTGGATACAGAGAATTACACATACGGAGAACTGTTTAATGAGATCAATGCCAATACAGGCGGTATCAACTGTGGGGTAGAGGTTTTTGACAGAGCTGATTCTACAGAAGAGTTTCAGGCTATGTTCTCTGTAAGAGGTAAGGCACTTTATACGAAAATGGATTTCCTTTTCAAAATGATCGGGGAGATCCTGAACAGCTCGAAACTGGAGGATACCAAGCGTCTCTATGAGATTGTTGCATCTGTGAAGTCCAGGGCACAGGTAAACCTGACAGGTGCCGGACATTCCACTGCTGTACTCAGAGCAGCTGCATATTCTTCTCCGATGGCTGCATTTCAGGATGAGATGGCGGGAATCGGATATTATCAGTTTATCGAGAAACTGGAAAAAGATTTTGAACAGCGAAAAGAGGAAACTGTAGAAGAGCTTTGCAAACTGATGAAAAAAATTCTCCGTCCGGAGAACTTTATGATCAGTTATACAGGTGAGAGAGAGTCCCTGGAGACAGTTCAGAAACTGGCGGGAGCTGTAAAGGCAGGACTTGGCACAGAGCCGGTGGAGAAATCGGAAGAGAAGCTGACCTGCACAAAGAAGAATGAGGGATTTAAGACTTCCGGACAGGTCCAGTATGTGGCTCAGACCGGTAACTTTAAGAAAAAAGGCCTGGAATATACAGGTGCACTGGAAATTCTGAAGGTTATCTTAAGTTATGATTATCTGTGGATGAATCTGCGCGTAAAGGGCGGTGCATATGGATGTATGAGCGGATTTAAGAGGAATGGTGAGAGCTATCTGGTATCTTATCGCGATCCTCATCTGAAACGTACACTGGATGTATATAAGGGGATTCCGGATTATATCCGCAATTTTCAGGCAGATGAGCGCGAGATGACAAAATATATCATTGGTACCATCAGCGGAAAGGATGTTCCCAGGACACCTCAGATGAAAGGTTCTGTTTCCAAGACAGCATATTTCTGCGGTGTGACAGAGGAGATGCTCCAGAAAGAACGTGATCAGATTCTGAATGCGTCTGCAGAGGATATCCATGCACTGGCCGAGATTATAGAGGCAGTTCTGGCAGCAGATCAGATATGTGTGGTGGGAAGCGAGAGCAAGGTGGCTGAGGCCTCTGATGTACTGATGGAAGTGAAACCACTGATCAATTGTTAAAAAAGGAAAGAACAGAATGAACGAAAATTTTAAATCCGGATTTGTAGCGATTATCGGACGTCCAAACGTAGGTAAATCCACTCTGATGAATCATCTCATCGGACAGAAGATCGCTATCACATCTAAGAAACCACAGACAACCAGAAACCGTATCCAGACCGTTTATACCTGTGACGAAGGTCAGATCGTATTTCTCGATACTCCCGGTATCCACAAGGCAAAGAATAAGCTGGGAGAATATATGGTCCAGGTGGCAGAGCGAACTTTAAAAGAGGTAGATGCCATTATGTGGCTGGTAGAGCCAAGTACCTTTATCGGGGCAGGAGAGCGTCATATTGCAGAACAGCTTCAGGGAATCGGAGTGCCGGTAATCCTGATCATCAACAAAATTGATACTGTATCAAAGGAAGAAATCCTTCCTGCCATTGACACCTACCGAAAAGTATGCGATTTCGCAGAGATTATCCCATGCTCCGCACTGCGTGGACAGAATACACAGGATATTATCGGTTGTATCCTGAAATATCTGCCTTACGGTCCTATGTTTTATGACGAGGATACAGTTACTGATCAGCCTCAGCGTCAGATCGTGGCTGAGATCATCCGCGAGAAAGCACTTCATGCACTGGATGCGGAAATTCCTCATGGGATCGCAGTTGCCATTGACCGGATGAAAACACGTCCGGGAAAAAATCCAATCGTGGATATTGATGCGACAATTATCTGTGAAAGAGAGTCTCACAAAGGAATTATCATCGGCAAACAGGGTGCGATGTTAAAGAAAATCGGAAGTAATGCAAGATATGAGATTGAGCGTATGCTGGAATCAAAAGTGAATCTGAAGCTTTGGGTAAAAGTAAAGAAAGACTGGAGAGACAGTGATTTCCTTATCAAGAACTTTGGTTACGATAAGAAGGAAATCTAAATAAAAAGACAGTCAGGAAACAGAGAGAATGAGTGATTTGATAACTGTGCAGGGAGTAGTGCTCTCTGCCATGCCTGTGGGAGAATATGACAAGCGGATCGTCCTTCTCACCAGAGAAAGAGGCAAGATTTCCGCGTTTGCAAAAGGAGCCCGCCGCCCAAACAGCCAGTTTCTGGCGGCTGCCAATCCTTTTGTGTTTGGAACCTTTGCCCTTTATGAGGGGCGTTCCAGTTATAATCTGAATCAGGTATCCATCAGTCATCATTTTGTGGAACTGGCAGGCGAACAGCCTGGAATCTACTATGGATATTATTTTCTGGAACTGGCAGATTATTTCGGACAGGAGGGGATTGACGAGAAAGAATCTATGAACCTTCTGTATGTGACAGTGAAGGCACTTCTGAACCCGAATATTGATGACAGGCTGGTGAGGTGTATTTTTGAACTTCGTATGATGGCTGCACAGGGATTGTGTCCTTCACTGTTTCATTGTGTGTGCTGCGAAAGACAGCCTGTGGAGGGAGAAGAACTTTTCTTTTCTCAGCAGAATCATGGTATTCTGGATAAAGCCTGTCTGGGACATGTAAATGATGCAAAGAGAATCTCAGCACCTGCATTATATGCCATGCAGTACATAGTAACTGCTTCTCTTGGGAAGCTTTATACATTTACTGTTACAGAAGAAGTACTCCATGAACTGGAACGTCATATCCATACCTATATTGCTGCGAACACTGAAAAACGGTTCAAAAGTCTGGAAATTCTGGAAATAATGAGCTGAGATACCTTGAAAAAGAAATCAGATACAGTTATAATAACGTTAATTGTAGCTGTTTATTACGTTAATCAAATAGCGGAATGGATTGTGAACCAAATTGCCTGACGGATATGAACAGTTACACGCATTTTATAAAAAGAACGAGGAGAATAGTCATGGAAAAAACAATGGACAAAATCATAGCTCTGGCAAAAGCAAGAGGATTTGTTTACCCGGGCTCTGAGATTTACGGAGGTCTTGCAAACACATGGGATTATGGTAATCTTGGTGTGGAATTAAAGAATAATGTAAAACGTGCATGGTGGCAGAAATTTATTCAGGAATCCCCATACAATGTAGGTGTTGACTGTGCGATTCTGATGAATCCGCAGACATGGGTAGCATCCGGACATCTGGGAAGCTTCTCTGATCCGCTGATGGACTGTAAGGAATGTCATGAGCGTTTCCGCGCAGACAAGATCATTGAGGATTTCAGCCAGGAGAACGGAATTGAACTGGAGAGCTCTGTAGATGGATGGTCTCAGGAAGAAATGATGAACTTCATTAAAGATCACAATGTACCATGCCCTACATGCGGCAAACATAACTTTACAGATATCCGTCAGTTCAACCTGATGTTCAAAACATTCCAGGGTGTTACAGAGGATGCCAAGAATACTGTATATTTAAGACCTGAGACAGCTCAGGGTATTTTCGTAAACTTTAAGAATGTTCAGAGAACATCCCGTAAGAAGATTCCGTTTGGTATCGGTCAGATCGGTAAATCTTTCCGTAACGAGATCACACCGGGTAACTTCACATTCCGTACACGTGAGTTCGAGCAGATGGAACTTGAATTCTTCTGCGAGCCGGATACAGACCTTGAGTGGTTTGCATACTGGAAGAACTTCTGCCTGAACTGGTTACATTCTCTTGGATTGAAGGATGAAGAAGTTCGTTATCGTGACCATGATGCAGAAGAGTTAAGCTTCTACAGCAAAGCTACTACTGACGTAGAGTTCCTGTTCCCATTCGGATGGGGCGAGCTTTGGGGAATCGCTGACAGAACAGACTATGACCTGACACAGCATCAGAACGTATCAGGACAGGATCTGACATACTTTGACGATGAGAAGAAACAGAAATACATTCCATATGTAATCGAGCCGTCACTTGGAGCTGACCGTGTGGTACTGGCATTCCTGTGCAGCGCATATGACGAAGAAGTTCTGGATGCAGAGAAGAACGATGTTCGTACAGTTCTTCATTTCCATCCGGCACTTGCACCTGTTAAAATCGGTGTGCTTCCTCTTTCCAAGAAGCTTAATGAGGGCGCAGAGAAGATCTATCAGCAGTTAAGCAAGAAATATAACTGTGAATA